>FSXV01000020.1_pt1 | contig 97569 bp, 93 predicted proteins | sample 1638401 | NCBI WGS metagenome assembly FSXV01 (sample SAMEA3914788, study PRJEB12502) | metagenome | biome: forest; material: soil | place: Canada | collected 2011-07-03 | depth 0.1 m | reverse complement strand
GCCCGGCGAAGGGAGGGCGGTCTAAAGACCACCAAACCCCTTGTCAACCACCCTCTTCCGAAGGCCCAACCGACAGATCCAAAACCCCGCGCCCCACAAGGCTTTCGCCGTTGCGACGCGCAGCAGGCCGGCCCAGGCCGACGGTCTGGAAGCAGGTGAAGGTATGTTGGAACACAGAGGTTTCGAATCAATTGCCTGCGACGTTCGTGACCACCCCGCCCGCTCCGATCGTCGAGTTGGGCGCCTCGGACGAATCGGGGCGGACGCAGCGCGCCCGCCCCGACTTCGATATCCGGCCCTGATCGGGCGCTAGAAGCGCTCGCCGACCATCTCCTCGCTCTTGGCCCACAGCGCCTTGGCGTGCTCGGGATCCAGCGCATAGGCGCGCACGCCCTCGCTAATCGGCGTGATCTTGTGCGCGTCGGACACCACGCCGCCGACGTGGCAGTTCTCGCAGTAGCGCCCGCCCACCGCCTCGGCCGGCGCCACGGCGCCCACCCAGACCGAGGTCGCCGCGCCCTGGGGCACGGTCTTGAACTGGAACGGCGGATGGCCCTGCTCGGCCAGGTCCTGGTTGATCCGCTCGACCCAGGCCTGCAACTGGTCGTCGCCGACGTGGCGGCCGAGCTCGGTCTGGATGCCGCCCGGATGCACCGCGGCCGCGCGCACGCCGCGATGCTTATGCCGGCGGTCGAACTCCACCGCGAACAGGATGTTGGCGGTCTTGGCGCGGCCATAGGCGATCATGGGGTCGTAGGGGGTGCGCTCGAAGTTCGGATCGTCCAGGTCGACGTCGGAGAAGCGGTGGCCCGAGGACGCCAGGCTCACCAGGCGCGCGCCCTCGCGCATCAGCGACGCGATGCGGTTGACGAACAGGAAGTGGCCGAGGTGGTTGGTGCCGAACTGGGTCTCGAAACCGTCGGCGGTCACGCCCTGGGGGCAGGCCATGACGCCGGCGTTGGCGATCACCAGGTCGAACGGCCGGCCATCGGCGACCAGACGGTCGGCGCAGGCGCGCACGCTGGCGAGCGACGCCAGGTCCAGCTCGACCAGCTCCAGGCCGCCGATCCCGGCGGTGGCGCGGCGGGCCTTGTCGAGGTCGCGCGCGGCGCCCACGACCTGGGCCCCATGGGCGGCCAGGGCGCGGGCGGTCTCCACGCCCAGGCCGGCCGACACCCCGGTCACCAATACGCGCTTGCCGGTCAGGTCAACGCCCGCGAGCACCTCGTCGGTCGTCGTCTCGGCTCCGAAAATCTTGGTCATGCCAGGCTCCACATTCAGGGAACATGGCCTATAACCCTTGAGCGTGGTCCAGGGTCAACAGGTACGCCGATGCTGATTTCCGATTTCGCCCGCGCGAGCGGCCTGAGCGTCGACACGGTGCGCTTCTATATCCGGCGGGGCCTGCTGACGCCCGACACCAACGGCAAGGGTGGCCGCAACCCCTACCAGGTGTTCACCGAGCAGCACGTGACGACGGCGCGGTTCATCCGCTTTAGCCAGTCGTTGGGCCTGTCGCTGACCGAGATCGCCGCCATCAACGAAGAGCGGCTGCAGGGGCGCATCACACTCGAGCGCGGCCTGGAGATCATGAGCGGCCAGCTGGCCCAGCTCGAGGAAAAGATCGAGGAGTTCAGCGCCATGGCCGAGTACCTGCGGGCCAAGATCGCCTGGCAGAAGGCGGGCAACGTCGGCCCCGCGCCTATGCTGAGGCCGCGCCTGGCGGCTTAAGGCTGCGGGATTGAGACGGGATCGCTCCTGATCCCCAGAGCACCTCCCTACCCGCCGCCTAGCCCTTGACGTGCGTGATCAGGTTGTCGCGCACCCGGGAAATGGTCTTCTGCACCGTGCGGAATTCGTCGGGCTCGAGACCGGTCGCATTGAGCAGGCTCCAGTGGCCGCCCTCTTCGCGCAGGCGGCGGCCCGCCTCGGTCAGGCTGATCAGCACCTGGCGCTCGTCGGTCGGGTCGCGCTGGCGGACCAGATAGCCCAGTTCCTCGAGCTTCTTGAGGATCGGCGTCAGGGTGTTGGACTCCAGGAACAAGCGCTCGCCCAGGGCGCGGACGCTCTCGTTGTCCCGCTCCCACAGCGCCACCAGGATGATCCACTGGGTGTAGGTGATCCCCAGGGCCTCCAGCATCGGCTTGTAGGCCTTGCCGAAGGCGAGATTGGCCGAATAGATCGCGAAGCACAGGAAGTCCGACAGGCTGCGCTGCGACTTGGCGCTCGTATCGGCGGGCGGATCTATGACTGTGTCGGCGAGCTTCATGGCGATTCCTTAGAGGGCGTCGGCGCCTCGGACGTACATGGCTTTGTCATACATATATAGCGGATACGATTAAATCGGAAAGTGGTTGACGGGTTCGATTCGCGCAAATACACAGCGGTTCCGATTTGATCGGTTCCGATTTTGACGCGGAGCCTCAGCCAAAAGGACCCCAAGATGAACGCCCGCGCCCCTGTCGCCGCCGCTATCGCCCTGTCGATCGCCGCCCTGGCCAGCACCGCCCACGCCACCAACCCCGCCAAGGAGAAATGCTACGGCGTGTCCCTGGCTGGCCAGAACGACTGCGCCGCCGGTCCCGGCTCCTCCTGCGCCGGCACCTCGAAGGCCAACTACCAGGGCAACTCGTGGCGGCTGGTCGACAAGGGGACCTGCGCCAAGATCAAGACGCCCAAGGGCTTCGGCTCCCTGACGCCCAAGGCCTGACCATGACCGTCGCCAAGCTCACCCCGTCGAGCACGGCCCACTGGTCCGCCAGCCGCCAACCGGCGCGCTGGCGCTCCAGCCTGCCCCTCGACGCCATCCTGCCCCTGGTGGCGCGCCTGGCCGTCGCCTCGGTGTTCTTCCTGTCCGGCCGGACCAAGGTCGAGGGCCTGCTGACCATCAAGGACAGCACCTACGAGCTGTTCCGCAGCGAGTACGCCCTGCCGCTGGTGAAGCCCGAGGTGGCCGCGGTGATGGCGACGTGCCTGGAACACGCGGCGCCCATCCTGCTGGTGCTGGGGCTCGGCACACGCTGGGCGGCCCTGGCGCTGCTCGGCATGACCACGGTGATCGAGATCTTCGTCTATCCGGCCGCCTGGCCGACCCACCTGACCTGGGCGGGACTGCTGTTGCCCCTGGTCTGCCACGGGGCTGGACCCTGGTCGCTCGACCGCCTGCTGAGCCGCCGCGCGACGCCCCAAGCCTAGACCCAACCGCCCCGCGGCCCGACCGGCCGCCTGGAGACCCTTCATGCGACTGAAATCGATCCTCGCCGCCGCCCTGGCGACGGCGCTCCCCGCGCTCGCCCATGCCCAGGCGCCAACTACCCCGACCCCGGCCGGCGCCAAGAACATCGTCATTGTCCACGACGCCTTCGTTGACGGCTCGGGCTGGCGCGTCGTGCACGATATCCTGATCCACAAGGGCTACAGCGTCACCGTGGTCCAGGAGACCCTGACCACGCTCGATGAGGACGTGGCCCTCACCCGCGAGGCGATCCGCGGCCAGGATGGCCCGGTGGTGCTGGTCGGGCACGGCTACGGCGGCGCGGTCATCACCATGGCCGGCCAGCGCGACAAGGTGAAGGCGCTGGTCTACGTCGCGGCGATCGAGCCCAATGTGGGCGAGAACTGGGTCCAGTTGCTCGACTCCGCGCCCAAGCCCAGCGACGACATCCAGTCGAGCCGCGACGGCCACCTGTCGATCAATCCCGCCAAGTTCGGCGAGGACTACGCCGGCGACCTGACCACCAACCGCACCGACTTCATGGCCGCGTCGCAGCCGCGCATCGCCTACGCCGCCATCAACGGCACGGACTGGTGGGCGGCCTGGCATGACCGGCCAAGCTACGGGATCGTGGCCACCGACGACCACTTCCTCAGCCCCGACCTGCAGCGGTCGATGTACCAGCGGGCCGGCGCCAAGGTCACCGAGATCAAGGCCAGCCACGCCGTCTACATCTCGCAGCCCGAAGCCGTCGCCGCCGTGATCGAGCAGGCGGCCATCGCCGCCAAGTAGCGGCGCCCCCACACCCCGTTTTCCCCACCTCTTTTCCCTCGGCCCCACCTCAAACAGGAGACCATCATGGCCACGACTACCAGAACCTTCAGCCTCGCCACCGCCGCCGCCTTCCTGGCGCTCAGCTCCGTCTCGGTCGCGCTTCCGGCCCACGCCACCGACAAGGACCCGGTCGGCCGCTGCTACGGCGTCAACAGCTGCAAGGGCCAGAGCCTCTGCGCCACCGCCAAGCACGACTGCAAGGGCCTGAACGGCTGCAAGGGCCAGGGCGTGGTGGTGAAGACCAAGAGCGCCTGCCTCGCCGCCGGCGGCACGCTGACCGAGCCGAAGTAACCACCGCCTCGGCCCGGCGGCGCGCTCGCCGGGCCGATCCCTCCCCCGCTTCGAGAGGACGACCGCCATGACGATTTCCGCCCCGCGCTTCTCCGGCTACGGCCTCGGCCTGCGCAAGGAGCACTATCGCGACTTCCTGGAGACGGACGTCCCGGTCGACTTCGTTGAGGTCATCTCCGAGAACTTCATGGTCGAGGGCGGCCAGCCGCGGAACATCCTGCGCCAGGTGCGCGCGCGCCATCCGGTGGCGCTGCACGGCGTGTCCATGTCTATCGGTTCGGCCGATGGGTTGGACCGGGCCTATCTGCGCCGATTGAAGGCGCTGGCCGACGAGATCGAGCCGCTGTTCGTGTCCGACCACCTGAGCTGGTCGCGCTTCGAGGGCTTCAATTCCCACGACCTGCTGCCCCTGCCCTACACCGAAGAGACGCTGAAGATCGTCTGCGCCAACATCGACCTGGCCCAGGACGCAATCGGCCGGCAGATGCTGTTCGAGAACCCCTCCAGCTACATCGCCTTCGAGGGCGCGGACATGAGCGAGTGGGAATTCCTCGCCGCCATGTCGGAGCGCACCGGCTGCGGCCTGCTGCTGGACCTCAACAACATCTATGTCAGCGCCACCAACCACGGTTTCGACGCCCTGGCCTTCCTCGACGGCATCCCCGCCGACCGGGTGCGCCAGGTGCACCTGGCCGGTCACAGCCAGGGCCGCGACCTGCTGATCGACACCCACGACAAGCCGGTCCCGCCCAGCGTCTGGGCGCTGTACGACCAGGCCATGGCCAAGCTCGGTCCGGTCGCCACCATGATCGAGCGCGACGACGACATCCCGCCCCTGCCCGAACTGCTCGACGAGCTGGCTGTGGCCCGCGGCATCGGCGAGCGCGCCCAACTGGGCCGCCGCCTGTCGGAGGCCGCGTGATGCTGGCCGACCTGCAGCGCGACTTCCGCACCTGGCTGACCGAGGCGTCGGACGCTGCGGCTGCGAAGCTGGGCGGCGAGCGGGTCACCGCCGGGCTGGCGGTGTATCAGAACAACTACCGCGCCCAGCTGGTGGGCTGCCTGGAGTCGTCCTTCCCGCAGCTGCGCAGCTGGATCGGCGAAGAGGCGTTCCTGGCCGCCGCCGTCGCCCACATCGACAGCCACCCGCCGCACGCCTGGACGCTCGACGCCTATCCCGCCCAGCTCGCCCAGACCCTGGAGCAGATGTTCCCGGACAACCCCGACCTGCACGAACTGGCCTGGCTGGAGAACGCCCTCGCGGAGTCGTTCGTGGCGGCGGACAGCGAACCGCCCTCGCCCGAAACCCTGGCCGAGTTGGACTGGGAGCGGGCGCGACTGCGCCTGACGTCCTCGCTGCTGACGCACCCGGCCACGACCAACGCCGATGCGATCTGGGAGGCCCTGGCCGAGGATCGCGAACCGCCGGAAGGCGAAATGCTGGCCGAGCCGGGCGGGCTGGTGGTCTGGCGGCTGGGCTTCACCAGCCGCTTCCGCCGGGTGGACTCACTGGAGTGGGAGGCGCTGAAGCGGGTGCGCGAGAACGGCGGCTTCGCGGCCCTGTGCGAGCGACTGGCGGCGGCGCTCGGCGAGGCCGAGGGCGTGGCCAAGGTCGGCGAACTGCTGGCCGCCTGGCTCGGCGAAGGCCTCATCGCCAGCGTGGAGGAGATGTAGGTTCCGATCTCCGCTCATCCCGGCGAATGCCGGGACCCAGATCGTAGGGTGCTGACGACCAACGTATTTTCCGCGCCCTGCTTTCCCGACCTTCAGCCTGATGATCTGGGTCCCGGCATTCGCCGGGATGAGCGGCATTGAGGGACGGACCTAACCAGCTACACCGATCCCGCCCCATGCCCGCCAGGCATGGGACCGGCCTCGACAAAGTCTTTTTCCGCCGCGCTTCGGGAGCCTAGTTAGATCGCCATCCAAGCAGCGCCGCCCCAACGACACGGTCGGGGAGACGCCTCACAAAAGGAAGTCTTCCCATGACCGCTCATCTTTCCGGCAAGACCGCCCTGGTCACCGGCGCCTCGCGCGGCATCGGCCGCGCCACCGCCCTGCAACTGGCCAAGGCCGGCGCGCGGGTCCTGGTCCACTACGGCAAGAACGCCGACGAGGCCGAGGCCGTGGCCCGCGAGATCCGTGAGGCCGGCGGCTCGGCCGAGGTGCTGGGCGCCGACATGGCCGCGCCCGACGGCCCGCACAAACTGGCCGCCGAGACCCGCCGCCTGGTCGGCGACCGGCTGGACATCCTGGTGGCCAACGCCGGTATCGCCAGCGCCAAGACCATCGAGGACTACACCGTCGAGCAGTTCGACGCCCTGTTCGCCGTCAATGTGCGCGCGCCGTTCTTCCTGGTGCAGCAACTGCTGCCGGTGCTGGGCGAAGGCTCCAGCGTGGTGCTGCTGTCCTCGCTCGCCGCCCACGCCCAGGTCGGCGCCCTGTCGGCCTATGCGGCGACCAAGGGCGCGATCGACACTCTGGTCAAGCACTTCGCCGCAGAGCTGGGCGGGCGCGGCGTGCGGGTGAATGCGGTGGCGCCGGGCGTGGTGGCGACCGACATGTCGAGCTTCGCCAAGACCGACGACGGCCGCGACTACGTCCTGGGCATCCAGGCCCTGAAGCGCATCGCCCAGGCCGACGACATCGCCTCGGCGATCATCTTCCTGGCCTCCGACGACGCCCGCTGGATCACCGGCGACGTCCTCAATGTCGACGGCGGCTCCAAGCTCTGAACCGGCGCGGGCCGCTCGCTGCGATGCCGGCGGCCCGGCGCTACGCACTCAGGATGGCAGGAATCGAACCTCCCGATTGAGATTCAGATAGATTTACCCTATGGTCTAAGCCAGTGAAATTCGAGGGAGAACAGAATGTCCCCAGCAATTCACTCGCTGAACGTGAGCATACCCGACAGCAAACTCGCACGAGAAATTACAGAAATCGTCCGGGACACCGAGAACGACCTACTATTCAATCACTCAAATCGAGTATTTTATTTCTCCGCACTCACCGGCAAGCGCAAGAATTTGCAGTTCGACGCTGAATTGCTCTACGCCGGAGCGATGTTCCATGACATGGGCCTGACCAAGGCCCACAGCAGCAAGGACAAGCGGTTCGAGGTCGACGGGGCCAACACCGCGCAAGACTTCCTCAAGAGCCGCGGCGTCTCTCCAGACGACGTCTATACCGTCTGGACGGCCATCGCCCTGCACACCACCCCCGGCATTCCCGAATTCATGCACCCGGTGGTGGCCCTGCTGACCAACGGCGTGGAGATGGACGTGCTCGGCATCGCTTACGACACCTTCAGCGCCGCCGAACGCGAGGCGGTGGTCCAGGCCTATCCGCGCCCCGCCCACTTCAAGGAAGACATCATCCAGGGCTTCTACGACGGCATCAAACACAAGCCGCAAACCACTTTCGGCAACGTGAAGGCCGACGTGCTCGCCGACAAGGACCCGAATTTCAAGCGAATGAACTTCTGCAGCATCATTCGCGGCTCCGCCTGGCCCGGCTGAGATTCTGGGCTGAGGTCTCGGGCCGCAGACCAGGGCCAGATCGCCGGGCGGCGGCCGACCGCCCGGCGCAATCACCGAAATCGCTTCACCTGGACGGAGCCGCAGGCGAAACTGCTCCGGTCGGGTAAATCGCCCCCTCGAAACCGACGCTGAACTCCTGCGAACTCTGGAGCGTCCGTTCAGAGATGGTGCATTGAAACGACAGGCGCTCCTGGCCCTATTCTCCCTCAACACCTTCGTGGGGGCGATGGCGGCGCTGTATGTCGGCTTCGCGCTTGGCCTGCCCCGCCCCTATTGGGCGATGCTCACCGCCTATCTGATCAGCCAGCCGCTGTCGGGCGCCATGCGCTCGCGGGGGGTCTACCGCCTGATCGGCACGGGCCTGGGCGCCTCGGCCGTCCTGGCCATGACGCCGCCGCTCGCCAATGCGCCGGTGATGCTGTCGCTGGCCCTGTCGCTGTGGATCGGGCTGTGCGTCTACCTGTCGGTGCTGGACCGCACGCCCAGGAGCTACATCTTCGTGCTCGCCGGCCTCACCGCCGGCATCATCGGCTTTCCGGTCGCCGCGGCGCCGATCGGGGTGTTCGACGTCACGGTCGCCCGGGTGGAGGAGACCGGCCTTGGCGTCATCTGCGCCACCATCGCCCACAGCCTGGTGTTCCCCCAGGCGGTCGGGCCGGCGCTCAACCGCCGCATCCACGGCTGGACCGAGGACGCCCGGCGGCTGGCGATTGAGATTCTGGCGCGCCGGCGGCTGGTCGCCACCGACCAGCAGCGACGCAGGCTCGCCGCCGACATCACCGAGATTCGCATCCTTGCGACGCACCTGCCGTTCGACACCTCGCGCGTGAGGGAGGTCACCGGCATCATCCGCAACCTGCAGGACCGCATGAGCATGGTGCTGCCGCTGCTGAGCGTGATCGGCGACCGGTTCGAACTGCTCCGCAGTGACGGCGCCCCCCTCGCGACGTTAGAGACGACCGTGGAGCAGGTTCGGCTCTGGATGGTCGATGTGGACGCGCCGCGGAGCCAGACCGAGGCGGTGATCGCACAGCTCCGCGCGCTATCGCCGCCGCTCGGCGACGGCGCCACTTGGCGTGACCTGGTGCTGGAAAACCTGCTGAACCGCCTGGAGCAGTTCGTGCGGGTGAGCGCCGACATCCGCGAACTTCGCCGCGCCGCCGAGGGCGATCAACGCCACCCCTGGGCGCCGATGTACAACACCACGCCGTTGCGCAGCGGCGCTACCCTGCACCAGGACCACATCTTCGCCCTGGTCTCGGCCGCGCCCGTGGTGCTGGCCCTGCTCGGCTGCTGCGCCCTGTGGATCGGGCTCGACTGGCAGGAGGGCAGCACCGCGGCGCTGACCGCGGCGATCGTCTGCTGCCTGGTCGCAGCCCAGGACAACCCGACCCCGGCCATCGGCGGCTTCCTGCGCTACACCATATTGGCGGCGCCGCTGCTGGGCCTGTACCAGTTCGTGATCCTGCCGCGGCTGGACGGCTTTCCCATGCTGGTGCTGGCCTTGGCCCCCGCCCTGCTGGCGATCGGCTACTTCCTCGGCAATCCCAAGACCCTGCTGAAGGCCGCGGCGGTGTTCATCGGCTTCAGCACCGGCCTGGCCCTGGGCGAGACCTTCAACCTCGCCGACTTTTCCAGCTTCGCCAACAACACCATCGCCCAGATCGTCGGCGTCGGCGTCGCCCTGGTCGCGACCCAGCTGTTCCGCTCGGTCGGCTATAACTGGAGCGCGCGGCGCATCCTGCGCACCGGCTGGCGCGAGGTCGCCAACGTGGCCGAGACCACCCGGATGGTCGACCGCACCGAGCTGACCGCGCGGATGCTGGACCGGGTGGGGCTACTGGCGACCCGGCTGGTCGTGAGCGACGAGGCGGCCCTCTCCTCGACCGCCACCGACGCCCTGGGCGACATGCGCGTCGGACTGAACCTTCAGGAGCTGCGCGCCGCCGAGCCGCGGCTGGCGGCAGGACGCGCGCCCACGCGGCGGCTGCTGGCTGGGGTGGCCAAGGGCTATCGCGCCCTGGCCCACGCGCCGGCGGACTTCATCCAGGGCGTGCACCGGCCCGAACTCGATCCGCGCCTGCTGCACGACCTCGACCAGGCCCTGGGCGAGGCGGCGGCGCACGCGCCGGCCAACCCGCAGATGCGCAGCGTCGCCTGCGCCCTGGTCAGCCTCAGGCGCGCCCTGTTCCCTCAGGCGCCGCCCTATGCGCCAGTCGCCAAGCCGGCGTGACCCGGGCCGGCTGGAACGCCAGAATCCGCTAAAGCGACAGGCTCAGCACCAGCGCCAGGGTCAAGGCGCTCAGGAGCGAAGAGAACACCAGGGTCGAGCCCGCGACGGTGGAGCGCACGCCAAAGCCGGCGCCGAAGACCAGCCCGAAGAAACCGCACGGCAAGGTGGCCAGCACCACCGCCTCCGCCCGCTGCAGCGGCGAGAGCCCCAACAGCAGCGCCAGGCCCAGCGCCAGCAGCGGCTGCAGCACATTGGCGATCAGGACGCTGACGGCGACCTTGCCATCCAGGCGGATGGCCTGGGCCGACAGCATCAAGCCGGTGAGGAACAGGCCGACACCAGCGGTGCAGGCGGTCACCGGTCCCAGGCTGATCGCCAGCAGCGACGGCGGCGTCAGGCCCAGGGCCGAGACCAGCACGCCCAGGGCGGGGCCGATGAAGATCGGGCGGCGCAGCGAGCGGCCCAGCGCCCGGAAGAAGGTGGCGACCGGATGCTGGGCCGAGGCTTCGCTCGTCTTGGCGAGTTCGAGCAAGGCCAGGGTCAGGGGCGAAACGGTGACCGCTCCCGCGGCGATGCCGATGGCCACCGGCAGGGCCGCCTTGGGCCCGAAGGCCGAGACCAGCACCGAGAGGCCGACCCCAGCGATGTTGGGGAAGCCGGTGGTCAGGGCATGGACCGCCGCGCAGCCGCTGTCGTCCCTGAACACCCGGCGCGACAGCCACAGCATCGGCCCGAACGTCAGGAGCATCATCAGCACCATGACAATGGCGAAGCGGCTGTCGGCCAGGATCTCGGCCCGCGGGGTCTGGGCGATGGCCAGGAACAGACTGAGCGGCAGGGCGAACTGCATCAGCAGGCTGTTGAGGCTGCGGATGTCCGCATTGTCCACCAGTCGGCGACGGCCGGCGAAATAGCCCAGCGCCAGGCCGACATAGACTGGCAACAGGGCCTTCGCGATCAACATCACCATAGGGTCGAACTCACTGCTGACACCCGGACGCGGAAAGCCAGGCGCGGACACCGTCCAGGCTGCGGAAATCATCAAGGCTGCGCACCGGCAGGTCGGGGCGCAGGCCGGCGGCCATGTCTGCGAGGGCGCGGCCGGGGCCGAGTTCCAGCACCGCGGTCGCGCCGCGCTCGAACGCCGCCTCCAGGCACAGGTCCCAGCGCAGGGTGGTGGCCAGCTGGCGCGCCAGGGTGTCGGCCTGGGCCGCGGGGTTGGCGAGGTTCGCGCCATCCAGCGCGCTCAGCAGAATGCAACCGGGCCGCGGACGGCGCGGCTGGGCCTCCAGCAGCGCGGCCAGGAACGGCTCCACGGCGGCGGCCAGGTGCGGCGTGTGCGAGGCCGTGTTGACCTCGAGCCGGTCGGCCCGCGCCGCCCCGGCCCCGCGCGCGGCGACGATGAAGCGGTCGAGCGCCTCGCCGGCCCCACCGACCACAAACACCAGGTTGGGATTGATGATGGCCGGCTCGACGCCGGTCTCCGCCGCCAGGCGCAGCACCTCGCGCTCGCCCAGGCCGCGGACGAAGGCCAGGCCGTCGCCGGGCTGCCCCGCAGCGTCCATCAGCTCGGCGCGGCGCGCGGCCAGGGCCGGCACGGTCGTGGGCTGAAGCGCGCCGGACACGCCCCAGGCGGCCAGCTCGCCGATGCTGTAGCCGGCGGCCAGACGGCGAACGCCAAGCGCGTCATCCAGGGCGGCGACCGCCGCCAGGGCCTGGGTCACGCACAGGACCTGAGCGGTGCGATTGGCGTGCAGGGTCTCGGGCGGAGCCTCCAGCACCAGCTCGCGTGGGTCGCGGCCCAGGGCGGCCGCGGCGGCGGCGAAGATGTCGGCGGCGGCCGGGGCGGCGGCGGTCAGCCGGAACATCTCGCCGTGCTGTCGCCCCTGCCCCGAACACAGCAAGGCCAGCATCACACTGCCTCCACCGCGCGGACGAACAGCGACATGGCCAGCAGGTCCGCCGCGCCGCCGGGGCTGAGATTGCGAGCGACGAAGGCGCGGTGGATGTCTTCCGCCAGCAGCAGCCAGTTGGGCTGGGACACACTGCCGGCGGCGAGGAAGCGGGCGGCCTCGGCCTTGGCGAAACTCAGCCCCTCGACCCCGCCCCTGTGCAGCAGATTGGTGTCCTGCAGCACCGCGATCAGGCGGAACAGGGCGTGGACCCGGGCGGCCTCGGTCGCGCCGCCGGCCATGGCCTCGCCCTCCAACAGCGCCGGCAAGGCCGCCCGATACAGGGCGGGAAAGCCGGCCGCCGCCTCGGCGCTGGCGCCGCCAACGCCGAAGCGTCGAGCGACCCGGCCGCCATTGCTGGCGCTGGACGGCGGGCGGCTGCGGATCGCCGGACCCCACAGCCGCGCCACCCGCGCGCCGAGGGACTCGCCGGCGAAGCCTTCGGCCCCGGCCGCGGCGGCCAGTAGGCCCATGCCGAAGATGGCCCCGCGGTGGGCGTTGACACCGCCTGTGGCGGCGAGCATGGCGGCCTCGGCCGCGATGCCGATGCGGCGTAGCTCGGCCATCTCCGCGCCCGCGGCGCCGGCTGAGGCCAGGTCGGCGAAATAGGGTTCCAGCGCGTCGGCGCTGGCGCGCATCAGACTGATGTCCATGTCGCGGTGCGAGCCGCTGTCCGCCGGGCTGACCAGGCCGGGCTTGGGATAGGTGTCGAGTTCCAGGTGCAGACAGGCGCTGGCCAGCCGGCCGAGCTGCACAGGGGCTAGGGGCGCGACCGGCGCCGGTCGTAGCTTGAGAACGGCGGTCATGCCTCGCCCTCCAAAAAGGCGCGTCGAGATTGCAGCGCGACGCTGTCCAGACGCTTGACCAGCACTTCATCGGCGCCGGCGGTCAGTTCGCGCCAGTTCACGGCGGCCCCGTCGGGCCGCACCAGTTCGCCGTCCAGCCGCATGGGCGCTTCGGCCTCGGCGGCGGCGATGGCGGCAAGCAAATCCTCCAACCGGTCGCGCGGCATGGGCCAGAGCAGGTCGAGGTCGGAGGTCGGGCTGAGATATTCCAGCCCGGTCAATGCCTGCCAGGCCAGGGCGCCGAACACCCGCACCTCGGGTTCCAGGGCCACCAGCCGCGCCAGCATGTCGCCCCAGGCCGGTGGCGCGCCGGCCATCGCGCTGGACAACGGCGGCGGCGGTTCAAACCCGCCCAGCGCTTCGGGCGCCAGATCGAACGCCAGCCTCAGCTTGCCCGCCGACGGCGGCAGCGGCAGGCCCAGCGGGACCCGACCTGGCGCGTCCGTCTCGGCCGGACGGCGCACCATCAGCGGCCAGCCGCGCGCGGCCCAGTCGGCCACCCACGGCAGGGCCGCCAGGTCGGGGCGCGCCGCCAGCGACGCGGCCCAGGCGGAAGGATCCGCCCGCACCAGGTCATGCCGGCGGCGCGACGCGATCTCAGCCATCGGCTTGGGCCAGCTCGAACACCCGCTGGGCGATGTCGGCCGCCTTGGGCCGCCCACCGCGCGCCTTGCCCAGCGTGTCGCGCTGGTCGCCCGACGCCGGTTCGGCCAGCAGCTCGGCCAGCTGGCCGTCGAGCGGCTTGGCCGGGTCCCACACCGTCAGCACCGCGCCGGTCTGGGCCAGGTTCTCGAGCCCGGGCGCGAACACCGGCGTGGCCTTGGCCATCTCCTGCAGGGTGTCGAGCGGCAGCTTGGTCACCCGCGAGATCGACGGCAGGTCCATCACCTCCGGGCGGGCGCCAGGCAGCGCCACCAGCGTCCCAGCCGCAAGCGCGGTGGCGATGAAGGCGCCGGCGGCGGTGTGGCCATACAGCAGGCCGATGGTGCGCCGTCCCTCGGACTCGGCCAGGAACTGCGCCTTGGCCAGGTGGGCGAGGTATTCGCTCAGGCCCAGCAGTTCGTCGCGGCGGGCCATGCGCTGGCTGTCGGAGTCGATCAGCATCAGGATCGGCCGCCGGTCAGTCGGATCGGCCAGGATCTGGCCGGCGAGCCAGATGGCGTCGTCGATGCCCAACGGCGTGTCGTCGGCCACGCCCAGGACCTGGATCATAGACCCGTCCTTCAGCGGACCTTGGCCATGGATGCGCCCGCCCTCGACCGTCACCTCGTGACCGGCCGCGAACAGGGAGGCGAGGATCTCAGCGTGCTTCATCGGCCTGCTCCCGCTTGGCTTGGACGGCGGCCAGGAAGTCCCGGCTCGACATGGAGGGGGTGGTCTCGGCCTGGTCGATGCCGAGGTGACGCCAGATATCCAGGGCGTCGCGATCCTGGCCGAAACGCTGCAGCCGGCGTTCCAGCCGGGCCTGCTCGGCCTGCAGCGTCGCCCGGTCGAGCCGCGCCGGACGACCGAGCGCTTCGAGCGCCGCGGCGCGGAAGGCCGCCACCGTGTCGGCGGCGAACAGGTCGACGCCGCCGATCAGGTAGCGGTGCTTGCCGCCCATGGTGCGCCAGACCAGGGCGCGGTCCTTGGAGTCGAATTCCTCCACGCCCTTGTTGGTCTCGATCACCTCGGGGCCGGAGACGCTGAGGCGGCCCTGCTCGGAGATGGCCAGGGCGGAGCAGCAGCCAGCGATCAGGCTGCCGCCGCCGTAGCAGCCGGCGCGGCCGCCGATCAGGCCCACCACCCGCACGCCGGCGGCGCGGGCCTGAACCAGGGCGCGCATGATCTCGGCGATGGCCAGTTCGCCGGCGTTGGCCTCCTGCAGCCGCACGCCGCCGGTGTCGAACAGGATCACCACGTCGCGCTTCAGCTTGGCGGCGGCGCGAAGCAGGCCGGTGAGCTTGGCCCCGTGCACCTCGCCGAAGGCGCCGCCCATGAAGCGACCCTCCTGGGCGGCGATCAGCACCGGCTTGCCGTCGAGCTGGGCGCGGCCGACGATCATGCCGTCATCGAACTGCTCGGGCAGGTCGAACAGCTTCAGGTGCGGGCTGAGCTCGCGCTGCTCGGGGCCGATGAACTCCTTGAAGCTGCCGGGATCGGTGAAGGCCTCCAGCCGCTGGCGGGCGGTGGACTCGTACCAGCTCAGGCTATCCAGGCTGGGATTGCGGGCCGGTGCGTTCATTGCCCGTCCTCCTCGATCAGGCGCACGGCCTGGGCCAGGCGCAGGGCGACGGTGTCGGGGCGCGCGCCGCCATCGTTGATGGAGATGCTGAGGCCGCCGGCGGGCCGCCGGGCCACGAAGTCGTTCAGCACCGCCTCCCACACCGGCTTGAAGCCGTGCGCGGCGGTGGCGATCTCGACCTTGCAGGTCTGGGCCGGCTGGTTGCGCTCGAGCAGCACTTCGAGATTGCCCGAGGCAACCACGCCGATCACGGCCTGGGGCTTGGAGCCGCCCGCGGTCTTGGGCGCGTCCAGGGTGAAGCTAAGACGTTCCATGATTGCTCCTCCCGCTCACCAGTTCCGGAACCGGCTGGGCGGCTGGTACAGCCCGCCCGAGGCGAGCATCAGGTCCTTGACCGAGCGTGCGGCCAGGAGGTTGCGGTCGGCGTCGAGGGGGTCGATCCCCAGGTCTTCCGGCCGTTGGATGATACGGCGCTCGCGCAGCCGCTCGACCATCTTGGCGTCGCGGCCGCGGCCGACGTCGGTGTAGCCGGCGACCCCGCGGATGGCCTGTTCGCGCTCGTCCGCGGTGCGGCACAGCAGCAGGTTGGCGATGCCTTCCTCGGTGACGATGTGGGTGACGTCGTCGCCGTAGATCATCACCGGCGCCTGGGGCAGGCCGAGCTTCTCGGCCAGGACCAGGGCGTCGAGCTGCTCCACGAACAGCGGGGCGTTCTTCTCGCCGAAGGTCTCGCCGATCTGCACCACCAGCTTGCGGCCGCGGCGGAACGGCGCCGGGGTGTCCGGATCGGCCTCCTCGCCCGCCTTCAGCCAAGGCGCGCTGGGATGGCGGCGGCCGTGCGGGTCGGAACCCATGTTCGGCGCGCCGCCAAAGCCGGCGACGCGGGCGGCGGTGATGGTGGAGCTGTTGCCCTGCAGGTCCATCTGCAGGGTCGCGCCGATGAACAGGTCGCAGGCGTACAGGCCCGCCACCTGGCTCATGGCCCGGTTGGAGCGCAGCGAGCCATCGGCGCCGGTGAAGAACACGTCGGAGCGCGCCTGCAGGTAGTCGTCCATGCCGACTTCCGAACCGAAGCAGTGCACCTGCTCGACCCAGCCGGCCTCGATCGCCGGGATCAGGGTCGGGTGCGGGTTCAGCGCCCAATGGGTGCAGATCTGGCCCTTCAGCCCCAGTTTCTCGCCGAAGGTAGGCAGGAGCAACTCGATGGCGGCGGAGTTGAAGCCGATGCCGTGGTTCAGTCGCTTTACGCCGTACGGCGCGTAGATGCCCTTGATCGCCAGCATGGCGGTGAGGATCTGGGTCTCGGTGATCGCGCCGGGATCGCGGGTGAACAGCGGCTCGACATAGAAGGGCTTGCCAGCCTCCACCACGAAGTGGACCTGGTCGCCGGGAATGTCGACGCGCGGCAGGCGATCGACGATGCGATCCACTTGGGCGATGACGATGCCGTCCTTGAAGCTGGTGGCCTCGACCACGGTCGGCGTGTCTTCGGTGTTTGGACCGGTATAGAGGTTGCCGTCCTTGTCTGCGCTCACCGCCGCGATCAGCGCCACATTGGGCGTCAGATCGACGAAGTAGCGGCCGAACAGTTCCAGATAGGTGTGCACGGCCCCGAGCTCGATCTGCTTGGAGGCCAGCATGCGGGCGATGCGTGCGCCCTGGGGCGCGGAGTAGGAGAAGTCCAGCTTCTTAGCGATCCCGCTCTCGAACACGTCCAGGTGCTCGGCCAGGGCCACGCCGGTCTGGATCATGTGCAGGTCATGCACCTTGCCCGGATCGACCTGAACCAGGGCGCGGGCCAGGACGTCGGCCTGCTTCTGGTTGTCGCCCTCGATGCAGACCCGGTCGCCCGGCTGCAGCACCGCTTCCAAGAGAGCCGTGGCGTCGGCCGCAGCCACCACCTTGCCCTTCGCCCATCTTCGCGCGAGGCCGAGACGGCGGTCGCGCTCCGTTCTGTTTTTTGCCCAGTCGGTCATCGCTTCTCAGCACGCTCCCGAACCTCGGGGCCGTCACGCGGCCACCGGTTAATATCTGTACACAAGCCCTGCCCAACCCGACGAGGCATGTATTCCCCTACCCATCGTTTTGCAAGTCGTGTATACACAATAATCGAAATTCGACGGATGCGTACACGCAAGCGTGACGCCGGCCGCGATCACCACCAGGAGACTCGCCCGTGAGCATGGACACCACAGAAGAGGATGGCGGCGAACGGACCCTGCTGTCAGAGCAGATCCGCAAGGCGCTGACCGACGAGATCACCTCAGGCGCCCTGCCCGCCGGCACGGCGCTGGACGAGCAGCAGCTGGCCGACCGCTTCGGCGCCTCGCGCACGCCGGTCCGTGAGGCCCTGCGCCAGTTGTCCACCGGCGGCCTGGTGGAGATGCGCCCGCGGCGGGGCGTGGTGGTCACCCGGCTGTCGCCCGAGCGGATCATGGACATGTTCGAGGCCACCGCCGAGGTCGAGGCCCTGTGCGTACGCCTGGCCACCTACCGGGCTACGCCGATGGAGCTCAGCCGCCTGTTCGCGGCCCACGAGGCGTCAAAGGCCCTGGTCGCCTCCGAGGACGTCGACGCCTATGACAGCCTGAACCGCGAATTCCACCAGCAGCTCTACGCCGCCACGCACAACAGCTTCCTGGCCGAGCTGGCCATGTCGCTGCGCGAGCGGCTGGACGCCTACCGGCGCACCCAACTGCGCCAGGCCGGGCGCATCGACGCCTCGCTGGACGAGCACAGCGACATCTTGGAGGCCATGGCCGAGGGCGACGGCGAGACGGCGGGGCGGCGGATGCGGGCGCACCTGCTCAGCGCCGCCTCGGCCTTCGCCCGCTATGCCGCCGCGCGCACGACCGAATAGGCGCCGCGCCGGTAGATTTACCCAGCTCTGCGGGCCTATACCGCCAACCGGCTGGTTGGCTGAACTCTGAATAAGGGAGGCGTACTTGGCGCACGACCGGATCCTGAACCCCCAACTGGCCGCTCGGGTCATGAGCGCCGAGGACGCCGCGGCGCTAATCACGCCCGGCAGCACCGTCGGCCTTAGCGGTTTCACCGGATCGGGCTATCCTAAGGCCGTGCCTCAGGCCCTGGCCGCGCGCATCAAGCGCGAGCACGCCGCGGGGCGGCCGTTTAGGGTGCGGGTGTGGACCGGCGCCTCTACCGGGCCCGAGCTCGACGGCGCCCTGGCCGAGGCCGACGGGATCGAGTTCCGCCTGCCCTACAACTCCGACCCCATCGCCCGCGAGAAGATCAATCGCGGCCAGATGGAGTATTTCGACATGCACCTGAGCCAGGTCGCGCCGATGGCGTGGCAGGGCTTTCTGGGGCCGCTCGACACCGCGGTGATCGAGGTGACGGGCATCCGCCCGGACGGCAGCCTGATCCCCTCCTCCTCGATCGGCAACAACAAGACCTGGCTGGATCGGGCCGACAAGGTGATCCTGGAGGTCAACCGCTGGCAGAACCCGGCGCTGGAGGGGATGCACGACATCTACTACGGCACCGCCCTGCCGCCGAACCGGGTGCCGATCCCGCTGGTGCGCCCCGACGACCGCATCGGCGAGGCCTATCTGCGCTGCGACCCCGACAAGGTGGTGGCGGTGGTCGAGACCGACGCGCCCGACCGCAACGCCCCCTTCGCCCCGCCGGACGCCGCCGCCGTCGCCATCGCCGGCCACCTGATGGAGTTCTTCCGTCATGAGGTGGCCAAGGGCCGCCTGCCGCAGAGCCTGCTGCCGCTGCAGTCGGGCGTGGGCAACATCGCCAATGCGGTGCTGAGGGCCCTGGTCGACGGCCCGTTCGAGAACATGACCGCCTATACCGAAGTGATCCAGGACGGCATGGTCGACCTCTTGGCCTCAGGCAAGCTGCGCATGGCTTCGGCCACCGCCTTCTCGTTAAGTCCGGAGGCGGCGGCGGAGTTGAACGCCCAGATGGACGTCTTCAACCGCCGCCTGATCCTGCGCCCGCAAGAGATCAGCAACCACCCCGAGCTGATCCGCCGGCTGGGCTGCCTGGCCATGAACGGCCTGATCGAGGCCGACATCTACGGCGCGGTGAACTCGACCCACATCATGGGCTCGCGGATCCAGAACGGCATCGGCGGCTCGGGCGACTTCGCCCGCAACGGCTACATCTCGATCTTCATGACCCCCTCCACGGCCAAGGGCGGCGCCATCTCAGCCATCGTGCCCCAGGCCTCGCACGTCGACCACATCGCCCAGGACGTGCAGGTGATCGTCACCGAACAGGGCCTGGCCGACCTGCGCGGCCTGTCGCCCAAGCAGCGCGCCGAGCTGATCATCGCCAATTGCGCCCATCCGACCTATCGGCCGGGGCTGTCGGACTACTTCGCGAGGGCGCGGCGGCATTCCTACGGCCAGCAGTCCCCGTCCCTGCTGGCCGAGGCCCTGTCCTGGCACCAGCGCTTCATCGAGACCGGCAGCATGATGGGGTCGATCTCGCCCGACGCGGAGCCCGAGGCGTTCCCGTCCTGAGCCGCAAGTGCGGCCGCATACACGAAACTGACTAAGCTATAGTCCAGTGGACACGATGCCGTGGGCGCCCGATGCTTTGCAGGCGGCAAATGCCCGTCGGGAGAAGACTATGTCTGTCTCATCGCCAACGCGGCGCGGCCTGCTGGCGGCGTCGGCCTTCGGCGGGGCCCTCAGCGCCGCCCTGACCGACGCCGCCGCGGAGCCCCAGGCTCAGCCCAGGGCGCGGCCCGCGACCCCGGCGACCGGCGTGCAGCCCTTCAGGATCGACTTCGCACAGACCGATCTGGTCGATCTGCGCCACCGCATCGCCGCCACCCGCTGGCCGGAGCGCGAAACGGTGGCGGACGACACCCAGGGCGTACAACTCGCCACGGCCCAGAAGCTCGCGCGCTACTGGGCCACCGACTACGACTGGCGCAGGTGCGAGGCGAGCCTGAACGCCCTGCCGCAGTTCACCACCGAGATCGACGGGCTGGAGATCCATTTCATCCACGTCCGCTCGCGCCATCCCCATGCCTTGCCGCTGATCGTCACCCACGGCTGGCCCGGCTCGATCATCGAGCAGACCAAGATCATCGGCCCGCTGACCGACCCGACCGCCTATGGGGCCAGCGCCGTCGACGCCTTCGATCTGGTGATCCCGTCGCTGCCGGGCCATGGCTTTTCCGGCAAGCCCACCGCCACCGGCTGGGACCCGATCCGCATCGCCAAGGCCTGGATCGTGCTGATGCAGCGGCTCGGCTACACGCGGTACGTGGCGCAGGGCGGCGACTGGGGCAACGCGGTCACCGAGCAGATGGCGCTGATGACGCCGCCGGGGCTGCTGGGCATCCACACCAATATGCCGGCCACCGTGCCGGCCGACGTGGCCAAGGCGCTCAAGGACGGGACCCCGCCGCCGCCCCTGTCGCCCGAGGAACGGAGCGCCTACGACCAGCTCGACAGCTTCTACAAGCACGGCCTGGGCTATGCGCTGGAGATGGCGAACCGGCCGCAGACGCTCTATGGCTTGGCGGATTCGCCTGTCGGCCTGGCCGCCTGGATGCTCGACCACGACATCCGCAGTTACGAGCTGATCGCGCGCGTGTTCGACGGCCAGCCCGAGGGCCTGAGCCGGGACGACATCGTCGACAACGTGACGCTCTATTGGCTGACCAACACGGCGGTCTCGTCGGCCCGGCTGTACTGGGAGAGCAAGCTCCCCTTCTTCGCGCCCAAGGGCGTGGCCATCCCGGTGGCGGTGAGCGTGTTTCCCGACGAGATCTACGCCGCGCCGCGGAGTTGGGCGGAGCGGGCCTATCCCAAGCTGATCTATTACAACCGCCTGCCAAAGGGCGGCCATTTCGCCGCCTGGGAACAGCCGGTGGTGTTCAGCGCCGAACTTCGCGCGGCGTTCCGGCCGCTGCGCCGCACGGCGTGACGATATTCATTTTCTAGAGAGCCAGCGTTGACGCAGCGCCCGGTTGCAGATCAGCTGCGGCCATGATGCTGATCCGTCACAAGGCTGCGCCCAATCCCCTGGTCGGCTGGCAGGTCGATTCGGCGGCGATCCGCACGGTCGGCCACGATCTCGAACGTCCGGAATCCATCCTGGCCGAGCGCGACGGGTCGCTGTGGGCGGCGGACGGCCGCGGCGGGCTCACCCACATTCGGCCCGACGGGCGCCAGCGCCTGATCCGGCCGGAGGGCGCGCCGAATGGCTTCCTGCCCAATGGCCTCGCCCTGGCGCGCAACGGCGAGCTGCTGATCGCCGACTTCGGTGGCGAGGCCCTGGTGACGATGGATCGCGACGGCCGCTGCCGCACCCTGTTCGACAGCATCGACGGGACGCCGCTCGGCAAGGTCAACTTCGTGCTGCGCGACCGCCGGGACCGGCTGTGGATCACCGTCTCGACCAAGCTCGACCCGTGGCCCACGGCCGCCTGCAAGCACCAGTGCGACGGCTATATCGTGCTGGCCGACGAGCACGGCCTGCGCATCGTCGCCGACGGCCTGGTTTTCGCCAACGAGTGCCGCCTCGACGCGGATGAGGAGTGGCTCTACGTGGTCGAGAGCTGCGCGCGGCGGGTGAGCCGGTTCCGGGTCGGGGCCAATGGATCGCTGAGCGGGCGCGAGGTCTACGGCCCAAGCTCGCTCGGCTCGGGCGCGGTCGACGGCATCGCCTTCGACGCCTACGGCAATCTGTGGACGACCATGATCTTCTCGGACCGGCTGGTGGCGATCACGCCCGAGGGCGAGACCCTGACCCTGTTCGCCGACGGTGATGTCGAGGCCGCCGCGCGCTTCGACGCCGAACTCGACAGCGGTGCGGTCGTCGCCCCCGAGACCATGGCCGCGACCGGCGGCGTGATCGCCCCCTGGCTCACCAGCCTGACGTTCGGCGGCCCCGACCTGCGTACGGTCTATCTGGGGTCGGTGAAGGGGCGGACCATTCCGTATTTCGAGGCTCCGGTGGCGGGGGCGCCGATGGTTCACTGGTCCGAGGGGACGCCCTAGCCCGCCGCGAACTCCGGCCGGCGCGACACGGCCGCGGCCAGGAAATCGATGAAGGCCCGCACTCGCGGCGGGGCCGGACCGCCGCCGAGATACACCGCGCTGGCCTGCTCCAGGTCACCGGGATTGTAGGGCTCCAGCAGGGCCACGAGCGCGCCGGTCGCCAGCGCATCGGCGACGTGGAAGCGGCCCAGCCGCGCGATCCCGGCGCCCGCCAGGGCCAGTTGCTTCATGGTCTCGCCGTTGTTGACCTGCACCCCGCCGGCCACCGCCTGCTCGACTTCGCGCCCGTCGACGCGGAAGCGCCAGGCGGTTCCGGCGCGGCGGAAGTTGAAGGTCAGGCACTCGTGCCGCTCCAGATCGGCTGGACGCTCCGGCGCGCCCATCCGGGCCAGGTAGCTCGGCGCGGCGCAGACCACCCGCCGGCTCTGGCCCAGCTTGCGGGCGATCAGGGCGCTGTCGGCCAGATCGCCCATGCGGATGGCCACGTCGGTGCGCTGGGCCACCAGGTCGATGATGTCGTCGGTGAGGCTGAGGTCGACGATCACCTCGGGATGACGGGCCAGGAAGGCCGGGATGGCCGGGGTGACGTACATCGTCCCGAACGGCGCCGAGGCGCTGACGGTCAGCCGCCCGCGCACCGCCCCAGCCGCGGCGGCCTGATCGGCGGCGTCGAGCTCCTGGACGATGCGGGCGGCGGAACGGACATAGGCCTCGCCCTCGCCGGTCAGGGTCAGGGCGCGGGTGGTGCGCTGGATCAGCCGCACGCCCAGCCGCGCTTCCAGCCGGGCGATGAGCTTGCTCACCGCCGAGGGCGTCAGGTCGAGGCTGCGGGCGGCGGCGGCGAAACTGCCGGCCTGCACCACCCGCAGGAACACCTCCATCTCGCCCGATCGCTCCATCAGCACGCGCGCCATTCATTCCCCTTAGTCACGAGTGTCGGTCCTCAGGGGGAAATAGTGAGGGACAAGCGGGCTGCCTAGCTATGGCCGCGACACGAAACACGGAGTTCCGCCATGGACCTGAAACTCAAGGGCAAGACCGCGCTGATCACCGGCTCGACCGCCGGCATCGGGCTGGAGATCGCCCGCACCCTTGCCGTCGAAGGCGTCTCGGTCGTCATCAGCGGCCGCAATCAAGCCAAGCTCGACGCCGCCGCCGACAGCATCCGCGCCTCGGGCGGCGCGGCCGTCACTGCTGTGCTGGCCGACGCCGGAACCGCCGCCGGAGCCGAAACCCTGATCGCGGCGGCGGGCCAGATCGATATCCTGGTCAACAACCTCGGCGTCTACGAGAGCAAGCCGTTCGGCGAGATCAGCGACCAGGACTGGCTCGGCTACTTCGACGTCAACGTGCTGAGCGGGGTGCGACTGTCGCGGGCGCTGCTGCCGGGCATGCTGGAGCGGAACTGGGGCCGGATCATCTTCATCTCCAGCGAGACCGGCCTGATGGTGGCGCCGGACATGATCCACTACGCCACCACCAAGACCGCCCAGCTGGCCATTTCCCGCGCCCTGGCCCAGCTGACGCGCGGGAGCAACGTCACGGTGAATGCGGTGATGCCCGGCCCGACCCGCTCGGAAGGTATCGTCGACTTCCTCAAGAGCGTGGCCAGCGATCCGGACGCCTCGCCCGAGGCGCTGGAGGCCGAGTTCTTCGCCAAGGGCCGCCCGGCCTCGATCATCCAGCGCATGATCGAGCCGGAGGAGATCGCCAGCCTGGTCGCCTATCTGGCGAGCCCGCTGTCGGGCGCGACCAACGGCGCGGCGCTCAGGGCCGAGGGTGGGCTGATCGGAACCATCGGCTGATCCTTAGGTATCGCCGACAGAAGAACTGCTGGAAGGATCGGCCAGGCTGTGGAAGGCTGGCTTGGTGATCGCCTGCCGCGTAACTGGCCGATCCTATCCAGTGGTCCGCATATCTATCCGCCTGTCCTGCACAACCAAGCATCAGGCGTTTGTACGGAATTGTCTGGCGACGCCGCTGCGGCGCTCCAGACCTGGGACGAAGTCATGAGTGTGTGATCGGCGAGGCGCCGTCCCGAAGCGCTTTCGCAACCCTACGAGAGGCCTCGATGGACGACACCGCTCCCCCGATCCCGACCGCCGGCCGCCGCGACGTGCTGGCCGGAGGCGCCGCCCTGGCGGCGGCCGTGCTGGCCGTCGGTCCCGCCGGCGCAGCCGCCCCGAGCCATGAACCCCACCCCACTTCCCTGCACCCGGAGCCCCACGCCATGGACACCATCACCACCAAGGACGGCGCCAAGATCTTCTTCAAGGACTGGGGAGCCGGCCAGCCGATCGTGTTCCACCACGGCTGGCCGCTGAGCGCCGACGACTGGGACGCCCAGATGATGTTCTTCCTGAACCAGGGCTTCCGGGTGATCGCCCACGATCGCCGCGGTCACGGCCGCTCGACCCAGACCTGGACCGGCAACGACATGGACACCTATGCGTCCGACGTCGACCAGCTGGTCACGGCGCTGCACCTGAAAGACGCCGTCCACATCGGCCATTCCACCGGCGGCGGCGAAGTCGCCCGCTATGTGGCGCGCCACGGCAAGGGCCGCGTGGCCAAGGCGGTGCTGATCAGCGCGGTGCCGCCGATCATGGTGCAGAGCGCAAACAACCCGGGCGGCCTGCCGCTGTCGGTGTTCGACGGTTTCCGCGCCCAGCTCGCCGCCAACCGGGCGCAGTTCTATCGCGAGGTGCCGATCCCGTTCTATGGCTTCAACCGCCCGGGCGTGAAGACGCTGGACGGGGTGGTCGACAACTGGTGGCGCCAGGGCATGATCGGCGGCATCAAGGCCCACTACGATTGCATCAAGGCCTTCTCGGAAACCGACTTCACCGAGGACCTGAAGCTGATCCAGGCCCCAACCCTGGTGATGCACGGCGAGGACGACCAGATCGTGCCGATCGCCGATTCCGGTCCGCTATCGGCCAAGCTGCTCCCCCACGCCACGCTGAAGACCTATCCGGGATATCCGCATGGCATGGCCACGGTGCACGCCGAGGAGATCAACAAGGACCTGCTGGCGTTCATCCGCAGCTGACGCCCGTCGCGCCAAGTCTTGGGCCGATCACTTCGCCGCCGCGAGCAGATGCTTGCGCATGGCCGCCACCTCGTCGCGCAGGCGGCCCATGCCTTCCAGCGTCAGGCCGGTGGCGTCGAGCACGCAGGCGGGAATGCTGCGGGCCTGCTGGTGCAGGGCCAGCCCGGCTTCGGTCAGGCGCACCCGCACCTGGCGCTCGTCGGCCGGGTCGCGGTTGCGCGAGACGTAGCCAAGCCCTTCAAGTCGCTTGAGCAGCGGCGTCAGGGTGCTGGATTCCAACAGCAGCTTGTCGCCGAGCGCACCCACGGTCTGGTCGTCGCGCGCCCACAGCGCCCGCATGACCAGATACTGCGGATAGGTCAGCCCCACGGCCTGCAGCAGCGGCTTGTAGACCCGATTGAAGGCGTGGGCGGAGGAGTAGACGGTGAAGCACAGCATGTCCTCAACGTCGAAAAATTCCGGAAACTCCTTGGGGGCGTCCGGCATCTCGCCTCTCCTCAAGCCAAACGGCTGTCATTGACCGGGTCTAAATATGATCGCGCACGATCAAATCGCAAGCTTGACTCCCAAATCCGACCCACGTAGATAACTGCCACGCGATTATATCGTGCACGATTTAACCCAGGGACGCCTTCCGACGCCCCGTTCTCTGAAAGGCCCAAGCCATGTCCGTGAACGTCCTCTACACCACCTCCGCCAGCGCCACCGGCGGTCGCGATGGCCATGCCCGTTCGGTTGACGGCAAGGTCGACGTGAACCTGAGCACCCCCAAGGAACTGGGCGGCGCCGGCGGCGAAGGCTCCAACCCCGAGCAGTTGTTCGCGGCCGGCTATTCGGCCTGCTTCATCGGCGCGATGAAGTTCGTGTCGTCGCAAGGCGGCCCCAAGGTTCCGGCCGACGCCAAGGTCACCACCACCGTGGGCATCGGTCCGCGCGCGGAAGGCGGCTTCGGCCTGGAGATCGCCCTGGCGGTGTCCCTGCCCGGCCTGGACCACGCCGAGGCTGAAGCCCTGGTGGAAAAGGCCCACCAAGTCTGCCCGTACTCCAACGCCACCCGCAACAACATCGACGTGAAGCTCAGCATCGTCTGAGCCCACGCTCGCCAGCTACAGAACGCGCCGGACGTCGGGAGCCGTCCGGCGCGGTTTTGCGTCTGGCCTGCAAAGCGCGGCCACGGCGCGCGTGCTAGGCTCATCGCCGATCGCGATACCCCGTGAGCCAGGAGTTGGAGCATGAGGACGCCGAGCGCCGCGCCCCTGATCGCCGCCTGCCTATGCCTGATCGCCCCCGCAGCCCGGGCCCAGCCCGATGTCGGCCGCCCGGCGCCGGCCTTTTCCGCCTCGGACGCCGCTGGCAAACCGGTGGAGCTGGCCAAGCTGCGCGGCAAGACGGTGATCCTGGAGTGGACCAATGACGGCTGCCCCTATGTCGGCCACGTCTATCGCAGCGGGGTGATGCAGGCGCTGCAGCGGCGCGCCACCGGCCAGGGCATCGTCTGGCTGACGGTGATCTCCTCGGCGCCCGGCAAGCAGGGCTACCTGACCCCGCCCCAGGTGAAGGCGTGGCAGGCCGAGACCAATGCGGCCCCGAGCGACGTGCTGCTGGATCCGTCCGGAACCCTCGGCCGCGCCTATGACGCCAAGGCCACCCCCACCCTGTTCATCATCGATCCCAGGGGCGAGGTGGTCTATATGGGCGGCATCGACGACACGCCGTCCACCGACCCCGCCGACGCCAAGCGGGCCAGGAACTATGTCGCCGCCGCGCTGGACGATCTCGGCGCCGGCCGGCCGGTGGCCCAGGCGACCACCCGCCCCTATGGCTGCAGCGTGAAGTACTGAGGCGGAGCGGATCTGCGTCCTTCGAGACGCCCCTGCGGGGCTCCTCAGGATGACGGATGGCGGTGTTCACCCACCTTCGTCATGCTGAGGAGCGGCTTTGGCCGCGTCTCGAAGCACGCACTATAGGCGCCCGCCTAGTTCGCCGGCTTGCGGAAGCGGAAGGCGAAGCGGTCGGTCTTGCCGCGGATCTCCGGGTCGAACACCTTGGCGGTCTTGGGGTCGGCCGGATTGGCCAGCACCTTGCTCTCGCCGTCGAACACGAAGCCCGCCTTCTCCACCTCGGCGCGCAGGACGGCCGGGTCGATGCGGTGCAGGTCCTCGGTGTGCGACAGGCCCGAGCCCGCCACCGCCGCATGGTCGACGATCACGTAGTAGCCGCCCGGCTTCAGCACCTTGAAGATCGCGCGGTTGAAGCCGTCGACGTCCTTGCCGCCGTTGACGAAGCTATCGTGCAGGTCGTGGTAGTTCTCGAAGGTCCAGGCCACGTCGACCGTGCCCTGCACCTCGGCCGGCGGCTCGGCGGCGATGGGGTCGGACACCTCCTCGACATTGGCGTGGCCGGGCTCGGCGGCGATGGCCTTGGCGATGGCGACGGGATCGGACTTGAAGCTGGCGATCTCCGCCGGGACATAGGCGTAGACCTTGCCCTTGGGCCCCACGACGGTGGAGAAAATCCGGCTCCAGTAGCCGCCGCCCGGCCAGACATCGACCACAGTCTCGCCCGACTTCACCCGGGCGAATTCGACCATGTCGATCGGCCGACGCGAGGTGTCGAGCTTGCTGTCCTTGTCCGGCCGCCCCTTGTCGTTGACGGCGGCCACGACGCCGTTCGACGGCGGCTGGGCGAGCGCGGGGCCGACCAGGCAGGCCAGCGCGACCGCAGCTGAGGCAAGACGATAACGCATCGAGAGCCCTTCCTTATGGGTCGTGCCGATGGGCGTTGGATACCCGCCCTCGCCGACCGTTTTTGAAATCAGGAACGGCGCGATGGTTTCAGCTTCCGCTGCACCTGACAATGCTTAAGGCTGCCAGAGGTAGCCGCCACCTATTCCCCGGCGCGCAGGGCCGCCTCATAGGCCAGCCGCACCCAGCGCCCCATCAGGTCCGGCTCGTCGAAGGCGTCCTCGGGGATGGACCAGTAGGGCATCTTCACGGCCTTGCCCTTCTTGCCCTCATAGGTCCATTGCCGGGCGCCGGCGGCGGCGAAGTCCGGCGCGCTGGTGGCGTCGGCCTTGAGCAGGATTTCGCCCTGGAACTGCACCGCCACGATGCGCCCGCGGTGATAGACGCCCTTGCCGCCGAACATGCGCTTGATGGTCACCGGGCCGAGCGCCTCGAACATCTCCTCGATCGCATCGTTGTCCATGCACGCCCCCTCGGTCAGGCGGCCAGTCTACGAAGCGGCGACGGCAAAACAAAACCGCCCGCATCGGCCATTCGGGATGCGGGCGGCGGAGGTCAACCTGAGGGGATCAGGCCGTGGGGATTTAGGCGGGGACCTTGTCCAGCGCCGGCAGCAGCTCCGAGGGTTCCGGGCGGCGGGTGTAGTCGGGGTTCACCTCGGCGTAGAGGATGGTCCCGTCCTGGCCGATGACGAAGCGGGCGGGTATGGGCAGGGTCCAGCTCGCATCGCCGTTGACCACCTCCAGGTCGTTCTTGAACGCGGTCTTGTAGAGGTCGGCCAGGTAGTCCGGCAGCTTGAAGCGCAGGCCGAAGGCGGCGGCCACTTCGTTGCCGGCGTCCGACAGGATCGGGAAACTGAGCTCGTTCTCGCGCTGGGAACGGCGGCTGTTGGCCGGCTTCTGCGGCGAGATCGCCAACAGGCTGGCGCCGCGCTGTTCGATCTCCGGCAGGGTCGCCTGCAGGGCCTGGAGCTCCATGTTGCAGTAGGGGCACCAGACGCCGCGGTAGAAGCTGACCACCAGCGGCCCCTTGGCCAGCAGCTCGGCCGAGGAGACCGGGGCGCCGTCCGGGTCGTCGAGTACGAAGGCCGGGGCCTTGTCGCCCACCTTCAGCGCCTTGGTCGCGGCGCCGGAGGCGATCAGCTCGGCGGTGGCGCGGTGCATCAGCTCGCGCGCCGACTCCGGGACGTTCCAAGGCGGGCCGCCGGCTTCGAGATTGGTGCGGAAGGCGTCGAGTTGGTCTTGCAGGGACATTGTAATCTTCCTTGTGAAAACAGCAGCTTGAAACGGCTCACGCCGCCTGGGCGTCGGCGTGGAAGGGGTAGTCGAGATAGCCGCGCGCATCGCCGCCATAGAAGGTCGAGCGGTCGTAGGGGTTGAGCGGCAGGTTGCGCCGCAGGCGCTCCGGCAGGTCGGGGTTGGAGATGAAGTGGCGGCCGAACGCGACCAGGTCGGCGTCGCCCGCGGCCACGATCGCCTCGGCGGAGTCCTTGGTGAAACCGCCCGCCGCGATCAGCACGCCGTGGAACCGACGCCGCAGGAACTGGGCCGCGACCGGGGCCTGGCCTTCGACGATCAGTTCGGTGCCCTTGATGCGCGGCTCGACCAGGTGGATGTAGGCCACGCCCAGGGCGTCCAGCCTATCGGCGACGTAGCCGAAGGTGGCCTCCGGATCGCTGTCGTGCATCGAGCCGTAGGTCCCGCTGGGGGTCAGGCGCACGCCCACCCGCTCGGCGCCCCACACCGAGATCGCCGCCTCTGTCACCTCCAGCAGGAAGCGGGCGCGGTTCTCGATCGACCCGCCGTATTCGTCGCTGCGGTGGTTGGAGCCGTCCTGCAGGAACTGGTCGGGCAGGTAGCCATTGGCGCCGTGGATCTCGACCCCGTCGAAACCAGCCTCCAGCGCCCGCGCCGCGCCGGCGCGGAAGTCCTCGATGATCGGGGGAATTTCCGCCAGCTCCAGGGCGCGGGGCATGGTGAACCCGGCCTCGCCCTTGTCGGTATAGGCGTAGCCGTCAGCCTGGATGGCCGAGGGCGCCACCGGAGCCGCCCCACCCGGCTGCAGGTCGGGGTGGGACTGGCGCCCCACGTGCCAGAGTTGCAGGAAGATGCGGCCGCCCTTGGCGTGCACCGCCTCGATCACGCGACGCCAGCCGGCGATCTGGGCGTCGGCGTAGATGCCCGGAGCCATGGCGTAGCCGTAGCCCTGGCGCGAGATCGGCGTCGCCTCGGCGATGATCAGTCCGCCCTGCGTGGCGCGCTGGCGGTAGTACTCGACCATCAGGTCGCCGGGGATATCGCCGGGCTCGGACCGCATCCGGGTCAGGGGCGCCATCACCACCCGATGGCCGATCTCGTAGGGACCGACCCGCACGGGCGAAAACAGCTTGGACATGACCGCCTCCTTCTCGCGACCGCCGGTACGTCCGGGGTCGAGAGGGAGAATGGCCATTCCTCCATAGGGTCGGTAGGCGGGCCACGGACATAGGGTCCATTCCCGCCAAGAATGGCTCCCGTGGGTCGCTAGCCCTGGCGCAGCCCCGCCAGCACCCGGCCGACCGCGGCCACGGTCAGGCGCACGTCCTCGTCCGTGGTGCGGGCGTTGACGACGCTGATGCGCATGGTGCGCCGGCCACGCCAGGCGCCGCCGCTGAAGAAGGCGGTGCCCTCGGCGTTGATCGCCGCCACCATGCGGTCGGTGAAGCGGTCGTGGTCGGCGGGCGTGGCGTCCAGGCGCGGGTCGCGGAAACTGACCAAGCCTTGGTTCAGGGTCGGTCGGGCGATCAGTTCGGCCCCGTCCAGCGCGCCGATCCCCTCGGCCAGGGCCAGGGCGTGGGCGCAGCAGCGGTCGATCAGGGCCTCCACCCCATCGCGGCCAAGCTCGCGCAGGGCGGCGTAGACCGGAAAGCCCCGCGCCCGTCGCGACCAGTCCGGGGTCCAGTCGATCTGGTCGCGGGCGTCGCCGTCGGCGGCGATGTAGGCGGCGGTGACGCTCATGGCGGCGCGATGCGCCTCGCGGTCGGCGACGAGGGCCACGCCGATGTCCTTGGGCGTGTTCAGCCACTTGTGCGCATCGGTGGCCCAGGAGTGCGCGCCTTCCACGCCCGCGACCTTGCCGGCATGACGCGCACTGGCCCGGGCCCACAGGCCAAAGGCGCCGTCGACGTGCACCCAGGCCCCGGCGGCGCGGGCCAGCGGGATCAGTTCGGCGAAGGGGTCGTTGGCGGCGACGTTGAGGTCGGCGGCGTTCAGCACCACGATGGTCGGCGCGTCCTCGCCCGCCAGGGCGGCGGCCAGGGTCTCAGGCGCCAGGCGGCCGTCGTCGCCGGTGGGCAGCGGCGTCAGGCAGCCGGTCCCCAGGCCGAGCAGCCGCAGCGCGCGCTCGATGCTGCCATGGCGCTGTTCGGTCGCCAGCACCCGCAGGCGCGGCGCGCCGATCAGGCCCTGGCGCTCGACGCCCCAGCCGCGGTCGCGCAGCACCGCGTGGCGCGCCGCCGCCAGACAGGTGACGTGGGCCATCTGGCAGCCGGTGGTGAAGGCGAACGAGGCCTCGCGCGGCAGGTCGAGCACCGACTTGATCCAGTCGCCCGCCACCTCCTCGACGATGGCGGCGGCCGGGGCGCAGGCGTAGAGCGCAGCATTGTTATCCCAGGCCGACACCAGCCAGTCGGCCGCCAGCGCCGAGGGCAGCGCCCCGCCGATTACCCAGGCGAAGAAGCGTCCACCGGCCGAGCCCAGGTGGCCGCCCTCGGTGGCGGCGACCAACTCGTCGACGATGCGGGGGGCTGGCACGCCCTCAAGGCCCAGTTCCACGCCCAACCGTCGGCGCAGGTCCGCAGCGCCGACCGTGGCGGCGACCGGCCGGTCGTTGAGTCCGGCCAGAAAGGCCTGGGCGTGATGCTGAGCCCGCGCCAGAGCCTCAGTAAGTTGGGCTTCGGTAAGCTGGGCGCCGGAAAGCGGGGCGGAGATGTGGTCGTCGGTCATGGCCGCGCTGCTACGCCAGGCCGCCTGCATTCGACAGCCCGAATCTTGCGATCAGAGCCCCTCGAGGAAGCGGATCAGGGCGGCGTTGACCTCGTCGGAGCGCTCCTGCTGGGTCCAGTGCCCGCAGCCCGGCAGGATGGCGCTCTCGCGCAGCAAAGGCACGTCGCGCTTCAGCCCCTCGATGGCCTTCATCATGCCGGGGAAACGCACCACCAGGTCGCGGTCGCCGCCCATGTAAAGCGCCGGCACGGTGATCGGCGCCCCGGCGTAGGGCGCCATCAGCTCCCAGTTGCGGTCGATATTGCGATACCAGTTCAACCCACCCCGAAAGCCGCTCTCCTGGAAGGCGGCGACGAAGGGTTCGAGTTCGGCTGCGGGCAGCCACGCCGGCGGCTCGGCCGGCGGCTTGAGCCCGCCCAGGAAGCCGTCCTTCAGCCGCACCATGCCCGGGATCGGCGCATCCTCGCCGCCGGTGAAGGCGCCGGTCATGATGGCGGCGAGCGAGCGATGGACGTCGCGATCCAGCTCGGCCTCGGCCACGCCCGGCTCCTGGAAATAGAGCTGGTAGAACAGCGCGTCCTCGGTGCGCGGCATGACCGTCGACGGCTTGACCGGGCTGCGCGGGCGATAGGGCACGCTGAGCGCTCCCACGGCGCGGAAGCGGTCAGGTCGCATCAGGGCCGAGGTCCAGGCCACCGGCGCGCCCCAGTCGTGGCCGACGATCACCGCCTGTTGGGCGCCCAGCGCGTCCACCAGCCCGACCATGTCGCCGACCAGATGGAAGATGCTGTACTGGTCGATGGCCTCCGGCCGCTCAGTCTTGCCGTAGCCGCGCATGTCCGGCGCCACCACGTGAAAACCGGCGTCCGCCAGGGGCTGCATCTGCCGCCGCCATGACCAGGAGGTTTCCGGGAAGCCGTGGCAGAGCACGACCAGCGGCCCACTCCCCTGCTCGGCCAGGTGCATCTGGATGCCGTTGGTGGTGACCGTGCGGTGCTGAAGCGAGCTCATCTGGGCGCTCCCGGTTGCCGTTCTTCGACAAGTGGTCGCCCATGCGAGCGGCGATGTCGACCGATTTACGCGCATCTTCGCGCCGGCCTCAGCCCAGGGTTGACCCCGGCTTAACCTTGAGGTTTCACAATCCCGATCAGGCGACAGTGGGGAATCGGCGACGCATATGACGGACACGGCCGCAGACCTCACGACCTTCTTCGAGGTCTCGCTGGACATGCTGTGCATCCGCGACATGGCGCTGCGGTTCGTGCGCGTGAACCAGGCCTGGGCCGACGTGCTGGGCTATTCCAAGGAAGAGCTGGTCGGCGCCTCGCTGCTCGACTTCATCCACCCCGAAGACGTCGCCGACAGCCAGGGGCACATGGACCGGCTGCGGACCGAGCACGAGGTCTGGGGCTATATCAACCGCTACCGCCGCCGCGACGGCCAGTACCGCCACCTGGAGTGGCGGGCGCGGCGCATGGGCGACCTGGTGTTCGGCGTGGCGCGCGACGTCACCGAGCGCCTGGCGATCGAGGCCGAGATCAAGGACGCCAAGCTGGCCGCCGAGGCCGCCAACAAGGCCAAGAGCGACTTCCTGGCCAATATGAGCCACGAGATCCGCACCCCGCTCAACGGCGTCATCGGCGTGGTGGAGGCGCTGCGCCGCACCGAGCTGACGGCGGCCCAGGGCGAGATGGTGGAGCTGATCCGCAGCTCCGGCGCCACGCTCGAGCGGCTGGTGTCCGACATCCTGGACGTGTCCAAGATCGAGGCCGGGCGGCTGGAGTTGGAGAACGGCCTGTTCGACCTGCGCATCGAGCTGTCGGGCCTGCTCGACATGAACCAGCTGCGGGCGCAGGAGAAGGGCCTGGGATTCCGCGTCGACTTCGGCGAGCACACCCGCGGCGAGTTCCACGGCGACGCGACCCGCATCAAGCAGGTGCTGGGCAACCTGATCTCCAACGCCGTGAAGTTCACCCAGGCCGGCGAGGTGCAGGTACGCATCACGGCCGCGAGCCCGAACGCCGGGCCGTGCACAGTGACCTTCGAGGTGCAGGACAGCGGCGTGGGCTTCTCGCCCGACTTCGGCCGCGCCCTGTTCACCCGCTTCAGCCAGGCCGACAGCACCATCACCCGCCGTTTCGGCGGCACGGGCCTGGGGCTGTCGATCTGCCGGTCGCTGGTCGAGATGATGGATGGCGAGATCACGGCGCAGTCCCGGCCGGGCCAGGGCAGCCTGTTCCGCTTCACCCTGCCGATGCGCCGCGACCAGGACCTGGCGGTCTATGACGACGACCGCGCCTCGGCCGTCGCCGCGCACCAGGATCCGGAGCTGGACCGCGACGGCGAGCCGCCCATCCGCGTGCTGCTGGCCGAGGACCACCCCATCAACCAGCGCGTGATCCAGCTGATCCTGGCCCCGCACGGCGCAGCGGTGACCACGGTGGAGAACGGCGCGGAGGCGCTGGCGGCCTACCGCAGCGGCGTGTTCGACCTGGTGCTGATGGACATGCAGATGCCGGTGATGGACGGCCTGGCGGCCACCCGCGCCATCCGCCTGCTGGAACAACGCAGCGGCGCGCGGACCCCGATCATCATGCTGAGCGCCAACGCCATGACCCAGCACCGCCAGGACGCCATCGCGGCCGGGGCCGACCTGCACCTGTCAAAGCCCGTCACCGCCGCCAGCCTGATCGCCGGCATTTCAGAGGCCTTGGCTGGCGACGCCGGGGCCGAAGCCCAGGCGACGTCGCGCAACCTCGGTTAGCCGGAGCGGCTTAGCGCCGCCAGGCGGTGCGGATGGCCCGGTACATGTGGTCCGGGTGCGGCTTGCGCCCATCGGCGGCCGACTCGTCGCCCCAGGTGGCGATCGCATTTTCCCTAAGGTGATCTTGTAGCCAACCGACCCAGGCGAACGGGCCGTGGCTGTGCAGCTTGTGGTGCGCCTGCATGGCTCAACTCCCCGCGAACAGCGACATCAGATGGGGTGAAAATGGGCCGATCACGGGCGCGTTACAAACGAGACCTGCTGCTGTATACATAAGTTCCACTTATGTCAGACCCACTCGCCACCATCTCGCTCGGCGCGATCCGCATCTTCGAGGCGGCGGCGCGGCTCAAGAGCTTCACCCGGGCCGCCGACGAACTGGGCGTGACCCAGGCGGCGGTGAGCTGGCAGGTGAAGGCGCTTGAACGCCAATTGGGCCAGCCCCTGTTCCGCCGCCTGCCGCGCGAGGTGGTCCTGACCCCGGCGGGCGAGCGGCTGGCGCGGGCGGCCAGCGAATCGATGAGCCTGCTACGCGGCGCCCTGGCCGACCTGACCGAACAGGCCGATTCGGTGCTGGCGATCACCACGCTGCATTCCTTCGCCATCCAATGGCTGGCGCCGCGAATCGGCGGCTTCCAGCTCGCCCACCCCGAGGTCGCCGTCAGCCTGGACACCAACGGCCAGATCGTTGACCTGATGACCGGCGAATTCGACCTGGCGCTGCGCTCGGGTTCGGGGGAATGGCCGGGGCTCGAGAGCCTCTACCTTTTCGCCTCGGCCCGCACGCCCCTGTGCACGCCGCAGATGCGCGAGCGGCTGGGCGGGCTCAGAGAACCGGCCGATTTGCTGTCGGCGCCGCTGATCGGGCTGGATCAGGACTGGGCCGAGTGGTTCGCCGCCGCCGGGGTCTCGACGCCGCCCGGCAGGACCGGCGGCCGGCTGGTGGCCGACCTGCAGGCGGTGGAGGTGGCCTCGGCCCTGACCGACCGGGGCGTGGCGCTGGGCTCGCCCACCCTGTTCGCGGGCGAGCTGGCGCGCGGCCAGCTGGTGCGGCCGTTCGCCGTGACCCTGGAGCAGAGCGCCGGCTTCTGGCTGGCCTATCCCAAGGATCGGCGCCGCGTGCGCAAGATCGCCGCCTTCCGCGACTGGCTGATGGGCTGCATCGCCGAGGACGCCGCCGGGGCCTCAGGCAACGCTGACATTTCAGTTCAGCAAACTGAGGAACAGGCTGACGGTCGCTAGATCAGCAGGGCGTTCGGCGAGCCAGGCTGGGACTTCAGCTCAAGCCGGCTCAAGAAGACATTCTCAAGATGACGGATCGGCAAGCCGCGGTATTTTGCCCCCGGCCCGATCTCTTCCTCCATATTATCCCGCGCCCAAGCTTGAAAAGCCGGATAATCTTCCACTCCCAAACCAAGAGCTACTGGCGTACGACCGGACTCTAGCGCGAGTTGCAGCGCGGACTCCAGTCGCTCTGTTATAGATCGAGATTGTCGCGACGTTCCCATAAGCAGAGCCTAGCAGATTTACTGCACCCGGCTACAAGCCTTACACGCCGGATAACGCGGATTTTAATCCGCCCTCGCCGCACCTGCGCAGGTGCGTCGCCGCCGCCACACCCAGCCTGGGCGAGGCAAGGCTGTGGATATCGGAAAGCCGTTTGGGCCCGCGCGCGTGGGCGGGCTGGAGCCCGTCAGCGACGGGTCGGCGAAAGGCGCGCGCCCATCGCCACGCCCCGCGGGGCGCTCAGATCAAGTCGGAACGGCCGCGGTCATGGCCGTTTCGCGCTCGCGCATCTGCGACAGCGCCAAGCTGAACAGCTCGTTCACGCTGTGGATGTTGAGCTTGTAGAAGATCGTCCGGATATGCACCCGCACGGTGGCGACCGAGCAGTTGCGGGCCGTGGCGATCTCGGTGGGTTTGCGACCGGCGATCAGGGCCTCGACGACGGCGACCTCCGAAGGAGTCAGACCGCCTTCCCTGCCCAGAACCTTTCCGATCGAGCCTGTATCGTTTTCGTCAACCATACTGGCGATCTACCAAATTCCGATTAGGAGCCGGTAGGATCAGAATCTCAATCTGAGGGACGGCGACCGTCGCCGACACCTACGCCAGGTGGCCGAATCGGGTGCGGCGCCCCGCTCAGCCCCCCGCTCAGGCCGCCTCGGTCGCAGCCAGCGCCAGGTCCGGCTGCGTCTCTCGGCGCTGGCCGAGGAACCGGCCATAGCCCCAGTCGAACAGCGGCGAGGCGATGACCGTGGTGATGATCGCCATCAGGGTCAGGATCGAGAACATGGTCACGCCGATGATGTGGCGCTGCAGGCCGATGTTGATGATGATCAACTCCATCAGGCCGCGGGCGTTCATCAGGGCGGCGACGCCGAACGACATCCGCTTCTCCTCCCCACACAGCCGCGCCGCCAGGTAGCAGGCGCCGCCCTTGGCCAGCACCGAGGCGATCACGATCACCGCGGTAATGCCGATCAGGGCCACGCTGTTGACCATGGTGATCTGGGTGTTGAGGCCGGAGAAGGTGAAGAACACCGGCAGCAGCACCACGGTGGTGAAGGGCTCGACCTGGCGACGCACCTCCTCGGCGAAGCGCCCGCGCGGCATGGCGGCGCCCAGGATGAAGCCGCCGAACACCGCATGGATGCCGATCGAGTCCATGGCCCCGGCGGCCATGGCGAACAGCGCCAGGGTGATGGCCAGCAGTCCCGGACCGACCCCGCCCTCGCGCGCCGCCATGCGCCCGAGCGGCGACAGCAGCTTGGGGCCGATGGTGAGCGCCACGGCGGCGAACAGACCGCCCCCGACCACGGCCTTGACCGCCGCCATCGGCCCGGCCCCGAGACTGGCCAGCACGATGGCCAGCACCGTCCAGGCGCCGGCGTCGTCGATGGCGCCGGCCGACAGCGCCAGGGCGCCGATGGGCGAGGCGCTCAGTCCGCGCTCGTGGATGATGCGCGCCAGCATGGGAAAGGCGGTGATGGCCATGGCGGCGCCGAGAAACAGGGTTCCCTGCAGGCCGCTGACCCCGGACATGAACAGACCCGGCGTCTTCATCAGCCAGGGCGCGATCAGCACCGCCAGCGCGAAGGGCGCGGCCATGCCCGACAGCGATACGGCGCTGGCGCTGCGCGCATTGCTGACGAAGTGCTCGCGCCGGAAATCCAGTCCGACGCAGAACATGTAGAGGCCGACCCCGAACTGGGCGAGGACATAGAGGATCGAGCGGGCCGGGGCTGGAAACAGCGTCGCCTCCAGGTGCGGCCACAGCAGGCCCAGCACCGAGGGCCCCAGCAGCACGCCGGCGATCATCTCGCCGACCACCTGCGGCTGGCGCAGGAACCGCGCGGACAGCCAGCCGACGATTCGGCTGACGACCAGGATCACGATCACATCGAGGAAGAACAGGGATCCAAGCTGGGCGTCATGCATGGCGAATCGCGTTTCCCCGGGAAGGTGTTTTCTTTTGTGCGCAGCGACGCGAACGCCGCCCCACGCGACGTGGTGACAACGGACTTCGAGCCCGTCGACCGGCGCCTTCAATCCGCCGCGCCCATACATGGCAAGCAATGTAACGCTACCATAGCCGGGCGAGGTGTCACGCCCCATCGCCGCCGACGGCCGCGAGGCCGCCTCGCCCCATTGAAACGACGGATACGGACGAAATTCTGCAACTCTCAGCTTTACGGCGCCACAGGACCAGTCATGGGCCATGTTGGGGCGAAACGGCGCCCAAATGAGCAGAAACAAAAGCTTAGCAGGACGGTGGGCCAGCCCCCGCCCGCCTCATCGGGCCAAATGCTCGCAAAACGGGCAAGTCCGCCATAACACTGTGACAGCGCTGCCACATTGCAGCCGCACCTGCCGCTGGTCGCCTTGTTACGCTGAAACGACAACGCTATCAGCCGCCTTACACGTTCAGAGCGCGCAGCCAGGATTCGGTTGTGAAGCGCCGCGTGTTTTTATGTTCCTGGGGAGAGTTCCTGCTTGAGAAAGTATCTGTTGGGCACGGCGTCCGCGTCGGTGCTCGCCATTGGCGTAACCAGTCTCTTTGCCGCTTCGGCTCAGGCGCAAACCGCCAGCCAGACCCCGGCGCCCTCCGCGACGCCCACGGCCAACGCCGCGCCCATCGCCACGCAACAGCAGGCGAACGCCGAGCCCGAGGCCACCGTCAGCACCATCGTGGTGACCGGTTCGACCTCCAAGCGCACCCTGCTCGACGCCTCGGTGGCCGTCACCAGCGTGTCGCAGGCGGACCTGGTCCAGAAGGCCCCGCGCAGCACCGCCGACGTGCTGGAAACCATCCCCGGCATCTACGTGCAGGGCACCGCCGGCCCGGTGTCGAACAACTATTCGGTGCGCGGCCTGCCCGGCGGCAGCCAGGAATTCATCCGCCTGGAAGAAGACGGCATGCCGGCCATCTATGGCGGCCTGTCTGACGACGAAGTGTTCCAGTACGACCTGTCGATCGATCACGTCGAAGGCCTGGAAGGCGGCACCTCGGGCATCCTGGCGATCAACGGCGCCGGCGCCACGATCAACTTCATCTCGCGCCCGCTGAACTTCGACGAGGCCGGCGGCATCGTGCGCGCCATGGGCTCGACCTATGACGAAGGCCGCGTGGACGGCTGGTTCTCGGCCCCGATCAAGGCGCTGGGCGACGGTGTGGCCTTCGCGCTGAGCGGCTACTACGACTCCACGCCCGGCGTGCGCAGCTCGGAATTCCGCTACGACACATACCATTTCAAGGCTGAGCTCGAGAAGAAGTTCGACGACGGCGGCTTCGCGAAGCTGACCTACAAGCGCTGGGACGAGCACGACCCCTACTACGCCGACCAGCCCTACGCCTTCAACAACGGCCAGATCTCCGGCGTGCCGGGCCTGAGCACCCAGTCCGGCAACATCATCGGCAAGGGCTTCGGCTCGATCGTGGTGCCTGACTCCTGCGCCGCCGGCGAGTGCAACCGCACCTTCTCCGAGAAGGACGGCATCCACGCCACCGGCAACGAATACCGGCTGGACTTCGAAAAGCCCGTCACCGACGACCTGCGGGTGTTCGCCAAGGTGCGCTACACCCAGACCGATTGGGACTTCAACGGCGTGTTCGCCGGCAGCGGCACCGGCAACGGGGGCCTGACCTCGGCGGAAAACTACCTGAACCCCGGCATGGGCCCGAACGGCGCGATCTCGCCGATCCAGAGCCTGCTGCAACAGGGCCAGACCGCGTTCCCGACCGCCACCCAGTTCGGCATCAAGAACCTGCAGACCGGCCAGGTCATCGGCGCCAACAACGTGGCGGCGCTGAACGCGCTGAACGGCAACGGCCTGCTGCAGCAGACCGTGCTGAACCACCAGCTGATCAAGCTGCGCGACTACGGCAGCGACTTCGGCTTCAAGTGGAACACCCGTGGCGGTTCGTGGTCGAACAGCCTGACCATGGGCGGGATGATCTACTCGCAGCACGAGTCCAACGACCAGTCGGGCGTGGCCAGCGTGGTCAACGACGTCAAGAACGACTCGAACATCTATGACATCGTGGCGCTGAACTCGACCGGCGGCGTCGTCGGCACGCTGAGCAACAACGGCCTGGTCAGCTACGGCGACTGGGGCCAGGGCATCAGCAACTACGACCTGGAATCGCAGTCGGTCTATATCAACGACGAGTTCACCTTCGCCAGCCGCCTGCACATCGACCTGGGCCTCCGCTACGAGCACGAGCACGAGAACTCGTTCACCGGCGGCAGCTCGGTCCAGGCGGTTCCTGCCGGCACCCCGGGCATCATCGCCACCAACCCGAACGCCTTCAACGGCACCTTCACCGAGGTCTCGGGCTCGGCGAACCCGATCAACTTCACGGTCGGCGCGAACTACACCATCTCGTCGCACCTGTCGGTCTATGGCCGCTACGCCGACTCCTACCAGACCCAGGGCGTGAACAAGGCCACGGGTCTGAAGCTGTACGAAGCCGGCCTGACCTTCTCGCAGTGGGGCGTCTTCGGCTCGGTCCGGGGCTTCCGCACCGAGTTCAACAACACCAGCTTCGGCGGTGGCGTGGACCCGACCAACCCCAACCTGACCCAGGGCTTCTTCGCCGACTCCGACACCAACGGCATGGAACTGGACGTGCTGTACCGGCCGCAATACGAGCCGCTGCACCCGTTCTCGATCCACGCCCAGGCCACCTATCAGGATACGGCCTTCAGCAACGTCACGACCGGCGTGATCACCGCCGGCGGTCAGAACATCTCGCAGCAGGTCAACAGCTTCTACAACGGCAAGACCGCCGCCCTGACCCCGACCTGGCTCTACACGATCACCCCGACCTACGACCTGCCCAACGACATGGGCAACGTCTACCTGCGCTATAAGTATATCGGCAGCACCTTCGCCGATAACGGCAACGCCCTGGCTCTGCCGAGCTACGGCGTGCTGAGCATCGGCGGCATCTACAACCTGACGCCGAAGATGAACGTGAGCGTCAGCATCGACAACCTGACCAACGCGCTGGGCCTGACCGAGGGCAACCCGCGTCAGGGCTTCACCCAGCAGGCGGTGGCCGGCTACTTCTACGGCCGCGGCATCATCGGCACGAACGCCCAGTTCGCGCTCACCTACAAGTTCTAGGATGGTCGGGCGGCTGGCAGTGTCGGCCGCCCGATTTTCTTGAGCTGATCGCGTGTGCGAACTCTAGATCGAGACTAAGAGGACCACGGCGCGCCCAGCTCCGTGGTCTTTTGTTTTTGCCCTACCCTGTGCGGGAGGATTGCGTATGCCGACTTCGTTGCGGGCTAAGCTCGCCCTTTGCTCCGCTGTTGCGCTGACCATGGCCTTGGGGTCAGGAAACGCCTTCGCTGCATCCCCGCCGACAGCTCCGCCCCTGGCCTTCCAGGTCGACGAGGGCCACAACCTCAACGCCTTCTTCCGCGACGGCCCGGTGGCCGCCCACGCCATCCTGCGCTCGGGCGCCGATCCGCACCTGATCGTGGCGTTCCCGGCCGGCAATAGCGGCGTTGGCCTCTGGTTCCGCCACCTCGACCGCGACGTCCACTGGACCATGGAGCAGGCGCCCGCCCCCGTCACCCTGCCCGACGCCCACAGCCGTCCGCTGTACGGCGTAAGCTTCGTCATCAAGACCCACGCCCCCACCCTGGGGTTCAAGCAGGCCGTGCTGTCCAGCGTGCGGGTGCTGCGCGACTACCAGGCCTTGGGCCAGGCCCCCGAGGCGGTGCTGAGCGCGCCGAACCTGCAAGGCGCGACCCTGACCTGGGCCCGCGACCGTCTGGACGGCGCCCCCGGCTATCGCCTGAGCCTTGAGGCGCTGAAGGGCCGGATCGACGGCCAGTCGGTCCACGCCGACGCCCAGGGCGACATCGTGCTGAAGGTCACCGCCCTCAGCGGCGAGACCCCGCTGACCCCGCTCGGCGGCGCCTCCCTGCTCGACGAGCGCGCGAGCAAGGACGCCAGCGCGCGCAACGCCCTCACCTTCCTGAGCTATCGCGAGAAGTTCCTGGCCGGCTCCTGGCGCTTCAACACCTATTTCGGCCGCGACACCCTGATGTCGGTGCGCCTGCTGATGCCGGCGTTGCAGCCGGATGCGGTGGAGGCGGGCCTGCGTGCGGTGGCGACGCGGCTGTCGCCCACCGGCGAGGTGGCGCACGAGGAGGACATTGGCGAGTTCGCTATCCTCGACCATCGCAAGGCCGACGGCTCCAGCTCGGATGCGCCGACCTACAATTACCAGATGATCGACGGCGACTTCATGCTGGGGCCGGTGGCCAAGGCATGGCTGCTGGACGATCCGCGCGGCCGCGAGCGCGCCGCCGCCTTCCTCGCGGAAAATGACAAGCCGGGCCACACCGTGGGCGCGGACCTGGTGCGTAACCTGCGCTACGTCGCCGACCACGCCGCCGCCTTCGCCGCCGATCCGCGCTACCAGAACCTGATGGCGCTGAAGCCCGGCAATGCCACCGGCCAGTGGCGCGACAGCCAGGACGGCCTTGGCGGCGGGCGCTATCCCTATGACGTCAACGCCATCTTCACCCCGGCGGCGCTGCAGGCGGCCGAGGCGCTGGCGCAGAGCGGCCTGCTCGATCCCTACCTGACGGTGGACGACCGCACAGCCTTCGCCAAGCTGGACGAGGCGCAGCAGGTATGGCGCGCCAAGGCCCCGGCCCTGTTCGCGGTGAACGAGCCCTCGGCCGAGGCGCAGGCGAAGATCTCGGCCTACGCCAAGTCCACCGGCGCGCCTGATACGGCGGCCCTGGCGGCGGTGGACGGCCAGCCGGTTCGCTTCCACGCCCTGTCGCTGGACGCCGACGGCCAGCCGGTGCGGATCGAGAACTCCGACGAGGGCTTCGAGCTGCTGTTCGGCCAGCCCTCGTCGGCCGAGATCGACGCGGTGCTCGACGTGCTGGTGCGGCCGTTCCCGGCTGGGCTGATGACCGATGTCGGCATGGTGGTGGCCGACGCGGCCTTCGCCCCGGCCGACGTCCAGGCCCGCTTCACCCCGCACGCCTACCATGGGGCGGTGATCTGGTCGTGGCAGCAGGCCGTGGTGGTGGCCGGGATCGAGCGCCAGTTGTCGCGCACCGACATGCCCGAGCCCACCCGCGCACGCCTGATCGCGGCCCGGGCCAAGCTGTGGCGCGCGATCGACGCGGCCAAGGCCTTCCGCAATTCGGAGCTGTGGTCCTGGGCCTACAAGGACGGTCGCTACGAAGTGGCGCCGTTCGGGGCCAGCGGCGCCGACGCCGACGAATCCAACGCCGCCCAGCTTTGGAGCACGGTCTATCTCGCGCTACACGCCCCGGCGAAGGTCGGGCAGGAGAAGGCCGGGCAGGAGAAGGCGAAATGAACGCCGAGCGTATCCGCAAGATCGTCATCCTGGGCGGCGGGACCGCCGGCTGGATGACCGCGACGGCCCTGTCGCGGGCCCTGGTCAACACCGGGGTCGAGGTGACGCTGATCGAGTCCGAGGACATCGGCATCGTCGGCGTCGGCGAGGCCACCATCCCCACCATCCACTGGTTCAACCAGTTGGTGGGGCTGAACGACGCCGAGTTCATGCGCGAGACCAAGGCGATCTATAAGCTCGGCATCGACTTCCGCGACTGGGGCGGGCCAGGCCACACCTATTTCCACCCGTTCGGCCTGTTCGGCGCGCCGGGCGAAGGCATCGCCTTCTATCACCGCTGGATCCGCGCCAACCTGGCCGGCCAGGTGGATGACGACTTCGAGGCCTTCTCCATCGCCGCCCAGCTGGGCCGCGCGCACAAGTTCGCCTTCCCCGGCCAGGACCGCCGCTCGCTGCTGTCGAACCTGGGCTACGCCTACCACTTCGACGCCAGCCTCTATGCCCGCTACCTGCGCAAGGTGGCCGAGGGGCGCGGGATCAAGCGCGTGGAAGGCATCGTCGAGGAGATCAGGCAGCAACCCGAGACCGGCTTCATCACCAGCCTGACCACCAACAAGGGCGAAACGCTCGAGGGCGACCTGTTCATCGACTGCTCGGGCTTCCGCGGCGTGCTGATCGAGCAGACCCTGAAAACCGGGTTCGAGGACTGGACCCACTGGCTGCCCTGCGACCGGGCCTGGGCCGTGCCCACCGAGAACCTGGGCGAGCTGCACCCCTATACCCGCTCCACCGCCCGGCCGGCCGGCTGGCAGTGGCGCATCCCGCTGCAGCACCGCACGGGCAACGGCTATGTCTATTCGAGCCAGTACGTCAGCGACGACGAAGCGCGCCAGACCCTGCTCGACAACCTGGAGGGCCAGGCGCTGGAGGAGCCGCGCCAGGTCCGCTTCCTGGCCAACAAGCGCAAGCAGGCCTGGAACAAGAACGTGGTGGCCATCGGCCTGTCGAGCGGCTTCCTGGAGCCGCTGGAATCGACCAGCATCCACTTCATCCAGACCGGCATCTCGCGGCTGCTGTCGCTGTTCCCCAACCGCGACTGCGAGCCCTATACGGTGGAGCAGTACAACCGCGTCGCCACCTCGGAGATGGAGGCCGCGCGCGACTTCATCGTGCTGCACTACCACGCCAGCGGCGCCCGCTCGGGGCCGATGTGGGACCACGTCCGCGCCATGCCGATCCCCGAGGCGCTGGCCTACAAGATCGAGCACTTCAAGCGTACCGGCCGCATCGTCATCCCGCCGGAGGAGCTGTTCCGCGAGGCCAGCTGGTTTGCGGTGTTCCTCGGCCAGGGCATTCGCCCGACCGACTACAACCCGCTGACCGACGCCGAGAGCGCCACCGAAGCGGCGGCCCACCTGGCGCGGCTGAAGGCGGCCATCGCCCAGGCCCGCGACCAGCTGCCGACCTACCGGCCAGGGATGTAAGGGCCGCGACGGCGGCGCCCCCAACGCCGCCGTCAGGCCGACACCTAGATATCGCCGACGCCGATTTCCTGGCATTCTCCCCGGCGCGCGTCGGCGCATTGCGACGCCATCCTTCAGGAGCGGTGTGCGATGGGCGAGTTCATCACGATCAACTGCCCGGATGGGGCCTTCCAGGCCTATGTCGCCCGGCCGGCCACCGAACCCGCGCCGGCCGTGGTGGTGGTGCAGGAAATCTTCGGCATCAACGACGACCTGAAGGCCAGCTGCCATGAGCTGGCCGAGCAGGGCTATCTCGCCGTCAGTCCTGATCTTTTCTGGCGGCTCGAGCCCAACCTGTCGCTGTCGCACTGGACCGAGGCGGAGTGGCAGAAGGGCCTGGAGCTCTACGCCAGGTTCGACTTCGACAAGGGAGCCGAGGACGTCGGCGCCACGATCCGGGCCGCCCGCGGGCTGGCCGGCTCCACGGGCAAGGTCGGGGTCATGGGGTATTGCCTCGGCGGTCTCATGACCTTCCTGGTCGCGGCGCGCTCCGGCGCCGACGCGGCGGCGGAATATTACGGCGGCGGCACCGAGAAATACGTGTCGGAAGCCTCAGCCATCGCCACGCCGATGGTCATCCACCTTGGGACGGAGGACGAGTTCATCTCTCCGGAAGCCCAGAAGACGATTGCAGATGCGGTCGCTTCCAACCCCCATGTCACCCTGTTCAGCTACCCCGGCTGCTCCCATGCCTTCGCCAGGCACACCGGCACGCGTTACAACGCCGAAGCCGCCAAGCTGGCCAACCAGCGGACCCTGGCGCTGTTCGCCCAGCATCTGCGTTAGGCGCCAAGGCCCTGGGTAGGCTTGGCCGCCTAGGTCGCGCCGGCGAGCTGATATGACCTGAAGGCCGCGCACAGGTGATCGAACACCGCGCGGATACGCTGCAGGTCGCGCAGGTCCTCGTGCGTGACGATCCAGGTTTCCAGCGTCATCACCGTGAATTCCGGCAGGACCGGACGCAGCTTCGGATCGGCAAGACCGATCGGACGCTGGACCACGGCGATGCCCAGGCCCGCCCGCGCCGCCGCCAGCTGGGCGGGATGGCTGTCGCTCCGGAACACGAAGCGGCTGCGGTCGAGATCGGGAAATCGGGCCGTGAGGAACTCCCGGTCGGCCAGAGCCCGGTCTGAGCCGATCAGATCGTGGTCGGCGAGGTCGGCGATGGTCTGCGGCGCCCCGCGCGCGGCCAGATAGTCGACATGGGCGAACAGGCCGACCGGGATCGCCGCCGCCTTGCGGGCGACCAGGGCCTGCTGGCGCGGCGAGTGCATCCGCACCGCGATGTCGACCTCCTGTTCGAGCAGATTGGCCGTGGCGTTGCTGGTCTCGACCTCGATGATCAGCCCCGGATGGCGCGCGCGCAGCTGGGCGAGCATGGGCGGCAGCACCTCGATCCCGACGAACTCGGCGACGCTGAGCCTCACCACGCCGGCGATCTCGCCCGGCGGGGCCGAGGCCGCGCGCACAAACGCCTCCGACGCGCGCGCCATGGCGCGGGCGGAGTCGCCCAGCGCACGCGCCTGCTCGGTCGGGACCAGCCCCTTGACCGAGCGTGTGAACAGCACCGCGCCCAGCACCTGTTCCAGCGCCTCGATCCGTGCGCGCATGGTCGGCTGGGCCACGCCCATGCGCCGGGCCGCCGCGGACAGGCTGCCCTCCTCCAGCACCGCCAGGAAGGCGCGCTGATCATCCCAGTCGATCGGCCAGTTCATCAGAAACATGCTAGCTGATGAAGCCATTTCGGCAATTTCTTTTGGACGTCTCCCCAACCACCCTGCCCCGGGCTGAGGAGATGGACGATGAGCACGACCAAGACGGCGCTGGTTCTGGGGGCCACGGGCGGGATCGGCGGAGAGACGGCGGCGGCGCTGCTGCGTCACGGCTGGGCGGTGGTGGCGATGGCGCGCGACGGAGCGCGGCGGGCTCCGGCCAGGACGCACCCACTGGGCAATGCGACCTGGGTGAGCGGCGACGCCATGAATGCGCTCGACGTGCGCCGCGCCGCAGAAGGGGTCCAGGCGATCGTGCACGCGGTCAACCCGCCGGGCTATCGCGACTGGGGCCGCCGGGTGCTGCCGATGATCGACAACAGCATCTCGGCCGCCAAGGTCGTCGGCGCCCGCGTCGTGCTGCCCGGCACGATCTACAACTACGGCGAAGACGCCTTTCCCGAGCTGAAGGAAGACACGCCGCAGCGCCCAACCACCGAAAAGGGCCGCATTCGCGTCGCGCTCGAACGCTGGATGGAAGCGGCCAGCCGCGAGGGCGCGCCGGCGCTGATCGTACGCTTCGGCGACTTCTTCGGTCCGGCGCCGGGTAATAACTGGTTCAGCCAGGGCCTGGTGACGCCGGGCAAGCGGCTAGACGCGATCACCTATCCCGGGCCGAGGGGCGTGGGCCACGCCTGGAGCTATCTGCCCGACGCTGGCGAGACCATCGCGCGCCTGCTGGACCGGTCCGACGACTTGCAGCCCTTCGCACGCTTCCACTTCGAGGGGATCTGGGATGCGGACGGCACGGCGGTGACGGGGGCGGTCGCCGCCGCCCTCGGCCGGCCCGACATCAAGATCAAGCCGCTGCCCTGGCCGCTGATCGGCCTCGCCGGGCTATTCCAGGAAACCCCGCGCGAGCTCTACCAGATGCGCTATCTGTGGCGGCGGCCCGCGCGCCTCGACAACCGCAAGCTGGTCGCCTTCCTCGGCGAGGAGCCGCACACCCCGCTGCGCCAGGCGGTGCAGCAGACGCTGGCGGCGCTGCGGGTCAGTTGACCCTACCCCGCCGCCTCCTGCGCCAGCCCGGCCAGCATGGCCTGCAGGCGTTCGGCGATGGCGGCGGCTTGGGGGCTGAGGCCGCGCAGCTCGACGATCCAGCGCGGGTCGACATAACCGATCCGGGTCGCGCCCTGCGCGTCCTGCCAGACCAGGGCCTTCAGCGGCAGGTCGAGGCCCAGGATCTGGTCTTCCTGCATCAGCGGCGTTCCGCCCTTGGCCGCGCCGAACACGAACAGCACCGTCGGGCGCAGGTCCATGCCCACCTCGCGCGCGCCCTCGCCGTGATCCACCTTGGCGAACAGGGTCATGCCACGCGCGGCGATTGCGGCCTCGAGCCGGGCGCAGGCCGCCTGCACGTCCCGGTCGCTAGACAGGCTGATGACACCTGTGGGATGCGTCATTGTGAGCCCTCGGGCCAAGTCGGCGATTAAGCTCGCCTTATTACCTCGGCGGGCAAACTTCGGCGAGTTTGTTCGACACGTCCTGGAGCTTAGGATGTCCATACCGCATCGGGTCGAGATCAGAACGATCCACCTTGAGCAGAAGCTGGCCGACACCGAGTACGACGCGGCGCGTGGCACGCTCAGCCCCAGCTACACCACCTTCGCCACCGGCGTATTCGACGTGTTCGTCGAGGGCGAGGACAAGTTCGAACTGACCCTGACCACCGAGATCGGTCCGGACGAAAGCCAGACCGTAGCCAAGCTCAAGCGCCACTTCCACACGTTCAGCAAGGCGCTGTTCGAGGCCACCAAGGACTGGGCGCCGGCCCGCGCCGGCGAATAATCCCACCCTGCCAAACGCCATCCTGGCAAATCCCACCCGACCTGTACCCGTAACCGACGCTTTCGAGCGCTTGGAGCGCCCCTGATGCCGGCCGCCTCATCCATCAAGGTTCTGGTCGTGGACGACCAGTTGACGATCCGCTCGCTCGTCCGCGGCGGTCTGCAACAGTTAGGGTTCAAGGAGATCGAAGAGGCGCCGGACGGCGAGGAGGCCCTGCGCCACCTGATCGTCAAGCCGGTGCAACTGGTGATCTCCGACTACAACATGCCCAAGCTCGACGGCCTGAACCTGCTGCGCGCCATCCGCACCCACGAGCCGATCAAGAAGACCGCCTTCATCATGCTCACCGGCCGCGCCGACAAGGAGCTGGTGCAGAAGGCGGTGCAGCACGGCGTCAACAACTACCTGGTCAAGCCGTTCACGATCGCGACCCTGAAGGAAAAGATCGAGGCGGTGTTCGGCTCGCTGAACTGAGCCGTCAGGCCTTTCAGAATCCTGCCCGATCCCAAGACCGTAAAATCCCCGCGAAGGCGGGGACCCAGATTCATCCGCACACGACTGGGGGTTTGATCTGGATCCCCGCCTTCGCGGGGAATCTCGGATTGATGGGAAACGGCTCCAGCCTCGGTCAACTCTAGGCGCGCACGACATCCGCATTCACAGCCTGGCCCACGCGCGAACGGCGGCGGCCACAGGCGAGCACGCCCTCGACCAGGGCGTCGATGTCGGCCTGGCGGATGCGATGGTTGACCAGGGCCGCGCGGATGACCGAACGGCCGCCCACGCGGGTCAGCGAGGGCAGCACCCGCCCCTCTTCCTGCAGGTCCAGCACGATCTCGCTGTTGAGCCGGTCGGCGTCCTCACCTCGATAGCCGAAACAGACGATGTTGAGCCCGACCGGGGCCAGCAGTTCCAGCTCGGGCTCGGCCTCGATACGGGCGGCGAGCGCGCGCGCCAGGGCGCAGGTCTCGGCCATCACCGCGCCAAGCGCGTCGGCGCCGTAGGTGCGCAGCGTGAACCAGGTCTTCAGCGCCTTGAAACCACGCGACAGGTCGGAGCCATATTCGTTGGGCCACCAGTCGCCGGCGGCGAGGCCGCGGTCGAAGCGCTGCAGATAGGCGGCCTCGGAGGCGAAGGTGGCGCGGTGGGTCTCGCCGTCGCGCACCAGCAGGAAGCCGGCCTCGTAGGGAACCTGGCCCCACTTGTGGAAGTCCAGCGCCAGGGAATCGCAGCGCTCGATCCCGGCCAGCTTGGGCGCGATCTCACTCGACAGCACGCCGAGCGCGCCGATGGCGCCGTCGATGTGGAAGCTCATGCCCTCGCTGGCGGCGATGTCGGCCAGGGCGTGCAGGTCGTCGATGGCCCCGGCGTCCACCGTGCCGGCGTTTCCGGCCAGCAGGAACGGCTGCAGGCCGTCGCGGCGGTCGGCGGCGATGGCGGCTTCAAGCGCGCCCAGGTCGATGCGTTGGTCGGGCCCGACCGGAATGCGGCGCAGGCTGTCGGAGCCCAGGCCGGCCATCTCCATGGCCCGCGGCACGCAGCCGTGGGTGGCGACGGAGGTGTAGGCGCGCAGCCGCGCCCCGGTGCGGCCCAGACCCGTCTGGCGCATCTCAGGGCCCAGCGCGCGCGTGCATGCCACCAGCACGGCCAGGAAGTTGGCCTGGGAGGCGCCGGTGACGAACAGGCCGCTGGCCCCGGCCGGGAAGCCGAACATCTGGCGCACCCAGCCCAGTACCTCGCGCTCGACCGCGATCGGCATGTGGTCGCGCCCGCCGAGGTTGGCGTTCAGCCCCGCCGCCAGCATCTCGGCCAGCATCCCCACCGGCGAGCCGCCGCCCTGGACCCAGCCCATGAAGCCGGGGTGGATGTTGCCGCTGCCATAGGGCAGCACGTCGGTGAGGAAGTCGTGGTGCACCTGTTCCAGCGGCGTGGCGGCGGTGGGCAGGTCGGTGCGGCGGCGCGCACGTACGTCGGCAGGCGGCTGGCGCCACACCGGCTGTTCGGGCAGGCCGGCCAGGAAGTCGAACATGTCGTCGAGCATGCGATGGCCCTGGGCGCGCAGCGCGCTCCAGTCGGCGGGATCGAGGCTGGTCGGGGCGCGGGTCATTGGGCGACCTCGACGGGCGTCGTCTTCGGCTTGATCTTGGATCGGGCGATCAGCATGGCTTGCGCGGCCTCCATGGCGCGTTGGATCGCCGGCCGGCGATAGTCCCATTGGGGCGAGGCGTCGGGCAGGACGATGGTCATCACCGCATTGGCCTCGAACAGCAGCAGCCTTCCGTCCGCATCCAGAGCAAAATCGACGCCGCCGTAGTCAAGGCCCAACCTAGACTGGATCGCCCCGAGCGCCGCCATGGCGCTTGGTCCCAGGGCGGCGGCCATGTCGTTGAGGAAGCGCGCCTCCTCGGCCTGCAAGGCCGCGTCGCCGCTCATGGCGCCGGTGAAGTAGTGCACCTTCCAGTCGGTCGAGATGGCCAGGTGCAGCGGATAGAGCTCGCCGCCGATCAGCATCACCCGGTATTTGCGGGCGTAGCCGTCGGCGCCCGTGGCGTCGAGGTGCTGGATCACCAGCAGGTCGTCGCCCGGCAGCGCGTTGGCCGACGCGGCCAGGGCCTTGGGCGTCTCGACCCGCACGAAGTGGCGGCCGGTATGGAAGCCGGGACTGCGCAGCAGCAGCGGGTAGTCGGTAAAGCCATGGGCGGCGAGCACGCTGGGCGCGTCGGCTCCGGTGAGCTGGGCGCGCCGAAGTTGCGCCATGCGCGGCGCGGTCACCCCCGGCAGGTCGCCCAGGCGCCGGGCCGCCGCCATCCGACCGGTGACCGCGACCCTGGCGGGAGGGTTGAGCACCGGCGCGGCGGTGCGCGCGGCCAGAACCTCGGCCGCGGCGATGGCCTCGGGCGCCAGGTCGGCGTCGCCGATGGCGTTGAAGACCAGATCGTGCGGCGGCAGGGGTGTCGAGGGATCGAAGAACTCGGCGGTGATCTCGGTGACCGAGAACCGCTCGCGGTCCACCAGCCTGCGCCAGCCCACATCGGCGCCGGGAGTGGAGGAGAGCAGCAGCAGCCGGATGGGCTCGCCATCCCCCAGGTGCGGCAGCACGCGCGGCGGAGCGGTGGCGAAACCCAGCCGGTAGTGGTGGCGCATGGCCGCCATGTTTCCGGCCTCGCGCCACAGCTCGCTCAGCCGCTGGTGGGCGCCCAGATTGTAGGGGTCGAAATCCAGGGCGAACTCGCAGTGCAGCCGGGCCAGTTCGGGCTCGCCCGCGTACATAAGTACGTTCGCAAAATTCACATGAGCAACAGGCTCTTCCGGGTACCTTCTCACAGCTCGCTCGAACACGCTTCGCGCCGCGGTGCGGAAGTCGCTCTCGTACAGCAGCGTGCCGAAATTGATCAGGGTGGCGAAGTGGTCGGGATGCAGTTGCAGGGTCTCAAGGTGCTGCTGACGGGCCGCATCCACGCGCCCGAGCTGGACCAGGCAGTCGGCGCGGCGACACAGGGTCTCGGCGCCGCGATCGCCGTGGGCGATCTGGTCCTCGACCTGTCGCAACGCCCGAAGGATGGCGTCCCTGCCCTGCTGCATCGGCCCTGACCGCCCCAAACCCGACACCGAAACCCGATCTCGAAGCCTAGCCTCTAAGCGCCGATTCGGGACCAAACCACGGCTGCGGCGTCTCTCCGCGGACACGCGCGGGCTCGATTGCCAAAGCCACGGGAGTGCGCAAAGCTCGCTCAGATCGGGGGAAAATCCATGCGTCTGGCGGCCTTGTTCCTGGCGACCTCGTGCGTCGCCTTCACCGGCATGGCGCGAGCCCAGGAGCCGCCGCCGACAGCGCCTGCGGGGGCTGCGGCCGACCTGCCGCGGGTGGCCCCGTCGGGCGCCACCTTCACCCTGCCCAAGGGCTGGAGCCTGACCCCGGCCCCGCAGTTCGCCATCGCCCAGCCGCCGGAGACCGACACCCGCGTGGCCATCGTCGACGTGGGCGAGGCCACCGACGCCAAGGACGCCGCGGCCAAGGCCTGGAGCCTGTATCGCCCCTCGGCCCAGCATCCGTTCAAGCTGGTGACCGCGCGGCCGCCGCGCGACGGTTGGGACGAGCGCCAGGTGGTCGACTACGAGACCTCGCCCAACGACAAGATCGTGGTCCAGGCCTACGCCCTACGCAGCGGCTCGAGCTGGACGGTGCTGATCCTGGACGCCAGCGAGGCCACCGCCGAAAAGCGCGGCGCCGGGATCGGGCTGATCAGCTCGAGCCTGCGCGCCGCCGGCTATCACCGCGAGACCTTCGCCGGGCGCACCGCCCACCCGCTGGACGCGGCGCGGGTCGCGGCCCTGCAGAGTTTCGTCCAGACCTCGATGAAGCAACTGGGCGTGCCCGGCGTGGGCGTGGCCCTGATCGATCATGGCCAGGTGATCTACGAGGGCGGCCTGGGGGTGAAGGCGCTGGGCCGGCCCGAACCGGTGGACGCCCACACCGTGTTCATGATCGCCTCCAACACCAAGGGCATGTCCACCCTGCTGCTGGCCGAACTGGCCGACCAGGGCAAGCTGCGCTGGGACCAGCCGGTGACCCAGGTCTATCCGGCCTTCCGCCTCGGCAGCCCCGAGACCACGCAGAAGGTGCTGATGCGGCATCTGGTGTGCGCCTGCACCGGCCTGCCGCGGAAGGACTTCGACTGGATCTTCGACACCCGGCGCGACACCCCGGCCAGCACCACCTTCGCCGAGCTCGCCGCCACCCAGCCCACCAGCGGCTTTGGCGAGGTGTTCCAGTACAACAACCTGATGGCCTCGGCGGCTGGCTATATCGGCGGCCACCTCTATGCGCCCGACCGCGACCTGGGCCCGGCCTATGACCTGGCCATGCAGCGTATGGTGTTCGACCCGCTGGGCATGCGCGAGACCACCTTCGACATGGCCCGCGCCCAGGCCGGCGACCACGCCAGCCCGCACGGCGACAACCTCGACGGCAAGCCGGCGCTGGCCAGCATGGACTTCAACTACGCCGTGGTTCCCTACCGCCCGGCCGGCGGAGCCTGGTCCTCGGCCCACGACATGTCGCGCTACGTCCTGAACGAGCTGAACCTGGGCAAGCTGCCCAACGGCCGGCAACTGGTCTCGGCCAAGAACCTGCTGGCGCGCCGGGCCGAGAGCGTGCCCACCGGCGAGGACGGCTACTACGGCATGGGGCTGGAGGTCGACACCACCTGGGGCGTGGAGGTGGTGCACCACGGCGGCAGCATGGCCGGCTACAAGAGCGACTGGATCGCCATTCCCGGGGCCGGGGTGGGCGCGGTGATCCTGACCAACGCCGACACCGGCCGCATGATGCTGCGTCCGTTCATGCGCCGCCTGCTGGAAGTGCTCTACGACGGCAAGCCCGAGGCGGCGGGCGACGTGGCCGCCGCGGCCGCGCGCAACCAGGCCGAGATCGCCAAGGACCGCGAGCGGCTGGTGGTCCCGGCGGCCAACGACCTGGTGGGCGATCTCGCCCCGGCCTACGCCAGCCCCGACCTCGGCAGTCTCAAGGTGGTGCGCGACGGCGGCAGGACGGTGTTCGACTTCGGCCTGTGGAAGAGCGAGGTCGCCTCGCGCAAGAACGACGACGGCACCGTCTCGTTCATCGCCATCGACCCCGCTGTTTCGGGCTTCGAGTTCGTGGTGACCCGGCGCGACGGCAAGCGCGCCCTGGTGATCCGCGATAGCCAGCACGAGTACGTCTACACCGAGGCGAGTTGAATGGGCGGCTGCAAGACGGGTCGTGCGCGCAAGCTCGCCTCGGTCACGGCGGTCCTGGCCGCGCTGGCGGTCACGCATGGGGCAATGACCGCCGAGCCGGCCCAGCCGCAGCTGACGCTCTATCGCGGCGCCTTGCTGGGCGACGGGCGCGCGCCGCCGCATCCCGTGTCGATCCTGACCCGCGGCGAGCGGATCGAGCAGGTCTCGGCCGCCGACCTCGCCCCGCCGCCGGGCGCCAAGGTGGTGGACGTGGCGGGCCTCTACGTCCTGCCGGGGCTGATCAACACCCACGAGCACCTGGCCACCCCGCCCGACCGGCCCTGGGCCGAGGCGATGATGCGCAAGGACCTCTATGGCGGGGTCACCGCGGTGCGCGACATGGCCGACGACCTGCGCCAGGTGGCCGACCTGGCCCGCGTCGCGCGGGTGGGCGAGCTGGCCGGGCCCGACATCTACTATGCCGCCCTGATGGCCGGGCCGGAGTTCTTCGAGGACCCGCGCACCCATGCGGTGAGCGAAGGCGCGGTCGCCGGCCAGGTCCCATGGATGCAGGCGATCACCGCCTCCACCGACCTGGAGATCGCGGTGGCCGAGGCGCACGGCACCGGCGCGACGGCGATCAAGATCTATGCCGACCTGCCCGGCGAGCGCGTGGCGGCGATCACCCGCGAGGCCCATCGCCAGGGGATGCTGGTCTGGACCCACGCGGCGGTGTTTCCCGCCTCGCCGGCCGAGGTGATCGGGGCCGGCGTCGACAGCGTCTCCCACGTCTGCATGTTGGCCTACCAGGCCTCGGACGCGATGCCCCGCGCCTATCACCACCGCGCGCCAGTGGTGGAACAGCGCTTCAGCGACGGCAAGAACCCCAAGGTCGAGGCCCTGCTGCAGGAGATGAAGCGACGCGGCACGATCCTGGACGCCACCCTGCGCGTCTATGCCGAGATGGCCGCCGACCATCGCGCCCACCCCGACGGGCCGGCGCCCTATTGCAGCGACGCCCTGGCCGAGCAGATCGCCCACCAGGCCTATCTCGACGGGGTGGCGATCTCAGCCGGCACCGACGGCTTCTCGGACGACGCCGACGCCTGGCCCGCGCTGCAGGACGAGCTGGAGCTGCTGCAGGACAAGGCGGGGATGAAGCCCGCCGACGTGATCCGCTCGGCCACCCTGGTCGGCGCCATGGCCATGGGCCAGGCCAAGGACATGGGCTCGGTGGAGCCGGGCAAGCTGGCCAACCTGGCCTTCGTCAAGACTAATCCGTGGACGGATGTTCACGCCCTGCGCGGCGTGGTGCTGACGGTGAAACGCGGCGCCCCCTACTGGCGCAAGGACTACAAGCCGGGCCCGGCGCCCCACGCCGCCGGCGAGGGGGACTGATGGCGGAACTGGACCGACGCGCGGTGCTGGGCGCCGGGATTGGCGCAGCAGGCCTGGCTGCCGGCGCCGAGGCGGCGACCAAGCCGGTCAAGCGGAGCGAAACGGGGCGGGTGATCGTCAACGCCCTGGGTGGGCTGGAAAACCCCAACCTGGCGCTGAAGCGGCCCAATATCGGCCTGCCCGAAACGGCGCGGCCGGACGTGGACGACCGCTCGATCCGCGACGCCCTCGCCTCGGGCCTGACGGCGGTGAACATCACCCTCGGCTATGTGGCCGGGCCGCAGGACCCCTACGAGTACACCGTCACCTCGATCGGGGCCTGGGACCGGGTGCTGCGCCAGCATCCGACCACCTTGCTCAAGGTCGACACCGCCGCCGACATCCTGCGCGCCAAGGCCGAGGGCAAGGTCGGCGTGATCTACGGCTTCCAGAACGCCACCCAAGTCGGCGACAAGTTGGAGCGGATCGACACCTTCGCCGACCTGGGCGTGGGGGTGATCCAGCTGACCTACAATCCGCCCAACCAGATCGGCGACGGCTCCATGGCGCCGCTGAACCATGGCCTGACCCCGTTCGGGCGCGAGGTGGTGGCGCGGCTCAACGCCAACCGCATCATGGTGGACCTGTCGCACAGCGGCGAGCGCACCTGCCTGGACGCCATCGCCGCCTCGACCCAACCGATCTCGATCAACCACACCGGCTGCCGCGCCCTGATGGACCTGCCGCGCAACAAGACCGACGCGGAACTGCGCGGGGTGGCCGACAAGGGCGGGTTCGTCGGCGTCTACTTCATGCCCTACCTGAACGCCTCGGGCCACGCGACGCCCGAGGACGTGGTCGCCCACATCGACCACGCGGCGAAGATCTGCGGCGAGGACCACGTAGGGATCGGCACCGACGGCAGCGTGTCGCCGATCGACGACCTGGAGGCCTACAAGGCCAATCTGGCGGCCGAGGTGGCTGGACGGGCCAAGGCCGGCATCGGCGCCAAGGGCGAGCGGGCCGACACCTTCCCGTTCGTGGTCGACCTGCGCGGGGTGGAGCAGTTCCGCAAGCTGGAGCGCCTGCTGCGCGCCAAGGGCTATGGCTCGGCGCGGATCGACAAGATCATGGGGCTGAACTTCGTGGCCTACGCCCGCGCCGTCTGGGGCGCCTGACCCCGGGAGCATGACCCGACTGCGCCCCAAGCGCGCAGGGCTTGGTTCGTTGCAGCGGCGACATCGCCGCGCCCCAGGATCGTGCTGACTGACCGGCAGACCTTGTCGGAGCCGATCATGACCCGCGCCGCCCTCGCCGCCCTGAGCGCCCTTGGGGCCGGACTGCTGCTCGCCAGCGCCGCCCACGCCCAACCTGCTCCCCAGGCGCCCGCGCCCTCGGCCCAGACCGAAGCCGCTCCGCCCATGGGCGATCAGAGTGGTCCCGGCGAAGGCCATCGCGGTGGCGGCGCCATGCGGGGAATGCGCGAGGCCTGCTCGGCCGATATCAAGACCTATTGCGGCGACGCCGGCCAGGACCGTGACGCGCGCCGCCAGTGCATGACCGAGCACAAGACCCAGTTCAGCCAGGGCTGCCAGGACGCCATCGCCAAGATGCAGGCCTGGCGCCAATCCCATCCGCGCCCCGACGGTCAGGGTCAGGGTCCGCAGTGAGGGGCGCGCCGGGTCGCTGCGTCCTTCGAGACGCCCCTTCGGGGCTCCTCAGGATGACGGATGTGCGTGCTCGGCCCCCTTCGTCATGCTGAGGAGCGGCGCCAAGCCGCGTCTCGAAGCACGCACTGACACGACCTGAACAATTTCACATAAGACACTAATATACATAACTATTTTCAGTTACCCACCGAGCTGTCCGCTGGTTCCAGCCGTTCCCGTTGGCCACCTGCGCCGCGCCTGCGTATAGGCTAGGGCTCACGAGCGTCGCCGTTTCGACGCGCATGGGCCGCGACCATGGCTGACTTCGACCGTGCACCGCCCAGCCGTCGCCGCTTCGTGCAAGGGCTGGCGCTGGGCGGCGGAGCGCTGGCGGTCTCGGCCGGGCGGGCGGCGGCGCATCCCATGGCCGGCGAGGCGTCGGCTCCCCCGGCGCAGCCGACCCCGACCCTGGCGGGCGACCGCTTCCGCCTGTTCGTCGACGACACCCATGTGAACCTCACCGGCCGGCCCCGCATGGCGGTGACGGTCAACGGCTCCCTGCCCGGCCCGACCCTGTACTGGCGCCAGGGCGACACGGTGACAGTGGAGCTGGTCAACCGCATGAAGGACATGCCGACCTCGATCCACTGGCATGGCATACGGCTGCCGGCGGAGATGGATGGGGTGCCTGGGCTGTCGTTCCGCGGCGTGGCGCCGGGCGAGACCTTCACCTACCGCTTCCCGATCACGCAGAGCGGCACCTACTGGTATCACAGCCACTCCGGCATGCAGGAGCAGACCGGGCTGTACGGCGCCCTGGTGCTGCTGCCCCACGGTCCGGAGCCGCATCCCTACGACCGCGAGCACGTGCTGTTGCTGTCGGACTGGACCGACGCCGACCCCATGGGCATCGTCGCCAACCTCAAGCAGCAGAGCGACTACTACAACTACGGCCAGCGCACCGTGGGCGACCTGGCGCGCGACGTGAAGCGCGACGGCCTGGGCCGCACCTTCAGCGAGCGGGCCATGTGGGCCGGCATGCGCATGAGCCCGACCGACATCCTCGACGTCTCGGGCGCGGCCTACACCTATCTGGTCAACGGCGCTTCACCGCGCGCCAACTGGACCGGGCTGTTCACGCCGGGCGAACGGGTGCGGCTGCGCATCGTCAACGGCGCGTCCATGACCATCTTCGACCTGCGCATCCCGGGGCTGAAGCTGGAGGTGGTGCAGGCCGACGGCTGCGACGTGAAGCCGGTGACGGTGGACCAGATCCGTATCGGCCCGGCCGAGACCTACGACGTGATCGTGCAACCCGAGGCGGCGCAGGCCTACACCGTGTTCGCCCAGGCCATGGACCGCTTGGGCTACGCCCGCGCCACCCTGGCGCCCCAGCCGGGCATGAGCGGGCCGGTCCCGCCGATGGACCCGCGCCCCGTGCGCACCATGGCCGACATGGGGATGGGGAGCATGGCGGGTATGGCTGGAATGTCCGGCATGGACATGAAGGGCATGGACATGGGCTCGATGCCCGGCATGGACATGTCGAAGATGGACATGGCTTCCATGCACCACACCGTGCCCGCCATGGCCAAGCCGCCCAGCGCCAACGCCGACGGGATCGACATGGCCCGGGTGCGCGGGACGGTGAACGTCGACAACCTCGTCATGACCGCCACCGACCGCCAGAACGAGGCCGGCACGGGGCTCGACGGCGACGGCCGCCGCACCCTGACCTATGCCGACCTTGAGGCGCTTAGCCCGGAGCCTGACACGCGCGAACCCGCGCGCGAGCTGGTGTTCCACCTCACCGGCAACATGGAGCGCTGGACCTGGGGCTTCGACGGCAAGAAGTTCTCCGAGGTCGGGCCGGTGCATCTGAAGCTCGGCGAGCGGCTGCGCTTCGTGCTGATCAACGACACCATGATGGAGCACCCGATCCATCTGCACGGGCTGTTCAGCGAGCTGGAGAACGGCCAGGGCGCGCACCGGCCGCTTAAGCACACGGTGCTGGTCAAGCCGGGTGAGCGGCTGAGCTATCTGGTCAGCGCCGATGCGCCAGGCCATTGGGCCTTCCACTGCCACCTGATGTACCACATGGAGACCGGCATGTTCCGCACGATGGTGGTGGCCTGATGCGGTTTGCGGGACTGGCCATCTGCGCGGCGCTGCTGGGACCGTCCCTGGCGCCTGCCCTGGCCTGGGCGCAGACGCCCGGCGGCGATCCGAACGTGTCCGCGCCGTTCGGGCCGCCGGTCGATGATCAGAGATTGTTCGTCCACGGACTGCTCGACCAGTTCGAGGGCCGCCTGGGCGCCGACCAGGGCTTCCGCTGGGAAGGCGAAGGCTGGGTCGGCGACGATTACAACCGGCTGTGGTTCAAGAGCGAGGGCGAGGTCGCCGACGGCAAGGTCGCCGACGGCCAGCAGGAGCTGCTCTACGATCGCCCGATCTCCAGCTACTTCGACCTGCAGGTGGGCGGCCGCTACGACCTGGATTCGCGCGCCGGGCGCGGCTGGGGCGCCATCGGGGTCGAGGGCTTCGCGCCCTGGTACGCCACCACCTCGGCCACCCTGTACGCCAGCGGCGACGGTCGCTTCGCCGCCAAGCTGGAAGGGTCGGACGAGATCCACTTCACCCAGAAGCTGATCCTGGAGCCGCAGGCGGAGCTGAACCTCTACAGCCGCTCCGACCCCGCCCGCCGCGTGGGCGCCGGCGCCTCGGATCTCGATGCGGGGCTGCGGCTACGCTACGAGATCACCCGCAAGTTCGCGCCCTATGTCGGCGTGACCTATGAGAAGCTGTTCGCCCGCACGGCCGACTTCGCCCGCACCTTCGGCGACCGGGCGGACGACCTGCGCTTCACCATCGGCATCCGGAGCTGGCTATGACCGTCTATGCAGCCCTGCTCCGCGCGGTGAACGTCGGCGGGACCGGCAAGCTGCCGATGGAGGAACTGCGCGCCATGTGTGAGGCCTGCGGCTTCGCCAAGGCCCGCACCTATATCGCCAGCGGCAACGTGGTGTTCGAGAACGACGCCGACGAGGCCACGGTCAAGGCCACTCTGGAACAGGCTTTGGCCGCCTACGCCGGCAAGCCGGTGGGGGTGATGGTGCGCACCGGGCTGGAGCTGGCCGCGGCGCTGGCCGCCAATCCGTTCAAGGATGCGCCGGCCAACCGCAACATGGTCATCTTCCTCGACGCGGCCCCACCCGCCGACGTCATGGCCGGCGTCACCGGCCAGAAGGCCGAACAGATCGCGCCGGGCCTGCGCGAGATCTATGTGCTCTATGACGAGGGCATGGCCCATACCAAGCTGAAGATCCCGGCCGCCGCCAAGGGCACCGCGCGCAACATGAACACCGTCGCCAAGCTGGCGGAGTGGACGGCGGGCTGAGCCTAGCCGCCGAATCAGGGCGTTCCATCGCGAGGCGCCGCCCAAACGACGAACGCTGTTCCACCCGGCGAAAAGCCCGCGCACCACATCCCTGACGAGAGCGTCATCATCCCCCGCGTGCAAAGGCCGTGGCGTGGCGACAACTCACCAGGACTTCACAGACCTCTGCATAAAACCGCTACACAGACGTCACGCAGTCGTCGCGCACGCTCCCTAAGCCCCCGCCGTCGCGCAGACCTGCGCATTCTCGGTCCTTCAGGGCGGCTTCATGATCTTTTCCTCGCGCCGGCGCTTGCGTGCGCTGCTGTTCACCGCCTCTGCCTTGACGAGCCTCGGCCTGAGCGGCGCCTGCTATGCCGCGGCCGCTCCCAGCGCCGACGCCCCGGTGGCCACCGCCGCCGACACCTCCGCCGCGGCGACCCAGGCGGATGCGACTGCGCCCAGCACCAACGTCAACGAGGTCGTGGTGTCGGTCTCCAAGACCACCCGCTCGTCGGTGACCCTCGCCGGCACCGAGACCCAGAAGATCCTGCCCGGCATCAACCCGCTGAAGGCGATCGAGACCCTGCCCGGCGTGGTGTTCGAAAGCTCCGACCCCTGGGGCGCGGACGAGCAGAACGAAGCCATCTTCGTCCACGGCTTCAGCACCCAGCAACTGGGCTACACCATGGACGGCGTGCCGCTGGGCGACCAGCAGTACGGCAACTACAACGGCCTGAGCCCCTATCGCGCGGTGATCAGCGAGAACGTGGGCCGGGTCGAGCTGTCGTCGGGCGCGGGCTCCCTGGGCGTGGCCTCGACCAGCAACCTCGGCGGCGCCATCGAGACCTATTCCAGCGACCCGTCCCACACCATGGGCGGTGACATCCACGAGACGCTCGGCAGCTACGACACCACCCGAACCTACCTGCGGCTGGACACCGGCGACTTCGCCGACGGCGCGGCCTACCTGTCCTACGCCCACCAGAGCGCGCGCGCCTGGGACTTCCAGGGCTACCAGGGCGGCGATCAGGTCAACGCCAAGTACGTGCACAACGACGAGCGCGGCAAGCTGACCCTGTTCCTCGACTATTCGCAGAAGACCGACCCGAACGAAGACGCCATCAACTACGGCAACCAGCAGACCGCAGGCGCCCAAGGCTTCATCCCCTACACCCGCCCTTACCAGTACCCCAACCTGGCCGGCGAGATCGCCAGCCTGACCAACGGCGGGCCGCCGGCGTCGCAGGGCAACAATTTCTCCAACTATTTCAGCGCCGAACAGCGCACCGACCTGCTGGGCTATGCCCAGTACGACTACAAGCTGGCCAGCAACCTCACCTGGTCGAACCAGTTCTATTATCACTATGACTACGGCCGCGGCATCGTCGCCGGCCCGATCAACCAGGCCGGCCTGCCGACCCTGTTCGCCACCTACTTCCCCGGTTCGGTGGTGGGCGGCTCGGCGACCAGCACGGGCAGCCTGAAGAACATCAGCAACCTGTTCGGCGGCACGGGCCTGGAGGTGCGCACCACCGAGTATCACATCAACCGCTACGGCGAGCGGTCGAACCTGAACTGGGACCTGGGCAATCACCAGATCGAAGTTGGCATCTGGTACGAGCACAACGACTCGGGCCAGCACCGCGTCTGGTATCCCTTCAGCGGCGCCAACAACGACCTGACCCCCTACGAGGTCCCCAAGGGCCCGGCGGTGCTGACCCAGGACGCGGTGGACTTCTCCACCGACGACATCCAGACCCACGTCCAAGACCAGTGGCGCATCCTGCCGAACCTGCTGCTGAGCGCCGGCTTCAAGTCGAGCCTGCAGACGGCGTCAAACAACGTGCTGGTGCAGCAGATCGGCGGCGACTTCCCGACCGGGACCATCACCACCAACATCGCCTTCCTGCCCCAGTTCGGCGCGGTATGGGACGTGACCGACCACGAGCAGCTGTTCGCCAATATCCAGGAGAACGTGCGCCAGTTCATCCCCTACAGCCAGGGCGGCGGCTTCTACGGCACCTCGCCCTGGAGCCTCGGCAACCAGGCGGCCTTCAACCTGTTCAAGGACACCGTGCACCCGGAAGAATCCTGGACCTATGAAGCCGGCGTGCGGACCCATCGTCCGGTCAATCTGGGCTGGCTGACCTCGTTCGACGGCCAGGCCAACTACTATCACGTCGACTTCTCCAACCGGATCCTGAACATCGCGCCGTTCAACTTCATCAACCCGGCGCCGTCGATCCTCGTCAACGTGGGCGGGGTGACCACCAACGGCGTGGACGCGGCCGGCACGCTGAACTTCGGCTCGCACTTCCACGTCTACAACTCGGTCTCCTACAACAGCTCGACCTACGACTCGAACTACAACAGCGGCACCACCAACGGTCAGCCGAACGTGGTCCGCATCGCCGGCAAGCAGGTGCCGGGCGAGCCCAACTGGACCGACAAGACCATCTTCAGCGCCAACTACGGTCCGTTCGAAGCCCAGCTCAGCGGCGACTACATCGGCCGCCGCTTCGCCACCTATCTGAACGACCTGGCGGTGCAGCCGACCTGGCAGGGCAACTTCGAGGCCAGCTATGCGCTCGACATGCCGGCCGGTTCGCCGCTGAAGGCCGCCAAGATCAGCGTCAACATCACCAACATCGCCGACATCAAGGGCGTCTCCACCTTGGCGGTGACCGGCGCTTCCGGCGGCTACCAGGCCTATCCGGTGGCTCCGCGCATGGGCTTTGTGACCCTGCAGGGCTCGTTCTAAGACCGCCTCGAAGGATTGGGCGAAGCGGCCTGGGGCGGCGTGATCCGCTCCAGGTCGCCAGCGCCCGCTTTCCGTAACCGACCAAGTTCTTAGCTGGGGATATCCCGATGCGCCTCACCGCTCTCTTGGCCGCCACGGCGGCGGTCGCCCTGGGCGGCGCGATCCACGCGGCCCAGGCCGCGCCGGTGCTGATGATCTCCATCGACGGGCTGCGCCCCGCCGACATCCTCGAGGCCCAGGCCCGCGGCGTGCACGCCCCGACGCTTGAGCGCATGGCGCACGATGGCGCCTATGCGGTCGCCGTGCGCGACGCCCTGCCCAGCGTCACCTATCCGAACCACACCACGCTGGTGACCGGCGTCTGGCCGGCGCGCCACGGCATCGCCTCCAACACCACCTTCGACCCGCTGGGGAAGAACGCCGAGGGCTGGTACTGGTATTCGCAGGACATCAAGGTCCCCACCCTGTGGGACGCCGCCCACGCCGCCGGGCTGACCACCGCCGACATCGGCTGGCCCGTCACCGTCGGCGCCGGCGCCATCGACTACAACATCCCCGAATACTGGCGCGCGCATAACGCCGAGGACGCCAAGCTGAACCGGGCGCTGGCCACCCCCGGCCTGCCCGAGGCGCTGGAACGCGCGGGCGCCCCGCTGGTCGACACCTCCGACACCTCGCCCGAGGCCGATGCGATCAAGGCCAAGGACGCCGCCGCCCTCTACGCCCTGAAGCGCCCGGCCTTCTTCGTACTGCACCTGTCGAGCCTGGACCACCTGCAGCACCAGTACGGCCCCGGTACGCCCGAAGCCCATGCGGCGCTGGCGCGGATCGACGCCGACGTGGCCGAGGTGGTCGCCGCCGCGCGCAAGGCCGAACCCGACCTGGTGGTGATGATCGTCTCCGACCACGGCTTCGCCCCGGTGGAGCACGACGTGAACCTGGGGACCGCCTTCGTCCAGGCCGGGCTGATCACGCTGAACCCCGCCGGCAAGCCGACCGCCTGGGAGGCCTCGCCGTGGGCTTCGGGCGGCTCGGCGGCCGTGGTGCTGGCGCGTCGCGACGACCCGGCCCTGCGCGCCAAGGTGGCCGAACTGCTGAACAAGCTGGCCGCCGATCCGAGCTCGGGTGTCGGCCGGGTGATCGGCCGCGAGGAGATCGCCGCCATGGGTGGCGCGCCGGACGCCGACTTCTTCGTCGACGCCAAGATCGGCTATTCCTTCGGCTCCAAGCTGAGCGGCCCGCTGGTGAGCGCCGGCGCCGTGAAGGGCACCCACGGCTACTTCCCCGACCATGGCGAGATGCACTCGACCCTGATCCTGGACGGCCCACACCTGCCCCTGCACGGCTCGCTGGGCGAGGTCGACATGCGCGCCATCGCCCCCACCGCCGCCAAGCTGCTGGGCGTGAGCCTGCCCAGCGCCTCGGTCGCGCCGCTGTATTGATGCTCCCCTCTGCGGCCCTGGTGCAGCTTCAAAGCCAAGCCCGGGGCCGCTAAGGAGGCGCCCATGTCCCTGCCCCGTACGCCCCACGCCGTCGTGTTCGACATGGACGGCCTGCTGCTCGACACCGAAGCCCTGTACCGCACCGCCATCATGGGCGCGTGCGCCGAGCTGGGCTTTCCGATGGACGACGCGCTGCACCTGTCGCTGGTGGGCTGCCCGCTCGACGCCAACCGCATTCAGCTGGAAACCGCGTTCGGGCCGAGCTTTCCGTTCGAGGCCTATGTCTCGACCTATCGCGCCAAGTTCGCCGCCCTGGCGGTGGACGGCATCCCGGTGCGGCCCGGTGCGCCGGAGTTGCTGGCCTATGTGGGCGAGATCGGCCTGCCCAAGGCGGTCGCCACCTCGACCGGGCGGCCGGCGGCGCTCAAGCACCTGGCGCAGGTGGGCTTCCTCGAGCGCTTCCACGCCGTGGTGGCGCGCGACGACGTCAGCCGCGGCAAGCCCGATCCCGAGGTGTTCCTGACCGCCGCCGCCCGCCTGGGCGTGGAGCCTTCGCTGTGCCTGGCGCTGGAGGACTCCCACAACGGCGTGCGCGCCGCATCAAGCGCCGGCATGATGACGGTGATGGTCCCCGACCTGCTGGCGCCCACGCCTGAGATGGAACGACTGTGCGTGCGCATCGCGCCGGACCTGCACGCGGTGAAGGCGATGCTGCAGGACAGCCTCGCTCCTGCTCTGGCCTGAACGCGCTCGGCCTTCCTCATTCCGTAAATCCCCGCGAAGGCGGGGATTTACGGATTCAGGGGTGGAGGCGGAGAGCTGAAATCACGGCGCGGCTCAAGCAAGCTGATCCTTAAAGCTGGATCTGGCGCGTCACCTCCATGGTGCGCGTCGGCGGCAAGTTGAAGCGGTCGATGAGCCGGGCCGCATTGCGGTGCAGGAAGGCGAACAGGTTCCCGCGCCACCGCACCAGCAGCGAATGGCGCGCCGGGGTGACCAGGTCGCGCGTGCCGAAGAACACCGCCCGGTCCATGTCGCAGCCAATGGGCAGACTAGGGCTGTGCTTCAGCGTGGCCGGGATGTCGGGCCGCTCGACGAAACCGTAGCGCACGGTCACCCGGCTCAGGCCGCCGCCGAGCTTTTCGAAATGGCAGCGATCCTCAGTGATGCGCGGCGTCTCCTCGAACCTCAGGTTCAGGATGATCACCTGGGCGTGCAGCGAGCCCATGTTGCGCACGTGGTCGCAGATGTAGCTGGGGATATGGTCGCCCGTACGGGTGAGGAACACCGCCGTGCCCGGCACGCGCGGGATCTTGCCGTCGGTGAGTTCCTGCAGGAACTGGTCGACCGGCTCGGCCATGCCGGCGAACTTGGCGCGCAGGGCCTGCACGCCGGTGCGCCAGGTGATCATGATGCCGAAGATCGCCACGCCCAGCGTCAGCGGGATCCAGCCGCCCTCGACGATCTTGAGCAGGTTGGCGGCGAAGAAGCTGACGTCCACGCACAGGAACACCGCCCCCGCCGCCACCGTGGCCCACGTGGGCCAGCGCCATACCCGCACCATGGCCCGGATCAGCAGGAATGTGGTCAGGACCATGGTGGTCGACACCGCCGTGCCGTAGGCCCCGGCCAACTTGTCGGAACTGCGGAAGGTCAGGGTGATGGCGATGGTGCCGATGGCCATCATCAGGTTCACCGCCGGCACGTAGATCTGGCCATAGACCTGGTCGGAGGTCTGGCGGATCTCGAAGCCGGGCAGCCAGCCGAGTTGCATGGCCTGGCGAGTCATGGAGAAGGCGCCGGTGATGATGGCCTGGCTGGCGATGATGGTGGCCAGCGTCGCCAGCGCCACCAGCGGGATCACCGCCCAGCCGGGGGCCAGCAGGAAGAATGGGTTGGCCCCCTTGGCCAGATGGCCTTCGAGCAGCAGGCCGGTCTGGCCGGCGTAGCTCAGCAGCAGGCTCGGCAGCACCACCACGTACCAGGCCAGCCGGATGGGATAGCGGCCGAAATGGCCCATGTCGGCGTACAGCGCCTCGCCGCCGGTGGCGCACAGGAACACGCCACCGAGCAGCAGCAAACCGCCGGCCCCGCTCTTCTGCAGCAGGCGAGCGGCGAACCAGGGATTGACCGCCTCCAGCACCTGGGGATGGTGGGCGACGCCCATGGCCCCCAGCAGGGCGATCACCGCGAACCAGACCAGCATGATCGGGCCGAACGCCTTGCCGATCACCTCGGTGCCCAAGCGCTGCACCATGAACAGCACCCCCAGCACCGCCACGCCCAGCGGCAGGACGAAGGGCTTGAGCGCGGAGGTGGCGACGTTGACGCCCTCCAGCGCGCTCAGCACCGAGATCGAGGGCGTGATCACCCCGTCGCCATAGATCAGCCCCGCGCCCAGCAGGCCCATGGTGGCGCCGACGAACGTCCCGCGCCGCCAGTCGTTCAGCCCCACCAGCGACAGCAGGGCCAGGATGCCGCCCTCGCCCTGGTTGTCTGCGCGCATGACGAACAGGCAGTACTTGACCGAGATGGTGATCAGCAGGGTCCAGAAGATCAGCGACAGCACCCCCAGCGCGCATTCCGCCGGCGGCAGGCCGCCCAGGGACCCGACGATGGTCTGCATGGTGTAGAGCGGGCTGGTGCCCAGGTCGCCGAACACCACCCCGAGCGCCGAGATGGCCATCAGGGGCGCGGCTGGGGCCTGGTGGGCGGCGCGATGGGCGGGCCCATTTGCCCCTGCGGCGGATACGGTCATGCAGGCTCTCTCGTTACGCGGGGCGGAGCTTCGCGTCGGGCGAGCAAATCACCAAGAGGTGTCGTGCGTTTGAAGGCGTCGATTCAAACGATCCCGATCGCGCGGCGCCAATCAGGCTGCTCGACGGCGCGACCGGCCGCGCGCGCCGACGAACTCCACCGGCACGCCGAACTTCACCGCCTTGGACAGCTCCTCCGCGTCCCAGTTGGTCAGGCGCACGCAGCCGTGCGAGGCGGTCTTGCCGACCAGCCGCGGGTCGGGTGCGCCGTGAATGCCGTAGTCCCTGGCGGTGAGCGCGATCCACACCACGCCGACCGGGTTCTTGGGCCCCGGCGGAATGTGCAGCTTGCCCGCCCGCTTGGGCCCCCAGCTGAGCTTTTTGGGGTCGTAGACGTAGTCGGGGTTCTGGCGCACGCCCTTGATCTTCCAGGTTCCGTGCGGCGAAGGGCGCTCGGTGGAGCCGACGGTGGCGGGGAACACCGCCATCACCTTGCCGTCGCCGCCGAACGCGGTGACCGAGGCGCTCGCCTTATCGACCACCAGCCGCTTCACCGGCCCAGGCAAGGCGGCGGCGCCGGGGTCGACCACGGTGAGCACCTGGCCCGCCTTGGCGAAGTCGGCCTGGGCGTTGAGCGCCTTCAGCAGCTCGGGGTCCATATGGAAGCGCGCCGCCAGCATCTCCTGCGCGCTGCTGTAATTCAGGCTCTGCTGCTCCGACATCTTGACGAAGTTCTCGCCCACCTCGGGGCTCCACGGCCCGGCCAGGTCCTCAGGCGTGATGGTGTAGGCCTTCAACGCCGGCGCGCCGTCGGCCGAGACCAGGGCCTGCAGCAACTGCGGGCTCAGGATGCGGGTGTCGGGCAGGTCGTGGGCCTTGGCGTAGGCGGAAAAGGCGTTGGCGACATTCTCGCCCATGCGCCCATCGATCACCCCCGGCTTGAAGTTGGCGCGGTCGAGCAGGACCTCGGCGCGGATCAGCACCGGATCGATGGCGTCGGCGGGCTTGGCCGCCTTGGCGTCGGGCGCGCCGGCCAGGGTCGCCCCGTTGACCGCGGCCAGGGTCAGCATCGTCGGGCCGGCGGGCTGCGGTCGCGTTTGCGGCGGCGACTGTTGCTGCGGTGGCGGCGGCGCGGCTTGAGCGGCCACGATTCCGCCCGCCAGGGCCAGGATCGACCCGCCGCACCACAGCCGCTGAAACATACGCATAGAACCACTCCACGCTTACCCAAGGACCGCGGCTCCGCCCCGGCCATGCGCCGGGGCCAAGCTCTGCTGTTTGCACGATGAAAGGCGCAGAAAGAGCCTCCCCACCCCGCGGGAACCTTTGATGCCTAAAAAGAATAAGAATCGACCGGAAACCGGCGTTACTGCATTTCCTCACTTTGGAACCCAGCGTGAAGCTTGAAGTTCCCCACCGGCTTCAGCGCGAAGACGAAAACTCGCTCAAGGCACGATTTTTGATTTCCGCACGGACATTTGCAACCGCGCAACGATTACCGCGCTTGATCCACACAGATGGCGGCCATTACCCTATTCCCCTGCGACATCACTTAGCAGGCGAACCGGATTGTCGATCTCGCAATAAAATGGCCATCTTCTCGCCACGGGCCGCGAGAGCCCCAGGGAGAAACGCCATGGCCATCCTCTTCACGCTCGGGGCGGGCGGGCTGATCTACTTCGTCTTCGCAGAAGTGATTTCGGCCGCCGCCAGCCGCCCGGCGATCCGGACCGCCGAGCGCCCAAGCCGCCGGATCACGAGAGCATGATGTGACAAAGCCCTCGAGGCCCAGTTAAAGGTTGTTTAATATTTTCCGTTGGGGTCGAAGCGCGATGCAAACCACGCTCGTTAAGAAGATCGAGGGCTTTGAGCTCTGGATGACCGCCAACGGTTCCATTGAACAATTCTGGGTCAAGAACGCCCAGCGCCGGGCGCGGCTGATGGAAAGCCTGGCCCACGCCGAAGAGTTCATCGCCAAGGCGGTGCGCAATACCCGCAACGCCCGCGCGCACTAAACGCAATTCCGCCCATCCCGGCGAACGCCGGGACCCATATCGTATAGCGCGGGCCTTGAGCCGCGCTTGGGCCGTATCGGCGCCCGTATTTTCAGCCTCCAACCCTATGACCTGGGTCCCGGCATTCGCCGGGATAGGCGGAAGCGATCCGCATCCTAGGCCGCGACCGCTGCGCGGAGCCGGCAGTGGTCCAGGTACGCCGCCTCGTGGTTGGCCATGAGTTCCACCACGCTGCGCCACAGCCACGACGGCGCTTCCAGTCCCCCCGAACGGTTGCGATCCAGCTCCTTGGCCCAGGCGGCGCGATCCGCCTCGTCCATCTGGCGGCCATGGGCTCGCCCCACCACCCCGGCCAGGAACCGGGCCACCAGCACCGCCTCGTCGGGCTGCAGTTGCGCGATCTCCAGCTTCAGGTCCTGGGGCAGCAATTCGCGCACGAATACCGAGCGGTCCAGCACCCGCCCCGACCGCATCCGCTCGCCGAGATGGGGCGCCAGCGCCCGAGCGCCCGCCACCACCCGCTCGCCGTTGTCCTTGGGCATGTCGGCCGCCTTGGCGCGCGGCGCGGCGGCCTTGACCGCCTCCTTGACGTCCACCAGCCCCAGCTCGCGCCGCTTGCCCTCGCCGATGGCCACCAGGGCGGCGTAGCGCAACAGGCCAAGCGAACTGCAGCCCTTGACCCAATAGGCGGCGTCGATCAGCTCGACCGGGGCTTCGGACGGACGCGAGTGCAGGCCGGTGATCAGTTCGCGCAGCGGCTCCGAACCCATCAGCGCCGCCAGGGACTGGCGCTCGTCCTCGGCCAGGGGCCAGAAGCGCTTGCCCAGGGGAATGAGCGGGCGCTGGTCCTCGATGCGTTCCTCGGCCAGCTGACGCCAGCCGCGCTGCTGCGAGGCCTTGAGCAGCCCCTTCACCATGGGCGGCTTGTCCAGGTCGGCGGCGGCCGGTTCGGCCAGGGCGGCCTGATAGCCGTCCACGATCTGCTCCACCATGCGCGCACTGACCACGCCCGACAGGTCGAAGCCGCGCGCGGCGCTGGCCAGCGACAGGGCCAGGCGGATGACGTCGTGGGCCGGGTTGCCGATCACGGTCTGGTCCAGGTCGCGGATCTGGATCGCCACGTCGCCCTTGGCGTTGGCCACCGGCCCCAGGTTGCCGTAGTGGCAGTCGCCGCAGATCCAGACCTCCGGACCGTGGGGCAACACGCGACCGTCCTGCTTCAGCCAGGCGTAGAACCGCTCGGTCGAGCCGCGGACATAGGTCTGGGCCGAGCGCGCCATCTTGCTTTGCTGGCGTTCGGCGAGCAGGTCGGCGCGCTTATCGGGCGACGGAAGCTTCATCGGGATCCTTAAGGTCAAGCCGGCAGGAGAGCCCAAAACGCTCCGCTCACGGAATGGATGCGGGGGAGTTGGCGCGGCGGCGAGGCAGCCGCCAGACCTCGCTGGCCTCGAACCCCCTGCCCGTCCAGGCCATCACCTCGATCTCGACCGCCTCGGGCCGGATCCTGATCTGGTTGAAGCTCGGCGGCGTTCCGCGGGTGCGCAGCGACAGGGTGCCGGCCCCAACCGCATAGGTGCGGCCGTCGCCATAGGGCAGCGGGATGGCGAAGGGATTGTGCACGTGGCCGGTCAGGATCAGGTCCACGCCGCCCCGCGCCAGCATCTCGGCCGCCACCTGCCCGCGATGCACGCCGCCGGTCACCGGCGCGCCTTCCAGTTCGACCAACGGATGGTGGCAGCCGACCACGCGCAGACTGCCGGGCGGCGCCAAGCCCAACAGCGCCACCGCCGTCTCCACCGCCCGCAGGCCGATGGCCCCCTTGGACCAGTCCAGCCGCGGCTGGGCGCCGCGCGAGGTGTTGACCATCCGCGCCGCAAACCCCGCGCCCATCCAGCCCTCGCTGCGGGCGTGGCCGATATGGCGGCGGTAGCGGGCGAAGGGGCTGAGCGCGCGCAGCGGCAGGTTCCAGTACGGGGTGTCGTGATTGCCGGGGGTACAGACGCGCGGGCCCGGCAGGCGCTTCAGCCAGGCCGCGGCGGCGCGGAATTCGCGCGGCAAGCCATTCAGGGTCAGGTCGCCGGTGACCAGGGTCAGGTCGGGCGGGGCGCGATGCAGATAGTCCACCACCGCCTCGACCACCGGCCTGTCCTCGCCGCCGAAGTGAGTGTCGCTGAGCTGGACCAGCCGGGCCGTCATGTCGGCGTCGCGCCCATCGGCGCCGTCCCCATCGGCGCCGTCCCCATCGGCGCCGTCCCCATCGGCGCCGTCCCCATCGGCTCCAGCGGCGCCTCAAGGGGGATGGGCTTGTCGGCGGGCCGCGCCAGCGGGCGGTAGTCGGCCGACGCCAGGGCGCGGAAAACACAGGGCTTGAAGCCGAAGCGCACCGGCGAAGGCAGCCGGCAGGGCTCGCCGTCGAGCACGGCCGGGATCTGGCCCTTGGCCCAGACCCGCCCGCCGCTGCAGGGGCGCGCAGTCACCGCCGGGTCGTCGCGCCAGCGGCCGGTCAAGGCGGCGAAGCCCAGGCGGAAGGCCTCGAGCGCGTCCTTGGGGTCGATGGCGGCGGCCTCCAGCGCATCGTCGGTGTCGAGCGCGCGCGACGCCAGCGGCGACAGCAGGGCCAGGGCCTCGGCCTTGCGGGTCTCGCCCCCGTCCAGGCAGTAGCGCAGCCGACCGGAGAAGGCGCGGGCCCACGCCCGCCGAACGTGGGCCAGGATCAGGTGCGGACGGCGGCGCACCGCCTCGCGCGCCTCGGCCCATAGCGCCGGCTCGCCCAGGATGGCGGCGACGTGGAACACCCGGCCCGCCACCTCGCCGCCAGACACCTCGACCACGCGCCCACCCGCCAGCGCCTCGCGCAGGGCCTGGGGCCAGGGTCGCGGCCCATACAGGGCGTGGGGCAGCATGTTCATGGTGCCGCCGGCCAGCGGCGCCAGCACCGGGCCGCCGCTCCCGCACAGGCTGGCCGCCATGGCCGCTGTGCCATCGCCGCCCAGCGCCACCAGCAGATCGGGCGCGGCCGCCACCGCCGCCGCCAGGGTCCGGCGCAGGTTTTCAGGGTCGGTCTCGACGATCTCGATCTCTAGGCCGAACTCGGCGGCGATCTCGGCCAGGCGCAGTGCGGCGTCCGGCCCGACGCCGCCGGCGGCGGTGTTGACCACCGCACGCACGGTCGCAACGCCATGTGGCGCCAGGGTTAGGGACGGACCGGCAATCGGCATGGGCCTGCAACGCGGGGCCGCGCGCGCCCGTTCCGCGACCTGCGCTCCCCCGATTGATCCGCGCAGTCATGCCAGTGCGCCGCGCGCGCATTAAGCTCACCAGGCCCGAAGCGTACTCCTTTCCCACCAACCGAGAGGAGATCGGAAATGACCACCAAGACCTTGAACATGCCGAACATGATGTTCGAAGCCGCCAAACTCTTCAGCCTGGGCGCCGCCGCGGCGGTTTCTCTTGGCCTGAGCGCGGCTCAGTCCCACGCCTCCACCCTCAAGACCCAACACGTCAGCTTCTATTCCGACGCCTTCGTCTATGGCGACATCGACGCCGCCCGCGCCAACCTGAAGGCCCTGTATCCCACCGGCGCCACCCGGGTCGAAACCGTGGTGAACGACCTGCAGCGCGCCGGCGCCACCTGCTCGCTCGACGGCGCGGCCGGCTTTGCCTGCATCCGCCACGACGCCCTGATCCAGCAGGAACTGGCGACGCCGGAAACCTGGACCGTCCGCGTCAGCGCCAATGCGGACGGCGTGGTGTCCAAGATCAACCTCAGCCAAAGCCTCGGCGGCGGCCGTTGACCTGCAAGGCCGGCGCGATCGCCCAAGGTCGCGTCGGCCGGCCGCCTTCGTTTGTCCACAGCGTCCTTGGCGGCCCGTTCTCGGAATGACTTGGACGATCGACCGGAAATACCTGGAACCATATAGATAATTCCATCCACTTTCCCCGGACATGACCTCATGAGACCTTCCGGCAGGCATCACACGCGACCGGAGGACCTCCACCATGCGTAAGGCCATGTTGAGCGTTGTCGCCGCCGCGCTCGCTGCGTCTGCAGCGGGGGCCTATGCCGCGGCCACCCCGGGCGACGAACTGGTTCAGCTCGAAGCCAACTGGTCCAAGGCGATGGTCGCGGGCGACTACGCCACGGTCGACAAGATCATCGCGTCCGACTGGGTCGGCCAGAACCATACCGGCAAGCCCCTGAACAAGTCCGAGTTCATGGCCATGTTCAAGGACGGCAAGGTGAAGATGGCCGCGATGAAGAACCACGACGTGCATGTGCGCATGTTCGGCGAAATGGCCGTGGTCCAGGGCGCCGACGACGAGAAGAGCGTGGAGACCGGCAAGGATTCCAGCGGCTCCTATACCTGGACGGACGTGTTCCAAAGGCGCGACGGCCATTGGGTCGCCGTAGCTTCACAGGTCACCAAGGTCGGCCCGTAAGGCCTGCCCACGCCGCGGATCGCCGACCGGCGGTTCGCGGGCCACGCACGACGTCCAACTCCGCGCATACATTCCCTCTGGGAATGGATGGTATGCGCTTGCCCTTCCTACACGGCCGAACAGGAATGGCGCATCTCGATCCCGTGCCCAAAACGCGCACGCATCGAGATGTGAGAGTGAAATGGCCAAGCTCGAAGGAAAGATCGCCGTGATCACCGGCGGCAGCAGCGGGATCGGCCTGGCGGCCGCCAAGCTGCTGGTGGACGAAGGCGCCTATGTCTTCATTACCGGTCGCCGCCAGGCGGAACTGGACAAGGCCAAGGCCGAGATCGGCCGCAACGTCTCCACCGTGCAGGGCGACGTGGCCAACCTCGACGACCTGGACCGGCTCTACGCCCAGGTTCGGGCCGAGGCGGGCGTGGTCGACATCGTGGTGGCCAGCGCCGGCTTCATCGAGCAGCAGCCGCTGGAGACGGTCACGCCGGCGCACCTGGACAAGACCTTCGCCATCAACGTCGGCGGCCTGCTGTTCACGGTGCAGAAGGCCCTGCCGCTGATGCGCCGCGGCGGCTCGATCGTGCTGGTGTCGTCGATTGTGCACATGAAGGGCTGGCCGCACCACGGAACCTATGCGGCGGCCAAGGCGGCGGTGCGCTCGCTGGCCCGCACCTTCGCCATGGAACTGAAGGATCGCGGCATCCGGGTGAACAATCTGAGCCCGGGCGCCACCGACACGCCGATCATCGACGGCCAGTTCAAGACCAAGGCCGAGGCCGACGCAGCGCGCGCCGCTTTCGGCCAGATGGCGCCGCTGGGCCGCATCGGCCGGCCCGAGGAACTGGCCAAGGCCATCCTGTTCCTGGCCTCGGACGACAGCAGCTACAGCACCGGCATCGACCTGGTGGTCGACGGCGGCATCACCCAGGTGTGAGGCATCCATAAGCGCGACCGATAAGGTGAACCGCCGGCCGGCAGGTCGGCGGTTCATGCTTCGAGAACCAATCAACTCTTAAGTGCATGGCGACCCATTCGGAGACGCCATGTTCTGGAAGCTGAGCGCCGCGCTGCTGGGCTGCGCCGTGGCCGTGGCGGCCTTTGACGCCCTGCCGCCCTATACGGGCCCCTACCCGCTGCAGGATCGCGATCACGCCACGCCGATGAACTCGATCGGCCTGGCGCTGAAGCAAAAGCCGGTGATCGACATCCTGTTCATCGGCAACAGCTTCACCTTCACCGGCGACATGCCGGCGCAACTGGTCAACATCGCCGCGTCGGACGGGCGCGCGCCGGCGAGACTGCGGGTCAGCGCCGCCACTATCCCCAGCGCCTCGCTGAGCCAGGACTGGGACCAGGGCGACGCGCTCAAGCTGCTGAAATCGCGCCATTTCGATTATGTGGTGCTGCAGGAGGAGAGCGCGTGGCCCTATCGCCAGGACGTGAAACCCACCTATGACGCCATCGGGCAGTGGGTCGATGCAGCGCGGGCGGCCGGGACCAAGCCTGTCCTGTTCGAGACCTGGGCCGACAAGGACGGCGGCCCATCGTACCAGCCCGGCTGGATCTGCGACGGCATGACTCCGACTGCGGCGCAGGCCGTCGTCGCCGAGGCCACCGACAAGCTGGCGGCGAACTACGGCCTGGACGTGGTGCGGGTGGGCGAGCGCTTCACCGACATCGCCCAGACCGCCGGCGCGCCCGACCTGTTCAAGGACGACCGGCACCATCCGAGCCAGGCCGGCGCCTTCGTGTCGGCGCTGATGTTCTACAAGGCGCTGGCCGGCGGCGATGCGACCAAGGTCAGCTACCACCCGCCCGAGCTGACACCCGGGCAGGCGGCGCGGATCGAGGCCCTGGTCACCCCGTCCTAGGTCCTGCTCACCCGCCGAGTCAGCAGGTGGAAGCGGCCACCCAGGGTGAGCGCCGCCGCCGCCAGGCCGGCCACCAGGCCGATCCACACGCCCACGCCCTTCCAGCCCATCCCCACGCCCAGCCAGACACAGACGGGCGCGCCGACCAGCCAGTAGCTGGCCCCGGCCAGGATCATCGGCGCGCGCGCATCCTTCAGCCCGCGCAGGTTGAAGGCGCCCACCACCTGCAGGCCGTCGAACACCTGGAAGGCGGCGGCGATGTGCAGGAAACTGACCGCCAGCGCGATCACCTGCAGCTCGGCCGGGGTATGGCCGGCGACGTAGAGGCCGACGATCTGGCGGCCGAACAGCAGCATGGCCAGGCCTGAGACGCTCATGAAGATCGCGCCCAGGCCCATGGCGATGAAGCCGGCCCGGCGCGCCTGAGCCAGGTCGCCGGCCCCGGCGTAGCGCCCGACCCGCACCGCCGCCGCCATGCCGATGCCCAAGGGCACCATGAAGGTCAGCGAGCAGATGTTCAGCGCCACCTGGTGGGCGGCCACCGCCTCGGCCCCGAACGCCCCGACCAGGAGCGTCATGCTGTTGAACAGCATGTTCTCGAAGATCATGGTCGCCCCAATCGGCGCGCCCAGCCGCAGCAGCTCGGACAGGCGCGGCCAGTGCGGCCGGTGCGCCCGTCGCAGCAGGCGATAGGCGCGCAACTGCGGCGTGGCCTGGATCACCAGAAACAGGGCGGCGAAGGCGAAGATCGACGAACTGGAGGTGGCCAGGCCCGCGCCGACGATGCCCAGCTTCGGCAGGCCGAAGTGGCCGAAGATCAGGCCGTAGTCGGCCAGGGCGTTCCAGCCCACCGAGGCCGCCGTCACCCACAGGGTCGCGCCCGGCCGGCCCAGCGCCGTGCACAGGTTGCGCAGCACCTGGAAGCCCAGCGAGAACGGCAGGCCGATGCACAGCATGGCCACGAAGCGCCCGGCGTCAGTGGCCAGGCTCGGCTCCTGGCCCAGATGCACCAGGATCGGCCGCGCCGACAGCAGGATCAGCATCAAGGGAATGCTGCCCAGCATCACCGTCCACAGGCCCATGCGCGCCACGCTGCGCACCCCGGCCCGGTTGTGGGCCCAGTCGCCCAGGATGTGGGAAACCATGGGCGCCACCGCCGAGGCCGGGCCCAGGCCCAGCAGCCAGGCGAAGTAGTAGACGGTGTTGCCGATGGCGGCCGAAGCCAGGGCGTGGGCGCTCAACCGCCCCAGCATGACCACGTCGGTGGTCAGCAGCCCCATCTGCGCCAGCTGGCTCGCCACCAGAGGCGCGGCCAGCCACAGCAGGGCGCGCGCCTCTCCGGTCCAGGCCGAGCGAGAGCTGCGCGCCGGAACCATGGGCTCGTCGCGGGGACTGTCGGTGCGGATCTCGGTGTCGAACATCGGCGGGACTTTGACTGAAGACCCGGACCGACGCTCTGGAATGCGATGAAACCTCTTCCAGAGCGTCGGGCCCGGGAAGAGGGGGAAGCCTGGGTCTGAACGAACCTAGGCGGCGGTCTCCTCACGAGCGCAGGCGGCGGTCACACCGCGGAAGGCGGTGCGAAGCGACGACTTGCGAGATGTGCAGATGACCGGCTTCATGGTTCGAGGCTTGCGGCAGCAGACGGCGTGCGTCCGTACCCGTCCTGGCTACGTCTCCGCGCCCTTCCCGTCAAGTTACGGTCGTGCTCGCAGGAAGATTTGGCTCGCCGGAAGATTTGCTTGGGCGGAACAAGCGGCTGGATCGGGCGCGCCCAGACGACTACAGCCAGACGATTACAGGGCGAAGCTTGAGGAACCGCCGACCATGACCGACGTTGTTTCGCCCCCTTCCATAGATCTGGGGCCCATCGACCTCGAGACCCAGATCGACCCGGGCTCGCCGCTGCTGGCGCTGAACAACGCCCATGCCGAGGAGCTGTCGCTGCTCAGCGCCGAGCGCATGGGCCGACTGGTGGGAGAAGCCTTCATGGCCGCCCGGTTCGGCGAGGCCCACGCCCTGCTAATGGCCTTCGACCAGGACGCCGACTACGACAGCCCCAACTTCATCTGGTTTCGCGATCGCTACGAGCGGTTCGTCTATGTCGACCGGGTGGTGGTCGACCCGGCCCAGCGCGGCCGCGGCCTGGCGCGCCGCCTGTACGAGGCGCTGTTCGCCCGCGCCGCCGACGCCGGCCACACCCTGGTGGTGTGCGAAGTGAACGCCGAGCCGCCCAACCCAGCCTCGGACGCCTTCCACGCCGCCCTGGGCTTTACCGAGGTGGGCCAGGCCACGCTGAACCGGGGCAAGGTGGTGCGCTACTTCGCGCGGCTGTTGGGCTGAGGGACGGCCGCCGAGTTCGCCTAACAGCCCCATTCCCTCGCTGCGTGCTTCGAGACGCGGCTAGCGCCGCTCCTCAGCATGACGAAGGTTGTTGAACACCCCCACTCGTCATCCTGAGGAGCCCCGAAGGGGCGTCTCGAAGGACGCACGACCAGCGATCCTCCAACACGACACAAAACGGCCGGGACAGGGTCCCGGCCGAGGTGGGCGCCGTTGATCGGAACGCGGCGCCTGGGAGAAGAGATAAAGGTCAGGCCCGAGCCGTAACCGTGCCGGCCACCGCCTTGGCATGGCCCAGGGCCTTGCGCGTCCGTTCGGCCAGGATCGCGCCGGCGCTGTCGCTCATCACCAGCAGGCCGCCGGCCAGGATACAGACGTCCTTGATCACCAATCGCCCGGGTCCGGCGATGTAGGGGAAGCCGTGCTGGGCGTCGCCCAGGTTGGGCACCCAGGCCTCAGGCGTGGTGAACAGGAACGACAGGGTCACGAAGGGGGTGAGGAAGGCCAGCGTCCCGCCCACAAGACCGATCCGCTTGTCGAACAGCCCCGCCAGGGTGGTGAAGCCGATGAACAGCTCCACAGCGCCCAGGCCGTCGGCGAAACGGTAGGTGTTGTTGGCCGTCTGCCAGGCGCGCTGGGCCGGAACCAGCTCGCCCTCCTTGGTCATGTGCGCCTTGTACTGCTCGGGATGCTTGTAGAAGAACGACATCACCGGGCTGTGGGCCACGAACGGGGTGATGCTGTCGGCCTCATAGGGCGTCAGCTTGATCGCGCCGATCCAGATGAAGACGATGGCGATGCCGACGCGCATCAGGTTGACGCCGACCCCACGGGAGTCGCGGATGGCTTCGAGCACGCGGTTGATGCTGAACATGGAACTCGCTCCTAGAGAGATCGGCGCGCGGGCCTAGGCGGCGGTCTTGGCGGTGTGGGCGTCCAGCACGCGGGCGGAATAGACCAGGGCCGCGCCCGCATTGACCGAGGCGGCGACGCCCAGGGCTTCAACGATCTCTTCGCGAGTGGCGCCGTTGCGGATGGCGGCGTCGGTGTGGACGACGATACAGCCATCGCAGCGCAGGCTGACGGCCACGGCGAGCGCGATCAGTTCGTGGGTCTTGGCGTCCAACTGGCCGGTCTTGCCCGCCGCACCGGCGATGGTCTGATAACCCTTGATGATGTCGGGGCTGGTCTTGGCGATATCGGCCATGCCGGCGCCGAGTTGCTTGTGATAGGCGTTCCAGTCGAGCATGGACATTGGGGTTTCTCCTGAACTTGCGAGGCCGGATGGCCTCGTGAACTTGTGAGGAGAAACTACCCCTGCCCCGCCCTTCACACCCTGCCGGCCGGGATCAGAGAATTGACCGAGCGGATCAGTCGGCGTCTCGGCGCGGCGCGAACGGGCCTCGGCGCGTCCTCGCCATTGGACGCGCAACCGGCGCACGCAGCATGTTGTTGACATAAAGCGGGCCTAGGCCGAAAGCCTCCCGCGCCTGGTAGACGGCCGCCAGGCAGGGCTTCGCACGCTGCGAGCGGGTGCGGGGCGAGGTGCACGGCCAACCACGACGGCGAAGGCTTCATGGCATCTAGACTGCGCGTTCTGGGCCTTCTGCTCCTGCTCGCTTCGGCCGCCCGTCCGGCCCTTTCCCAACCCGCCCCGTTCGACCTGGCAGGCCCGGCCCTGGAGGTGAAGGTCACCCATGCCGGCGCCCCCCTGCCGATCTCGCAGGTGCCGAACCTGGCCGAGGGCGACCAGCTGTCGATCCGCGCCGACCTGCCGGCCGACCAGTCCGCCCACTACCTGCTGGTGGCCGCGTTCCTGCGCGGCTCGACCAACCCGCCGCCGACGGGCTGGTTCTATCGCTCCGAGACCTGGAACAAGAAGCAGAAGGACGGGCTGAGGATCACCGTCCCCAAGGACGCCCAGCAGGTGCTGATCTTCCTGGCGCCTGAGACCGGCGGGGACTTCAAGACCCTGATCGACGCCGTGCGCGGCCGTCCAGGCGCCTTTGTGCGCGCCTCGCAGGACCTCAACCAGGCCACCCTGGACCGCTCGCGCCTCAACGTGTTCCTGGCCGCGGTGCGCAAGACCAACGCGGAGAACCCGGCCGACCTGAAGAAAGTCTCGCCGCTGCTGGCGCGCAGCCTGAGCATCAAGCTGGACTCCGCCTGCTTCGACAAGATGCCCGAGCTGCAGGCCCCCTGCCTGATGCAGGGCCAGGACTCGCTGATCCTCAGCGACGGCCACAGCACCTCGATCGTCCAGGCGCTCACCACCGGCAACGCCGCCGACCTGGCCATGCAGCTCAGCGCCACGCCCCAGGCCGGCTTCGGCGCCTACAGCCCCTACATCGCCGCGGTGATGGACATCGCGCGGATCATGGATTCCTTCCGCACCGCCCAGTACCAGTACATCCCGGCGCTGGGGACCAGCGAAGCGGACAAGCTCTCGCTGGTGCTCAACACCCCGCCCTCGTTCCACGCCCCGCTGTCGGTGCTGGTGACCGCCCTGCCCGCGGTCGAGGCGCCCCAGGCGCCGCCGCTGCTGCCGGTCGATCCCAAGGAGATCTACTGCGCCGGCAAGCCCGACCTGCTGCTGCCGGTGGCTGGCGCGCCGCTGGCCTTCTCCACCGCCTACGCCCACGACATGGTGCTGCGGGTGAAGGGCAAGAACGGCCAGAGCTTCGACCTGCCGGTGAAGCCCGAGCCGGACAAGGGTGGCTTCGCCGCCGACACCACCAAGCTCGACGGCGCCGACCTGGGCGACGAGGTCACCGGCCAGTTGCGCGGCGACTGGGGCTTCGCCAGCTTCGACGGGCCCGAGTTCAAGTTGCAGAACGTGGGCCCCGCGGGCTGGCGGCTGGCCGACGACGACCAGCAGGCCCTGGTGGTGGGCCGCGAGGACAGCGTGCGGCTGCAGGGCCGCGCCGGCGCCTGCGTCGAGAGCGTGATGCTCAAGTCCGGTTCGGGCGAGCCGCAGAAGCTGGACTGGAAGTCGAACGCGCCGGGCGAACTGGCGGTGACCGTGCCGCTGAAGGACGCCGATCCGGGCGCCATGACCCTGCTGGTCAAGTCGTTCGGGGCCAAGGACACCGAAGAGGTGCCGCTGCAGGCCTACGCCCAGGCCAGCCACATGGCCGGCTTCACCCTGCACGCCGGCGACACGGATGGCGCGCTGCACGGCGCCCGACTGGACGAGGTGGCCGGCCTGACCCTGCGCGGCGTCAGCTTCAAGCCGGGCGCGCTGAGCTCCAGCAACGGCGCCGACGAACTGACGCTGACCGCGGCCGACGCCCAGGCGGCGGCCAAGTTCAAGGCCGGCGACGCGGCCACCGCCAAGGTGGCGCTGAAGGATGGCCGCAGCGTCAATCTGAAGGTGGTGGTCGACGGCGCGCGCCCGAGCGTGGCCCTGATCGCCAAGACCATCCAGCCCGACGCCACGCCCAGCCTGATCCAGCTCACCGACAAGGACGAACTGGCCAAGGGGGCGGTGCTGACCTTCTCGATCCGCGCCCAGTCGCCGGCGAGCTTCACCGGCAAGGAGTCGGTCGAGGTGGCGGGCGCCGACGGGCGCGTGCTGACCACCCTGAACGCCGCGGGCGGACTGACGCTCGCCGACTCCAAGGTGGCGGTGGCCACGCTCGACACCGCCAAGGCCTTCGGCGGCTCGGACTTCGGCCCGCTGCAGTTCCGCATCGTCAGCGACGGCGTGGACGGGGCGTGGCAACCGCTGGCGACCCTGGTGCGCCTGCCGACGCTGCGCGAACTGAAGTGCCCGGCCGCCGCCGACCAGCCGTGCCAGCTATCGGGCTCGGACCTGTATCTGATCGACTCCATGGCCACCGCGCCGAGCTTCGACAAGCCGATGAGCGTGCCGGAAGGCTTCACTGGGGTGTCGCTGCCGGCCCCGCGGCCGACCGACGGGCGGCTGTACGTGAAGCTGCACGACGCGCCCCAGGTGGTGAACGAGGCGCGCTTCCCGGGGCGCAATCGGGCGGAGGCGGCGCCGACGGCGGCCCAGGCCGCCTCTTGATCTCCAGAATCTTTATCCCCGCATAATCCCCGCGAAGGCGGGGACCCAGCTGATGCCTGCAGCCGGCTCAGAATGAATCTGGGTCCCCGCCTTCGCGGGGATTGTTCGGTTTGGACTGCTGACCCGCTACGACCCTCGTGGGCCTAGTGCGCCACGATCAGCCGGTCGAGTGCGCCCTCGACGATGGTCTTGAACATCTGCGGCGTCCCGAGCGCGCGGGTCGTCAACATTGCGCCGTAGACCAGCGACATGAAGCTCTCCGCCTCCTGCGCCGCCGAGCCCGCCAGGCGCAAGCGGCCGAGCGCGGCCCCCTGCTCTAGAACGCCGGTGAGCCAGGCCGAGAGCGCCTGGAAGTGCCCCCGCACCGCCTGGGCCAGTTCGGCCGGCAGGGTGGGCAGTTCGGTCGCCAACATGCCGGCGACGCAGAACGGCTCGACCCCCTCGGTGATGCAGCGCTCCCAGTAGGCCGCGTAGAGCCGCAGCTGGCTGACCGGGTCGACGCCCTCGCGCGCCATGGCCTCGGCCTGCTCACGGACCCCGGCGCTGTTCTGGGCCAGCACCGCCCCGGCCAGGTCGGCCTTGGTGGGGAAGTAGTGGTGGATGCTGGCCTTGCGGATGCCCACCGCCTCGGAGACGTCGGCATAGCTGAAGCCATTGTAGCCGCGGCTCATGATCAGGCTGCGGCCGGCGCCGACGACGCGTTCCTGGGTGCTCATGCGATGGGTCCTCACCTGCCTACCTGCAGATAGATAGGGTCGCCTTGACGGTCAATCTACCTTCTAGTAGATAGCCATCAACCTACCAACTGGTAGGCAACCCTTTTCGACGAGATCCGATCATGACCCGCACCGTGTCCACGGCCCTCGCGCCGTCCTCGCAATCCCTGCGCAGCTTCTATGTCCTGCGCGGCGTCATCGCCTTCGCCTGGGTGGCGTCGGCCGCTGTCGCCGGCGTCCGCAACCCCGTCGCCGGCGCCCTGTTCCTGGCCGTCTACGCCGCCTGGGACGCCATCGCCAATGTGATCGACGGCCAGCGCAGCGGCGGCCTCGCCCGCAACCAGGGACAGCTCGTCAACGTGCTGATCAGCAGCGCCGCCGCCCTCGGCATGGCCGCCGGCGTGGTCGCCGGGCTGAGGCTGTCGGTCTCGGTGTTCGGCGCCTGGGCGCTGGTCGCCGGCCTGCTGCAACTGGCCGTGGGCCTGCGCCGTCGCGGCGCCGCCAAGGGCCAGGTGTTCATGATCCTCAGCGGCGCCCAATCCGCACTCGCTGGCGGCTTCTTCCTCAAGCTGGGCCTGAGCGGCGCCGCGGGCCTTTCGCAGCTGATCCCCTACGCGGCCTTCGGCGGCGTCTACTTCCTGCTGGCCGCCCTGGCCCTGTCGTTGAACGGCAAGCGCACCGCGGCCGCCGCGGCCTGACCGGTCCGTCCGTCGCCGCCGGCGAGCGCATAGCTCCCGGCGGCGCGGCGGTTTCGCCGCCGTTCAGTCGCAATCAGGCTACGTCAGGCAGCCAGTTGCCGTGGAAGCCGTAGGGCACGCGCACCGGCAGCTGGATCACCGCCGCCGGCGGACCTTCGAAGTCCTGGGCGTTCAGGATCACCACGTCCGAGGCGTCGCGGCCAGCGTCATAGACATAGGACACCACCCAGCCGTCATCCTCGCTCGCTCCGCCCTGGCGCGGGATGAACACCGGCTCCAGGGTCGAGCGGCCCGCCCCATAGTCGTGCGCCTCGGTGCGGCCGGCGGTGAGGTCGTACTTATAGGCCCCGCCGAACTCGAGCAGGCTGGAGGCGCCGGCGGTGTAGCCAAAGCGGTAGGGCTGGCCGCCAAAGGCGTCGTTGAAGCGGGGGAACTCGCAGCCGCGCTCGTCCAGCACCGTCTCGCTGAGCCCGCCGGTGGCGAGGTCGATGCGCCAGCGGACCAGGATCGGCTCGCCTTCGTTCGGGCCGCGGCGCTCGCGGTCGAACATGCGCGGATGGCGCACCACGTCGACCACTAGCCCCTCGCCCTCATCATAAGCGTTCATGACGTGGAAGACGTAGCAGCTGGGCGCCTCGATCCAGCGCAAGCCAGCGAGGTCGCCGTCGCGCGGCAACAGGCCGATCCGCGGCATGCGCTCGGCGTCCCAGGCGAAGGGAAAGCCGTGGCCGATCGAGGCCATGTTGAAGGTCACCGGCAGGTCGAGCACGATCACCCAGCGGCCGGTAAAGGCCACGTCGTGGATCATCGGGCAGTGCGGCGCGGGGATGTCGGCGACGTTGCGCGAGCGCCCCTGCGCGTCCACCACCAGATAGCTCAGCGCCTGCAGCCCCGGCTGATAGGTCAGCGCATGCAGTTCGCCGCTCAGGGGGTCGAACTTGGGATGGGCGGTGAAGCCGTGACGCAGGCTGCTGCTCAGGTCTGAGCGCGCGACGCTCTCGAGTTCATAGTCGATCTGCACCGGCAGGCCGCCGGCCTCGACGATGGCGTAGGTGCGTCCGCCCATGTCGATGACATTGGTGTTGGCGTTGTCGAACGGGCCGCGCGGGCCCTCCAGCGGCTTGCGACCAAGCGGAGCGGCGATCTCGTCGGAGACCACGAAGCGGTTCCGATACCACTCGGCCTTGCCGCCGCGCAGGCGCAGGCCGTGCACCATGCCGTGGCCGGTGAACCAGTGATAGCGCTCGGAATCGACCGGGCCGTGCGGGTTGGGACCGATGCGCAGCAGCCGGCCTTGCAGCTCCGCGGGGATCTGGCCGACGACGGGCAGGTCGAAGGCGGTGGTCTCGACCTCCACCGGGGCGAAATTGCCTTGTAGGAAGGGATTGGCGCGGGTGGCGGGTGCGGGCTTCACGAGCGTTCCAGACATGGACACGGCGGGGCCTCCGGTTTATGTGATGGCTAATCACATCACGCCTCGCCGGGGCGGTCAAGGTAAAGTTATAGGCAATTACATGGCGCAAAAATCGGCCCCTGCTCCTGTCGCCGCTGACCCTGGCGCCGAGCCCAGCGTGAAGGCGGCCGACGCCTATCACCACGGCGACCTGCGCGCGGCGCTGATCGGGGCGGCGCGCGAGGCGCTGGAGACCAGCGCGCCGGAAGCCATCACCCTGAAGTCGCTGGCGGTGCGGCTGGGCGTGTCGCAGCCGGCGCCCTATCGCCATTTCCAGAACCGCGAAGCGCTGCTGAACGCGGTGGCGGCCGACGGCTTCGCCCGCTTCCATGAGGCCCTGATCGCGGCGCGCGACACCGCCGCGGAGGGAGAGCGGTTCGAGCAGGCGTGCCTGGCCTATCTGGCGTTCGGACGGGCCAATATGGGCGTCTACCGGCTGATGTTCGCCTCGCGCCTGGCGACCTCCGACGACGCGACCCTGGAGCACGCCTCCCACGCCGCCTTCGACTTCCTGCTGCAGGGCGCGGCCCACTATGCCGGGCCCGAGCAGGCCTATGTGACGGCGGTGTGGATCTGGTCGACCCTGCATGGGCTGGTCATGCTGGAGGCCGAACGGCTGGGCGCCGGGCCGACCAAGAGCCAGGCGACGCCCGAAGCCGTGGTGCGCCAGATGATCGGCACGCTGAAGACCATGCGCCGATAGAGCGTTAGAAGCGCTAAAACCTCATTCACGCGCCTTGCGGGCCGATCCAGGTGAACTAGCGCTACAGAGTAGCATTCGGCCTCAGAGAAACTGCACGCCAATCCACTTCAACTGGATTTGGAAACGGCGCAACCTGTCCCATCAATCCGGCGCATAGAGACCGGTTCTGGAGGGGACATGAGGGGGACGGCGTGGAAGCGCGGCCTGTTTGGCGCGGCGGCGGGGTTGGCGTGGCTGGCGGCTAGCCAGGCCCAAGCTCAGACTGGGGCTCAGAGCGGGGCTCTGGCCGGGACGCAGCCCCAAGCGGCGGCCGTGGCGGACGACCAGGACCTGCGCGCCCAGGTGCGCGAGTTGACCGCCCTGGTGCGCGACATCTCCAAGCGCGACCAGCAGCAGATCGACCAGCTCACCACCCAGGTTAAGGCGCTGCAGTCCCAGCTCGGCCAGGCGTCGCAACCCCAGGCCCAGGCCGGCGTCCAGGCGCCCTCGGCCACAGCCCCCGCCACCGCCTCGCCCTCGACCTACGCCCAGCAGGGCCTGCCGCGGGCGGAGCAGAACGCCACCGCCCAGGCCACCTATCCGCCGTCGTCGGCCGAGGCCAAGCTCACCCCGGGCGTGGGCGTGCCGCGGATCATCCAGAACTCCAGCCACCGCCTGACCCTGCAGAGCGCCGACGGCCAGTACCTGATCGGCCTGACCGGCGACATCCAGTTCGACGCCGGCGGCTACGCCGACTTCCGCCCCGACAACAAGGCGGTAGGTCCCCAGGCGCTGTCGAACGGCGTCAACACCCGCCGCGCCCGCATCGGCATCGCCGGGGCCGCGGGGCCCTGGGGCTTCGGCCTGGTCTACGACGCCGGCAATTCCAGCGACGCCACCGCCAAGGGCATCGAGACCGCGCAGATCGTGTTCGGCGGCCTGAAGGGGGCGGCGTTCGAAATCGGCTATTCCAACACCTTCTTCACGCTCGACCAGGCCACCGGCTCCAACGACACCCTGTTCCTCGAGCGCTCCTCGCCTTCCAATATCGCCACCGCCTTCAACACCGGCGACTCGCGCTCAAACGCCGGGGTGCGCTTCTTCGGCGACCGTTACTGGGTGGGCGGCTACGTGACGGGACCGGCCGAAGGCGACAGCCACACCCTGACCTCGGAACGGCTGGGCGCCTTCCAGCGCGCCGCGTTCCAGGTTCTGACAGGCCACGACTACAGCCTGCACCTAGGCTTTGGCGTCGACGAGTTGCTGGAGCCGCCCAATGCGGGCAACGGCACGCCTGAGACGGTTTCACTCAGCGACCAGCCCGAGCTGCGCATCGACCCCACCACCCTGCTCACCACCGGGGCCATCGGCACGGCCGCCCATCCGGCCACCGGCGGCTATGTGCTGGACCTGGAGAGCGCCGCGACCTGGAGCGGGTTGTACTGGCAGGGCGAGCTCTACAAATACCAGATCAGCCGCCGCGGCCTGGAGAACGCCGACTTCGGCGGGGCCTATGGCCAGGTCAGCTGGACCCTCACCGGCGAACAGCACACCTATAATCCGCAGTCGGCGGCCTACTTCCGCATCTACCCCAAGCACCCGTTCTCGCTCACCGACGGCCAGTGGGGCGCGTGGGAGCTGGCGGCGCGGGTCAGCTACGTCGACCTGGACAGCGATTTCCGCAAGGGCGTGGCCCTGACGTCGGACCCGGCGGCGGTCGATGGCGGGCGCCAGACCGGCTACACCCTGGGGCTGAACTGGTATCCCAACGACCTGTTCCGCCTGCTGCTCGACTACAACCACATCGACTACGACAAGATCAACGGCGCGGCGGTCAAGGGCGCGGCGCTGGGGGTTCCGGTGGGCTCGCGCTCGGACGCGCTGACGCTGCGGACCCAGGTGGCGTTCTGAGCAAAAGGCGCTGCCAAGGTTGGGTGCGGCGCCTCCAAGGCAGTAGCGTTGGCGCGGCGGAAACGCCGATCGCTCCTAAGGAGGCTTCCAAATGACGATGCTGAACTGGAACGACTATCGCGACCAATTGCTGGGTCGAGTTGGCGAACTCGGCAAGCTCAGCCCGGATACGTTGAGGGGCCTCGTCACGCTCGATCATGCCGGCGAGAAGACCAACCATCTCGACGCCAAGACCCGTGAATTGATCGCGCTGGCGGTGGCGGTGACGACGCGCTGCGACGGCTGCATCACCATCCATAGCAAGGCGGCGGTGGGCCATGGCGCCACCGAAGGCGAGATCGCCGAGGCGCTCGGCGTCGCCGTGGCGCTCAACGCCGGGGCCGCCATCGTCTATTCGGCCCGCGTGCTCGACGCGGTCGCGGCGCTGCCCAAAAGCTGATCCCGACCAACCCAGGCGGCGAACGCCTTCGCCGCCTGTGCCTTCCCCAGGCTCGAGGCGCTATTGCACTCGACCGTCTCGCCACACATATTGACGCATATTGAGTATAATTTCGAGGCAGCCCATGTCGGACGCAGCCTTCCTGGCCGACAGCTTCGAACCGAGCGGGACCATCGCCCCCGATCGGCTGAGCAATCTGCTGCACATCACCCGCAGCGAACTGGCCGCGACGCTGGGCCTGTCCCGCGACGCGGTCTCCAGGGCGGCGCGCGTCCAGCGCCCGGCGACCCAGGCCCGCATGCGCGACATGGTCGAGATCCTCAATCGGGTTCACGCCTGGGCCGGCTCGCCCCAGCAGGCCTTCGCCTGGTACAGGTCCCAGCCCCTGCCCTCCTTCGGCGACCAGACCGCCGAGGCGCTGGTGCGCGAAGGCCGCGCGGATGCGGTGCGACGCTACCTCGATCGGATCGCGGTCGGCGGCTACGCGTGAGGTTTCAGGGCCGGGTCTACCGGGCCCACAATCCCCGCTGGTCCTTCGCCTCGACCTCCGGCGACGGCGCGGCCCGGTTCGGCGGCCGCTTCAATCCCATCGGCGTCCCCGCCCTCTATACCTCGCTGCGGATGGAGACGGCGTGGCTGGAAGCCCAGCAAGGCTTCGCCTTCAAGCCCCAGCCACTCACCGTCTGCGCCTATGAGGTCGACTGCGAGGCCATGCTGGACCTGACCGATCCCGCGGTCCGCCACGAACATGGCGTCGCCGATGCAGATCTCGCCTGCCCCTGGGAAGACCTCGCGGACCGGGGCGAAGTCCCGCCGTCCTGGCGGCTGGCCCAACGCCTGATCGCCGAGGGCGCAGCCGGCGTCGCCGCGCCGTGCTTCGCGCCTGGCGCCACCAACCTGGACCGCAACCTCGTATTCTGGCGCTGGAGCGCCGACCTGCCCTGCCGGGTGTGCCTGATCGACGACGAGAAGCGCTTGCCGGCGAACGACCTATCCTGGCGCTAACGCGCGCAGATGCACTTGTCCGCATCGCCCCCGCCACGGCCTTCGGCCACGGGTTGGCTCGACTGCATAAGTTCCCTGGCGGTGCCGATCGCTAGTTTCGATCGCGTGGCCGCAAAGATCGCTGCGCCCAGCTCACGGCTTGTCCCGGCGAGACGGTGAAGACGCATTTGCAACAGGCGCTCCACACCGGCAGCGCCGATAGATCGGACGCTTTGACGGCTCGGACCGGATCAGCAGATTCAGCTCAAGGCCGACATTGAACACCGCCGCCTCGCTCTAAAGCGCCATTGCGATCTCGACGCAGAAATCGACGAAGGCGCGGACCTTCGCAGGCGGATGCTTGCGCGACGGATGGAATGCGAAGAGCGGGAAACGCTCGCCGCGCCAGTCAGGGAAAAGATCGACCAGATCGCCCTCGGCGAGTAATCGCCCCACGCCCCAGCCGATGATCTGGGCGACTCCGGTGCCGGCGACGCACTCTTCGAGCATCGATTTGGGATCGGTGAAGGTGAGCGGCCCTGTGGTCGCCACTTCGATCGCCTCCTTACCGCGTATAAACTCCCACTCGAACGGCCGCCCCGAATAGGGATCGATGAACTGTAAGCAGCGATGCTGTGCAAGCTCGCTCGGATGCCCCGGCTTGCCGTAACGTTCGAGATAACGTGGCGCGGCTACCGTCAAGATCGGCGCCTCGACCAACTTCCGGGCGATGAGGCTCGCAAGGCGAGGCTGACCGAAGCGGATGGCCAGGTCGATGCCTTCCGAAACCAAGTCGCCGATATGCTCTCTAGTCACGAACTCGATCGAGAGCTCGGGATAGCGTTCGCAGAAAGCGCCGAGACGGCCGGCCAGCACCAGCGGCAAAAAGAAGGGGTCGATATCGACCTTCAGGCGGCCGCGAACGGCGGACGCAGCGCCCAAGGCGACCGCCGCCGCGTCTTCGATCGCGTTGAGATGCGGCCTCACCTCTTCATAGAAGCGACGCCCCTCGTCGGTGAGGGTCAACGAGCGCGTGGTGCGATCGAGCAGGCGCACATTCAGCCGTGTCTCGAGACGACCAATCGCTCGACTGACACCAGAGTCGGTGATCCCGATCAGTTCGGCCGCCTTGACGAAACTGCCGCCCTCTACCACCGCGGCCAGCACGCTCACGCCGGACAAAATTCTTCCGTCAAAAGGCAACGGCCCATCCTGACTTGAGGTCAGGAATGATCTGACACAAGCGCAATTAATTCAAGAGCCGGATACGCCGATAACGGCCTCGTCCTAATCGCGAACCCACAGAGAGGATCGAGGTCATGAGCTTGCAGCAGAACAGCCGCACCCTTTTCAAGGGCGGCGCCGTCATCACCATGGATCAGAAAGGCCCCAATCTCCCGATCGGGGACGTCCTGGTCGAAGATGGCCGCATCGCCGCAATTGGTCCAAATATCTCGGCGGACAGCGCGGAAGTGATCGACGCCGCCGGCAGCATCGTCATGCCTGGCCTGATCGACGCCCACCATCATATGTGGCTTGGCGTCATGCGCCGCATGATGCCTGACGTGGACGACCTGTTCGCCTACATCGACGTCGTCGCCGAGACCCTGGGCGCCCACTACCGCCCACGCGACATGTACACCAGCACCATGCTCACAGCCGTCGCCTCGCTCGACGCCGGCGTCACCACCGTCATCGACGCCTGCCACTCGTCACGGAGTCCCGAACACACCGATGCGGCGCTCGACGCGCTCAAGGACAGCGGCGTCCGCGCGCTGCACATGGTCGGCGCGGCGATGGACAAAAAGGCTTCGACCGCGCACCTGCCGGGTGACCTGAAGCGCCTCGCCGGGACGTGGAACCAGGGCGAAGGCCGGGTCCGCGTCGGCCTGTTCGGCATGTTCAACATCGACTGGTGGCGTGTGGCGCGCGAGCTCGACATGCGCATCCTGACCGAATTCATCGGCGACCTCGCCAAGCTCGGGCCGGAGTTCGACGAGCCCGGCCTGCTCGGCCCGCACAACATCTTCAACCACTGCACCCGCGTGCCGGAGGAGACCTGGAAGCGGCTGGCCAAGGCCGGCGCCAACGTCACGGTCAATCCGCGGTCCGACGCATTGTTCGGCTTCGACGACGAGGGCTTCGCCTATCAACAGGCGATCGACCACGGCTTGGCCCCGGCGCTCGGCATCGACCTCGACACCGCCTTCGGCAGCGACATGTTCGGCGAGATGCACGCCCTGTTCGGGCAGCAGCGTTCGGCGATGCGCTACCGCCGCTTCCGCGGCGAGGCGAACGTGGCGACGCCGATCTCGGTGGAAGCGGTGCTCAAGGCCGCAACCGTCAACGGCGCCCGCGCCGCCGGTCTCGAAAACGAGATCGGTACGCTGACGCCCGGCAAGCAGGCTGACGTCATCATGGTGCGCACCCATGGCGTCGCCGTGTTCCCCGTGACCAACGCCATCGGCACGATCGTCCAGGCGGTCGAGCGCTCCGACGTGGACACGGTGATGGTCGCCGGCGAGATCCGCAAGCGCGCCGGCAAGCTGGTCGGCGTCGATGTCGCCAGGCTCACGGCCGATGTCGCCGCCTCGCGGGACTATCTGTTCGAGGCGAGCGGTTATCGCCCGGACCTGTTCGGCGCATCCACGGCCGCCTAGGCCGCCCGACGTCGCCGCTCACCTAGGCGGCGACGTCATCTCCTCAACTGAATTGCATGGAGGCTGTCATGTCAGCGCTCGCTGCTATGCGTGTGAGCCCGTCCGAGTCCGCGCCGGTTCACCTATCCCGTCCCGCGCCGGGCGTCATCGCGGCGCTCTTCTGCGGTTATTTTGCGGTCGGCCTGCCCCTGCCGGTCATCCCGCTGTTCGTCCACGACAAGCTGGGCTTCAGCAATCTGATCGTCGGACTGGTGATCGGCATCCAGTTCCTCGCCACCGTGCTGACGCGCGGCTACGCGGGCAGGCTCACCGACCATCATGGCGGCAAGCGCTCGGCGCTGCAGGGCGCCGCGGTCTGCGCGCTGGGCGGCCTGCTCTATCTCGTCGCGGCCACGCCCGGGCTTTCGCCGGCCATCAGCCTCGCCGTCATTGTCGTCGGCCGTCTGGTCGCCGGCTTCGGCGAGAGCCAGTTCGTCACCGGCTGCGTCTCCTGGTCGATCGCCTCGGTCGGCCCGCAACGCGCCGGCATGTCGATGTCCTGGACCGGCATCGCCATGTTCGCGGCGCTCGCCATCGGCGCGCCGGTCGGCATGGCGCTCTATCAGGCCTATGGGCTCCAAGCGGCCATGCTCGCCTGCATCGTCGCGCCGCTCATCGCCGCGGTCATCGCCTTCCGGGAACGGTCCTACAAAAGTCCGGCGGGTCAACGCCTGCCCTTCTACAGGGTGATCGGCCAGATCTGGCGGGAAGGTCTCGGCCTGATGCTGCAGGGCGTCGGCCTGTCGGGTCTGACCGCCTTCGCCTCGCTCTACTTCGCGGCGCGGAACTGGGGTCATGCGGGCCTTGTCATGACCGCCTTCGGCCTCGGTTTCATCTTCGTTCGCCTGGCCTTCGGATCCCTGCCGGACCGGATGAGCGGCTATCGCGTCGCGCTGTGGTCGCTGGGCGTCGAGGCTATCGGCCAGGCGATGCTGTGGGGCGCTCCCAACGAGATCGTGGCGCTAGCCGGTGCGCTGGTCACGGGCCTCGGCTGCGCGCTGATCTTCCCGGCGCTTGGGGTAGAGGCCCTGAAGCGGGTCCTGCCGGCCAATCGGGGCAGCGCGATGGGGGCGTTCGTCGCCTTCCTCGACATCGCCTACGGCGTGGCCGGCCCCGCGGCGGGCGTGATCGCCGGGCAGTTCGGCTACGCCGCCGTGTATCTGTTCGGCGCTGCTTGCGCGCTCATCGGCGTGGCGCTCGTCGCCACCGCCCGCAGCCCTCAACCCTGATCCCAACCGATTATGCCGGCGGCCAAGGTCCGCCGGGAAAGACAAGGAGCCCCATCATGTCCCGCATCTTCATCTCGGGGTCTTCCACCGGCCTGGGCCTGATGGCCGCCGATCTGCTGATTAAACAGGGCCACTCCGTCGCGCTTCACGCCCGCAACGCCGAACGCGCTGAAATGGCCCGCCAGGCCCTCCCTCGCGCCGAGGCGATCGTGGTCGGCGACCTCGAGACCATCGCCGGGGCCAAGGACGTCGCGACCAAGGTCAACGAGCTGGGCCGCTTCGACGCCGTGATTCACAACGCGGCGGTCGGCTACCGGGAGCGGTATCGCATCACCGCGGACGGCCTGCCGCACGTTTTCGCCATCAACGTGTTGTCGGCCCATATCCTGACGGCTCTGATCGAGCGGCCGAAGCGGCTCGTCTATCTCAGCTCGGGCATGCACCATCACGTTGACGCCAATCTCGACGACATTCTCTGGGAGACGCGCCGCTGGAGCGGTTCGGACGCCTACGCGGAAAGCAAGCTTCACGACACGATTTTCGCCTTCGCCGTCGCGCGGCGCTGGCCGCACGTCTTCTCCAACGCCCTGGAACCCGGCTGGGTGCCGACCAAGATGGGCGGCCCCGGCGCTCCCGATGATATGGATCAGGCGCATCTGACCCAGGCGTGGCTCGCGGCGGGCGACGATCCCAAGGCCGATGTCACGGGTCGGTATTTCTATCACCTGAAGCGCATGGAGCCGAACCCGCAATCGCGTAGCGCGGCGGTGCAGGAGCGCCTCGTCACAGTCTGCACAGACATCTCGGGCGTGGCGCTGCCGGCGTAAAACGAGCTTGCTCGTCTCCGTGTGGAGACGAGCCTCCCGCCCACACAAGGAGCCGACCGGTGGCGCCTGGGGGACGCAGGATCGGCCCGCGGCGCGGCGCCTATGAACGTTAGCAAGCCGCCGAAGCGACAGGACCGACCTGTTCATAGCCGCGTTCCGGCCGCCCATCCTTCACACGCAAACTGCTTCGGGAAAACCAACGCATCTTGCCAGAGGTCTCGGTTCATTTCTTTTACAGGCCGACGACGTGCCATCGCCGACGATTTAGGCCAACGCCCGCGAAAATAGCCCACCTCAACCAGCGCAGTCGCCCAGGCCGCGCGACGACAAGCTCGTGGGAGACCACGCCATCATAGCCCGCGACCTCATGCTGGCGCGCCGTAAGCGCCTACGCGCCCGCAGCGCACGCCTGAACGGTCCATGTTGAAAGCCGGACGCCGGCGTTCCTGAACGCCGATCCTCACAGATTTGGCCGACAGCCCCAAGCGCTTACGGAGCGATTGCGCCCTTCGACAGCCGCCGCCCCAGTAAGATAGTTCCCGTTTTCAGTTGCGGGCGCCGGCGCTTGGTCACCTCACGCCAAGGGCGTGACCGCGCTCTACTCCGAACTCGGCGAGGCCTGGACGACCCCGGTAAATCCATTGAAGGTTTTTAGGAAATCATCCAATAAAAACAAATTCCCTAGCGGGCTGACAGTCAAACGCTAACCTGTCTCCACTTTGCCCTTACCCGTCCGGCAAACTGCCGCCGACCAGCCCCGAGCCGGACAGGGTCAGACCGACTCCGATGCGGTTGCGCAAGGCCTCCGGCAGAGGAACCTCCAAGGCCGCGCCGCTGCGCCGGAATTCCAACGGCTCGGTCGAGCCCACGACACTGACACGATCCAGTTCGCCACGGCCGACCTGATTATCCCGCCCCCACAGGGTCAGGCGCGCGACGCCGTCCTCAGGCCAGCCCAGCACCAGGGCGTACACGTCCTCACCCTTGCGCACGTAGCGCACGTCGCGCGCAGTATAGGGCGAGTTCGCCCCGCCTTCCGCGAACATGCCGCTATGGGCCTTGGTCGGGCCTTCGCCATGGACGCGCCAGGGTCGGCTGCCGTGGATGGCGTCGCCGTAGCGGCCCATCCAGTCGGCGATCTCCTCGACGATCCGCTCTTCCTTCTCGTCGATGGATCCGTCACCGCGCACCGGCACGCTGAGCAGCAGGTTGCCGTTCTTCGACACCACGTCGCACAGGGTGTGGAGTACGTTAGCCGCGGTCTTGTATCCGTCGGCCTCGTACAGCGCCCGGTCGTAGTGCCAGTTGCCGAGGCAGGTGTCGGTTTGCCACGGATAGATGTCGATCGCCGATTTCCCGCCGCGCTCCACATCTTCAACTAAAGCCATGCGCCGTTCGACCGGCAGCATCTTGCCGTTCAGCACCACGTCGACACGGCCGCCGCTGCGCGCGCGACTTGCGTTGTAATAGTGGGCGGCGATCTCCAGCCCATACCGGCCCATCGGCAGGCCGGTGTCGTCGAAGTAGAGCAGGTCCGGCTGGTATTTAGCGACCAGATCGCGGCAACGCAGGAACCAACTTCGAGCAAACTGCGGATTGATCCGCGGCGGATCCTCGTACCAGAGCCCATCGGCGCGGTCGTGGAAGGCGGTCGCCTCCTGGATGGAGGGCACGCCGTCGGGGATCGGCATGTTGCGCCCGGTATAGAGGTCTTGCGGATCCAGGCCCTCCCACCACTTACCCGTCCCGTCGGCCTTGCTGAGCCGCCACGCGTCATAGCGCTGACCGCGCATGGGGCCTTCGGCGTCATAGCCATAGGCGGGCTGCAGCCAATGCCAGGCGTGGGAGCTGTGGTTCGATACGCCGAAGCGCAGGCCCCGCGCCCGGGCCGCCTTGGCCCAGGTCCCGACGATGTCCTTCTTCGGCCCCACCCGTGTGGCGTTCCACGGGTGGTAAGACGAATCGAAGGCGTCGAAGTTGTCGTGGTGGTTCGCCAAGGCCACGAAGTATTTCGCGCCCGCACGGCTGTAGAGATCGATCAGCCGCTCTGGATCCCAGTGCTCGGCCTTCCAGAGGTTGTCGATTTCCATGAAGCCGAAGCGGCTTGGATGGCCGTACTTGGCGAGGTGGGCACGGTTGGCCCGGCTCCCCTGGAGATACATGTTGCGGGCGTACCAGTCGCCCTCCTCCGGCACGCACTGCGCGCTCCAATGCGCCCAGATGCCGAACTTGGCGTCACGAAACCAGCGAGGTGCGCTGTAGCCAGCCGCCAGCGAGGCCCAATCGGGGGTGAAGGGTCCTGCTGCGGCCGCCGCGGCCGCCGCCGGAGCGGCCAGCGCAGCCGCCGCCCCCATCACGCCCAAGCTCCCGCGCCGTGTGAGCTCCATCCTCACCTCCCCTATTTCGTGTGGCCCAAGAGAGGGCGATCCCTTCCACGCCCTCTGGTCGCCAAGGCGCGAACTGTGAGGCCTTCAGCCTCCGCTCGGATTTTGACGGCCGGCTGGAAGTGAGCGTCCCCATCTAATCCGCACGTGGGAGAATTTCACCAGCAAAATTATATTTTCATATATGTCCGCCACTCAAGGACCGCGCGAACTGAAACCTAAACCGCCTTGGCAATTGCGGATCGCTCCGCTTCGCCGGGCTCACCCCTCGGTCGCAGGTCGCCCAAGGCGGTCGGAGATCCGCGCCACGGCCTCGCGCAGCATCTCCTGCGCCGCATCCAGCCCAACCTTCTGGGAGCCATCGATCAGCTCAAGGAAGGGAATGGTCAGGGCCGCCACGACCGTTCCGTCGAAGCCGTAGACAGGATAGCTGAGGTCCGTCACGCCATAGGTGATTGGACTCTTGCGGCGGTCGTAGCCCTGGCCCCTCACCACCTTGAGACGTTTGGCGATGGCGTCGCGGTCCACTGGCTCGCCCAGCTCCTGTTCGGCTTCCGCCAGGATGTCTTCAGCGCGCTGTGGGCTGGAAAAAGCCAGCAGGACGTGACCCGAGCAACTCCGAACCAGGTCCACCGTCGCCCCGATCTTGACGGAAAAGCCCCGCATCCCGGGGTGCTGCTCGCCCGCCACCACTAGGCCGTGGCCGCCGCTTGGCGTCACAAGGTGGCAAGACTGCCCCGCCTTCATGACCAGGGCCTGCATCTCAGGCCCAGCGGCCCGGACCAAATTCTGCGCCGGGGCGCCCGATAGGCCAACTCCAGCAGTCTGTAGGTGACGGTATAGCGGTCCGACACGGCCGATTTACGCAGGTATCCGAGCCGCTCCAGCACGATGACGACGCGGAACAGTTCGCCCACCGAACGACCAAGCCCAGCCGCCATCTCGCTGACCAACGCCCCTTCCGGATGCTCGGCCAGCAGTTCGATGATCTCGAACGCCTTCTCCAGGGCCGGCGCCGCGTAAACCCCCTTCAGTCCCCTGCCCGCCATGACACTGGTCTGACCCCGATGGGTGGTCCAGTTTGGATGTTATTGCATGGCGGCTTCTGACGCCACGGTTGGGGTGGGCGAGCGCGCGCTTTTCAACAGAGCTG
>FSXV01000153.1_pt1 | contig 113239 bp, 97 predicted proteins | sample 1638401 | NCBI WGS metagenome assembly FSXV01 (sample SAMEA3914788, study PRJEB12502) | metagenome | biome: forest; material: soil | place: Canada | collected 2011-07-03 | depth 0.1 m | reverse complement strand
GGACAGATGACCGCAACCCGACAGATCGTAAAATCAGCCCAACTTCACCCTTGCAGAGCAGGGGCCGTCCACAGATGACAGCACCGCCAGGGATTTATCTTTCCGATTTTTTTGAAAACGTCTGAGTGAACTCGGATGAAAATGGGCGTTCGCGTCGCCCTATGGGCAGCAGCAACAGGTCGCTCAGAAAGCGGGAAAAGCCGAGTTTCCGCTGAGATCATTGCAAATCTCATTCTGCCTTTCGCGCGTAATCCGCGGTAAGTGCGGCGGGCGCGGCAAACCCCATGGTGGCGATCGTGGGAGTTGGGCCAGCAGGGCTGGCGACGGCCCATGTGCTCGTGCGCCACGGTGTCAGGCCAACAATTCTCGAGGCCGGCGACCGACCGGGCTGCTCCTGGCGTCGCCGTTATGATCGGCTCCGATTGCACACAACGCGCTGGCTCTCAGGGCTGCCTGGCCAAGCATTCCGCGAAGTGATGGGCGGCGGTGGCTCCCCAACGGAATTTCGGTCAGGAAGTGTCACGAGCTGGGAGAGTTTGTCGCCAAGCTACAATCCTGACTGGGCAAGTCGACGTCCGCGGCGATCAGGACGGTCGCGGTGACTGAGACGGCCTATTTCGTTGGCGTCCGGCTATTCGCCGCCTCGAAGGCTCTGCGTCAGCTTGGCAGGGTTATAGAGGGAGCCATCCTGGTCAGCTTCCACCGGCTCGGTCCAGGTCGGTGTGCGCACTAGCCACGCCATCAAGGCGGTGCGTGCGTCGGGCGTGTGACGGGCGCGGATATCGGCGATCGCCGCACTTAGATCGAGCGCTGCGATACGAACACCGGCCTGATCGCGAGGGATCGCGCCGTAGCGTTCGTCGATCAAGGCGAGCTGGGAGCGGGCGGCCTCGACCATCAGTATCGCGGTCTGATCATCGTTCCGATCCAGCGCGGCCATGGCGACTTGCACGGCTCGACGTGTATCGGAGATCGGCTGTTCGACCAGCACTGGCTCGGTTCCTCGCGCCGCGCATGCGGAGGGGTTCAGCGCGCGGACATAAGCGGCGAGCCCTTTTAGGACGCCTGGCGGGGGTTCGGCCCCGTCGAACTCCTCGGTAATCAGCCCATGGATGAAGAGCTGTAGGGTCGGGTCGCCGGCCGTCTGAGTGATCTTGAGCCGGGTCTTGTCGCCGCCGAGGTCGGGAATCGTTTTGGGATTGTCGATCCCGTCGCCGCGGTGGCTGCTGAACAGCGAGGAGGTGACGTCGGCAGTCCCTGGGGCGCCGGACAGGCCGGGAAAGAAGAAGTTCGGATTGGTGCGTCCGTTGCGATGGCAGCTTTCGCAGGTGATCCCCGCCCGCGCCGCCTGGCCGCCGAGCAATAGCGGGGTGCGAAAGGCGGTGCGACCGACTTCCACCAAGTAGGCGGCGTCGGCGCTCTGCGGTCTGCGCAGGCACTCCACCGGTCGACGCGTCATAACGGCGACGGGGTCCGCGCTCGATGCGACCCACCGGGCGGCCCGGATCGACGGGCCAGCCGCGCCCGCTGCCGCGGCCACTATCGCCACGGCGATGCTCACTGCGCTCCCAAGGACCCAAGGACCGCGCATGGGGGAGCGATCTCGCCGCGTCGCAATCAGAACGGGTCGTGGCCCGCATCGATCCAGCGGCGCAGGTCGTCTGTTTCTATGCAGCCAAAGGTGCAGGTCTGCTCCAATTTTGCCAGCATCTGCCGGGCGCCTGTAATGTCGCCTTTTATCACCTTCAGCTCGCCATAGTATTCGGTGGCGCCGACGTGATCTGGATATATGGCCAGCGCCTGCCGATAGTAGGACTCCGCTTCATCGAGGCGGCCCATCTTGCGGTTGACGTAACCAATATAGGTTAAGATGTCCGGGTGTGGTCCGAACGCCGATTGAGCGGCCCTGAGCTGGATGAGCGCCTCGGCATAGCGATGCTCGTTGATCAGATGCACAGCATCGATGTAGTCGCGGTCGCCCGCTTCCGCCTTGGCGAACATCAGGTCGGGTCGTGCCAGCGCCGCCGCTGGTCCGGGCGTTCCGTTGGCGCTGGGCGTATCGGTGGCGCTGGGCGTCGCGGGTGCAACGGCGGCCTGAACGGCGGCGACGGAGGCCTTGAGTTGGTCGGCGTCTGGACAGGCGTCGCCGCAGGCGGTTGCGCGGGTCTGCAGGTTGGCGAGTTCAGTTTTGGCCTTGTCCGTTTGACCGAGCTGGGCCTCAGTCACAGCAAGCTCCCGGCGGGCGCCGATGTGTTGGGGATCGGCCGTCAGGGCGCGGTCGTAGAACCGGGCGGCGCCCTTTAAATCCTTTTCGCCGGCCTTGGTCAGGCCCATAGCGAACAGGGTATTGGAATCCTTGGGTGCAACCTCAAGTACGTGGCTGAAGGCGCGGTCGGCTTCGCGGTACTCGCCGTCCTTCAGCGCGGCAACGCCCTTCCGATATTCCTCGACGGCGTTATAGGCGGGTGCAGAAAAGCTGGGCGCGCCGCCGCCGCTGAAACCGCCGCCGCCGCCGCCGCCGGACGCCAGGGCCGCACCCGTCATGGCGCTGCAAAGTAGAACCGAGGCCGATGCTGCGACCAAGATGTTCTTCGCCGACATCGCATGATTCCGTGAGTTTGATCCAAACCAAGCTGGCGGGGACAAAACTCCGTCGAATTGAGGCGAAAAGTGGTCAAATGGCCTTGGCCAAAATAAAATATTGTTTTGAACCAAAAGCACCGACGATGGTACGTCGCCCAGAGCTGTCAGGTTAAGGGCATAGGATCAGCGCTTCTCCCTCCCGGCCGGGTTGGCGCCAATATTTAATTAGGCTTCGAAGGCGCTCAAGGCTGAGCCGTGGGCGCGGTTCGGTCGAAACGGTATTTAATAGGACGCGGTCGGTTCTCGGGCTCTCGTCGTAGCCCGTGCCCGCTACTGCGCAGGCGGGTACGGTATGAGATCGTCGCTGTCGCCTTACCTTCGCGAGCCGCCAAGGGTAGTGATCAGGCGGTAGGCGGGCGTTGCCTTTCCGGACCTAGGCCAATGTCCGCTAATGGAATGGACCGGCTGCGCCCTAGGGAGGATGGTCGTCGCCGACTGTCGTCCCCTGAACAGGAGAGCGGTCATGGCAACGCCGGCGCGTACCGGGCTCGTGAGCGGCTCAGCCAGCTTGGTATGCCTGTCGGCGACAAGGTTCCGTTTTCACGTCTGGCCCGAGGCTATGATGATGCGCACGATTGCTCTAGTGGCGGCCCTGGCGACCGCGTCCGGGACGCACGCTGCGGCCGGCGACCATGGCGGTGTCGTCAACCGTGCTTTGGTGGTTTCCGCGGCGGCGCAGACGCCGGCGGATTTGTTTGGCGACCTTTATCGAGAGGTCGAGGTCGCTCGGGTGTTCCCCGACAGCAAGACCTTCGCCGATATGACGCCGCTCGAGAGCCCGGCGGCTATCATGCAAACCTATCGGCGCGAAGCGCCGAAGGGGAAAGCCGCCTTGACGGCGTTCGTCGAGCGGCACTTTGCAAAGGTTGGGCAGTCGGCTGAGGCGCGGCTACCGCTTCGTCAGCATATCAAGGCGCTGTGGCCAGTCCTTTCGAGGGCGCCTGTCGTTCCGGCTGCTGAGAGTTCTTTGCTTCCGGTGACGAACGCCTACCTGGTCCCCGGCGGGCGGTATCAGGAGTTTTATTACTGGGACAGCTATTTCGCCATGCTGGGCATGAAGGCGGATGGCCAGCAGCCGATGGTCGAGTCGATGATCGCGACCTTTGTCGGGCTCGTCGAACGTTACGGGCACATTCCGAACGGGACGCGGACCTACTACCTGTCGCGCTCGCAGCCGCCGTTCCTGGCCCTGATGATGGAGCTGTCGGGCGACAGGGATCCGGCGCTGGCGCGACGCCGCCTCGCGGCGCTCAAGGCCGAACACGCCTATTGGATGGCTGGCGGCGGCTGCATCGGGTCGGCGGGGGCATGTCAGCACGTCGTGCGGATGCCCGACGGCAGCCTGCTCAATCGCTATTGGGACGCGCGGGATACGCCGCGGGAGGAATCCTATGCCGAGGATGTCGCGACCTCGGCCGAGGCTGCGCCGCGCCCCGCAGCCGAGGTGGAGCGCGACCTTCGGGCCGGGGGAGAAAGCGGCTGGGACTTCGGTTCGCGCTGGCTTCGCGATGGGCGCACGCTGCGCACCATCCACACGACCGATATCGTTCCGATCGACCTCAATAGCCTCCTATGGATCCAGGAGCGCGCTATCGCCAGGCGCTGCCGGACGGCCGGCGACCAGGCCTGCGCCGTCGAATTCGAGCGGCTCGCCGCCCGCCGGCTGGCGGCGATCGACCGCTATCTCTGGGATCCAGGGCAGCATCGCTTTGGCGACTGGGACAGGACCACGGCCAAGTTGACGCCCGTCGTCTCCGCCGCCTTGCTCACGCCGCTCTTCGCCGGCCTCGCAACCCCAGCCCAGGCCGCGGCGACAGCAAGGCTGACCCATGACCAGCTTGTCGCCCCGGGTGGCTTGCGAACCACCGCCGTGACGACCGGCCAGCAGTGGGATGCGCCGAACGGCTGGGCTCCGCTGCAATGGATGGCGGTTGTCGGCCTCGAGCGTTACGGCGAAGGCTCGCTTGCCAGGACCATCGCGGACCGCTGGCTGCATGCGGTGGCGAGCTTCTATTGCGGCACCGGCCGGGTGATCGAAAAGTACGACATCGAGACCCTCAAGGCCGGGGGCGGCGGCGAATATGTGGTGCAGGACGGGTTCGGCTTCACCAACGGGTCGGTCAGCGCCCTGATGGCGCGCTATGGAATAAACGACGACGCCTATTCCTGCGCGGAGGGTCACCGAGCTTAGTTTCCGGTCGGAATAGGCACCCGCTTGGCGCCGGCCAGTTCGGCGTCCATGTAGCCAACTTCGGTCAGTACGCTTCGGTCGAGATGTTCCCAATCGCCGAAGCGGGCCTTGAGCTTGGGAACGACGGCGTTCACCAGATCCTTGCCGGTCAGCCCGGCGGCGCGGCCGGCGGCGACGTCGGTTGAAAGCTCCTTCAGATAGGCGTCGAAATCAGCAACGTCCTGGATATTGGCGACGTCGCCATGACCCGGTACGAAGGTCATGGCGCTGGCGTCCGGCAGATGCTGGAATTCCGTGACGGTGGCGATCCATTTGCTGACCGTGCCGTCGATGATGTTGGGCGGGTATTTGCGCCAGAGCAGGTCGCCGCAGAACAGCACCTTGGCGTCGGGTACGAAGATCGCCAGGTCGCCGCCGGTGTGACCCTCCACGGGACGCACGTCCACCCGGCGCGAGCCCAGCCAAATGGTCAGCGGCTTGTCGGTGACCAGGTCCGGGTCGGCCAGGCCCGCTATCTGGGCGCGCAACTGCGGCGTGATGTGCGTGCCGAGCAGGTTGACATTGTTCTGGTGTATCCAGCCACGCACGTTGCGATGAGCGATGATGATCGCGCCCGCCTCGCGCAGCACGGCGTCACCACCGACGTGATCGATATGGTAGTGGGTGTTGACCACATAGCGGATCGGCTTGGGCGTGATCTTGTGGATGCTGGCCACCAGGGCCTTGGTCGCATCCGGATTGAAGAAGCTGTCAACCACCAGGACGCCATCGTCGCCGACGACGAAGCCGGCGTTGGAACCTGAGCTTCCTTGCGGACCGTCGATCGCAGCGTAGACGCCCGGACCGATCTGCTTGAGCACGAAGGGGGCGGGGGGATTGGCCGGCGACGCGTCAGGCCGGGCCTGGACCTGAGCGTGGGCGGCGCCGGCGGCGAGTGCCAGAAGAAGGCCGGCGGTCCGCGTGAGGGCGCGCAGCGCTGATATCTCGGTCCGATTCGTGATCATGCATTTGCTCGCGTTGCCCAATGCCGCAGCGCCGTCGTGACGCTGCGGTCCTGATGACGTCAGAAGTTCAAACTGCCAAGGCGCAGGGGGCGCCTTTGGCGCGGAACTTGGAAAGGGGGGCGTCTCCCTAGTTTGGGCTTCGATGGCGTCGGGCGAAAAGTTGCAGCGGCGGAAAATGTTTTTTGGCTTGCCCCTCCCGTCCGGACGGCGCTTGCGCGGCCTTCCCGGCGGAATGGGTTGTTTGCGTTGAACCAAACGGTGGAAAAGCTCCACCTACCCGGCCATCCGGGGGGGGGCGTGTTCGTGGGGCGCGTTCGGCCGGTTGGCCAAAGTCTATTTCTCTTCGTATCCCCTGCTGGAAGTCCTGAAATGACCGTCAAAAGCTCGACTCGTAAGATTGCGCTTTGTGTTGTCGCCGGTGTCGTGCTGGTTGGGAGCGCGCGGGCCGCGCCCGTGGGCGTGTCTCCGGCGGCCGAGCGTTTCACGCTGGGTCAGTTCCAAGGCTATGTGCTGCGAGATGCGCTCAACGTCGTGCCCAACGACGGCAAGGTTTTTGGTGTCGATGCGGGGGCGGCCAAGGTCGCGGCGGTCCTGAAGGGAGGCGGCGCGCCGACCGACAAGGTCACGCTTGGCGTCGATGCGCTGCTGATCGAGACGCCGGACCGTCTTGTTCTGCTCGATAGCGGGCTCGGTCCCAAGGCGGGCGGCGCGCTGATGCGCAGTCTCGCCCTGACGGGCAAGCGGCCGGATGCGGTTACCGACATCCTCATCACCCATGGTCATGGCGACCATATCGGCGGCTTGCTCACCGCGGACGGCAAGCCAGCCTTTCCGAAGGCGACCATCCACATGGCGGCCCAGGAATGGAGCTGGATTCAGTCGCAACCTGCGAACCAGCCCTATGTCGACGCTTTGAGCGGGGCCGTTAAAACCTTCGAACCCGGCGACGTGGTCATTCCGGGCTTCCGCGCGATCGCTATCGCCGGCCATACGCCCGGGCATGTCGGCTACGAGATCACCTCGGGAAAGGCCAAGCTGCTCGACATCGGCGACACCGCGCATAGCGCGTTGATTTCGCTTGCCCACCCCGAATGGAGCAACGGCTACGACACGGACGCCGCTCTGGCGCGAACGTCGCGCGAGGGCGAGTTCGCGCAGCTCGCCGCCAGCCATGAGCGGATTTTTGCTCCGCATTTCCCCTTTCCTAGTCTCGGTGTCATCGTGAAGGTGGGCAAGGCCTATGCATGGCGTCCGGCCCCGCTGCGCCAGAAACCCACAGCGTGAGCGGATGGTCGGGAATGGCCGAGATCGACCCGCGGCCATTCCGGTCGCGGGCTATCTGCGGCAAGCGGGAATAGCTGACGGTAAATTTGACGGCATGGCCGCGCATTCCTGAGGAGTGATTGAAATACAATGGTTTACTGGTGCCGTTGATGGTCGAGGGGCGGCATGGCCTTCGCCCGCTACAAGAACATCGGCGCCGACTGCGCCCTGGCCATGGAGATCAAGGTCGAGCGGGAGACCGGCGCGATCACCGTCCATCGGGTGCAGGCGGCGGTGGATGCGGCCAGCCCGCTAGTCCGGACGGCGTCCGCAATCAGGTCGAGGGCGGTGTCATCCAATCGCTGAGCTGGGCTATGATCGAGGTGGTCACCTACGACGACAGCAAGCGGACCAGTTTCGACTGGGGAACCTACTCGATCCTGCGCTTCAACGCGGTCCCGGGCTCGATCACCGTGCATGTGATGGACCGGCCTGGCCAACCGTTTCTCGGGGCCGGCGAAACTGCCCAGGGGCCACCGCCGCGCTCGCCAACGCCCTGGCCGACGCCACGGCCGCTCGCCTTCGCGATATGCCGCTCACGCCTGAGAAGGTGAAGGCCGCGATCGGGCTGGAGGGCTGAGCGTGAGGCGAGCCGACGAACGAACCTTGCCGTCCGACGGACGCCTCTACGGACCTAGAGCGGATCGACATTCAGGATTTTCACGCGGGCGGATGTCTGATTCATAGGTCTCCGTTTTATGCGGAGGGCCTTGATGTCGGTGAAGCGGTACGAGGGAACCAGGCGCAGTGGGAGCGGATAGCACCGCTGCTGCCTGGTAAGGCCGGCGATCCTGGTCGCGCGGCGGCGGATACTGGTGCAAAAGATGTCATTAAAAACTGTTTTGCATGTAACCCATCGATTCTCGATATATCGGCTGATCAATCACTTCTGGTTTGCAAATGATTTTAAAGTGCGCGTCGTGGCTGGCGAGTTTGCAAGGCAGTTGCAAAGGTGGACCTCAAGAGAGGTCGAGAAAGTGTTCTCGACAACTTGCAAGCGACGTGATGCGGCGCGGGGCGGTCGGTGCTGCGCTGCTGTTGGGGGGCAGCTGTGGGTTGGGCGCAGCCGGGCTGGATCGGGCCCAGGCCGCGCCCGAGGAAATCCAAGTCTACATGGATGAGATGAGCGATCCCGGCCAGTTCGGCCTGGACGTCCACACCAACTACGTTCCGACCGGGGATTTTGTTCGTGCCTATCCGGGTCAGCAGCAATCGCTGCAGCAACTTCGTGTCACGCCGGAATGGGCCTACGGGATCACCAACTACCTTGAGGCGGGGATGTACCTGCCGCTCGCCACCGTCGACCGAACGGGACGGGTGGGGCTGGATGGCATGAAGCTGCGGCTGAAGTTCATCGCCCCGCACCCGGCGTCTCAAGACTGGTTCTGGGGCCTGAATTTCGAAATCGGTGGCGTGGACAAGAAACTCGACGTCAATCCCTACAACGCTGAGCTCAAGGGTATCATCGGCAAGCGAATGGGGCCCTGGGCCGTCGCGTTCAACACCAATCTGGACTTCAAGGTCTCAGGGCCGCAGAGCGCGCCGCCGTCCTTGGATTTCGACACCAAGGTCAGCTACGCCTTGAACAAGACCTTGGCTGTGGGGGTCGAGACCTACAACGGCGCGGGCGAGGTGCGCCGGTTCGGATCCTTCTCCGAAGCCGAGCAATCGACCTTCCTGGTCGTGGACAAGAGCCTTGGCCACTGGGATGTGAACTTCGGCGTAGGCTCGGGCTATGGAAACAACCCGGACCATCTAATCTTGAAGGCGATCATCGGCGTGCCGATCGATGGCTGAGACAACTACCTCGCCATGCCTTGCTGTCAGGGTCCGCATGGCCCGTGCTGGCCCAGCAGGGATCACGTCCCCGCACCCAAAAATAGCGAACCGCCCAGGCCCCCAAGCCTGGGCGGTTCTGCGTTTGGGCTCGCGTCCGTCCCCGCTACCCACGCCACCAACTGGCCCGGCTCACCATGCCGCGTCGCGCGGAGTTCGCCTGAACCTGGGGCCGGGGCGCGTTGGGCGGGCTCGAACATCCGAAACCAGCCCGGTAATTCCGCGAGGCGGCATTCCTCGTCCTGCCAAGCGAGCGTCAGCCGATCGAGCATAGCCGGAATTGGACCTATTGGCTGTGCTGGAGGTTCCATGCCGCCACGCGCGCCGCCGCGTTGGTGCGGATCGCGCTGTAGAACAGGCCGTAGTCGGTGCGGTGATAGCTGCCATAGAGCAGGGTGAGGGTGTCGCGGAAGCCGGGCGGCGACTTCGGCACGTCGACGGCCAGCAGGCGGTCCTTGCACACCGCGCCGGTCAGGTGCGGAATCGGCGGCGGCAGGTGGGTCGCCGCGGTCGGATACGGCGGGTTGGGGAAGGTCAGGCTGCCGGGATTGGCCGCGGCCGGGGCGGGGTCGTTTTCGGTCCAGGTCAGCGGGTTGACGCAGACGGCTGGAAGCTGGCCGCTTTGGCGCCAGGCGTCCCGCCACCAGTAGCGCTTGTCGTGGATCAGCATGAAGGCGCCGGTGCGTCCGACCTGGGTGGTGTTCCAGGAGACGATGCAGCCGACCTGGGTCGCGCTCGCGCAGACGGGCAGTCCCGCCTCGCCGAAGTTCGACGGAGCAAAGGCGCCGATCACATAGGCGGCGACCAGTTTCGACTGCAGCGGCGTGCCCAGGATCTCCCGCTGCAGCAGTTCGACCGCGTGCATCGAGCCCTGGCTGTGCGACGCGATGATGAAGGGCCGCCCGTGGTTTTCGTGGGCGATATAGTAGCGAAAGGCGCGGGCCACGTCGGAATAGGCGAGGTCCACCGCCTGGGGGCTCTTGCCGAGCGAGCGCAGCGACGCCTGGCGGTAATGCGGGGCGTAGAGGCGGCAGCAGCCGTTGAAGGCGCTGACCTGGTTGAGCAGGACGGGCTGGTTGTACGGGCCGGCCACATCGTAGGCGGCGTTATAGACGTCGTTCTTCAAATACATCGTCGGGTGGATGAAGAAGACGTCGGCCGGGGCCGAGGCTTCGTCGACCGGCGCCAGGCCGGGCGGCGTGGAGCGTTCGAGGCCGTTGCGGCCCGGGAAGGCCAGCCAGGCGTCGGGACGGGCATAGTCCGGTGCGGGCGCCGCCGGGGTCTGGTCGAAGGGCTTGGCGGGGTGGCGCAGGCTCTCGGCCAGGCCGTTGATCACGCCGCAGCTCGAAAGCGATAAGAGCAGGCCCATTGCGCCGAGGCCCAAGCCTGCGCGTCGCGCAACGGATGTGCGGCCGCGCGGCCGCGTGCTTCGCCCGTTCATCCGGTTCCGTTTCCTCTCCCTTGTCGCCGGATCGCATGGTGGTCCGGCGTGGCCGTCGCATCGCGGCCCAGATATTAAATTATTGTCTAATGAGGTTGGATGAATTGCGTGGCTCGCACAAGTGGCGGCGACAGTCTCCTTTTGTTAATGGGGTGAATGCTGCCGTTGCGAACTTTTAGTCATTGAAACACGTGTGAATTATGTTTGACGGCGATCGGGTGGTCTGCCAGCCTCGAGCTATATGGCTGCGCGCTTGCGTGGTCGCCGGCCTGACCGCTGAGGCCTCTGTGAAGATTGCTGCATGACGCGAACGCCCAGGGCCAAGTCTGAACCCCGCACCAAGGCGGAGCGGCGCGCGGAGACGCATGAGCAGATCGTGGACGCGGCCGAATACCTGTTTTCGCGGCGCGGGCTGTATGGCGTCACGCTGCGGGACGTGGCGCAGCGGGTGGGGGTGCACACCTCGCTGATCCACTACTACTTCGCCGACAAGGATGCGTTGTTCCAGACGGTGTTCGCTCGCCGCGCCGGCGTCACCAGCCGCCGCCGGATGGAGGCGCTGGACCGCTACGAGGCGGCGGCCGGCGAGCGGGTGACGGTGGAGGGCGCGCTGCACGCCTTCCTCGACACCGACTTCGACCTCTACATCCACGGCGGCGAGGGCTGGAAGAACTACGCCGCCTTCGGCTCCCAGGTCTCCAGCACGCCGGAGGGCGCAGAGCAGTTCGACCAGCACTTCGACGAGGTGGTGCTGCGGCTGATCGGAATCCTGAAGAAGGCCATGCCCGGCGTGCCCGAGGAGGACATCTTCTGGGGCTATCACTTTGTCACCGGCGGCCTGATGCTGACCCTGGGTCGCACCGGACGGATCGACCGGCTGTCCGGCGGGCTGTGCCGTTCCGACGATTTCGAGGCGGCCAAGGCGCGGATGGCCAAGTTCATGGCCGCCGGGTTCATGGCCTTTTGCAAGACGGAAGGCGCAGCCGGCCGCGGCCCCTGATTGCGATCTAGGCGGGAAGGTCCCGCGTCACTTCGGTCAACTTGCCGGAACTGATTTCATAGAAAAAGCCGTAGAGCTTGATGTGTTTCGGCACCGCCGGACTCGATCGGAGCAGTCGGATGTCATGCTTGATCGACGTCTCGAAATCCATGATGGCGATGCTGTCTGGATCGAACATCTTCGAAATGTCGACGTGATGGCGGCTGTGGAACTTCTGGACAAGCAGGTCGGGAGTCAGAGTGGTTGTGCCGCAAAACGAATGGTGAACCACGACGACATTCTGCACGTGAAATAGGTAATCCATCGCCGCCACGGACTCTAGGGCGAAGGCGGCGCGCCCGCCAGCATTGGTGGCGGTAAACAGTGTCCGCGTGTGGCCGATCAGATTTCCAGAATCGTCGCGAATGTTTTCACCGGGATAGACTTCACCCCCAAGATAGGTGGCGACGGCTTGTGGAATTTCTGCCGCGCGAGGGTCGAAGCAGTAGATCACAAGCGTCTTCATCGGGATGGCCTGGTTCGCACCCTCGAAGGTGTTCATATCGAATCCAGGTTGTTTCCTGTACTCGTAGTTGCTGAAATCGGCCATTGTCTTCCTCCACAGGCGGTTGGCTGCGCGAAGATCCATCAGTTCGAGGCCGCTGACGCTTACGGCGCCAACTACGCGCGCCTGGACAGCACCGACATCCGTCGGCGCTTCCCACAGTTCACGGGCCTGTGCGGCGACGAGCGCGCCCACTATGAACCGGACGGGGGGCGTCTGCACGTTAAGTCCTGAAGCGGCGTCAAACCTGAGCTTACCGGGCCGGCGTCGAGATTTCGGGCAGTTGGCTGTCGCGTCCTGTCCCGCATGGCGCCGCGTCCTCATTGCGTCGCTATGAGTTGTTCTACATAACGCCTCCGTAACCACGGGGGCGGGGCGATGCGGTATGGGTCAGGCCGGATCACGGCCTTCGTCTCTCTGGTGGCGGCTGGGGTCCCGTTAGCGGCCAAGGCGCAAGATGCTGCGCCGCCGACCAATCAGGTGCAGGAGGTGGTGGTCAACGGCGTGCTGCCGTCGATCGACGACACCTATCGCGTGCCCGAGGTCCAGGTCGGACCGCTCGGCGACAAGCTGGTGCTGGACTCGCCCTATTCGATCAGCGTCGTCCCGGTGCAGTTGGCCGAGAACCAGCAGCTGGAAAGCGTGCGCGAGCTGTTCCGCTACATCCCCTCGGTGCAGGGCGAGAACATCCGGCCCCAGTCGCGCGGCCTGCAGGCCGGCGTGGTGCAGAACACCCGCATCGACGGCCTGAACATCGCCGCGACCACCGACTACGCCATCGAGCAGTTCGACCGGGTCGAGGTGCTGAACGGCCTGGCCGGCGCGCTTTATGGCCCGGCCAGCCCCGCCGGCACGTTCAACTACGTGTTCAAGCGGCCGACGGCCGATCCCCTGAACGCCTTCACCCTGGGCTACGCCTCGCAGGACTCGCTGATCGAGCATGCCGACGTCAGCCACCGCTTCGGCCCGGACGGCATGTTCGGCGTGCGGGTGAACCTGCTGAACCAGTCCGGCGAAAACTATGTCGACAACAGCGGGCTGAAGCGCCGGCTGATCAGCGTGGCCGCCGACGCCAACCTGCGTCCCGGAACCCAGGTGCAGTTCGACTTCAGCACCTATCGCTACATCGACACCGGCTTTCCCGGCACCTTCTCCCTGGCCCCTGGCGTGCCGTTTCCCGCCAAGACGCCGGACGTGACCAAGGTCGGCTACGGCCAGCCCTGGGCGGGCGACAACAACGGCACCCACATCTTCGCCGGGCGGCTGATCCAGGACCTGGGACCGGACTGGAAGCTCAGCGGCGGCCTGCTCTACATGACCAACGACCGGGCCTCGACCCTGCCCACCGACACCATCACCAACACCAACACCTCGGGCGCCTATACCGCCACCACGGTGAACACCACCTTCGCGCTCGACCGGGTGCTCAGCAACACCGCGGCGCTGAACGGGAAGGTGAGGGTGGCGGGCCTGGTCAATGACCTGTTCCTGGGCACGACCGGCTTCTTCTGGCAGCGCTACACCCCGTTCCAGACCGGGGCGATCACGCTGGGCAAGTCGAACCTGGCCAATCCGACGGTCTTCGCCGAGCCGGTGCTGCCCAACTTCCAGAACCGCTTCCGTTCCATGGTCACCGACCAGCAGTCGTTCAACTTCGGCGACACGCTGGAGATCGGCGACCAGGTCCAGGTCATGGGCGCGGCCAGCCAGAGCTGGATCAGCTCCCACAGCATCAGCAAGACGGGGGCGATCACCTCGCCCTACACGGACAGCGGCCTCAGCCCCACCGCCAGCCTGATCTACAAGCCGCTGGCCTATATGACGGCCTATGTCACCTATGCCGACAGCCTGCAGCAGGGCGACATCGCACCTGCGGGCGTGAGCAACGCCGGCCAGGGCCTGGCGCCCTACCGCAGCACGGAATGGGAGGTGGGCTACAAGATCGCGGTGGCCAAGCTGAACTGGGCGCTGGCGCTGTACCAGATCGAGCGGCCCTACGCCTTCACCCAGAACGACGTCTTCGGCGTCGGCGGCGAGCAACGCAACCGCGGGCTGGAGCTGAGCGTCAACGGGCGGGTGACGCCGGACCTGAACGTCTATGGCGCCCTGTCGCTGCTCGATCCCAAGCTGCTGGACACCGGCTCGGCGGCCACCTCCGACAAGCTGATCCTGGGCCTGTCCAAGGTGACGCTCGACGTGCTGATGGAGTACCGCCTGCCGGTGCTGCCTGCGCTGACCCTGACCAGCAACATCCAGTACGCCAGCCGCCGGGCGGGCAACTACACCAATACCGACTTCGTGGACGGCTACACCGTGCTCGACCTGGGCGCGCGCTATCAGTTGCACCTGGCCGGGCGCCAGGCGGTGCTGCGCTTCGACGCCGCCAATGTGGGCGATGCGCGCTACTGGGCCAACATCGCGCCGGTGGGCCAGAACGGCTACACCGGGACCGACAGCGGCACCGGTACGCTGGGCGCGCCGCGCACCTTCCGTGTCTCGATAGAGGTGGGTTTCTGATGCGCGCCTTCGCCTTTGCCCAAACCCTGGCTCTGGCCGCGGCCGTGATGGCCGGCGCTGCCCCGATCCAGCTCGCCTGGGCCCAGCCCGCCCCGGCCACCGGGGAGCCGCCGCTGGTGGTCTACGCCGCCGGCAGCATGACCGGCGCGCTGGGCGCCATGCTGAAGCGCTACACCGCCGAGACCGGCCGCCAGACCCGGCTCAGCGTCGGGCCCGCCGGCCTGATGCTGGACAAGATCGAGGCGGGCGATGCGGTGGACCTGTTCGTCTCGGCCAACATGGCCCATCCCCGGCGCCTGACCGCCGAGCACAAGTCCACCGCCACGGTGGTGCTGGCCAGGAACCGCATCTGCGTCACCGGCCGGCCGTCGCTGGGCCTGACCCGCTCCAATCTGTTGGATAAGCTGCTCGAGCCGGGCGTGCGCATCGGCACTTCCACGCCCAAGGCCGATCCTGGCGGCGACTACGCCTGGGCCCTGTTCGAAAAGGCCGGGACCGTGCGCCCCGGCGCGGCCGAGACGCTGAAGGCCAAGGCCCGCCAGGTGGTCGGCGCCAAGGTCGAGCCGCCCCAGCCCCCAGGCGCCGCCCCCACCAGCGCGCTCGCCGGTATGGACCGCTACGGGGTCGACGTGATGGTCGGCTACTGCAGCGGCCACACCACCAGCCCGGACCCCAGCGTCACCCGCGTCGAGGTTCCGCCCGAACTGGCCATCCCGGTCGACTACGGCATGACGGCCCTGACCACCTCGCCCGATCCCGAGCGGCGCGAGGCGGCCGCGCGGCTGGCCCTGTATCTGATGAGCCCCGAGGCCCAGGCCCTGATGACCCCCTACGGGTTCATTCCGGTCGCCACGAGCAACGTCGTCCGCTGAGCCAAGCGCTCGGCAGCGATCCAATTCCGCTTCGGGCGCTTTGCCGTCAGCTCAGGCCGGTCGAGATAGATGGCCGATCCCGGCGCCTGGCCATGGCCGAACGCGATCTGACGCGATAGAAGCGCCGGCGCGCCGCCGAGTCATGGCCGGTCGTCCGCGGCGCTGTCGCGTCAACGCTAGTCCCGGATCGCCCTTGTCGCCCATCATATCTGTCGCCGGCGTGTCGAAGACCTACGCCTCCGGGTTCCAGGCGCTGAAGACCATCGACCTGGAGATCCGGGCCGGAGAGATCTTCGCCCTGCTTGGCCCCAACGGGGCGGGCAAGACCACCCTGATCAGCATCATCTGCGGCATCGTCAGCGCCAGCTCGGGGCAGGTGACCGCGGACGGCCACGACATCGTCGCGGACTACCGCGCGGCCCGCTCCAAGATCGGCCTGGTGCCCCAGGAGCTGAACACCGACGCCTTCGAGACGGTATGGGCGACCGTCAGCTTCAGCCGCGGCCTGTTCGGCAAGGCTCCTGACAAGGCCCACATCGAGCGGGTGCTGCGGGCGCTGTCGCTGTGGGACAAGAAGGACGAGAAGATCAAGGCCCTGTCCGGCGGCATGAAGCGCCGGGTCATGATCGCCAAGGCCCTGTCCCACGAGCCGCGCATCTTGTTCCTCGACGAGCCGACCGCCGGCGTCGACGTCGAACTGCGCCGCGACATGTGGGAGATGGTGGGCCGGCTGCGTGACGACGGCGTCACCATCATCCTGACCACCCACTACATCGACGAGGCGGAGGAGCTGGCGGACCGGATCGGGGTGATCTCCAAGGGCGAGATCATCCTGGTGGAGGACAAGACGGTGCTGATGGAGAAGCTGGGCAAGAAGCAGCTCAGCCTGCAGCTCCAGGCGCCCCTGGCCGCCATCCCGCCGGAACTCGCCGCGTTCGACCTGGAACTGTCGGCGGACGGGACAGAACTGCTCTACACCTTCGACGCCCGCCACGAGGGCACCGGCATCGCCGGCCTGATGCGCCAGCTCGCGGGCTCCGGCGTCGACTTCAAGGACCTCCACACCAAGCAGAGCTCGCTGGAGGACATCTTCGTCAGCCTGGTGAGCGACCGGTCATGAGCATGAACCTTCACGCCGTGCGCGCCATCTACGTGTTCGAGATGTCGCGCTGGTTCCGCACCATGTTCCAGAGCATCCTGGCGCCGGTCGTTTCCACCTCGCTGTATTTCGTGGTGTTCGGCTCGGCGATCGGCTCGCACATGCAGGCGATCAATGGGGTCAGCTACGGCGCCTTCATCGTGCCGGGGCTGATGATGCTGTCGGTGCTGACCCAGAGCCTGTCCAACGCCTCGTTCGGCATCTACATGCCCAAGTGGGCGGGCACCATCTACGAGCTTCTGTCCGCGCCGGTGTCGTGGATCGAGGCGGTGGCGGGCTACGTCGGCGCGGCGGCCACCAAATCGATCGCGCTCGGCCTCATCATCCTGGTCACCGCGCGGCTGTTCGTGCCGTTCCAGATCATGCACCCCTTCTGGATGGCGGGCTTCCTGGTGCTGACGGCGCTGAGCTTCAGCCTGTTCGGCTTCATCCTCGGCATCTGGGCCGACGGGTTCGAGAAGCTGCAGATCGTGCCGCTGCTGGTGGTCACGCCGCTGACCTTCCTGGGCGGCAGCTTCTATTCGATCGCCATGCTGCCGCCGATCTGGCGCAAGGTCACCCTGTTCAATCCGGTGGTCTATCTGGTCTCGGGCTTCCGCTGGAGTTTCTATGGCGTCTCGGACGTGGGGGTCGGCGTCAGCCTGGCCATGACCCTGGTGTTCATGCTGGGATGCTTGAGTGTGATCTGGTGGGTGTTCCGCACGGGCTACAAGCTGCGCTCCTGACGATGGTCGGGCGCGGCTGCTGACTTTAAGCGGCGCCTCTGGAAGGTCGAGGGTCAGTGGCGACGAGGGCGGCGCGGTCAGGCCCGCTCGTAAATGCCGATCGTACAACCCTTGGCCATGACATGACCCTTCATCGCCTGGATCACCTGGGTGCGGATGGGCTTGCCGTGCAGGGCGGGCGGCGCGTCGAGCGCGAACAGTTGGAACAGATAGCGGTGCGGACCATGCCCGGGCAGTGGATCGGGCGGCAGATATTCCGCGCCGAAGAAGGAATTCAGGCCGAGCGAGAGGGCTTCGCCGCCTGAACCGGAACTGCGCAGCGCTCCCTCGTCGAGGCTGGTTCGCTCGGGGGGCAAGGCCCAGGCCACCGTGTGGACCAGGGAGCTCGGCGTCGGCGCGTCCGCATCTTCGACAATCAGGATGAGGGCGGCGGCGCCATCCGGAACGCCGGTCCACGCGAGGGGCGGGGAGAGTTTCTCGCCGTCGGCCGTATAGCGAGGCGGAAGCGGACCACCGTTCTCGAACGCCTCGCTGGAGACCGTGAGGGTCTCGGGCGCGCCGGCGAAATCGTCTTGTTGGTAGGTGGTCGTCTCAAGCCCCGCACGGAAATCCTTCAAGGCATGTCCGACCCCGTGGGGCAGGTGTTCCAGCATCGCAGCCTCTGTTTGTCTCGAGATGTTGAAACCCGCCAACGGGGTCCAAGGTTCGCGCCCCGGTCGTCAATCGTCGCCCGGTGGGGCGTCGGAGCAGCTCCGGGGTCAGGTGGGCGGCCGCGGGGCAGTCGCGGCCGCCGGCTTGAACACCACCTTGGTCCAGCCGTCGTCGCGGGCGTCGAAGTGCTTGTAGGCGTCCGCCCGCAGCCCCGCCGATAAGAGGGCGACGGCCGGTGTCGGGTTGATCTTGCTGGGCCATCGGGCGCTCCGTTGCTTGTATCAACCAGGGCGCGTGAACGGTGTTCCGGGCGGTATGCGGCGATCAATTGCTCAGATGGGGGAGTGGCCTTCGGCGTGGATGTCGAGGTCCGAATGAAGCGGGTTCAAGTTCGCGAAACGCTTGGTCGCCGATTGGATACTTCAGGATATCGCCGAAATGCAGACTGCTATAAGCAGGTAACGTCATTTATTTCGGGAAATTGGCGTAATTGTCGTTGATTTGCCTCTACATAAATGAAGAAATAAACACTAACAATCGTTACGGATAATTTATATTACGACGGTTTAATCTGGATTTCTATCTTGTAATTTGAAGTGTTCGCGTTCGTCCGGCATCGCCTTCTTAGGTTTGAGGGGCGGTGAATGAGTGTGTTGGCATATCTGATCTGGGGCGTCGCCGTGGCCGCCGGTCAGCCGGGTACAGGCGCGGCGCAGGAGCCGCAGGGGCCGCCGACCTCCTCGCCGTTGGTGCGGCAGTCCGGTTCGGGCGCAGCCGGACCGACCGGCGCGCTCCCTTCCATGCTCCCAGCTCCGAGTTCCGATGTGGCGGGCGCTCCAGGGGCGCCCGGGCCGCCCTCGGCGCCGGGGGTGGTCAGCTATCCGGCGGCCTTCTTCGCGGCGGCCGGACCGAACACGGCACGCGAGATGATCGCGCGTCTGCCGGGCTTCGTCTTCGACGATGGCGCCGCCGCCCGTGGCTTCGACGCTGCCGCAGGCAACGTCCTGATCGATGGTGAACTTCCGACCAGCAAGAACGACGACATCGACAGCGTCCTGCGCCGCCTGCCCGCCAGCCAGGTGGAGCGGATCGACGTGATCCGCGGCAGCCAGCCGGGCATCGACATGCACGGCAAGACCATGGTCGCCAACGTCATCCGCAAGCGCGGCGCCTCGACCACCGGCGACATCCAGCTGACCGAGCGTTGGCTCACCAGCGACGGCCGCCAGCTTCCTGGCCTGCGCATCGAAGCGTCGCGCCAGGAGAATAGGACCTCCCTGGAGGGCTCCTTCGCCATCGCCCGCTTTCTCGATGACGGGCAGGGACATGGATCGGTGGTGCAATCCGGGCCCGACGGCGCCGGCGTCGCCCAGGACGACACCAAGGCGGGAGGCTACCAGGCGGTCGCCACCGGAGCCTACGCCACCCCGCTCGAGGGCGGGAAGTTCCGGGTCAATCTGCGGCTGCAGTACCAGCCCTACTACAGCGACGAAACCGTCGGCGCCCAGGCGGCGCCCACGATCGACCCCTCCAACGAGCACGATCACCAGAACACCGAGCAGTCCGAACTCGGCCTGCACTACACCCGCGACTTCGGCGCCAACCTCAGCCTGGACACGCTGGTCCTGCAGCAGCTCAACGGGGAAGACTCGCTGACGCTTTTCAGCACCACCGGTGAATTCGGCCGCTTCCGGGAGCAGCACGCCAACGGAGAAAGCATCGGCCGGGGCGTGCTTACCTGGCGCACGACACCCCAGCTCACCTTCGAAGTGGGGGCTGAGACGGCCTACAACTGGCTTCACAGCCATACCCACTACGAGCAGAACGGCGCCGACGTGGCGGTTCCGGCCGCCAACGTCCAGGTCACCGAGCTGCGGGGCGAGGGCTTCGCCAAGGCCACCTGGACCATCTCCCCCAAGCTGACCGTCGAAGCCGGCTTTCACCAGGAGGTCTCCCACATCGCCTCCTCCGGCGACGTGGTGCTGGGTAAGACGCTGGAATATCCCAAGCCCAGGATCGTCGCGACTTGGTCGCCCACCGCCGTCGACCAGATCCGGCTGCGACTCGAGCGGGAGGTGAGCCAGCTCGACTTCAACGACTTCGTCGCCGCTTCGTCGCTCTCCACGGGCCAGATCCTGGCCGGCAACCCCAACCTCACGCCGCAGCAGGCCTGGGTGGTGGAGGCGGCCTACGAGCGCACCTTCCTCAAGGATGGCGCGGCGACCTTGACCGTCCGTCATTCGGCGCTGAGCGATGTCATCGACCGGGCGCCGGTGATCGCGTCCTCGGGCGACTTCGATACGCCCGCCAACATCGGCAACGGAACCAAGGACGAACTGATCGGCGATCTCAGCCTGCCGCTGCAACGCTTCGGGGTCATGGGCGGCCTGATCAAAGCCAACCTGACCTGGCGCAAATCGTCGGTGAGCGACCCCACGACGGGCGAGTTGCGGCCGATCTCGGGGCTGCGCCCGTTCGAAGGGACGGTGGATTTCAGCCAGGACCTGCCGCAGTGGAAGCTCACCTGGGGCGGTGAACTCAATGTCGGCTGGTCGGAGCGCTATTATCGCTTCGATCAGATCGAGACCGACACGCTGCCCCTGCAGGGCGAGGTCTATGTGGAGGTACGCCCGCACCCCGGCTGGACCATCCGCACCGAGGCCTACGACCTGGGCGGCGGGTTCAACCGCACGCTTTCGAACTGGACGACGATCCGGGCCGCGGGCCTCGGCTACGACGCCATGGATGTGCGGGACCTGTCCATTGGCCCGACCTTGCGGGTCCGGGTGCGTCGCAACTGGTGAGCGGTCGCGATCCTACTCGCCGCTCTTGCGCAGCAGATAGGTGTCCATGATCCAGCCCTTGGCGCGGCGGGCGTCCGAGCGCACCCGTTCGATCTGGTCGGCGACATCCTTCAGCTTGCCGGACACCAGGATCTCGTCCGGCGTGCCGATGTAGGCGCCCCAGTAGATGTCGAGGTCCTCGGCCGTGAACCGCCGGTAGGTGTTGTCGGCGTCGAGCATGACCACCACGCTGTCGGCATGGTCGGGGAAGCCCTCCGCCAGCCTGCGGCCGGTGGTGATGGCGACCGAGCCGCCGATGCGGTTGAGCGGAATCCGGTGTTTCGCCGCCAGGGCCTGGACGCTGCTGATGCCGGGGATGACGTCGTAGTCCAGTTCAAGGCGACCGCTGTCGGCGATGGTCTCGAGGATGCGGATGGTGCTGTCGTAGAGCGATGGATCGCCCCAGACCAGGAAGGCGCCGCACTCGGCGTCCGCCATCTCCTGCGAAATCAGGCGCTCGAACAGGGCCTGCTTGTCCTGGTTTAGGGCGTCGACGGTCGGCAGGTAGTTGTCGGGTCCGCGCGTCCAGGACGGGCTGCTGGCGTCGACGAACCGGTAGTCGTCGCCCTGGATGTAGCGGCGGCAGATCTCCTTGCGCAGGTCGATCAGGTCGGTCTTGTCGGCGCCCTTTTCGAGCAGAAAGAACACGTCGACCCGGTTGAGCGCGTTCACCGCCTGGATGGTGACCTGCTCGGGGTCGCCGGCCCCGATGCCGATGATGAGGATCTTCTTCATGGCGTCTTGAGCCGCCTCAGCGACGGGCCGTGCCGCGCCAGGCGCGCGGAGGCGCGCGGCGTTGAGCCGGGCGCTCGCCGAGCAGGCGTTTGGCCAGAGCGCCGAACCCCAGGCCCATTGCTGTCCACAGCACCAGCTGGATGCCAAGCGACGCGACGCGGAACCGCCACAGCACGTCGGCCGAGAAGTTGGCGGGAACCTCGTTGATGGGCCTCAGCGCCAGCATGGCGATGACCATGGCCACGACATAGGCGCCTGCGCCGACGAGGACGGCGTTCCACGGCCCCAGGCGGGCGACGAGACGCTTGCCCAGGTTGAGCGCCGCCACCGCGGCGACGACCGAGGTCGCGATCATCAGGAAGTACAGCCCCGTGCGCACGCCGATGGTGTCCGGGTTGCCGACCGCTGGAGGATTGGCCGGATACTTGAGCTGCGGCGCCAGGATCAGCACGACGAACCCCGCCAGCGCCAGGATGGCCGCCGTCGTTCGCGGGCTCAGCCGGCCCAGACGGCCATGCGCATAGGCGAACACCAGGGCGAAGATGCCACCCAGCGCCGTGCCGTAGATCACCACGCCGGTGAACAGGCCGATGCTGCTCTGGATCGCGCGGCTGACCAGCTCGGGTTCCGGCGCTTCGCCGGTGAGCTGACGCATGTGGCTTTCAAAGGCGATCGCGTGATCGACCTGAGGCTCGCCCACCAGCCAGGCGAAGGCGAAGGCGAGCAGGCCCGCGAGGACGCCCGTAAGCATTCCCCGGACCAGAAGTGTCCTGACCATGTTGAGTGTTCGCCGGCCCTAGTGGCAGGGAAAGCCGAGCAGGTGGCGCCCGTCGTGGACGAACTCGTGGATGTACATGCCGGGGATCAGGGCGGTGGCCCCTTGCTCCGCGCCGACGAAATAGAGGGCGAGCAGGGCGAGCAGACCGGCGAAGACGGCCCAGGGAATGATCTCGCCCACTGGAATGGAGATCGGCTCAATCGTGGGATTGAGAGGCGTGGCGACAGACATCTTGGCTCCTTGGGATTGCGCGTCCCATTCGCTCAAAAACTCGGAGACAGGTCTGACTTCCAACAGGTCGCCTTGGCGTCCGTCAGTTACAGTGGCGCGACCGCGCCGGAATTGCACCGGCTTCCCATCCCAGAGCACCTATGGTCGGCCCCCGGAGGGCGAGTGTCAACGCGACGGCCTTGCGGAAGTCGGGGCCGCCGGGTCAGGTTTCGCGCATGTCCGATCCGTCCCATCCGTCCCCCCGCAGCGTCACCCGCCTTTTCCTGCTTTGCCATGGGGCCACCGCTGCGACCCGAATGGCGGCGTTTCCGGTCGATGAGGCGATCGAGGACAAGGCGTCGGCGGTCGCGGCCGCCATGGCGGGGCGATCGCCCGCGGTCGCCCGGGTCCTGACCAGCCCCGCCACGGCTGCACGGCAGACCGCCGCGGCCTTGGGCCTGACGGCCGAGGTGGAGCCTGGGCTGCGCGATTGCGACTATGGCCGCTGGGCGGGGCGTACGCTCGACGAGGTGTCGGCGGTCGAGCCGGAAGCGGTGTTCGCCTGGCTCAGCGATCCCGCCGCGGCGCCCCATGGCGGCGAATCCATTGCGGCGCTGGCCGGCCGGGTGGGGGACTGGCTCGACAGCGAGGCCGTGCAGGGCGGGGTGCTGGCCGTAACCCATGCTGCGGTGATGCGCGGGGCGGTGATTCACGTGCTTGGCGCGCCGATGCAATCCTTCTGGCGCATCGACGTTCCGCCGCTTGCCCTGTTCGAACTGAGGCGAGGCGGAGGACCGTGGACCCTGCGCGCCATGAAGCTCCGGCCTGGGCCGGACGTCTCGGCCGATGACGACGGTTAGGCGAGGGGCGAGGTCGCACCCTGACGCCTTGGTTTGACAGCACCGGGCGGTGGGCATAGCCAGACCGCGATGGTCCTTCCGCGAGGAAGGTGAAAAGGGAATGCGGTGCGGGTCGAACGACCCAAGGCCGCAGCTGCCCCCGCAACTGTAAGCGGAGAGCAGCCCGTCGATTGCGCCACTGGACGCCGAGGCGTTCGGGAAGGCCGACGGGCTGCGCTCGATCCGTGAGCCAGGAGACCTGCCATCGGACATTGATCGCGTAGCCGGGCGGGGCGCCTCGGTGGCGGCGGCGGCCCTCAAGGACCGTCCGGCCTCTGGACCTGCCAGAGGCGATCGCCCGCGCCCCGTGTGCGTCGAGCCTTCGGGCCGACGCTGATGGCCGGGGAACGCCATGACAGTCACGAAGTCCGCCGCCGGAGCCGCCAAGGTTCCGGCCACCATCATCACGGGGTTCCTGGGGGCCGGTAAGACCACCCTGGTCCGCCACATGCTGCAGAACGCCGGCGGTCGTCGCCTGGCGGTGATCGTCAACGAGTTCGGCGCGCTGGGCGTGGACGGCGAGGTGCTCAAGGGCTGCGGCCTGGAGGCCTGCGACGAGGCCGACATCGTCGAACTGGCCAATGGGTGCCTGTGCTGCACCGTGGCGGACGACTTCGTGCCGACCATCGAGGCGCTGATGGCGCGCCCGCAGCCGCCCGAACACATCCTGATCGAGACGTCCGGGCTTGCGCTGCCCAAGCCGCTGATCAAGGCCTTCAACTGGCCGAGCGTGCGTTCGCGTCTGACGGTGGATGGGGTGATCGCAGTGGTGGACGCCCCGGCGGTGGCGGCCGGCCGCTTCGCCGACGATCCTGAGGCGGTGGCCGCCCAACGCGCCGCCGACCCGTCGCTGGATCACGACAACCCCTTGGCCGAGGTTTACGAGGACCAGCTCAACGCCGCCGACATGGTGGTGCTGAACAAGATCGATCAGGTCTCGCCCGAGACCGTGCAGGCGCTGATCCAGCAGATCGCCGCCACCCTGCCGCGGGCGGTGAAGATCGCGCCGGCGCGTGAAGGCCAGCTCGACCCGGCGGTGTTGCTGGGGCTGATGGCGGCGGCCGAGGACGACCTCGACGCGCGCCCGTCGCACCACGACGCCGAGGACGGCGAACACGAGCACGACGACTTCGAAAGCTTCGTGGTCGAGATCGGCGAACTGGCCGGGCCCGACGCCATCGCCGACCACCTGCGCGGCGTGGTGGCGAGCCACGACATCCTGCGCATCAAGGGCTTCGTCGCGGTCGCGGGGCGGCCGCTGCGGCTGGAGCTGCAGGGCGTCGGTGAACGCTTCCAGCAGCGCTATGAGCGGGCCTGGCGCGCCGACGAGGCGCGGATCGGCCGGCTGGTGGTGATCGGCCGCACCGGGCTGGACCGCGAGACCATCGCCGCGGCCATCCGCGCCGCCGCCTTCCGCGCGGCCGCATGAGCCTTGACCCACAGACGGCGCGGCCGGTGCTGCATGTCTGCGTGACATGCCGCGCCGGCCAGCCGCTGGAGCCGGGGGCCACGCCGCCGGGCGCCCACCTGTACGCAGCGCTCGCCGCGCTGAACGCGGATCAGGGCGAGCCGGTGGAGCTGCGCCAGGTCGCCTGCTTGGCCTCGTGCGAGCGGGGCTGCACCGCAGCGATCATGACGCCGGGCCAGTTCGGCTATCTGCTGGGCGACCTGTCGGCCGAGATCGCGGCGGACGTGCTGGACTACGCCAGGCGCTATCCGACCGCCAGGAACGGCTTCGTCCTGCGCTCGCAGCGGGCGGCGTCGCTGACGCACAGCATCCTCGGCCGTATGCCCGCCTTCGACATGGCGAAGGCGGACTGAGCCGTGCACCTGCTGGTCAAGGAACGGCGCGGACTGGACGAGGCGGAGGCGGCCCAGGACTTGGGTCAGAGCCCCGGCGAGCTGGTGCTGCTGTCGTTCTTCGACGCCGACCTTGGCGCGGCGGCGCAAGCCTGGCGACGATGGGACGCCGAGCCGCCCGGCCGCGCGCCGCGCCTGCGCCTGGCCAGCCTCGCCCGGCTCAGGCACCCCATGTCGGTGGACCTGTATCTGGAGCAGGTGGCGGCCCACGCCAAGGCCGTGGTGGTGCGGGTGCATGGCGGCCTGGACTACTGGGCCTACGGCGCCGAGGAGCTGTCGGCGCTGTGCCGGGGCAAGGGCATCGCCCTGGCCCTGGTGGCCGGGGACGGTGACGGCTGGCCTGACGAGCGTCTGGCGGCCCTGTCCACGGCGCCGCAAGCCGCCCTGGCTGCGTTCGACGGCTATCTGCGCGAGGGCGGCGTGGCCAATCTCGGCGCCGCGCTGAAACTTGCCGGCAGCCTGGCCGGCCTGTGCGAGCCGCCTGCCGAGCCGCCCATGCCGACACCGGAGGCGGGCGTGTTTCGCGCCGCGCCCGAAGATGAGCGGCCGCTGGCGAGCATCGTGTTCTATCGCTCCCACCTCCTGTCTGGCGATGTGGCGCCGGTCGAGGCGCTGACCGAGGCGCTGGAGGCGCGGGGGCTGCGGGTCGAGGCGTTGTATGTCTCGAGCCTCAAGTCGCCGCCGGCGGCGCGGTTCATAGCCGGGCGGCTGGCGCAGACGCGGCCGGGCGTGGTGCTTAACCTGACCGGCTTCTCCGCCCGCGGGCCCGATGGCTCGCCGCTGGACGCCGCGCAGGCGCCGGTGCTGCAGGCGGCCCTGGCGGGCTCGCCCGAGAGCGGCTGGCGCGAGTCGACCCGCGGCCTGTCGCCTGCGGACCTGGCCATGCAGGTGGCGCTGCCCGAACTGGATGGGCGGCTGTTCACCACCGCCATCGCCTTCAAGGCGCAGGCCGAGGCCGAGGCGGAGCTGGAATACGAGCGGGTGGTCTTCCGCACCGAACCCGGTCAGGTCGCCCTGGTGGTGGACCGCGCCGCCGGCTGGGCCCGGCTGGCGACGACGCCGCGCGGCGAGCGGCGGCTGGCGGTGGTGCTGTCAGACTATCCAGGCGTGCAGGCGTCGGCGGGGCAGGTGGGCCACGCCATCGGCCTGGACACCTTCGCCAGCCTCGACACGATCTGCAGCCACCTGGGCGAGGCGGGCTATCGGCTGGAGGATGTCGCGCCCTCGGGCCGGCTACGCGACCTGCGGCCCGAACCGATCCTGCCGCTGAGCGAGTATGCGGTGCTGTTCGCCGATCTGCCCGAACCGTTCCGCGCCGCGGTGACCGGCGCCTGGGGCGAGCCGGAGACCGATCCCGCGGTGCTGGCCGGCGCCTTCCACATCCCGGTGATCCGCACCGGCGGCCTGACCCTGCTGGTGCAGCCCGACCGCGGCTCAGCCAGCGAGCGCAAGGCGGACTATCACGACGCCGACCGACCGCCTCGGCACGCCTATGTGGCCGCCTATCTGTGGCTGAGGCGGCGGCTGGACGTCCACGCCATGATCCACCTGGGCGCCCACGGCACGCTGGAGTGGCTGCCGGGCAAGGCCCTGGCGCCCGCGCCCGACTGCGCCCCCACCGCCCTGATCGGCGGCCTGCCGGTGATTTATCCCTACATCGTCAACAACCCCGGCGAGGCGGCGGCGGCCAAGCGGCGGCTGGGGGCGGTGACGCTCGGCCACCTGACGCCGCCGCTGCGCTCGGCGGGCCTGCACGGCGAGGTGGTCGAGGTCGAGCGGCTGATCGACGACTACGCCGCCGCCGACGGCATGGACCGCCGCCGCAGCGCCCTGCTCAGGCGCGAGATCCTTGAGCGCGCCGAGGCCGTGGGCCTGCTGGCCGAGAGCGGCGCCGACCGGGCCGGAGACGAGGACGACGCCCTGGCGCGGCTCGACGCCTATCTGTGCGACGTCAAGGACCTGCAGATCCGCGACGGCCTGCACGTGTTCGGCCGGCCGCCCTCGGTCGAGGCGCGCACGGCTTTGCTCGATGCGATCCGCGCCGCCGCGCCGGAAGCCGATGTCGGGGTGGTCGCCGAAACGCTGGACGCCAGCGCCGGGGCCGAGCGCGCGGCGCTGATCGCGGCCCTGGACGGCCGGTTCATCCAGCCGGGGCCAGCCGGCGCGCCGAGCCGCGGGCGGCCGGACGTGCTGCCGACCGGGCGCAACCTCTACGCCATCGACCCCCGCGCCGCACCCACCCGCGCCGCCATGACCCTGGCGCGCAAGGCCGCTGACGCCTTGCTGCAACGCCACCTGGAGCAGCAGGGCGACTGGCCTCGGCGGCTGGTGCTTGATCTGTGGGGCGGGCCGACCCTGCGCACCGGCGGCGAGGACCTGGCCCTGGCGCTGATCCTGCTCGGGGTGGAGCCGGCGTGGGACCAGGGCTCCAACCGGGTGACCGGGATCGAGGTGGTCCCGCTGGCGCTGCTGGGACGGCCGCGGGTGGACGTGACCGTGCGCATCTCGGGCCTGTTCCGCGACGCCTTCGAGACCCAGGTCGCCCTGTTCGATCTGGCCGTGCGCAGCGTCGCCGCCCGCGACGAGCCGGCCGAGGACAATCCCCTGGCCGCCGCCGTCGCCGGCCTGGACGGCGAGGCCCTGCGCGCCGCCACCGCCCGCATCTACGGCCCGGCGCCGGCGGCGTACGGCTCGGGCGTCGAGGATCTGCTGACCCGCGCCCAGGCGGTCGACCGGGCGGCCCTGGGTCAAGCCTATCTGGCGGCCGGCGCCCACGCCTATGGCCAGGGTCTGGACGGACGCCGGGATACGGCCGGGTTCGCCGCCCGCGTGGAGACGGCGGACGGCCTGGTGCACGCCCAGGACCACGCCGAGATCGACCTTTTGGACGGGATCGACTTCGCCGCCGCCGAGGGCGGCTTCGCCGCCGCCGCCGACCACCTGGGCGCACGGCCGGCGCTGCACCACCTCGACACCTCACGGCCCGAGGCGCCCAAGGTGCGCAGCCTTCCGGAGGAGATCGCGCGGGTGGTGCGGGGCCGAGCCGCCAATCCGGCCTGGATCGCCGGCATGATGCGCCACGGCTATCGCGGAGCCGCGGAGATCGCGCGCACCGTGGACGCGCTCCATGGCTTCGCCGCTGCGACGCCCGAACGCTTCGACCGCCAGTTCGACCTGCTGTTCGAGGCCACCCTGGCCGATCCGGAGGTGGACGCTTTCCTGGCCGAGGCCAATCCCGCCGCCCGCAGCGCCATGGCCGCGCGCCTGCGCTCCGCCCAGGCCCAGGACCTCTGGCGCACGCGTCGCAACGACGTCGCCCACCTGCTGGAGGCGATCGCGTGAGCGCGCCGCACGTTCGCGGCTGGTGCCCCAGCCTGCATGAACCCATGGCGGCCGCCGATGGCCTGATCGTGCGAGTGAAGCCCCATGTGCGTGGCCTGACCGCCGCCGATCTGCGCCATATCGCTGGAGCGGCCGACGCCCAGGGGGCGGAGCGGATCGAGCTGACCCGGCGCGGGGCCATGCAGAAGCGCGGCCTGGACGAGGCCGGCGCTTCTGCCTTCGCCACGGCGATGGTGCAGGCGGGGCTGGCCAGCGCCGATCCCGCCGTCGAGCGCCGCCGCAATCTCCAGCTCCACCCGACCAGCGGCGCCGGCTTGAGAGCGCTGGCCGAGGACGTGGAGGCGTGGCTGGAGCAGGACGACGCGCTTGCGGTCTTGCCGGCCAAGTTCAGCTTCGGGTTTTCGCCGGTCCCTGCCTTCGAGGCTGACATCCTCGCCCTGGGCGCGGAGGGCCAGACGCTGCTGATCGGCGGTCGGCTGGCGGTGGAAGCGCCCGCGCCGCTCGCAGCGATCCAGCGCCTGGTCCGCGCCTTTATCGAGCTGAGCGCCGGGCTCGCGCCCCCGCCGCGCCGGATGAAGACCCTGCTGGCCGCGGTGGGCGAACCGGCGTTTCTGGCCAGGGTTGGACTTTCTGTAGCCGCCGCGCCGCCGCGTCATCCGGTCGAACCGCCGGTTGGCGCTGCGACCGGGGGCGTCGGGCTTGGCGTGATGTTCGGGGAACTCACGCCTGCCACCCTGCGCCTGGTCGCGGACATGGCCGAGCGTTTCGGCGACGGGCGCGTGGCCCTAGCGCCGGGACGGACGATCTGGTTCGGCGGCATAGCGCCCTCGCACGTGGAGCCCTTGCTGGCCGAGGCGGAGCGCGCGGGCTTCATCGTGCGGCCGCACGACCGGCGCTTGCGGCTTCAGGCTTGCGTCGGCCGACCGAGCTGTGCGCACGCCAACGCCGACGTGCGCGCCGATGCGCTGCACCTGCTGCCGTTCGCGCCGGCGGCCGGCCTGCATGTATCCGGCTGCGCCAAGGGCTGCGCCCATCCCGCGCCGGCCGCGGTCACCCTGGTCGGTCGGCCGGAGCCTGGCCGTTACGACCTGATCCTGAACGGCGCGCCGCAGGATGCGCCGGCCCACCCCAACCTGACCCTCGACGAGATCGCCGACCGCCTGTCCATGACCACGACACCCCACGACTACATTCGCGATGGCGCGGCCATCTACGCCCGCTCCTTCGCCATCATCCGCGCCGAGGCCGACCTCGACCGCTTCACGCCCGAGCAGGCGCGGGTGGTGGTGCGGATGATCCACGCCTGCGGCATGCTCGAGCTGGCCCAGGACGTTCACATGTCGCCGGATTTCGCGGCCGCCGCGCGGGCGGCGCTGCTGGCTGGGCGCCCGATCCTGTGCGACGCCGAGATGGTCGCCCACGGCGTCACCCGCGCGCGCCTGCCCGCGGACAATCCGGTGATCTGCACCCTGCATGACCCGCAGACGCCCGAGCTGGCCAAGCGCCTGGGCAATACCCGCTCGGCCGCGGCGCTGGAGCTTTGGGGCGAGCGGCTGGAGGGGGCGGTGGTGGCGATCGGCAATGCGCCGACGGCCCTGTTCCGCCTGCTCGAGCTGATCGACGCTGGCGCGCCGCGACCGGCCGCGGTGATCGGCCTGCCGGTGGGCTTTGTCGGCGCGGCGGAGTCCAAGGCGGCCCTGGCGGCGCGGGGCGACCTGCCGTTCCTGGTGGTCGAGGGCCGTAAGGGCGGCAGCGCCATGGCCGCCGCCGCCATCAACGCCTTGGCGAGCGAAGTCGAATGAGCGGGCGTCTGTACGTGGTGGGCGTCGGCCCTGGCGATCCGGAGCTGGTGACCCTGAAGGCCGCGCGCGTGCTGGGCGCAGCGAACGCTGTGGCCTACTTCGCCAAGGGTGGGCGGCGCGGCCATGCGCGCACCATCGCCGACAGCCATCTGCCCGCCGACGTTGAGGAACTGCGCTTCGACTATCCGTTCACCACCGAAGTGGCCCTGGCCGACCCCCGCTATCTCGCCGACATGGGTGGCTTCTACGAGGCCTGCGCCGGGCGGCTGTCCGAGCGGCTTGTGCAGGGCGGCGAGGTGGCCCTGGTCTGCGAGGGCGATCCCTTCTTCTACGGCTCGGCGATGTATCTCTACGACCGGTTGGCGGGGCGGCATCCGGTGGAGGTGATCCCCGGCATCACCGGCATGGGTGGCTGCTGGGCCCGCGCCGGCCAGCCCATGACCCATGGCGACGACGTGCTGAGCGTGCTGCCGGGCACCCTGGACGAGGACGTCCTGGTCGAGCGGCTCAAGGGCTGCGACGCGGCGGTGATCATGAAGGTGGGCTCGAACCTGGCCAAGATCGGCCGGGCGCTTGCTCGCGCTGGCCTGGTCGAGCGCGCCATCTATGTCGAACGCGGCGCCATGGCCGGCGAGCGCATCGCGCCGTTCGCGGAGCTGACCGAGGCGAGCGCGCCCTATTTCTCGCTGGTGCTGGTGCCCGGCCGTCGAGGTGCGCGATGAGCGGGCGGCTGTATGTGGTGGGCCTTGGGCCGGGGGCGGCGTCGATGCGCACGCCGGAGGCCGAGGCGGTGCTGGCGGCGGCTGACGATCTGGTCGGCTACGGCCCGTATGTGGCGCGCGCGCCCGAGCGGGCGGGGCAGGTCAGGCACGTTTCCGACAACCGCGAAGAGCTGGACCGCGCGCGTCATGCCCTGGTCCTGGCGGCGGCGGGACGCACCGTGGCGGTCTGTTCCGGCGGCGATGCGGGCGTCTTCGCCATGGCCGCGGCGGTGTTCGAAGCGGTCGATCACGGCGATCCCGCCTGGCGCGCGCTGGAGATCGAGGTGGTGGCCGGGGTGTCGGCCATGTTCGCCGCCGCAGCCCGCCTGGGCGCGCCGCTGGGCGGGGACTTCTGCGCCATCTCCCTGTCCGACAACCTCAAGCCCTGGGAGCTGGTGGTGAAGCGGTTGCGGGCGGCGGCTGAGGCCGGTTTCGCCATCGCCCTCTACAACCCGCTGTCCAAGGCGCGGCCATGGCAGCTCGGCGCGGCCTTCGAGGCCCTGCGCGAGGTGCTGCCCTGCTCGACGCCGGTGGCCTTCGCCGCCGCGATCAGCCGGCCAGACGAGGCGATCCGGGTGGCGGAACTGGGCGTCGCCGACCCAGCCTGGGCCGACATGCGCACCCTGGTGCTGATCGGCGCGGCCACCACCCGCAGTATCGAGCGGCCCGACGGCCGGCCGTGGCTCTACACCCCGCGTTCGGTGGCGGAGGACGCCTGATGCACCAGCCAAGCCAGCGCCGACCCAGCGTCGGCCACCACCTGGGCTTCCAGGCCCGTGAGGTCGGGCAGGGCTGGGCGCGCGACCATCACCACCGGCAGGCCCAGCCCGCGGGCGGCGGCGAGCTTGGCCTCGGTGGCGGCGCCGCCGGCGTTCTTGGTCACCAGCACCTCGATCTTGCGGTCCAGCATCAGCTGGCGCTCGTCCGCCTCGCTGAAGGGGCCGCGCGCCAGGATCAGCTCGGTGTTGGCGGGCAGGTGCGCGGGCGGGTCGATGCTGCGCACCAGATAGGCGTGCGGGGGAGCGGCGACGAACGGCTCAAGGTCCTGGCGGCCGACGGTCAGCAAGGCCCGGCGCGGCAAGGGGCCCAGGGCGTCGGCCGCCGCCATCATGTCCGGGACGACGGTCCAGCGGTCGGCGGCCTGGGGTGTCCAGGCCGGGCGGTCGACGATCAGCAGCGGCGTCGGGCGCAGCCGCGCAGCGGCGACGGCGTTGTGGCGCATCTGGGCGGCGAAGGGGTGGGTGGCGACCACCAGGGCCTCGACCCGATGCGTGTGGAGATAGTCCGCCAACCCCTCCGCGCCGCCGAAACCGCCGGTGCGGCTGGGCAGCGGGGATGGGGCCGGCTGGGCGGTGCGGCCCGCCAGCGACAGCACCGCCGCGAAGCGCGCGTCGCCCACCAGCAACGCGGCCAGGGCGGAGGCTTCGCTGGAGCCTCCCAGGATCAGGACGTTGAGCAGCATGGTCGAGGCGCGCATGGCTGAGGCGGGCGCGCCCCGGTGGCTGAGCATCCTGGGGATCGGCGAGGACGGTGTCGAGGGGCTGAGCGCCGCGGCGCGCGGGCTGATCTCCGGCGCGAAGCTGGTCGCGGGCGGCGAGCGCCACCTGAGGCTGGCCGAGGGGCTGATCGGAGGCGAACGCATGGCGTGGCCGCAGCCGTTCGCCAAGGGCCTGGACGCAGTGCTCGCCGCCAGGGGACGGCCGGTGGTGGTGCTGGCCTCGGGCGATCCATTCGACCATGGCGTCGGCGTGTCGCTGGCCGCCCGCGTGCCGATGGCTGAGATACTATGCCTGCCGGCGCCTTCGGCGGTGTCGCTGGCCTGTGCGCGGCTGGGCTGGGCGCGGGCGGAGACGGCGGTGGTCTCGTTGTGCGGCCGTCCCTTGGCGCTGCTGGCCCCTTGGCTGCAGCCTGGCCGCAAGCTGTTCGCCCTGAGCGCCGACGCCGCCACCCCGGCGAGCGTGGCGGCCTATCTGGCCGAGCGCGGTTTTGGCCGTTCGCGCCTGCACCTGCTCGAGGCCCTGGGCGGCAGGGACGAGCGGGTGTCGAGCCATCTGGCCGCCGGCTTCAAGGCTGACCCGCATCCGCTGAACCTGATCGGCCTGGAGATCGTCGCCGAGCCGGGCGCGCGGGTGATCCCGGTGGCGCCGGGCTTGGACGATGGCCTGTTCGAGCACGACGGCCAGATCACCAAGCGCGAGATCCGCGCGCTGACCCTGTCGGCCCTGGCGCCTCGGGCCGGCGAACGGCTGTGGGACGTGGGCTGCGGCTCGGGCTCGGTGTCGATCGAGTGGCTGCTGCGCCATCCCGCCAATCTCGCCATCGGGCTGGAACAGGACCCGGTCCGCGCCGCCCGCGCCGCCCGCAACGCCATGGCGCTCGGGACGCCGGGTCTGCGCGTGGTCGAGGCCCGCGCGCCCGATGGCCTCGCCGACCTGCCGCCGCCGGATGCGGTGTTCATCGGCGGCGGCGCGCGCGACCCGGAGCTGCTCGCCGCCTGCTGGCGGGCGCTGGCGCCTGGCGGGCGGATGGTGGCTAACGCCGTGACCATCGAGACCGAGGCCGCCCTGCTCGCCGCGCGCGAGACCTATGGCGGGGGTCTCACCCGGCTGTCGGTGGAGCGGTTGGACAGGGTGGGGCGGCTGCACGCCTTCCGCCCGGCCATGAGCGTGGTCCAGTGGGCGGCGACCAAGCCATGATCGTCGCTGGCCCAATTATCGCGGGTTTGGGTTTTCGCGCCGCCTGCACGGCCGAGGATATCGTCGCCCTGGTGCGCCGGGTCGCAGCGGCGGCGGGCGTGGAGGTGAACCGGCTGGCCGCGCCCGCCTTCAAGGCCGAGGCGCCGGCGCTGCGACAGGCGGCGGAGCGGCTGGGGCTGGAGCTCGCGCTGATGTCCGAGGCGGCCCTGGCCGAGGTCCAGCCCCTCTGCCTCACCCATTCCCAAGCCGCCCAGGCGGCGGTCGGGCTCGCCTCGGTAGCGGAGGCCTGCGCGCTGGCGGCGGCGGGACCGGGCGCGCGGCTGCTTGGGCCCAGAACATCCAACGGGGTCGCCACCTGCGCCCTGGCGCAACGAGAGAGCGCATGACCGTCCATTTCATCGGCGCCGGACCGGGCGCCGCCGACCTGATCACCGTGCGCGGCCGCGAGTTGCTGTCGCGCTGCCCGGTGTGTCTCTACGCCGGCTCCATCGTCCCGCCAGACCTGTTGGCCTTCTGCCCGCCCGGCGCGCGGCTGGTCGATACGGCGCCCCTGACCCTGGACGAGATCGAGGCGGAATATGCGCGCGCCCATGCCGAGGGCCATGACGTCGCCCGGCTGCATTCCGGCGACCTGTCGATCTACAGCGCCCTGGCCGAGCAACTGCGGCGGCTGGAACGGCGGGGCATCCCCTACAGCCTGACGCCCGGCGTGCCGGCTTTCGCCGCCGCGGCGGCGACGCTGGGGCGCGAGCTGACCGTGCCCGAGGTGGCCCAGAGCGTGGTGCTGACCCGGCTGTCCGGCCGCGCCTCGGCCATGCCCGAGGGCGAGAGCCTGGCGGCCTTCGGGGCCACAGGCGCGACCCTGGCGATCCACCTTGCGATCCACCGCATCGCCGAGATCGCCGACACCCTGATCCCGCTCTACGGCGAGGACTGTCCGGCGGCGGTAGTGGTGCGGGCGAGCTGGCCGGACGAGCAGGTGGTGCGCGCGCCGCTGGGCCAGATCGCCGAGCGGGTGGCCGAACTGGGTGTGGAGCGCACCGCCCTGATCCTAGTCGGGCGGGCGCTGGGCGCCGAGGGCTTCCGCGACAGCGCGCTCTACAGCCCCGCGCACGTGCGCCGGTTCCGCGACGGCTATCCGTCGTGATCCTGGCCGCCAATCCGGGCGAGCACGTCGGCGCGCCCGGCCTGATCATCGCCGCGCCCCGCTCGGGCGCCGGCAAGACCACGGTGACGCTCGGCCTGTTGGCGGCGCTGCGGCGGCGCGGCGTGCGCGTGCGCACGGCCAAGTCGGGGCCGGACTATATCGACCCTGCCTTCCATGCCGCCGCGACCGGACGGGACAGCATCAACCTTGACACCTGGGCCATGGCGCCCGCGCTGATCGACGCCTTGGCCGGCGAGGCGGCGTCAGCGGCGGACCTGCTGGTGATCGAGGCCTCCATGGGCCTGTTCGACGGCGTCGCCGCCCCGGCCGGGCGGACGGGCGCGGGGGCGGACCTGGCGCAACGGCTGGGCTTTCCGGTGCTGCTGGTGCTGGACGTGTCGGGCCAGTTCCAAAGCGCCGCGGCCTCGGCGCGGGGCTTTGTCGGCTACCGACCGGGCGTCGAGATCGGCGGGGTGGTGTTGAACCGGCTGGCCAGCCCGCGGCATCGCGACGGCGTGGTCGCCGCCATGGCCGAGGCGGGAATGCCGGTGCTGGGCGAGGTGTTCCGCGACGAGGGCGTGGCCCTGCCGGAGCGGCATCTGGGACTGGTGCAGGCCAGCGAGCAGGCCGATCTGCAGGCGCGGCTGGAACGCCTCGCCGACCTGGCCGAGCGCAGCCTGGACATCGACGCGATCGTGGCCATGGCCCGGCGTGGGCGGCTCGCGCCGAGACCAGCCGTCATCGCCCTGCCGCCGCCGGGGCAGCGCATCGCGCTGGGGTCCGACGCGGCCTTCAGCTTCGTCTACACCCATCTGCGTGAGGGCTGGCGGCGCGCCGGGGCTGAGATCGTTGCGTTCTCGCCCCTGGCGGACGAGCCTCCGCCTGAGAACTGCGACGCCTGTTGGTTGCCGGGCGGCTATCCCGAACTGCACGCACCGCGCCTGTCGGCCGCCCGGCGTTTCCGTGAGGGGCTGGCGGCGTTCGCGGCGACCCGGCCGGTGCACGGCGAGTGCGGCGGCTACATGGCGCTGGGCCAGGGCCTGATCACCGCCGAGGGCGAACGCTGCGCCATGGCGGGCCTGCTCAGCCATGTCACCAGCTTTCAGACGCGGCGGATGAACCTCGGCTACCGTTCGGCGGAGTTGCTGCACGATGGCCCGCTGGGGCCGCGCGGGGCGGTCGTGCGCGGGCACGAGTTCCACTATTCCAGCCTGGTCGAGGCTCCTTTGGTCGAGGCGGGCGACGCGCCGCTGGTCCGGCTGTCGGACGCCGCGGGCAAGTCGCTGGGCCTGGCCGGCGGCCGGCGCGGCTGGGTGAGCGGCGCCTATTTCCACGCCATCGCCGTGTCGTGATGTCCGAGCCCGAGCCTGAGACCGAGACCTCGACCGCGACCAATCGGATGGGGCGGGTGCTGCTGGTCGGCGCCGGACCCGGTCCGGCCGACCTGATGACCGTGCGCGCCCAGCAGGCGGTGAAGACGGCCCAGGCGCTGCTGTACGACGCCCTGGTGGCGGGCGAGGTGCTGGAACTGGCGGCCGCAGCCTGCGTGAAGATCGAGACCGGCAAGCGGGCCGGGCGCGCCAGCATGAGCCAGGACGCCATCAACGCGTTGATGCTGTCCCTGGCGCGGCGCGGGCTCGAGGTGGTGCGGCTGAAGGGCGGCGATCCCTCGGTGTTCGGCCGTTCGGGCGAGGAGACGGCGTTCCTGGCGCGCCATGGCGTGGAGGTCGAGGTGATCCCTGGCGTCACCGCCGCCAGCGCCGCCGCGGCCCAGTTCGGTTTTCCCCTGACCCACCGCAGCCAGGCGCGCCGGCTGGTCTTCGCCACGGCGCGGGTGGAGCACGGCGTCTTGGCGCCGGAAAGCTGGCCGGCCCTGACCGATCCCGAGGCGACCCTAGCGCTGTACATGGCCCGCGACAGCCTGGCGGTGGTGGGCCAAGCCCTGATCGCCGCCGGCCGCGCGCCCGACACCGCGGCCCTGGCGGTGGAGAACGCCGGACGCCCCGAGGCCCGGCTGATCCGCGCCGATCTGGCCGCCCTGGCGGCTGCAGTGCAGTCGGCGGGCTGCACCGGGCCGGTGGTGATCGTGGTCGGCGATGTCGCCGCCCTGGCCGAGGCCGGGCAGGGGGGTGACAAGGCCTGCGCCACGCCCCCTTGACCTCTGGCCCGTCAGAACCGCGCCGTCGCCGAGAACCGGGCCGAGATCGGTTCCAGCGGGTGGACCTGCATCCCGGTCACCCCGCCTTCGGGCTCTCCCGCAATTCGCGAGGTGTAGTAATAGGCGGCCGCATCGGCGTGGCTGTTGGTCAGGTTGTAGATGCTGGCCTGCAGCGTCAGGTGAGGATTGACCTTGTAGCCGACGTCGGCGTTGACCTCGCTGAAGCCCTTGTTCATCGGCTCCTCGCTGCCGTCGTTGACCGGATACGACCCTAGGTCGCGCCATTGCAGGCCGCCGAACCAGGGGCCCAGGTTGTCCACCAGCACCCCGAACGAGCCGATGAAGCTCGGTGCGTTGGCGATGAAGGGCTGTGTGAAGCCGAAGGCCGCCAGGTCGCCGCGGTAGCGAGCCTTGGAGAAGGCCAGGTCGGTGTTCAACTCCAGCCGGCGCAGCGGATGGTATTGGCCTGAAATCTCCACGCCTTGGCGCCGGCTGGGCGCGGAGGCGGTGTCCTGGCCCTCGTCCTGGTCGTAGGCCAGCTCCGACTTGAAGTCCTCCTGGAACACCGCCAGCTCCAGGTTCATGCGCGGGATGATGTTGCTGCGCACGCCCACCTCCTCTCCGGTGGCGGCGGCCAGCAGCGGCGTCTTGCCGGCCGCGGCCGGTTCGCCTTCCAGCGGCACGGTGCCGAACACCCCGCGCAGGTCGTCGGAATGGAAGCCCTGGCCGGCGCTCACATACAGCTCGCTTTTCCACCAGGGGCCCAGCACCAGGCTGCCCTTGGGTTGGAACAGGGTCTGGCTGCCGCTGCCCTGGAAGCCGTTGATGAAGCTGTGGTCCTGGGCGGTGTAGATCTCCTCCCGCAGGCCGAGGATGGTGCGCAGCCACGGCGTCCAGTGGGTGGTGTTCTCGGCATAGGGGCCGACGTCGCCCAGGTGCACGCGGTCGGCCTGGCAGGCGAAGTTCACCGCCGGGATGGCCACGGCGGGCACATAGGCGCCGTCCGGAGCCGGCGGCTGCTCCTGCTCGCAATAGTCGAGCGCGGTGCGCTGGTGGGTGTGGCGGCGATCGACATAGGCGTCGTCGTAGCGCCCCTGCAGCCCCAGCGTGGTGTCGCTGGCGATGGCGCCGAACTGGAGGTGAAACCGATAGGCCGCAGCCCCGCCCCAGGTGATGCGGGTCTCGTCCTGCTGTTCCTGGTCGCCGTTGATCGGGTCGTCGAGGAAGTGGGTGAAGTCGTTCCACAACGTCATCCGGCTGTGGATGTAATAGGCGTTGGTGGTGAAGGACCAATTCTCGCCCTGGGTGGCGTAGTGGCCCGACAGGCTGAACCGCTCCGAGCGGCTGCCGTCGCTGGGGTCGAGCGAACCGAAGCGGTCGATCAGCCCTTCCTGGATCGCGCGCAGCGGCTGGTCGGTCGTGAGGGCGCCGTGGCTGTGATCGTACATCGCCGTCACGCCGTAGCCGTCCTGGTCGGTCCCGTGGGTGTAGCGCAGGGCGGCGTTCAGCTTGTGGAAGTTGTCCGGGTGGGTCCAGGGCCCGTCCAGGTGGCTGTAGTCCACCGCCGCCAGCAGCCGGTCGTCGCCGTCGAAATGATGGGTCCCGCCCAGGAACACGTCCTGGTCGCCCAGGGCGCCGGCGCTCAGCGACATCTGGTTCGGCAGTTCGTCGAGCAGATGGAGGTGGGTCGAGGCGACGGCGCCGAAATCACCGACCCCGGCGTAGTAGGGCCCCTTGGTGTAGTCGAGGCCGCCGGCCAGCTGCGGCATGAGGAAGTTCATGTCGGAATAGCCCTGGCCGTGGGTGTTGGTCGGGCGGTTCACCGGCATGTCGTCGACGAAGTTGGCGATGTCGGTGCCGTGGTCGAGGTTGTAGCCGCGCAGCAGGTATTGGTTGGCCTTCCCCTCGCCGGAGTGCACCGTGACGATGAGGCCGGGCGTGGTCTCCAGCAATTGGCCGACGCGATAGACCGGCCGAAGGTCGAGCTCCTCCTGGGTGATGGCGCCCTGGCTGGCGGTGCTGGCCAGGCCCAGCAGGTTGAGGTGCGAGGCCGTCACCACCACCTGGTTCATCACAGCGCTGGGGTCGGTGGCCCCTTGGGGGCTCTGCGCCGGCGGCGCCGGCCCATCGGCCCAGGCCGGTCCAGGCGCAGTCAGGCTTGTCGTAGCAACAAGGATCGCCGCCCAATAGGCGTGCGAAATCAAACGGGGCATTCAGCCCTCCCGTCCGCGTCATGCGACCATGGGAGAGCCTCCGCCCGCAGGGAACCCGCGCACGGTCGACGCGCCGGACAGGCGGACGCGCAGGCGCCCGGCCGGACCGGTCGATGCGGCTCTCCACCGCTCGTCGTCGCTCAGACGGGGTTCCGCGCCTTGGCCATCCCCTGGACCAGGCAAGAGCGACACGCGCCAGCCGGTCTCCTGGCTCGCGGGTCGTCGCTCGGTGGACGCCTTCCCAGGACCCGAGGGCCCCAGTGGCTGCGATCTGGAAAATCCAGATCACCTTGTCCACCCCGCTCACCGCTTACAGTTGCAGGGACAGCCGCAGATTTGGGGCCAGGCCCCGCACTGCATTCCCGTTCAGCCCTCACGGGCGCCGGCGCATATCGCGGTGGGCGGCATACACACGCGCCGTCCACCACGGGCCAGCCTTTAGGCAGGAATCAGGTGGGGGGCAATGCCGCCTTTCAGGAGGTAGGCGTTCAGGCGGGCTTGGACTGGCCGCCGCGGCTCGCCAGCGCGTCGGCGATCAGCTGCGGCGTGCGCTGGGCCCCCATGGCGCCGGCGATGGCCTGGACGGTCAGGCCCGTGGCGTCGCGGGCGGCGGCGTCGGCGCCACGTTGCAGCAGTAGCTCGACCATCTCGGCGCGGTCGAACATGGCGGCCATCATCAGCGCCGTCCGCCCGTCCGGCCCCGCGCCATCGACCTTGGCGCCGCGATCGAGCAGCAGGCGGACGATGTCGAGGTCGCCCTTGAAGATAGCGCCCGCCAGGGGCGTCTGGCCGCGCTTGTTGTAGATGTCCGGGTCGCCGCCGTGCTCCAGCAGCACCCGCGTGGCGTCGACATGGCCGTGGTAGCTGGCCAGCATCACCAGGCTATCGCCGTTCTCGTTGCGAAGGTTGGCGGGCAGGCCCTGCTGCAGCCAGGCGGCCAGTTGCTCGGCGTCGCCGGTGCGGGCGGCGTTGAACACCCGGCCGGCAAACTCCAGGGCGTCCTGGTCGAGAGGGGCGTCTTGGTCGAGGGGCGCGCTCATCGGACGGTCTCCGTGGTTTCGGGCAGCCAACCCGCCAGCTCGCGGCGGACGAGGGTTTCCAGCATTTCCATCCCGACCGGGGTGGCGTTCAAGCAGGGGATGTAGGCGAACTGCTCGCCTCCGGCCGCCATGAAGCTCTCGCGGCCGCGGATGTTGATTTCTTCCAGGGTCTCGACGCAGTCGACCGAGAAGCCGGGCGTGAGCACCGCGACCCGCCGGGCGCCCAGCCCTGGCAGTTCGGCCAGCAGGGCGTCGGTCGCCGGCCCGAACCACTTGGCCGCGCCGAACTGCGACTGGAAGGCCGTCAGCACCTGCCGGCCCAGGGCTTCGGACAGCTGGCGGGATGTTTCGAGGCATTGGACGCGGTAAGGGTCGCCCAGCGCTTCGGTTCGTTCGGGCATGCCGTGGTAGCTGGCGACGATGGCGTCCGGTTCGTCGTCCGCGATGGCCGCGGCGACCGAGCTGCGCAGGGCCTCGATATAGGCCGGGTCGTCATAGTAGGGCGGCAGGGTGCGCAGGGCCGGCTCGGCGCGCATGGCCTTGAGCGCGTCGAACGCCTTGTCGACCGCGGTCGCCGTGGTGGCGGCGGAATACTGCGGATAGAGCGGAGCGAGCAGGATCTTCTCGCAGCCGCGGGCCTTCAGTTCGGCCAGGCGGTCCCCGATCACGGGCTGGCCGTAGCGCATGGCGTAGTCGACCACCACTGAGCCGCCCAGCGCCTGGGCGAGCTTCTCGGCCTGGGCCCGGGTGTTCGCCGCCAGGGGCGAGCCGTCGTCGGTCCAAATCTGGGCGTAGGCGTGGGCGGTCTTGGCCGGCCGGGTGCGCAGGATCATCCCATGCAAGATTGGTTTCCAGACCAGGGACGGGATCTCGATCACCTGTGGGTCCGACAGGAATTCGGCCAGATAGCGCCGCACCGCCTTGGGCTCGGCCGCATCCGGCGTTCCCAGGTTGATGAGCAGCACTCCGACGGTCGGAGCAGACGGTATGGCGTCGAACGGCATTGGCGAGGCGCCCCTAAAGCCCGCCCCTTCGCAGAGGGGCGGGCGGCTGAGGTTGGAACGAGAGATCGTGCGGCTCCTATTTCGGGTCCAGCGAGATGCCGGCCGCCTTGGCCACGCCGGCGCCATAGGCGGGGTCCGCCTTGGTGCAGTTGGCGATGTGCAGACGCTTGATGTGCTCCGGCGCATCGCCCATGGCGCGGGCGGTGTTGTCGAATAGCAGCTGTTGCTGGGCGGGCGTCATCATCCGGAACAGGATGCCCGGCTGCTCGTAGTGGTCGTCTTCGAAGCTGTAGTGATCGGCCGGGTCGCCATCCAGCTCCAGCGGCGGCTCGGCGTAGTCGGGCCGGTTGCCCCACAGGCCCTCGGTGCTGGGGTGATAGTGCATGGTCCCGCCCAGGTTGCCGTCGGTACGCATCTGGCCGTCGCGGTGATAGCTGAGGGTCGGGATGCGCGGCGCGTTGACCGGGATGTGGTGGTGGTTCACCCCCAGGCGGTAGCGCTGGGCGTCGCCATAGGAGAACAGCCGCGCTTGCAGCATGCGGTCCGGCGAGAAGCCGATGCCCGGCACGATGTTGGCCGGCGAGAACGCCGCCTGCTCGACCTCGGCGAAGTAGTTGTCGGGGTAGCGGTTCAGCTCCATCACCCCGACCTCGATCAGCGGGTAGTCCGCCTTGGGCCAGACCTTGGTCAGATCGAAGGGGTTGTGCTTGTGGGTCTTGGCCTGGGCCTCGGTCATGACCTGGATGAACAGGGTCCAGCGCGGGAAGTCGCCCCGCTCGATGCTTTCGAGCAGGTCGCGGCCGCTATGTTCGCGATCCTTGCCGACGATTTCGGCGGCCTCCTGGTCGGTGAAGTTCTCGATGCCCTGCTGGGTGACGAAGTGGAACTTCACCCACACCCGCTCATTGGCGGCGTTGATCATCGCGAAGGTGTGGCTGCCGAAGCCGTGCATGTGACGCACGGTCTTGGGGATGCCGCGGTCCGACATGACGATGGTGATCTGGTGCAGGGCTTCCGGCAGGTTGGCCCAGAAGTCCCAGTTGTTGTGGGCCGAGCGCAGGCCGGTGCGCGGATCCCGCTTCACCGCGTGGTTCAGGTCGGGGAAGCGCAGGGGATCGCGGAAGAAGAACACCGGGGTGTTGTTGCCGACGATGTCCCAGTTGCCTTCCTCGGTGTAGAATTTGACCGAGAAGCCGTGGATATCGCGCTCCGTGTCGGCCGCGCCGCGCTCGCCGGCGACGGTGGAGATACGGCTGAACAGCGGGGTCTGCTTGCCGACTTCCGAGAATATCTTGGCCTTGCTGTACTGGGTGATGTCGTGGGTGACGGTGAAGGTCCCGTAGGCGCCCCAGCCCTTGGCGTGCATCCGCCGCTCGGGGATCACCTCGCGGTCGAAGTGGGCCAGCTTCTCGATCAGCCAGATGTCCTGCAGCAGCACGGGGCCGCGCCGGCCAGCGGTCATGGTGTTGGTGTTGTCGGCGACCGGCGCGCCGTTCGCGTGGGTCAGGCCCCTGGTTCCCGTCATCGAGCTTCTCCTCGTCGCCGCTGACTTCCAGTGGCGTCGCCGGAAAGTGCCCCGGACACTTGAATAAGAGAAAGAAGATGATTTTATGTGATCGATAGCCAAGTCCTATCGATTGGAGGCGCGCATGACACTGGCGGGCATATCGCTCCGCGACCTGGAATATGTGGTCGCCGTGGCGGACCAGGCGAGCTTCGTGCGCGCCGCCGAGCTCTGCAACGTGTCCCAACCCTCTCTGTCGGCCCAGGTCCGCAAGGTGGAGGGCTGGGCCGGCGGCGAGCTGTTCGAGCGCACCTCGCGCAAGGTGATGCTGACGCCGCGGGGCGCGCGTTTCGTCGAGCAGGCGCGCCGCGTGCTCGAGGAGGCCCGGGCGCTGGCGCAACTGGGCGGCGCCGAGGATCGGCCCTTCGGCGGGACCTTGCGGCTGTACGCCATCGCGACCCTCGGCCCCTACCTGTTCCCGCGCATCCTGGGCCCGCTCAGGCAGCGTTTCCCCGATGTCGGCCTGGTGCTGGGGGAGGGGCTGACCGAGACGCTCACCACCATGTTGCGCGCGGGCGACCTGGACTGCGTGCTGATGTCGGGTCCGGTGGAAGAGCCGGGGCTGGAGGCCGAACCGATCTTCCGCGAGCCCTTCCTGCTGGCGGCGCCGACGAACCGGCCGCGCGAACGTCCCGCCGAGGAGGTGTGGCGCACCTTGCCAACGCAGGAACGCCTGGTGCTGGCGGAGGGCCACTGCCTGCGCCACCAGGCGCTCGCCTTCTGCTCGGACATCGGCAAGAAGGACCGCCACGGCACCAGCCTGGAGACGCTGAAATACATGGTCGCGGCGGGCGAGGGGCTGACCCTGGTGCCGGCCCTGGCCACGGAAACCGGCTCCGGGGTGACCTATTCGCCGCTGCCCGATCCCGGCTTCGCCCGCGAGATCGTGCTGGCCTGGCGCCGCCGCGATGTGCGCGCCGCGGACTTTCGGGCCTTGGCCGGCGCGCTGCGTGACATCGCCGGCCACGCCCTCGGCGGGGGGCAGCCTCTTGGCGTGACGTAGCGCCTACCAGCCGAGGCGGATTTCCGGGCCGATGTAGTCGCCGTCGTGGCCGCCGACCCGGTGGATCACGTCGGAGACGGCGAAGTGGACGGCTTCCAGGGCGAGGGCGACCTGCTTGTTGAGCGCCCAGTCGATGCGCAACTGGCCATAGGTCCCGGTGTACTGGCCGGGCCGCCCGACGGTGCCGGCCACCGGGATGTCGGGCTGGGTATAGACCGCATCGGCGGTGGTCTCGCGCCACTGCGGGGCTATGGCCAGCATCACCTTCATGTCCTGGATCGGGTGCACCGTCACCGACGGCTTGACGTGGATGAAGTTCACATACCCGGTGTAGCCGGCCAGGTTGACGTAGTAGCCGTTGGGAAACAGCGGGTTGAACGTGCCCAGGCGGTTGTCGTGCGGGTTTCCGTCGCCGGAGGCCGCGTCCACTTGCAGGCCCAATCGGGGGGTCCAAAAGGCGTGCTGGAAGGTGTAGCCGCCAAGCGACCCCATAGCCCAGGCCCCGACCTTGTCCGGGCCGAGGGTCCCGTCCTGGCCCATGGCCTCCACGTCCCAGTCGAAACCATTGACGGCCCCCGCGATGCGCACGTCGGCGATGTTGCGTCGCTCGTTTCCGTGCGCGCTGGGGAAGATCACGTTGTCCTGGGTGAAGCGGGATAGGTAGACCGACAGGCGCAGGAACTCGAACAGCTTTCGCTCGACGCGCACGCCGCCATAGGTCAGGCGGCCTGAGCTGTAGTCGTCGAAGGCGTGGGCGTCGCGGTTCTGCACCGGCTGGCTGTAGAAGCCGATGAAGCGCCATTGGCCGCGCTCGTAGTCGGCCCAGGCGGCGTCGTAGGATTGGCGCACGTTGGGGCCGTCGCGGACGGAGACGAAGCGCTGCAGGTCGAAGGCGAACTGCTGGCGTCCGAGCCGCAGCTTGAGCTCCCCGCCGGCCAGCGGTTCGCTCAGGGTGATGAAGGCCTGCTCCAGGCCCAGACGGTCCTGGTCGACCGGCGAGAGCTGGGTCTTGCCCGGCGCGTAGTCGCTCTGCAGCTGGACGAAGGCCTGGACCTGCTGGTCGACGCGCAGGTCGGCGTGAACCTCCAGCCGGCTGATGTCATAGTCGGTGTTGCGGCCGCGTGGGCCGACGCCGAAGTTTGGCGCGTCATTGGCCTCGAACCGCTCGCGCACGTCGCCGCCGAACGACAGGTAGGTCTTGGGGTCGTCCGGCGACAGCGGGATGTACTTGAGCGCGTCGAACGGCTGGCGCGGGGTGTTGGGGTCGGCCAGCACCGACCAGTCCTCCTGCCAGCGGTTGAACAGGATCGTGGGCCGCACGGCAGGTGGCTGGGTTGGCGTCGTTTCGACGTCCTGGGCGTGGGCCGCCGACCCCAGGAGGCCGGCGGCGAGAATGGCGCCGACGAGAGCAAACCAGGCGGCGCGCAGGGTCACGGTCGGGCGGTGGCATGGATCTCGGCGATGTAGCCGCCGGGGAAGCGGACCATGGCGGCGCGGCGACGCTCGCTCGAGTAGGGTTGGACCAGGACCTCGGCGCCAGCCGTCTTGGCCTTGGCCAGGGTGGCGTCGAGATCGGCCACTTCGTAGCCGGTCATCTCGCGCCCGTAGGGCCAGGGCAGGTGGCCGTCGCTGACCAGCACAGCGATCTTGCCGAAGCCGGATTCCAGGCGGATGCGGCGGTAGGTGTCGTTGGGCCGGCCGATCTCGATCCCCGGCGCCTTGGCGTCGTCGGACACGACCCGGCCGTGGGAGAAGGTCAGGAAGTCCTTGACGAAGGTATCGGCCCGCTCGGGCGAGACATAGACCCGGTTCTCCGGCACGGTCGCCAGCGCCGGATAGTTGGGCGCGATGGTGTGCCAGTAGAGCTGCATGGCGACCCCGCCCGGCCAGCGGATCACGGCGTCACGGCCGATGGGGTCGGGGAAGGTCTGCACGACGACGTCGGCGCCCGAGGCCCGGGCCGAGGCGACGGCGGCGTCCATGTCGGTGACCAGATAGCCGGTGCGCTCGGCCCCGAACGGGTAGGGCACCGGCGTCTTGAAGCCGAACACTGACACGCTGCCCGCGGGCGTCAGCACCAGCTGCGACATGGTCTGGCTGGGGGTGGGGGTGACGGTGAATACGCCCTGCTTGGTGGTGGTCCCGCCGAAGGTTGCAGTCAGGCTGGCGACGAAGCGATCGAAGTCCTCCGGCGCGACATAGACGTGGGTGGTGTCGTACTGGGGCGAGACCGCCGGCGCTTGCGCGCCTGCGGGCGCTGCGACCCCGATCCCGGCGGCGACCAGGCTGGCCAGCGCTAAAGTCCTGAACCCGTACATGCTTTGGCTCCCCATAGGGCGTGGATTTCAGAAGGCGCGCGACGCCGGCCCGGATTGGGCTCCAGGCTGACGCTGCGCGCGTCCGGCGATCAGGGCGGCCATGACGAAGCCGGCGATCAGGCCGAGGTGTTCGAAGAAGGCGTTGAAGGCGGCGAACCGGGCCGACCCCTGGAGGGCCCAGAAATCGTTGGCCATGATGGCGGCCAGCCCGGTGAACACCCCGAGCATGCCTGCGCCCAGCCACACCATGCGCCCCGAGATCACCAGCACCGGCCCGACCAGCTCGACGAAGATGGTCAGGGCGGCCCAGGCCCAGCCGGGGTGTAGGCCGATGTGCTCCTGCTCGGCGACGGCGCCCTTGAAGTCGAGCAGCTTGGTCACCCCGCCGACGATGTAGGCGCTGGTCAGCGCGATGCGGGCGATCAGCCAGGTCCAGCGCCAGCTGAGGATGGCCTCGACCCAGCGGGGATCGCGGCTGAGGATCGCCGTCACCTCACACCGCCCAGCAGGCGCAGCCAAGCGCGCCCCAAAACGACTTCAGGTCGGCGATCGGCAGCTTGCTCGACCAGGCGGTGGCGTGGTCGTGGCCGTGGACGTTACAGGTGCTGGCGCAGCCGCAGGCGGCGGCCGCCTTGCGCTGCAGGGCGCCACGACCCGCGCCTTCCGGCTCGGCCCAGGCCGCATAGCCGCCGAAGACGCGCACCGGCGACCAGTCGGGCATGGCCGGGGGCGGCGGAGCTTCGTCGAAGCGGGCGAAGTCGCCGGCGCCATAGACCACCTTGCCGCCGACCAGCGTCAGATCCGAGGTCAGGTCGGCGATCTCTTCTTCGCGGCAGGAGAAGTAGTCGTGGTCCGGCACGATCAGGTCGGCCAGCTGGCCCACCTCGATGCGGCCCTTCTTGCCTTCTTCATCCGAGAACCAGGTGACGTTCTCGGTCCACATGCGCAGGGCCGTCTCGCGGTCCAGGCAATTCCTGCGCGGATAGATCTGCATCCCGCCCACCGTCTTGCCGGTGACCAGCCAGGCCAGCGAGACCCACGGGTTGTAGGAGGCCACGCGGGTGGCGTCGGTGCCGGCGGAGATCTTCACCCCCCGATCCAGCATCTTGGCCACCGGCGGCGTCGCCTCGGCCGCGCCATGGCCATAGCGTTCGACGAAGTATTCGCCCTGGTAGGCCATGCGGTGCTGCACCGCGACCCCGCCGCCCAGCGCCGCGATGCGGTCGATGGAGGCGTCGGAGATGGTTTCGGCGTGGTCGAAGAACCAGTTCAGCCCTTCCAGAGGGATGTCCTGGTTGACCCGCTCGAAAACGTCGAGCGCGCGCGAGATGGTCTCGTCATAGGTGGCGTGCATCCGCCAGGGCCAGCGGTTCTCGGCCAGGATGCGGACCACCCCTTCCAGGTCGTCCTCCATCTCGGCCGGCATGTCCGGGCGGGGCTGGCGGAAGTCCTCGAAGTCGGCGGCGCTGAACACCAGCATCTCGCCCGCGCCGTTGTGGCGGAAATAGTCGTCGCCCTGCTTGTACTTGGAGGTCGAGGTCCAGTTGAGGAAGTCGTCCTTCTCGCCCTTGGGCTTCTGGGTGAACAGGTTGTAGGCCAGCCGGATGGTCAGCTGGTTCTCGTCGGCCAGCTTCTGGATCACCGCATAGTCGTCGGGATAGTTCTGGAACCCGCCGCCGGCGTCGATGGCCCCGGTCACGCCCAGCCGGTTCAGCTCGCGCATGAAGTGGCGGGTGGAGTTGAGCTGATAGTCGAACGGCAGCTTCGGTCCCTTGGCCAGGGTCGCGTACAGGATGCCGGCGTTGGGCTTGGCCAAGAGCAGGCCGGTGGGATTGCCGTTGGCGTCACGGGTGATCTCGCCGCCGGGCGGTTGGGGGGTGTCCTTGGTGTAGCCGACGGCCCGAAGCGCTGCACCATTCAGCAGGGCGCGGTCGTACAGGTGCAGCAGGAACACCGGGGTGTCCGGCGCGACGGCGTTGAGCTCGTCGATGGTCGGCAGGCGCTTCTCGGCGAACTGGTGCTCGGTGAAACCGCCCACCACCCGCACCCACTGCGGCGGCGGGGTGATGGCGACCTGGCGCTTGAGCATCGACATGGCGTCGGCCAGCGAGCGCACGCCGTCCCAGCGCAGCTCCATGTTGAAGTTCAGCCCGCCGCGGATGATGTGCAGGTGGTTGTCGATCAGGCCGGGCAGCACGCGGCGGCCGTGCAGGTCGATGATGCGGGTCGCGTGGTCCGCCAGCGGCAGGACGTCTTCCTCGCGGCCGACGGCGGTGAAGCGACCGTCCTTGATCGCCACGGCGTTGGCGGCGGGGTTGGAGCGGTCGAGCGTGGAGAACAGCCCGCGGTGCAGGATCAGGTCAGGCGCAGCCATGGTCGGCCTCACGACTTGGGTTCAGGATCGCCAGACGGCCCGGCGACGGTTTTGCCGGGCAGCTGGCCAAACATGTGCTCGGCGCAGTCGGCCTTGCGCCAGGCGGTGTGGATCGGCGTCCCGGCCATCAGCTTGGCGCCGAAGGGGACGACCTGCTCGCCGATCAGGATGCCGAGCAGGCCGACCAGGGCCACCAGCGGCGGCGCCGGGGAGCGCACGTGCAGCAGGCTGTAGATCATCCCCACCAGCAGGCCCGCGCCCAGAGAAATCACATACATTTTCATGACGGGCGGCCCTTTGCACGACAACGGAAACGGCGCCGGCCGGGGATCGCCGACGCCGCGGAACTCACGTCAGTGGCCTTCGGACGCGCCGAACATGGTCTTGGCGTAGGTGACGCCCAGGCCGTAGGCGCCGCCGAACTGCTTGGCGATGCCGGTGGTCAGCTCATAGGTTTCGGCCCGGGCCCAGTCGCGCTGAAGCTCCAGCAGGTATTGCAGCGAAGTCATGGGCCGGGCGCCGACCTGGATCATGCGCTCCACAGCCCGTTCGTGCGCCTCGGTGGAGACATCGCCGCAGGCGTCGGCGATGAAGTAGACCTCAAAGCCCTGGTCGATGGCCGACAGCGCCGGGCCGACGATGCAGACGCCGGTCCACAGGCCGCACAGTACGATGCGGGTCTTGCCGATCTCGTTGATGCGCTTGATGACCCCTTCGTCTTCCCAGGTGTTCATCGAGGTGCGGTCAAGCAACTTGGCGTCCTTGAACGGCGCGGTGACCTCGCTGAACATCGGCCCGGAGAAGCTCTTTTCGGCCACCGTGGTGAGGATGGTGGAAACGCCGAAGCCGGCGGCGGCGTGCGAAACCAGGGCCGCGTTGTTGCGCAGCAGCACCGCGTCGATGGACTTGGTGGCGAAGGCCATCTGCGACTGGAAGTCGATCATGATCAGCGTGTGGTCGTGCGGCGTCAGCAGCAGGGGGCCTGGCGTGGCTTTGGCTTGGATCGGCATCGGGGGGCTCCTCATGCGGCGGGGTGGGGGGATCGTGACTTGAGCGAGCTTGGTTGGCTTACCGTTTGGTCCACTTTTTTATGATTGTAGCTGAATGCTGCCGGGAGTTGGTCTTTGTAGTTACTTTTTACTATATCCGAAGGGGGCGAAGCGCTCAGCAATCGGACGATCTGAGAATTCGCAGGACCTCGCGATGAATGACGCGCGAGGGCGGGGCGGTACACCGAGGCGAGGCTGGGCGAACGGGTCGCCGGGCGAAGCGCCATAAGATGACATGATCGGCTACAGGACGTTCGGGCATGGCCCGGTGCGCGTGGTGATGCTGCACGGCTGGATCGGCGCTTCGGCGGTGTTCGATCCCCTGCTGAAGGCCCTTGACCCGGAGCGTTTCACCCTGGCCCTGATGGACCAACGGGGCTACGGCGCGTCCAAGGCCATGGCCGGGCCGTTCGACATCGCCACCATCGCCAGCGACGCCGCGCGCCTGGCCGATGATCTGGGCTGGGACCGGTTCTCGGTGGTCGGCCATTCCATGGGCGGCAAGGCGGCGCTGCGGCTCGCCTGCGACCTGGGCGAGCGGGTGGAGCGTATCCTGGCCATCACGCCGGTCTGGGCCGGCGCGGCGCCATTCGACGCCGACACGTTGGCCCTGTTCCGCGGTGCGGCGGCCGACCTGAACTTCCGCGCGGGCATCGTCAGCCACACCACGGGCGACCGGCTGTCCCCGGCCTGGGTTCAGGCCATCATCCAGGCCTCTGTCGAGGCCTCGGACCCGGATGTGTTCGCCGCCTATTTCGAGTCCTGGGCGTTCGACGATTTCGCCGACGCGGCGGCCCGTTTGAAGCTGCCTGTGACGGTGCTGGTGGGGGCGCATGACGGCGGCGTCACCGAGACGGGGGTCCGGGCCAGCTGGCTCGCCCACCTGCCGCAGGCCAGGCTGCGTATTCTGGCAGAGACTGGCCACTATCCGATGCAGGAGGCGCCGCCGCGCCTGGCCCGCATCTTCGACGAGGAACTGGATCAGCGCCTGGCCGGCTCGAGCTGAGCGATATAGTCGGCCACAGCCTGGCGCTCGTCCGCCTGAAGGTGCGGCACGATCAGACTCATCAGCTTGCCGCGGTGACCGCGGTTCGCCTCCCAGGTCGCCAGCTGGGCGTCGATGTAGTCCGGGCTCTGGGCGCCGATCACCGGGAAGTCCGGCTCGATCCCCTGGCCCGAGGGCCGGTGGCACGAGATACAGGCCGGCAGGTCGTGGCTCGGATCGCCGTGGGTGTAGGTCTTCTCGCCGAGCGCCAGCCGGGCCGCCTCGCGGGGCGCGCCCTTGGAGCGGGGCAGGCTGGCGTAATAGGCCGCCACGTCGGCCATGTCGGTATCGCTGAGCTTGGCGGCGATGGGAGCCATGGTGGCGCTGACCCGGGCGTTGGGCGCGCCCGGGTCGGCCGCGAAGGCCTTCAGCTGCTTGACGATGTATTGCGGAAACTGGCCGGCGAGCTTGGGGATGGCGGGCGAGGTGCTGTTGCCGTCCGCCCCATGACAGGCGCCGCAGGTCCGCTCCACCACCGCGCGCCCGTGGGAGACGTCGCCGTGGAAGTCCGAGGTGGCGGCGCTTTGCTGCTGGCCCTGGCAGGCGGCCAGCAGCAGGGCGCTCGAAGCTGCGAGGGGGCGGACGGCCAGCGTCCGGGGCAGGCGCATCAGGCGGCTCCAGGGCCGGTGTCGGCGCGAACCGGGTTGCGCAGCACGCCCAGGCCCTCGATCTCGACCTCGACGATGTCGCCCGGATGCATGTGCACCAGGCCGGGCGTAGGGAAGGGGCCGAACTGACGGGTCAGGTCCTTGCCTTCGAGGTCGCCGGGCTGGGGTTTCAGCGCGCCGGGCGTGCCCATGGCGATCAGGTCGCCGGGGCGCAGGGTGTAGCCCTGGGACAGGTAGCTGACGACCGCGGCCACATCGAACAGCATGTCGTCCAGCGGCGCGTCCTGGCGCACCACGCCGTTGATGCGGGTGCGCACGCGGCTGCGGCTGGGGTCGCCGAACGCATCGGCGGTCATCAGCCACGGGCCGTAGGCGCCCGAGCCCTCGAAGTTCTTGCCCAGGCCGAACTGGCGGTTGTGCATCTGGTATTCGCGCACCGAGCCCTCGTTCAGGCAGGTGTAGCCGGCCACGTGCTCCAGGGCCTGTTGCGGCGAGATGAACCGCCCCGGCTTGCCGATCACCACCCCGAGCTCACCCTCGTAGTCGAAGGCGCGGGCCACGCTCTCGGCCGGGGCCAGCAGCGGCTCGTTGGCGCCGACATAGGAGGCGGCTGTGCGCAGGAAGATGTGCGGATAGTCGCGCGAGGTCGGCAGGCCGGTCTCCTCGATGTGCGACTTGAAGTTCAAGGCCAGCGCCCACAGCGCGTTGGAGCGGCCGAGGAAGGGCAGCAGATGCACGTCCTTGATCGCACGGGTGGCGACGGCCTTGGGGGCGGCTGCGCACAGGCGGTCCAGGCCATCGGGCGTCTCGAGCAGGGCGACCAGGCTGGAGGGCAGGTCCGGCGCGAAGTCGGCCAGGGGCGCGAAGCGCTCGTCGCCGCCAACCATCAGGCCAAGCGCCTCCGATGCGTCGTCCAGGTACGCAATGATCTTCATGTTGTAGGTCCTTGTTCGGGCCTTGCCGGCCCTAGGCGGTCAGGCGGCGCGGTCGCTCGCGCCGATGGACTCGATGGCGTGGAGCACGACCTTCTCGTCGATGGCCGAAGGTGCGCCGCTGGCGCCCATGGCCCCGAGCAGGACGCCGTCCTTGAAGATCGGGAAAGCGCCGGCGGCGGGCAGCAGCTGCGCGCCGTAGCCGAGCGGTCCGGCGTTGCCCCACACCATCGGATTCTCGTTGAAGCGCTGGGCCAGGGCCGCGCCGGGCTGGCCGCCGGTGGCGGCGCTGGCGAAGGCCTTGCCGCGGGCCACCTCGGTGGTGATGAACGGCGCACCGTCCATGCGGGCGGCGGCGACCAGATGGCCGGCGCTGTCGACCACGGCGAAGCTGAGCCTGACGCCCAGTTCCTTGGCGTGGGCGACGCCGGCGGCCAGCGCGCTCGCCGCCAGCTCGTAGGAGATCAGGGTCAGGACGGGATTGCCGGAACTCATCGGGGTTCCTCCAGGGAAGGTTGGGCGCGGAGCGCCAGGTCCAGCGCGATCACGAAGGCGGCGGCGAGCAGGGGCAGGACGGCGAAGCCCAGATAGATCGAGGGGGTCGACCAGTTCCGGGCCACCAGGGCGCCAGCGACAGAGGGGCCAATCACCGAGCCGAACCGGCCTATCCCCAGGGCCCAGCCGACGCCGGTGGCGCGGGCGTCGGCGGGATAGAGGCTGGAGGACAAGGCCAGCATGGCTCCGCCTGCGGCCGAGGCGCAGAAGCCGGCCAGGGTCGCGGCGGCGGTGAGCAGCGCCGGTTGGTGGACGGCGAAGGCGATGGCGGCGATAGCGAGGCTTGCGCACAGCAGCACGGCGGCCAGGGCATGGGTGGGCCGGACCCGGGCGAGGGCGATGGCGGTGACCAGGGCGCCGACCACGCCGCCGGCGTTGTTGAGGGCCAGCACGGTGGCGGCGGCCGGCGCGCTCCAGCCGATCCGCTGCAGCAGCGGCGGGGTCCAGAAGGCGACCACGATCAGGGTGGTCCAGGTCATGAACGAAGCCAGCCACAGCAGGGCGGTGCGCAGCGCCCGTCCCTGCGAGAACAGCTCCGACACCGGGGCCGAGCGCGCGACGGCGGCCTCGCGCGATTCCGGCAGGGCTGCGATCAGCAGCGGAACCAGCACCACGGGCAAGAGGCCGCCGACCAGGAACAGGGCCTTCCAGCCCAGCGTCGGCAGGATCAGGGCGGCGGAGAAGGCGCCGACCATGCCGCCGGCGGGCACGGCCGCCCACAGCAGGGTGACGGTGCTGGCTCTACGCCTGGGCGCGGCGAACTCGCAGGCCAGGCTGACGAAGTTGGGTGTGGCGCCACCGAGGCCCAGCCCGGTGAGCAGGCGCAGGGCCAAGAGCCAGTTCAGGCTCGGGCTGAGCGCCGTGCCTAAGGAGGAAAGGCCGAACAGGGCGGTCATGGCGATCAGCACGCGCTTGCGGCCGAGCTTGTCGCCGAGCGCGCCGAAGACGATGGCGCCGATCAGGAAGCCGATCTGCGAGGCGCTGAACACCGGGCCGAACGCCTGCATCTTGACGTGCAGGGTGGTGGTGATGGCCTTGGCGGCCGGGCCGATGGCCTGGGTGTCGAAGCCGTCGAGCAGGGCGATCAACCCGCACAGGCCGGCGACATAGGCCGCCGATCGCGCGGGGAGGCGCACGGCCGGGGCGCTGTCATGGGTCGTGGACGCCACCATGGTTCAGCCTTCCGGCCGGACGGTGCGGGAGATCTCCGCCAGCCGCTCGGGGGCGAAGATCGCCTTGGGGATCATGCCGTGCACCGCCTTGGGCGGGACGTTGGCGTAGACTGTGTTGAGCTGGTGCGCGTACTGGGTGACGCGGAAGCTGCCGGCGACGCTGCACAGGGCGTAGATGTCGAGCTTGGACAGGCCGGTCGCCGTGCTCAGCCAGGCGATGGTCTCGCGCAGCGAGGCGGTCAGGGCGTCTTCGAGCGACGCTCCGAAGCCCAGCACGATCCAGTGGGTCGGCGTCTCGGCGATGGGCCCGGCGAGGCTGACGCGCTTGTGCAGCACATACTGGATGCGCAGGTCCTTCATCGCCGTCTCGATGGCGGTCTGGTCGACCACGCCGTCGCCCTGTGCCGCATGGGAATCGCCGGTCCAGATCCGCCCGCCCGACACCTGCACCGGCAGGAACAGCGAGGTCCCTTCGACCAGCTCGCGCAGGACGATGTTGCCGCCATAGGGGCCGCTGAGAATGCCGCTGACCGGCTTGTCCCCGGCCGGCTGGGCCGCCAGCACGCCCTGGATCGGCGCCAACGGGACGGTCACGCCTGGGGCGAAGGCGGCGGTCCTGGTGGCGTTGTCGAGCTTCAGATAATGCAGGTACGGCTCGTCGAAGTCGGTCGGCAGGGCGCCCACGCCCTTGGGGGTGGAGTTCCAGCCCCAGTCGATGGTCTCCAGCCTGAGCATCCGGCATTCGATCACGTCGCCGGGCTCCGCGCCCTTGATCGCCACCGGCCCGACCAGGGAATAGGGGCCCTGGGGATAGCGCTTGCGGATCGGTTCGCGCTCGGCGAACGACATGCCGTTCTTGGCTTCGTTGGCCCAGTTGACCCAGGTTTCGGGGTAATGGACCACGTCGCCGGACTCGATCTCGACGGCGTTGGGCGCGGCCGGGTCCATCGCCCCCACCCGCACCGTGGCGGCGGTCGAGGGCAGGACATGCACCTTGCCGATGCGGCGCGGGTCGAACACCGGGGCGCGTGCGCTTTCGCGCGGTGTCGCCGCAGCCGGGGAGGCGGCCGCGGCGACGAAGGCGGCGCCCGCGCCGGCCCCAGCTCCGAGCATGGCCGACAGGCGCATCAGGTTGCGGCGGCTGACGCCGCGCTGGTCCAGTTCAGCCTCCAGGGCGTCCCGCTGCACGCCGTCCAGACGCAGAGCGCGCTCGGAGCCCGCGGCGGCCAGGGCCGGGGCGAGATGGCGAGGGCAGGGATCGTGCGCGGGACAACAGCCGGCGTGCGAAAGGGTACGGCGCATCGGGCTTCCTTCGAACTCTGGCTCGACGTTATCCAGATCGGCGCCCGGCCTGCTTACCCAATCGTCCGGGGTTGAGCGTTTCCAGCCTGGCCGCCGGCTAATTCGGACCGGACGGACAACGCCGGGACCGCCGGAACAGCGTCGCTGCCGCCGCTCGCGCTAGGGCTCGCCTCTCGGCTGAGAGAGAGCATCATGATCACGATCTGGGGGCGCGTCGACGCGCCGAACGTCCGCAAGGTGCTGTGGTGCGCCGAGGAGTTGGGCGTCGACTATCGCCGGCTGGACCTGGGCGGCCGGTACGGCGGAACCGACACGCCCGATTACCTGGCCAAGAACCCCAACGGGCTGATCCCGACGCTGGAGGAAGCGGACGGGTTCGTGGTGTGGGAGGCGCACGCCATCATGAAGTACCTGTGCGCCAAGGCCGGCGAGCAGAGCCTCTATCCTGCCGACGCGCGCCAGCGGGCGATCGTCGACCAGTGGCTGGACTGGCAGGCGATCCATCAGGCCGCCGCCGTCCGCGGGCTCGGCCGCCGCTTCCGTCCAGGCGCGCCGCCGTCGAGTTCGGCTGAACTGGCCGAGGCCCAGGGCGCGGTCGAGGCGGCGTTCGCGATCCTGGAGGCGCGGCTGGAGCGCTCAGCCCATGTCGCCGGCGAGGCCTTCACCATCGCCGACATTCCTCTGGCAATCGGCGTGCAACGCTGGCTGCAGCTGCCCCTGGAGCGGCGGGCGTTCCCGGCGATCGAGGCTTGGTTCGCGCGGCTGACCCAGTGCGCGGCCTTCACCCGCGTGGGCGCGGTTTCCTATAGCTGAGGCCGACAGGGCGGCGGGGCTGGGTAGCTTCCGCCGCCGTTCGGTTCAGGAGTCCGACGGCTCGCGCGCCCGCTCGGGCAGGGTGATGGTCTGGCGGCGAAACGCGCTGGGCGAGACGCCGATGTGCTGGGTGAAGAAGCGGGTGAAGTTGCTGTGGGCGCCGAAGCCCAGTTCATCGGCGACCTCGATCAGCGGCCGATCCGAGGTGGAGAGCCAGCGGGTGGCCGCCGAGATGCGGACCCAGTCGATATAGTGCTGGGGCGATGCGCCGACGCAGCGGCGGAACTGCTCGAAGAAGTGCGAGCGCGACAGCCCGACCTGGCGAGCCAGATCGTCGATCTTGGGGTTTTCCAGGGCGTGCTCGTGGATGTAGGCGAGCGCCTTGCGGATGCGATAGTCGATGGGGCGGGCGGTGGCGACGATGTCGCGCTCCACTCTGGGGTCGGCGTATTCGCGGGTCACCGAGTCGATCAGGTCGATCAGCAGGTCTTCGCAGGGGTCCTCGCCGGCGGAGAGCTGGGCGGTGATGGCGGCGGCGAGGCGGTTGGCGTTGATGCGCACCTCCTCCGACATGGTCTCGCGCAGGCGCGGGAACAGCGTCTCAAGCCGTGGGGCCCGGCCGGCGAAGACGCGGGTCAGCCATTGCGGCTCGATGATCAGCGACAGGATCATCGCCGGGCGGTCCGACGCCAGCTTGGCGTGCGGAACCCAGGGGCTGAACACCAGCACCGAGGTGTCGTCCAGCGCCAGGTTCTCGCCGCCGGCACGGAACAGGGTGTCGTCGCCGCTGAGCTTGAACAGGATGTTGAATTCGCGGTGGGCGTGCTCGACCAGGGCCTTGTCGGTGACGTTGACGGTGGCGCGCCCGAAGCGGCCCTGCAAAATCCAGATCGGCTGCGCCTGGTCCATGCCTAGTCTCCCACCGGCGGCGCACTGCGCCTGCATCGGGCGCGGCGTCGGGATCGCCGACGCAGAGCTTACCCCGCATCTTTCAGGCTTCCCACCGGGCCGGTGCGAAGTGTCGGACTGAGCGGTAAGCCAACGGATCGCCGTGTCGCTCGGGGCCAGGCGGTTCGTGCGAGGGTCGGCTTCAGTTTGAAGCCCCGGACCTGTGGATGCCGCTCGATAAGGATCTGTCGGCCCGAGCCTTTGGCCTCGGTCGCCTCGCGGCCGCCAGCGGCGAGCGGGCCAGCGAGGCGGCGGCCGGCGTGCTTGCGCAGGAAGGCGGCGCGTGGGGCGGCCTGCACGTCGAAGAGGTGAGCCTTGGCGGTGCGGGCCGGGGCCCCCGCACGCGGTTTTATCGCTTGCGGCCGGCCCCGGATGCAGACCACCGGCCCGCCCGGGTGGGGCAGTGGCGCTCGGCCCCATTTGGCGACGCGGCCAGTCCCCGCCGCTTGCGCTGGGACGCGCTGCCGTTCCCGGACGGGTCGGCGGACTTTCTCGACGGCATGGTCACCATCGGCGGCGCCGGCGACATCGCGCTCCGCCTCGGTGTCAGCGTCCACATCTACCGGGCCAACCGGTCGATGACCGACCGCTACTTCTTCAACGCCGACGGCGAACTGCTCGTGGCCCCGCAGCAGGGCGCCCTGGCGATACGCACCGAATTCGGCGATCTGCGCATCGGCCCGACAGCGTTCGCCGTCATTCCGCGCGGCGTGCGGTTCAGCGTCGATCTGGTGGATGGCCCGGTCCGCGGCTTCGTCTGCGAGAACTACGGCCCGCCGTTGCGGCCCTCGTCCTCGCTGGGCGGCCAGGCGCTCGCCGCGATCGGCCTGCAGGCGCCCAAGGCCGCCTTCGAGGATCGCCAGGGGCCGGTCGAGCTGGTCGCCAAGTTCGACGGCGGATTCTGGACCACGGAGCTGGCCGCCTCGCCGCTCGACGTAGTGGCCTGGCGGGGCGGCTATTTCCCCTACAGGGGCGATCTGGCGGGGCTGGCCGCGCCGGGCCTGCACCGGCTGCTGAGTTCGCCTGGACGGCGCGGGGAGGGCGCAAACCTCGCTTTCAGCATCCTCGCCGGCGCCACGCGCGGGCCGAGGGCCGAGCGCACCGCAACCAGCCGCTACATTGGCCAGATCTGTGCGGCGGCGACGTCCGCCGGCCTGCCGCCGGGCGGCGGCTCGCTGAGCGTGGGCCTCGCCGGGTTCGATGGCGCTCCGGCTGGCGAGAGCGGCCTGGCCTTCATGATCGAGACGCCGCTGTGGCTGCGGCCGACCCGCTTCGCCCTGTCGACGCCGGCGCTGCAGCGGAGCTGCGACGAGCGCGCGCCTGCGGCGTCGGTCTTTCCCCCGGCCAGTTCAAGTCATTGAAAAACGAGTGCATGTGAATGTCCTATTCCGTCGACGCGACCCACGATCCCGCCCTGCAGAGCTGGGTTCCCACCGCCCCGGGCCATTCGGAATTTCCGGTGCAGAACCTGGCTTACGGCGTCTTCTCGCCGGCGGGAGGTGAGCCGCGGATCGGCGTGGCGATCGGGGATTTGATCCTCGACCTGCGGGCCGCCTGCCAGGCGGGTCTGCTGCCGGCGGGGGCCGAGGCGGTGTTTTCCGGCGCGACCCTGAACGCGGCCTTCGAACTCGGCGCGGCCGAGCGCTCGGCGATCCGCGCCCGGCTGTCGCGCCTGCTGGTGGAGCCGGATCATCGCGCCGCCGTGGAGCCGCTGCTGCATGTGGCGACGGCGTGCACGATGCACCTGCCGGCCGCGATCGGCGACTACACCGACTTCTACGTCGGCATCCATCACGCCACCAGGGTCGGCCAGCTGTTCCGGCCGGAAAACCCGCTGATGCCGAACTACAAGCATGTGCCCATCGGCTATCACGGGCGCGCCTCGTCGATCCGCCCGTCCGGGACGCCGGTCGTGCGCCCACGCGGCCAGCGCAAGGGGCCTGCAGACCCCGCGCCGAGCTTCGGTCCGTCGCTGCGGCTCGACTATGAGCTCGAACTGGGCGTGTGGGTCGGGCGCGGCAATCCGCTGGGCCAGCCCATTCCGGTCGACCAGGCAGGCGAGCACATCGCCGGCCTGTGCCTGCTCAACGACTGGTCCGCGCGCGACCTGCAGGCGTGGGAATACCAGCCGCTGGGGCCGTTCCTGGGGAAGAACTTCCACACCACCATCTCACCCTGGGTGGTCACCGCCGAGGCCCTGGCGCCATTCCGTATCGCCCAGCCGGCGCGCCTGGAAGGCGACCCGCGGCCGATGGACTATCTCTGGGACGAGGCGGACCAGCGCCGCGGCGCCTTCGCCATCCGCCTGGGCGTCACCCTGTCCAGCGCCGAGATGCGCCGGCGGGGACTGGCCGCGGTCGAGTTGAGCGCGGTCGAGGCCTCCAACATGTACTGGACCGCGGCCCAGATCGTCACCCACCACGCCTCCAACGGCTGCAGCCTCAACAGCGGCGACCTGATCGGCACCGGCACCATCGCCGGCCCCGATGCCGGCGGCTATGGCAGTCTGCTGGAGATCAGCCGCGGCGGCGCCGAGCCGCTGACCCTGCCCACGGGCGAGGTGCGCGCCTTCCTCGAGGACGGCGACGAGATCCAGCTCGCCGCCCATGCCTCGGCTGCCGGATTTGTCTCGATCGGTTTTGGTGCGTGCAGCGCGGTTATCCTGCCGGTTATCTAGCATAGGCGGTGACGTCGCGCAGCTGGCCTGGATCATCCGGTGATCGTGGGGAGATTTCCGGCTGATTTGGAAAGCGGTTGGACCATGTGGGGCCGCGCATATCCGGTGAATAGATAAAAAATATGGTGTGTGGATTTTCGGAGTTGCTTCGAATTCCGGCGGCATCGACGCCTTAGGTCGGTGCGGTCGGGTCGATTGGAAATCACACCCAACGAATAACGATAGTATCCAGGGGGAGTTGATGAGTTTGCGTCGTAAGCTTTGGTTTGTTTCCACCGTAGCGGCCTGTGCGATCTGCGGGACCGCCGCGGCGCAGGATCAGCCGGTCCAGCCCGCTCCGCCCGCGCCGGCGGCCTCCAGCCCGTCATCGTCCGCCAACGCGCTGCAGGAGGTGGTGGTCACCGCCACCCGCACCGGCCAGACCAACCTGCAGCAGACCCCGATCGCCATCAGCGCCTTTTCCAGCAACCAGCTCGACCAGTCGATGCTGACCAGCGTCAAGGACCTGTCCAACGCGGTTCCCGGCCTGAACATCTCGCAGAGCACGAGCTTCGCCGAGATCTATATTCGCGGCGTCGGCTCCAACAACACCGGCAACGGGTCGGATCCCGACGTCACCGTGCAGCTGGACGGCGTGTACCTGGCGCGTCCCTTCACCCAGTTCGCCGATTTTCTCGACGTGGAGCGGGTCGAGGTGCTGCGCGGGCCCCAGGGCACGCTCTATGGCCGCAACGCCGCCGGGGGCACCATCAACGTGGTGTCGCGCGCGCCGAGCAGCACCTTCACCGGTGAGGAGCAACTGACCGTCGGCGACTATGGGGAGGTGCAGAACCAGTTCTATATCAGTGGCCCGTTGACCGACCAGCTCGGCTTCAGCCTGGCCGGCAACTACGCCCGCCACGACGCCTATCTGAAGAACATCTCGACCGGCAACGACATATTCGACCAGAACGAGGGCGGCGCGCGGGCCCAGCTGCGCTATACGCCCGACGCGCGGCTGAACATGACCACCCGGCTCGATTTCAGCCTGGCGGACTATCACCTGGAAAACTTCGACGAGATCACCACGCCGCTGAGCCCGGCCTTGGTGGCCCAGGGCGGGATCAACAACTCCATCCTGGGCGACTACAGCAAGGTGGCGCTCAACTCGCCCCAGCACGTGGCCATCGGGACCTATGGGGTGTCGGAGGAGATCAACTACGAGATCAATCCGCACCTGTCGCTGAAGTCGGTGACGGCGTTCCGCACCGCCACCAACAAGGGCCTGGTCGATTCAGACTACACCAACCTGAACTCAGCCTACGTCTTCCAGGGCGAGGGCGAGAAGGAGGTCACCCAGGAGTTCAACCTGGTCGGCCACTACACCAAGGCCGATTTCGTCGCCGGCATCTACTATTTCCACGAGTCCGACCAGAGCAGCACCTTCGTCGCCCGGCCGCCGGCCAACCTGAAGATCATCATCCCGCCGCTGACCCACACCGATTCCGAGGCCGGGTTCGCCCAAGGGACCTATCACCTGCTGTCGAACTTCTCGGCCACGCTGGGCCTGCGCTACACCGTCGATGAAAAGAACCTGAGCCAGAACTATCACTTCGTGAGCCTGGCCACCGGAGCCCCCACGGGCGCGCCGGCCGGCAAGTTCGACCTGGCCAACAACTACTACGCCTTCACCCCCAAATTCGGCCTGGACTGGCAGATCGAGCGGAACCTGATGGCCTATTTCTCGGTCACCAAGGGCTACAAGAGCGGCGGCTACAACTACGTCGCCTCCACGCCCGCCGCGGCGGAGTTCTCGCCCGAGCGGCTGATCAGCTACGAGCTGGGGGAAAAGAGCGACTGGTTCGACCGCCGCCTGCGGGTCAACCTGACCGGGTTTCTCTATGACTACAGCGGATTGCAGGTCAATCAGCTGATCAGCCCCGGCGTGGTGTCGATCTCCAACGCCGCCAACGCCTCGGTCAAGGGCGCCGAGCTCGAGATCACGGCGATCCCGATCACCGGGCTCAACCTCACCGCCCACGCCTCGCGGCTGGACGCCAAGTATTCGGACTATCCCAACGCGCCGCTGGCGGCCGCGCTCGGCACCGGCACGATCAACGCCACCGGCAACTATCTCGACGCCGCGCCGCCCTGGTCGACCTATCTGGCCGGCCGCTACGACTGGCCGGTCGGGCCGGGGGACGCCTATGTGCGGGCGGAATACTCCTGGCAGGACCGGGTCTATTACGACCCGTCGAACTTCCTCAGCCAAAGCCAGGGCGCCTACGGCCTGGTCAATCTCTATACCGGCTACAACTTCGCCGGGGACGCCTGGCAGGTGCAGCTGTGGGTCAAGAACCTGACCGACAAGCAGTACATCTTCGGCGCCGCCGCCAACGGCCTGGTGCCGACGGGCGAGGCGGGCGCGCCACGCACCTACGGCTTCCGCGTGACCCGGCGCTGGTAGGCAAGGAGCCGGGGCGGCGTTCACGCGCCGACCCGGCTGCTTCAGGTTAGGGCTTGGCTGATCCCGCGTTCGCGGGTTGTCTCATGCGTGCATAGGGGAACGCCTTGCGCGCTCCCTTTCGGCGTGGAGACCAGACATGGCTGGCGGCAAGGCCCTTCGCAGCGTGGAGCCGATCGTCGCGCTGCTTCTGCTGCTGTCGGCGACCACCGGCCTGATCGATGCGGTCAGCGTGCTCGGTCTCGGCAAGGTCTTCACCGCCAACATGACCGGCAACGTGGTGTTCCTCGCCTTCGCCCTGGCCGGGGCGCCGGGCTTTCGCTGGCCGGTCTATGTCGTGGCGCTGCTGGCGTTCGCGGCGGGTGCGCGCCTGGCGGGGCGGCTGGGCGCCAGGCTTTCGGCGAGCCGGCGACGCTGGCTGATCGGGGTGGCGGGGCTGGAGAGCGGTCTGCTCGCCCTGGCGGCCCTGGTCGCCGCCCTGACGCCGATCGCGGCCGACCAGAACGCCTCGCAGGCGGCGCTGGTCATGATCGCCCTGACCGCGGCGGCCATGGGCGTGCGCAACGCCACGGTGCGGGCGCTGAAGGTGGCCGATCTCACCACCACCGTGCTGACCCTCACCATCACCGGGCTCGCCGCCGACGACTGGGGCGAGGGCAAGGTGGCCAAGACCCATGCGCGTCGGCTGCTCGCCGTCTTCGCCATCCTGGTCGGCGCCGTGATCGGTGCGGTGCTGCTGCTGAACTTCGGCCTGGCGACGCCGCTCATTGTGGCCGCCGCCGTGGTCCTCGTCGCCACCCTGCTTCTGGCCCGCGAGGAGGAAGCCGCGTTTTCCTAGAGCGTTATCGGTTCAAATGAATCGATAACGCTCATATTTCCTAGTGAATAGAGCATGATAGTCGCCGAAACCGGCATCCATTTTCGGCTATCATGCTCTAGCGGCTGACGCCGAGTTCGAGATAGCTGCCGGCGCGCCATTGGATTTTCAGCGGCGCGTTGGCGTCGGCGATCGACTCGTCGCTCGCGTCCTTGCCGGTCCCGTAGTTGATCTGGGTGTCAGGACGCTTGGGCGCGCCGACGACGGCGACGATGCGGCTGCCCGGCGCGAGTTGGCGGGCTGTCAGGGTCTGGCTCTCGAACGCCAGGGTCACGGCACGGCCGAGCGCCAGCAGGCGCCGGCGGCTGCGGTCGCCCATGTAGCTGGCCCGCCCGAGATATGAGGCCAGCGACAGGTAGCGGCCGTCCGGGCGCTGTTCGTAGAAATCCACCGCCAGGTCGAAGTCGCGCTTGTTGGTGACGATCGTGAAGCGGCCGCGGAACAGCCCGTCCACCTCGACGCCTTGGGGAAACGGCTCAGTTGCGAAGACCAGGGCGTTGCGGGTGTCGGGGCGATCGTCTGGCGGGTGGTAATCCGCATCGCTGCGGTCGGCGAAGTTCACCTCAAGCTCAGGTCCCTGAGCGCCAGGCGGCGACGCGCTGCGGCTGAACCGGAAGCCGGCGCCGTCGCGCTGGCCGCTCAGATAGAGCTTCAGCCGCTGGCTGGACATCTCGGCCAGGCTGGCGGCGTGACGCCAGCGGTTCGCCCCCATCACCTCGAAATTGATCCGGTCGCGCAGGAGGTCCGGCAGCGGCGCGCCATGGAAGACGTGGTCGAACCACTTCAGCCGCACGTCCTGCAGGTCGATCCGGGCGGCGGGGTCGATGGTGTAGCCGTCGACCACCGGCAGCACCCCGGTCTGCATCGCCGTATGGTGATAGGGGCCGACCAGCAGGCGATGGTCGGCGGACGGCCGATAGCGATAGTGCTGCTGCAGGTAGTAGAGCGCCCCGACCATGCCGCCGTCGTAGTAGCCGGTCTCCACGAACACCGGGATGTCGACCTTGGCGAACTCGCGGCCATAGGGGATCAGCCGTCGCCAGTAGGCGTCATAGCTGGGGTGGTCCAGCCAGGTGTCGAACACCGGGTTGGGCGTGCCGTCGATCTTGTCGAGGTCGCGATAGGGCCGGCCGCTGGCGTACCATTTGCGCTGCAGGCGGTCCCAGCGGTCCGTATCGTCGTAGGTCTGGTCGTCCAGGGCCTTGGTGTCTGTGGTGTAGAACGGCCAGGGATAGATGAAGCTCTGGAACACATTGCCCTGCATCGGCGTGTCTATGCCCGGTGCGTTGCTGGCGTTGGTGGCGATGGCCTTAAGCGCGGCCGGATGATGTTTGACCGCCGCCCACTGGGTCGAGGCGTTGTAGCTGCCGCTGAACATGCCGACGCGCCCGTCGCTCCAGGGCTGGCGGGCCAACCATTCGATCACCGTCGCCACGTCGGCGCCGTCGTGTTCGTAGGGCACGACGGGATCGGGGCTGCGGCCCTTGCCCCGGGTGTAGGCGACCACGCCGGCATAGCCATAGGCCGCCATCTTCACCGCATCGGCGAAGCTCCAGCTATCCTTGGCGTAGATGGTGAAGTTCAGCAGGGCGACGCGTTTGGCCGGCTGCGTCGCGCGCGGCCGCACCAGCATGGCGGCGATCTGCGCGCCGTCCGGGGTCGGGATCAGCACCTGGTCGTCGATGAGGAAGCGGCGCGCGGCGTCGGCGCGGATCAGCGGCGCGCCCTGCACCATCAGCGCGCTCCACGCCGTCAGCGCTTCGTGGGCCGAGATCACGTCGGCTGCGGACGGGCAGGCGGCCAGGGCGGCGCCGGCGCAGGCCTTCGCCGTCTTGTCGTAGGCCGCGCCGAGCTGGTCCAGGTTGGCGCCCCACCAGGGCAGCACGTCGGCCATGCGCCGATCGGGCAACTCGCCGTACAGTTCGGCGAACGCCCGGGCGAAGGCGGCCGGGAAGGCCTGGCCGCCTTGGGCGTACTGCTCGGCGCGGGCATAGACGATCCAGGGAATCAGTCCGTTTGCGCGTCCGGGCTCGGTCGGGCGGTAGAACGCCTGAAGCTTCGCCAGGGTGACCTCGGCCGCGGCGTAGCGCTCGGCGGCGAGCTGCAGGCGATAAAGCTTGGTGAGGTCGGCGGGGGAGGTCGCGGCGGCGTAGGCGGGGATCAAGGCCTCGGCAGCGGTCTTGACCTGGGCGGCGTCGGGGCTGGCCGTGGTCGATGGGGCGTCCGGATCGGCGAGAGCGGCGCCGGCGAGTGCGCCGCCCGCGGGGATGGCGAGGGCGGCGCAGAGCATCAGCGCGAGGCGGCGGGAAGCAGGGGGCATGGGCGTCTCCAGTCGCCGGATCGGTAGCCGGGCCTGGAGCAAGCGGCGGGAAAATCGGCGAATGAACGCCGCGATCCGGCGAACGGTTCGGCGGCGTCGGCCAGATGACCCGATCAGATGACCCGATCAGATGACGCGGTCGCGCAGGCTCCGGGCGCCGGACCGACTCGCTGGGACCGCCTGGCCGGTCGTCAGGTGCAGCAGCATGCGGCCGCCGCCGGCCGGCTCGACCCGCTCGACGCAGTCCAGGTTGACGATCCACGAGCGGTGCACGCGGGCGAACCGGGCCGGGTCGAGGGTCTGTTCGAATTCCGACAGGGTCATGCGCACCAGATGGCTGCCCTCCAGGGTGGTCACCTCGGCATAGTCGTCGGCCCCGCCGATGCACACCACCCGATCGAGGTCGATCGGCCGGAGGTCCTCGCCAGTGCGGATGAAGTAGCGGGACGGCTCGGGGTCGCGCGCGCGTTCCACCGCCGGGATGGCGGGCGCCTGGCCTGCGTCGGCGGGCGGCGCTTCCGCTGATGGCGGCGCGGGGGCGGCGTGGCCCAGCTGGGCATAGGTGAGGGCGGCCAGCACCGCATAGGTGGTCACCTCCTCGAGCAGTTGCCAGGCCGTCCCGCCGGTCGGGAAGGCGCGCACCGAGAACTCGGTGGGGGAAGCGCCGTTGGCCAGGCCGAGCAGGACCAGCAGCAGCCAGAACGACAGCAGCGAAAAGGCGGTGCACAGGATCACATGGCCCAGCGCCTGGATCACCAGGCCGCGCCCGGCCAGGCGGGTGACGATGAGGTGGCGCGCGACCGCGCCGAAGATCACCACCGGCACGGTATTGGCCGCGCCGCCCACGAGCGCAGCGCCGAAGCTCAGCTTGAGGGCCGCCCAGACCGTGATCGTATAGGCCAGGAACACGAGGGCGACCGCCAGGAGATCGGCGCCGCGCCGCTGCAGCACCGATGACGACGCTTTCGAAAATCCAGCCATGCCCTCTCGCGTCCGCATCCGTGTGCGGCGCTGACGATAAGCGTTCGGCCAGACACGAGCCATAGGCGTCGCTTCGCCGGGTTCCACCCGGAGGTAGGCCCTGAGACTCACCCGTTCGGGCGATCACCGGCGCCGCGCCGGCCATTAGGACTCCTGCCGTACCCGTTCGCTGGCCGCGAGGTCGACCGGATGGGCCTTGCGGCGCGACATCGTCCGAAAGCTTGGAGGAGCGCGCGTCCGGAGAAGCTGCATGAAGGCGAGCGCGCATGATCCGGATACCGGCCGCGCCACGGCGGCGGCGGATGCGAGGCTACGGGACTGGATGATCCTCAGCCTGGCCAGCGACAAGGTCGCCCTGACCCGGATGCTGGGAGAGATGGGCGAGAGGCTGCGCATCTATTTCGCGCGGCGGCTGGCGTCCTCGCCTGTCGACGTCGAGGACCTGGTGCAGGAAACCCTGCTGGCGATCTACGCCAAGCGGCACACCTATGATCCGAAGCTGCCGATCACACCGTGGATCTACACCATCGCCAAGTACAAGCTGGTCGATCATCTTCGGCGCCAGAAGCACCGCGTGACCGTGCCTCTGGAGAGCGCCGGTGAGCTGCGGAGCCTTGAAAATCCGGAGGAGGGGGCGATCCGCCTGGATCTGGATCGGCTGTTGAGTCAGTTGCCGCTGCCGCGCCGTCGCCTGGTCGAGGACCTCAAGCTGGCCGGCATGTCGGTGCCCGAGGCGGCGGCCCGTGGCGGCGTGACGCCTGCGTCCGCCAAGGTCATGGTCCACCGCTGCCTCAAGCGCCTCCGCGAGTCCTGTCAGGCCTAGAGGTTCGATCTACAGCGCTGTTCTGCAGCGCTACGGGCGAGGCTCAGCGCCAGAATTCGAGGATGCCGCGCTTGGCGGCGACGGTGACCGCCTCGGTGCGATCACGGACATTGAGCTTGCCGAAGATGCTCTTCAGGTGCGCCTTCGCCGTATCTTCGGATATGCCGAGCGTCTGGGCCAATTCCTTGTTCGACTTGCCGGTCGAGACCTGCTGCAGCACTTCCAGTTCGCGGTCGCTGAGGTTCTCGGCCCCCGCGTGGATCGCGATCTCCTCGGCGATGTCGGGCGCGACCTGGCGCCGGCCGGCGTGGACCGCGCGGATGGTGTTGACCAGGTCCTCGCCGAGCGCGCTCTTCAGGATATAGCCGCAGGCGCCGGCCTTCAGCGCGCGGCCGGCCTGCACGTCGCCGGCGAAGGTGGTCAGGATGATGATCTTGGCGCTGGGGAACTCGGTGCGAATGGCGATGGTGGCGTCCACGCCGCCCATCTCGGGCATCTGCAGGTCCATCAGCGTGATCTCGGGCTGGAGCTGGCGGAAGACCGCCACGGCGATCCGGCCGTTGTCCGCCTCGCCCACCACCTCCATGTCGGTCTCCCGTCCGATGGCCGATGCGATCCCCTCCCGAAGCATGGGGTGGTCGTCCACGGTCAGGACCCGAATTCGGCTCGCGGGCTTGAGCGTCATCATTGCAATGCCTTACGTCTAGCGGCTCGCGAGCGCTCCAACGGGGCTCGTCGGGGGCGCCGTTCCGCCAACGCCCGTCAGGGCGAGCGCAATCCTCCAGCCGGGGCTGGGTCCGCAGTTTCGCGATCCGGCCCAGCGGATCAAGCTACCCGGTCGGGTTAGCGGGGCGCCACCCAGGGTGGCGTTTCGGCCAGTGATTTCCTGCGCGACAAGGTCATCCCGGGTTTCCTGGCGTAACGGAGCGGGAGTGATGGGCGCGTTCGAGTTTGCCGACGAAGAGGTTACGCTTCTCGTTGAATTTAACCATCGACTGTTCAACACGCTGCAGGTGATCGCCAGCCAAGTGGCCTATTGTTCGCGCCCCGGCGGCCCCGGTTCGGTAAGGCCGCGCCTCCAGGCGCTTGAGCATCGGGTCCAGGCGCTGGCCGCCTTGCATCGTCTGCTGGCCTTCCCGGCCCCTGACGGCTTCGAGGACCATTGCCGCACGCTTTGCCGCCTGTTGATCGAGGCTTTCGGCCGGAGTGGGGTCACGTCCGGGGTGCGCGTAGGGGCCTTGGAGATCGGCCGGCGGGAAGAGCGATACCTGGCGCTGCTGGTCGTGGAGCTGGTCACCAACGTCCTCAAGCACAGCCTGACCGAGGATCAGGACGGCGTGGTGTGGATCGACCTGCAGGTTCAGCGGGGCGGGCTCGAGCTGAGCGTGTGCGATAGCCGCAAGGCGCCGGTGAGGGTGTTCGAACCCTCCCGCGTGGTTCAGGCCCTGGCGCGCGCCCTGGGTGGCCATGCCAGCGTGTGCGATCGCGGGGGCTATACCGTCGTCGTGCGGTTGCCCGAGCCGTGCCTGCAAGAGGTGCTCGCGCCGGTGGCCGCGGTCGGCTGCGCTGTCGCGGCGGCGGAGCCTAGAACCGTGCTGTAGTCCCGCTCATGGCGGCAGTCCCGCCGCCTGCAACGCCTCGGCGTAGATCTGCGCCAGGCGCTCCACCGGGAACGGTATCCGCGCGAAGAAGCCCGAGACCGTGAGCGCCGGCTCGATCTGCAGCAGGTCCCGGATCGTCCGCTCGGCTTCGTCCTGCTGGCCGAGCTTGACCCGGGCGACCGCGGCCACGCGCAGCGCCACGGCGAAACGTGGGTTCTGCGACAGCGCGCGTTCGGCCCACCTCAGCGCCTCGGCATAGTCGCCGTCGGCCACCGCGGCGATGGCCATGGCGCCGGAGGCGAGCCAGCCGCGCGGATCGCGCGGATCGAGCCTTTGGGCGCGCTCGACCATCTCGCGGCCTTCGCCCTGGTTTCCGCACATGATCTCGATCCAGCCCGCCAGGGTCAGGGCGGTGGCGGAGTTGGGGTTGATCAGCAGGGAGCGGCTGAAAAGCTCCCGCGCCCGTTCACGTCCCGTCGGGGCCAGGTTCCAGACCGCGAAGGCCGCCATCCAGAGCACCTGGGCGTCGTTGGGCGCCAGTTCGACGGCGCGCCAGGCCAAGGCCACCGCCTGGGCGCGGGCGGCGTCGTCCTGTGGCGTCCACCCCTGAAAATGACACTGGGCCCGGCAATAGGCCGCCGCCGCCATGGCCGGGGCGTAGCCCGGGTCGAGCGCCAGGGCCTGGCCGAGGCAATCGCGGGCCGCCGCCATGCCGATGGCGGTGAAGTCGGAGATCAGCGCATAGGCGCGCAGCAGCAGGTCATAGGCGTCGAGCCGGGCGGGCGGATCGCGCCGCAGCCGCCCGATCTCGGCGAACTGCAGGGTGGGCTCGATGACGGCCGCGACCCGCTCGGCGACCTGTTCCTGCAGCGCGAACACATCCTGGGAGCCGCCGTCGAAACGGTCCGACCAGAGATAGGCCCCCGAAACGGCGTCCACGAGTTGGCCGGTGATGCGCAGCCGCTCGCCGCTGCGGCGGACGCTGCCCTCGAGCACGTAGCCGACGCCAAGCTCCCGCCCGATATGGCGCAGGTCCATCGCCTTGTCCTTGTAGGCGAACGAGGAGTTGCGGGAGATGACGAACAGCCCGCTGCTGCGCGACAGGGCGGTGATGATCTCTTCGGCCATGCCGTCGGCGAAATAGTCCTGTTCCGGATCGCCGCTCATGTTGGCGAAGGGCAGGACCGCGATCGCCGGCGCCCTCGGGCCACGCCAGGCGACGGCGTCTTGCGGCGCAACGTTGTCACGCGGTTCGGGCGTTGCGGCGGCGATCTCGCGCACCTCGCCGACGAACCGCACGCCCTTGCGCGGCAGGGTGCGGATCAGGCGCTGTTGCGCGCCGGTGTCGCCGATGGCGGTGCGCGCCGCGTTCAGGCGGCTGCTGATCGTCGCCTCCGAGACGATGCGGCCATGCCAGACCACCTCGAGCAGGTCGTCTCGGCTGACCACCCGGTCGCGCGCCTCGATCAGGAGCTTCAGCACGTCGAACACCTGGGGCTCGACCGCCACCAGGTCGTCCGCCTTACGGAGTTCGCGGCGAGCGGTGTCGAGGGTGTAGAGTCCGAACTGATAGATCACGATGAGGCCGAATGCTGGTGCTACGCCCTAGCATGCCGGGTCTCCCAGGAAAATCATGGCGATCTGAAGAAGACCTCCAGGTCGTCTGAAAGCGGATATCCGCCCGTGGGTGCAGTCTCTGCATCACCGAGATCGGACCAAGGGAGCCGCACATGACCGAGACTATCGACCCTCGCCGCCGCCAACTTCTCGGCGCGGCCGCCCTGGGCCTCGCCGTCGCCCAGTTTGGCCTCGTCGCCCACGCTCAGGCCGCGGCCGGGGCGGCGCCGACGGAGTTCCCCGGCCCGCTGAAGCAGGTCAAGGCCGGCGTGCTCAACGTGGGTTACGCCGAACTGGGCGCCCCCAATGCGCCCGCCGTAATCCTGCTGCACGGCTGGCCCTACGACATCCACAGCTTCGTCGAGGTCGCCCCGCTGCTGGCCGCGGCGGGCTATCGGGTGATCGTGCCGTATCTGCGCGGCTACGGCTCCACCCGTTTCCTGTCGGACCAGACGGTGCGCAATGGCCAGCAGTCGGCCGTGGCGGTGGACATCATCGCCCTGATGGACGCGCTCGGCATCCACCAGGCGGTGCTGGCCGGCTTCGACTGGGGCGCGCGGACGGCCGACATCATCGCCGCCTTGTGGCCGGAGCGGTGCAAGGCGCTGGTCTCGGTCAGCGGCTACCTGATCGGCTCGCCGGCGGCCAACAAGGCGCCCCTGCCGCCCAAGGCCGAGCTGGCCTGGTGGTACCAGTTCTACTTCGCCACCAGCCGCGGTCGCGCCGGTTACGAAAAGTACCGCAAGGATTTCGCCAAGCTGATCTGGCAGACCGCCTCGCCGAAGTGGAACTTCGACGACGCCACCTTCGCGCGCAGCGCCCAGGCGCTCGACAATCCCGACCAGGTCGCCATCACCATCCACAACTACCGCTGGCGGATCGGCCTCGCCGACGGCGAACGTCGCTACGACGGCTTCGAGAAGCGCCTGGCCCTGTCGCCCATCATCCACGTGCCGACCATCACCATGGAGGGTGACGCCAATGGCGCGGCGCATCCCGAGCCGGCCGCCTATCGGGGCAAGTTCTCCGGCAAGTACGAGCACCGGCTGATCTCCGGCGGCATTGGCCACAACCTGCCCCAGGAGGCGCCGCATGACTTCGCCAAGGCGGTGATCGACGTGTCCAAGGCCTGATGTCTGGGGCCTGATCTGGGGTGCTACTCCGCCGCCGGCGCGAAGCTGGCGGCGGGTTCGGGCGTGGCGGTCAGGGCGGCCAGCAGCCGGCGGCCGCGCTCGTTCCAGTCGAAGGCGAGCTTGGCCGCCTTGAAGCCCTCGCGCCGCATCTGGGTCAGGCGTTCGGTGTCGTCGATGGTCTGGCAAATCGTATCGACCAGATCGCCCATGTCGTCGCGCACGATCAGCCAGCGTTTCACCGGCTCCGGCACGCCCTCCAGCGCCGGCGCCAGGCCGGCCACCGGCAGGCCGGCGAAGATGTAGTCGAGTGTCTTGAGCTTGAAGCCGCCGCCGGTGACCTCGGGCACCACCCCCATGCGGGCGTGGCGGAACACAGTGTCGGGGTCGTCGACGAAGCCCAGCAGGCGGGTGGCGCGCAGGCTTCCCTCCAGCTCGGCGCGCAGCTTGTCGGGCACTGCGCCGACCACGTCGAGCGCTATGCCCTCCTGGGCGAAACGGGCGTCGGCGGCTTTCAGGAAGGCGCGCAGGTTCATCTGCTTGGCCACCCACTTGTAGGTGCCGAACAGCACCACGCGGCGCTGGTCGGAGAGCGGGGCCGCAATGTCGGCGCGGGCGCCGTCGTGGCCCGGCGAGATGACCAGGGTCGAGGCGAGGCCGATGCGCTCGAACGCGCGGGCGTCGGCCTCGGTCAGGGTGACGCCCAGCGACGCGGCGTGGGCGAGCTGGCGTTCGGCGCGGCGCGTCTTGAGCGCGTTGAGCCACAGGGCGAGCTTCTTGAGCGGATTGCCGCGATAGGCCGCGTAGATGCTGTGCGTGACCTCGGTCTCGAAGTCGTGGCCGATGATGGCGGGGCGGATGCCGCGCTGGCGCAGCAGCGGCAAGGCCCAGACGGTGCTGTAATGGTCGAGCACCACGGCGTCGAAACGCTCGTTGCCCAGGATCTGGCGGAGGGCGTCGGCATAGGTGTGGGTGGCGAAGCGCTTGGCCACGAGCGGCATCAGGCTGGCCAAGGACAGGATGCGGTTGTTGGGGCCGCCCGGTATCAGCCGCCAATTGATCTCGGCCGGCAGGTCGGCGGGATTGGGGTCATCGGCGTCCGGATCCAGCAGGCCAAGGAAGGTGACCTTGGCGCCCACCGCGGCCAGGCTGCGCACCACCCCAAGCGTATAGAGCCGGTCGCCGGCGCTGATCGGTGTGGGCAGGATGCGGGCGATCCACAGGATGGTCGGCAAACGTAACTCCTAGGCCGTTAGGCGGGTCTTGAGGGTCTCGGCCAGCCGCAGCGCCAGGGCCACGGCGGTGAGGGGGGGGTTGGCGTGGCTGGAGGTCGGGAAGGTCGCCGCCCCACTGACATAGAGGTTGGGCGAGCCGTGCAGCCGGCCGTCCGGCGCGGTGACGCCCTGCCGGGGATCGGTCGACATGCGCGCCACGCCGATATGATGGCCGCCGACTGGGATCGCCGCCGCGGCGAGGTGGTCTTCCAGCTTCCCGTCCGGCAGGCGCAGCTCGGCCACGCCCGAGCGGGCGAAGGCGTCGCGCATCAGCCGGTAGGAGGCGGCGACCGAGGCGATGTCGGTTTCGGTGAAGCGCCAGTCGACCTTGAGCCGGGGCAGGCCCAGCCGGTCGGTCTCCGAGGCCAGGCTGACCCGGCTGTTGGGGCAGGGCAGTTGCTCGGCGTTGAAGTCCAGGGGATAGACCCCGGCCGCGCTCCTCAGCGCCACATAGGGGATGCGCCGCTTCATCAGGTAGCGCCGCACCGTCCAGTCGACCGCGAAGGCGGCGGTGCGGGGGGCGTCGAACACCAGGTTGCGGCCGTGCGCCAGCCAGAACGACGCCCCGCTGGGCATCTGGGCGGCCAGGGCGTGCTCGACCATCGACAGCTTGCGCCGGTACTCGGGCAGGATCAGCTGCTTGGTCACGTACATGGCCGACAGCACGCCCAGGCCGTGGCGCGGGTCGACCACGTTGGGGTGGTGAAGCCGCACGGCGAGGTTCAGCAGGCCATCGGTGCGCTGGACGCCTTCGCTGATCGTCAGGCGTCGTCGCGCATAGACGCCGTCCTTGGTGCGCTCGAAGCCGAAGGCCACCGGGCGTCTGGCCGGGCGCAGGGCCAACTCGCCGAACGCGCCCTCCAGATGGCACATGTAGTGGCGCCCGAGATGGTCGTGCGCCGGAGCCGCCGAGGGGATGGAGACGCCCAGCAGCCGCACCACCTCCAGCCCGCCGACCGCGGCGACGAAGGCCTTGGCCCGCACGGTCAGTTCGGTTCCGCCGGACGTGGCGGCGATCACGGAGGTGGCGGCGCCGTCGGCGGTGAGGGTGAAGCGCAGCGCCGTGGCCTGGGTCAGCACCTTGACCGTCGCCGCCTTGGCGAGGTCGGCCCGCAGGCGGCGGCCGAAATGGGTGGGCAGGCTGAAACGTTCCAGCGAGCGCGTCAGGACCTTGTCGTCGGCGAAGCCGCCGATGAAGGCTTCGCGCGTGGGCAGCGCCGTATCGCCGTCGAAGTCGGCCTCGCCCGCGTCGCAATAGGCGTTGGCCTCGGGATAGAACCGCGCCACCTCCGCGAACGGAATGGGCCAGCCGTCGCGCAGGCCCGGCCGGGTTTCGAAGTCGAGCGGCTCGTAGGGCACGCAGCGGCCGCCCCAGATGCGGGTGCTGCCGCCGAGGCCCCGCTGGCGATAGAGCGAGGGCGGGGGATGGGCGGAGCCATCGGCCACCGCCCCGGCGTTCAGCTCGTTGGCCGCCTTGTCGAAGGCTTCCGCGCCGGATTCCAGCAGCACGATCTCAGCGCCGCTGTTGCGCAGCGCATGGGCCAGGGTCAGGCCGACCGCGCCGCCGCCGACGATGCAGAGATCGGCTTCGATCGGGCCGGACGCGGCGACCGCGTGCGCCTCGGCGATCACGCGCTCAAGGCCCGGGGCGGCGCCACGCAGCCACCGGCGCGGGCGGCTTGCAGCAGGTGGACGATCTTGCTGGTCCCGACCAGGGTCGAGGCGGCGCCCTTCAAGCCCAGCGCTTCGCGGATGGCCTGGTCGGCGGCCTCGTGGCGGATCACCGCTCGTTCGGGATCGAAGCCCCCGAACACTTCGCGCACCAGCACGCGCACCCCGGCCCGCTCGGCGGCCGCGCCCACATCGGGGGCGGCGCGCAGGAGCGAGAGCGGCAACTGCAGCAGCCGCACGCGCGGGTCGGCTAGGGCCGCCTGGGCCGTGGCGGCCTCGTCGGTGGATATGCCGGGCCAGCCGATGTCGCCGGCCTGGCGTAGCTCCTCCAGCACGCCCACGGCGTCGCCGCGGCGGACCGTATCGAGGTCGGGGTTGTGCAGGAAGAAGCCCTCGATGCGCTCGCGGTTGAGACGGCGCAGGCTGCCCTGGGCCTCGCGGCGGATATGGGCGGGGTCGAAACAGAGCGGGTAGGGCGCCGCGCGCCGGTTCAGCATCTTGCGCCGTAGCGATCCGACCGAGCGGACCGCCGGTTTCAAGGCCAGCTTGACCAGTCGCAGCGAGGCGGCGCCGGCCGGCATGATCTGACCCGCCTTGGAGCAGACGAAGGCTTCGCGCCCACGCAAGGCTGAGCCCAGCCAGCGTTCGCTGTCGCCCTGGCCGTAGATGTTGGCGGTGTCGAACAGGGTGACGCCCGCGTCCAACGCCGCCTCGACCAGGGCTCGGGCCTGGGATTGGGACATGGGCTGGGTGAGCGAGCCGAACCGGGAGCAGCCCAAGCCGACGCGGGAAGGCTCCATATCAAGCCGGGGTGAGGTCATGCAGTCCTTGCGTAGAGCCGGGCCTTGCCCGCAGCCGGGAAGGGCGAAGCGCGGGTGGGAGATGGCCGGCGCCGTCGATCAGTACGAGCCGTCGCGCGCCAGCACGGCCGGGACGGTCTTGAGCACGATGCCCACATAGAGCCGCGGCGAGCGCCGCCGGGCGTACATGACGTCGAAGGCGACGCGGCGGCGGTAGGACACGTCGCTGCGGCCACCGACCTGCCACAGGCCGGTGATGCCGGGGCGCACGGCGGTATAGTGGCGAAAGCGCCGGCCATAGCGCGGCACCTCGGCGCGAACGATCGGGCGGGGGCCGACCACGCTCATCTCGCCGCGCAGCACGTTGAGGAACTGCGGCAGTTCGTCGAGGCTGGAGCGGCGCAGGAAGGCGCCCAGCCGCGTGATACGGGGGTCGTGGCGCAGCTTCTGGGTCTCGGTCCATTCCTTCTGGGCCGCCTCGTCGGTGGCCAGCAGGTGGTTCAGGCGCGCCTCGGAGTCCGTCAACATGCTTCGGAATTTCAGGCACTTGAACTCGCGGCCGCCCCGGCCGATGCGGGTATGGGCGAACAGGGCCGGACCGCCGTCCTGGCATCTGACCATGAGGGCGATCAAAACCAGCAGCGGCGTGATGAAAAGCAATATTGACGCAGCGAAAACTATATCCAGTACCCGGATCAGTTTTTCACCGGGCGCGACAAGTGTATCCACCCCCACAGCGCCGCGGGCGTCAAAGTCATCGTTGCAGGGAATGAAGGGCGGCTGAGCCGGACTCTCATCCTTAACTGCTGCGGTGCGATACACGGTGAAACCCTTTATGGTGCGGTGCACATAAGATCAGGAAAATTGTCGCATTCACTCTGAAGTGAGCTATTTGTAAGCGGATTTTTAAGCTACCCAGTGGAAACGGTGAGGGTGCTCGCCCATGTTGTCCGGGCGTGCGGGTCGCAAGGAGATGTTCATGGGCGTCGCCAGAATGGCTGGGGGCCTGACTGCTGCCGGCGCCAAGCCGCGCGGCTCCAAGTCTGCCGACGTCAATCCCAATTCGTCTCCTGAAAGCGACTCTGCCGAAATTTCTGGCGACGCGGTGGAACAATCTGGTCTGCGTGCTGACAGCATAGGCGGCCGGAAATGGAGCAGGCTCCAAACCGTCGTCTTTGTTGTTATTTCGTCAGCGGCTTTGTGGTGCGCCATAGGATATGGAATCTTTCGGCTGCTTAGTCGCTCATAAGATTTTTCATCGATAATTACGTCGGAACTCTGTTCCGGCGGCCTAGCTTGCGCCTTAATGTCGGGGAAAGCGCCCTTTATCCGATCGGGGTGGCGCCATTGCAGCGTGGCTGTTGTTAACCTATTAAGAAATATCGAACGCCTTGAACGCGTCACCATCGAATGCGTTCTCTCGATGCTCGCTGAAATCGGCGATATTTGGAGACGACGACGATGTTGTTCGCCTTGGGCGCCTCCCTTTGTGTGATTCTGGCGCTCCACCCCTTTGCGCTCTACCCGCTGTCGCTGCTGCTGGCCCCACGCCGCACGACGCCGCGGGTTGCGCGCCCGCGAGATCAGCGCCTGCCGGTGGCGGTGTGCATGTCGGCCTTCAACGAGGAACGGGTGATCGTGGCCAAGGTGGAGGGCCTCCTGGCCATGGCGGCCGAATACGGCCCCGCCACGATCCACATCTATGTCGACGGGGCCGAGGATCGGACGGTCGAACTGCTGACGCCCTATGCCGACCGGGTCGATCTGGTGGTCTCGGCCGAGCGCCGGGGCAAGACCGCGGGGCTGAACCTGCTGGTCCAGCGGAGCGGCGGGGCGCTGCTGGCCTTCACCGACGCCAATGTCGTCACGCCGGTCGATGGGCTGGTGCGCCTGGCGGAGACCTTCGAGGATCCGAGCGTGGGCTGCGCCACCGCGCGCCTCAGCTACAGCAACCCGGACGAGACCGGCATGAGCTTCGCCGGCGCGCTCTACTGGCGCGTCGAGGAGGCGATCAAGCGGCTGGAGAGCGAGACCGTGGGCGTGCTGGGCGTCGACGGCGCCTTCTTCATGATGGCGCGCGAGGCCTATGAGCCCGCGCCCGACCACCTGATCGACGATCTCTACGTCTCGCTGTGCGTGCTGGCCCAGGGGCTGCGCGTGGTGTCGGTGGACGAGGTCGAGGTGTTCGAGCGCAACGCCACCCGCGCCACCGAGGAGTTCAAGCGCAAGGCCCGCATCGCGTGCCAGGCGTTCAACGTCCATCGCGCCCTGTGGCCGCGGCTGCGGCGCCTGCCGCCCCTGACGCTCTACGGCTACATCTCGCATCGGCTGCTGAAGTGGCTGATGCCCTTCACCCTGGCGCTGGCGGGGATATTCACCATCGCCGCGCTCGGCCAGTGGCTGGGCTTGGGGTTGGCTCTGTTGCTGGTGGCGTTGGCGGCCGGCGCGCTCGGCCTCGCCGCCGTGGTCGGGCTGAAGCCCGCCCGGCTGCTGCTGTCGGTGGCGACGTCCTTCGCCGGGGTGGGGCTCGGCGTGCTGCAATCGTATGGCGGCCGCAGCACCTACACCGTCTGGACCCCGGCGGCATCGATCCGGGAGTAAGGCGCGGCCCGGCTCCCCTGCACGGATGTGCGGCGCAGGGGGGCGGGCGTCAGCCAGCGGCAAGGCGAGGGCGCGATCGGTCATTGCTGCGCGCCCGAGGTCCCGATCAGTCCTGGTAGTAGGCCCGCTGGGCCTTCGAATAGTAGTAGGCGGGATTGCTTGCGCCGACCGCGCGCGAGGCGGTGTTGACCATGGTCAACACCACGCCGGCCATCGGCGCCCCGTCGTTCTCGAGCTGGGCCAGGGCGGTGCGGGCCGCCAGGCGCGGCGTGCGCCGCCAGCGCACGATCAGGAGCACGCTGTCGGCGAGCGCGCTGATGGTGCGTGCGTCGGCCACCGCCAGCACCGGCGGGGCGTCCAGCACGATGTGGTCGTAGTGGTTGCGCATCCGGTTCACCAGGTTGCGCATCCCTTCGCCGCCCAGCATGTCGACCGGGGTGAAACTGACGTCGCGCGAGCTCAGCAGGTCCACGCCACGCACCACATCCGGTTGCAGCGCCTGTTCCAGGGTCGCCTCGCCCGAGAGCACGTCGAGCAGGCCGGCTTTGGGCGCGGCGTTGGTCGTGGTGCGCAGGGGGCGGCGCAGGTCGCAGTCGATCAGCAGCACCCGTTCGCCGCTCATGCCCATGATCCGCGCCAGGGAGACGGCGCAGGTGGTCTTGCCCTCACCCGGCAGGGCTGAGGTGACGGCCACCACGCGCGCGCCGCCACCGGTGCGCGGGCCGGACAGCAGCAGGGTGCTGCGGACCGTACGGAGCGCCTCGGCGAAACCGGACATGGGCTTGGCCAGCACGAAGTCGATCGGCTTGCGGGCCTTGGCCCCGCGCAGCCGCCGGGCCGGCAGTTGCGGCACCGAGGCCACCAGCTCGACCCCAAGCCCGCCCTGGACGTCGTCGGCGGTGCGCACGGTGCTGTCCAGCGCCTCCAGCAGCAGGACGACGGCGGCGCCCATGGCCACGCCCATCAAGAAACCGAGGGCGGCGAACAGGCGCTTGTTGGGGAAGCTGGGGATGCCGGGCGGGGTGGCGGCGTCGACGACGCGGCCGCGGGTTTCCTGGGACTGGCGCTCCTGGCCGGTCAGCTGGGCGGTCTGGGCCAGCTGGTTGTAGACGAGGCGCTTGGCGTCAGCCTGGCGCTGCAGGGCGTCGGCCTGGACCGAGGCGCGTTCGTTGCCGGCCTGCTGGCCCTTGAGCTGACCCAGCAGGCCATGCAGGGCCTCGGCGCGGGCGTTGGCCGACTGCGAGGTGCTCTGCAGGCCCGAGACGATGCGCTGGCCCTCGGCCTTGATCTGCTGGTCCAGGCTGTCGACCTGGTCCTTCACCTTGATGGCTTCGGGGTGCAGCGGGCCATAGCGGGCGTTGATCTCGGCGGCGTTGCGCATCGCCTCGGTGCGCTGGCGGCGCAGGTCGGCGATGACGTTGGAGGTCAGCACGTTCGACACCGAATCCAGGCCGCCGTTTGCGATCTGGGTCTGGGCCGCAGCCAGGTTGGAGCGCGCCGCGGCGGCTTCGGACTCGGTGGCGGCGACCTGGGAGGTGATCTCGGCGATCTGCTGGTCGGTGACGGTTTGGCCGCCCGAGCCCAGGGTGGCGATGCCGCTGGCGGCCTTATAGCGCGCCACCGCCGAGTCGGCGCCTTCGGCCTGGGCGCCGAGCGCCGACAGGCGCTGGTTCAGCCAGGCCGACTGGCGCGCGGTGTCCTGCAGGCGGATGTCCAGGCTATGCTGGATGTACTGGTCGGCGAAGGCGTTGGCGAGCAGGGCGGCCTTGACCGGCTCCAGGGCGCGGAACGACACGTTCACCACATAGGTGCCGCCGGCGCGGCGGGTGTCCAACTGACCGAGCGCGTTGGCGATGGCGGTCTCGCGCGCCTGATCCGGGGTCTGGGGCTGCGGTTTCTGGCCGGCCAACCGCTTGAGCAGGCTGAGCTTGGACGTGTTGAACTCGGGGTCCTTGTCCAGGTGGTACTTGTCGACCACGGCCTCGCCGATCGCCCGCGAGTGCATGATCGCCACCTCGGTGTCGACCACGGCCTGGTCGGGCATACCGGCGGCGGCGGGGGTGTTGGCGTCGATCTCGCGCCGCACGGTGGGGTCGATCTTGACCTGGGCCGAGGCAGTGTAGACCGGCGTCAACCTTAACGTGACCGCGACGCTGACCAGGGTCGTGGCGACGACGATCAGGGCGAACAGCCGCCAACGCCGCGCGAACATGTCGAGCAGGCTCGAAAGGTCGAGCGGTTGTTCGAAGCGGCCGGCCGACAACGGGCTGCGCAGCTCCCCCTGACCGCCGTAGGCGTCTGAACTCAAGCTTGCCATCGGTTGCTCCTGAGGGGGTATTCCGCTCAGACTTTGAAGTAGAGCGTAAGGATGAATTTGGTTTCGCTGAAGATCGGGCCGAGCAGAGTGCCGAAGGAAGATCTGTCCGTGTAGGAGCCGAAGGCCTCGACGCCGATGTTGCGGGTGAAATTGTAGTGACCGCCGACCCCGTAGGTCAGGATGTGGTCGTCCCGGCTGACGCCATGGAAGGCGTCGTCCTCATAGGTGACCTCGGCGTTGAGCAGCAGGTTGCGCAACAGCTCGTAGTCGGCGCGCAACTGGCTCTGGGTGCTGATGAAGCCGCCGACGTTGAAGTCGACGCTGTCGTCGATCTCGCGCTTCACCGAGCCGGTGACGGTCAGCAGGGTGGTGGGGAAATATTCCAGCTTCACGTCGGTCGCCAGGCCGCTGACGGCCCGGAAGGCGGCGTTGTCGTAGTCGCGCTGGATGTAGCCGACCCCCACGGTGCCGCGGATCAGGGCGGTGAGGTCGAAGTTGGCGCCCGTCAGATAGCGGTTTTCCGTGCCGCTGAGGTCCTGGCCCAGGTTGGTGTGGGTGTAGGTGTTGTCGGTGTGGCTGATCTCGGTGAACAGCGCGGTGTCCGGGGTCAGGTTGTACTCGCCGCGGCCGGTGACGCGCCAGGCGTTGTGGTCGTTGAAGTTCTGCGCCAGTTGCCCCCCGCCCACCGCCAGCACGCTGTCGTAGCTGTAGGTGTGGAAGTCGCCGGCCAGGATCAGGTGGAGGCGGCCGGTCTGGTGGTTGGCGCGCAGGAAGGTGTCGGTATCGACATAGCCCAGCGGGGCGGCGGCTCCGGTCGGGTAGTAGCCGGAATCCTGCTCCTCGTAGAGCTTGTGGGCGGTGAAGCCGGCGACCAGGTAGTCGTTGCTGCTGATGTCGTACCTGCCGTTCAGCGCCACGTGCCAGCCCTGCTCGTCCTCGGAAGCGTGGCTGACGAACTCGCGCAGGTCGGCGCCGACCGTGGCGGAGATGGCGTTGCGCGACCAGTCGGAGTTGATGGTGACCTGGGGGGCGACGGCGAAATACTCGTCGCCCACCTTGTTGTCGCGGGTGCCGAAGATGTTGTCGGAGTAGCCGAACCCGGTGGACAGGGTGGGGAAGATCGTGAAGCCCCCCTCGTGCCAGCCCAGGGCGTCGTACTCCGGGTGCGGACGCTCCAGCACGCTGACGTTGCGGCCTTGGCTGTAATCCGGCGGGATGTCCGGATTGAGCAGCTGCGACTGCATCGCCTGCTGGGCGTGGGCCGCCGGCGCCACGGCCAGGCTTCCCAGCGCCAGGCCCAGGGCGACGGCGCAACAGCACTTGGTGCCGGACCCGGCCAATCGGCCGGTCATTCGGTAAGCCGCCGTCATCAGAAGTACCGCTCCCCGACACGGATGGTGTCGCCGGGCTGGACCGGCGTGGTGGAGGTCAGGCGGTACTTGTGCTCGGCGGGTTCGCCGGCGCTGCGGATGTATACGTGGTGCGTGTCGGCGCGGTAGCTGAAGCCCTGGGCGGTGGCCACGGCGTTCAGCACCGTCAGCCCACTGGAGAAGGGATACTGGCCGGGCTTCTGCACCTCGCCGAGGATGAAGAACGGCCGGAAGGTCAGCACCTCGATGCTGACGTGCGGATCGCGCAGGTAGCCGGCGCGAAGGCGGTTCTGGATCTCGGTCTGCAGATCGCTGGTGCTGCGCCCAGCTGCCTTGACGTCGCCGATCAGCGGAACGGCCAGGTCGCCGTTCGAGTTGACCAGATATTCCCCGGTCAGGGTCGGCTCGTTGAACACGATCATGCGGATCTTGTCGGCCACGCCGAGCCGGTAGTCCGAATTGGGCCGACCGCCGTTCGCCTCCACGCTCGCCGTCGCCTCAGGTGCGGGCTGGGCGCTTGCGCTTGGCTGGGTCGACGCGACCGACGGTTGCTCGGGCCCCTGCTGCACGGGCGCGGTGGGAGCGGCGATCGGCTGGGTCGGCGCAACCGAGGCGGGTGGCGACGAAAGTGAACCTTGAGCTGATGCGGCCCCAGATAAACCGAGAGATAGTATTGCCACGGTTATCCACCGGAACATGCGCAAAGTCGCTCGTATCTCCATCGATGCCCTGCTGTTGATGTGGAGCCGATGGCCAGAATCGGCGTTCAGGCTTCACAACGCATTATGCGAAAAAGCGATGCGTGCTTTCTCACAATTATTGCTGCGCCGCACAATGACATATAAGAGCAGCATACGACAAGCGGAGGTTCCTTGATGCCCCAACCCGGCCAGCCGACGTTCGCCTCGTTCTGGGCAGGCGCACCGCCTTCGCCATTCGAACTGGCGTGCTTCCATTCGTTCGCCCGGCGCGGCTACGACCTGGTGGTCTACAGCTACGATCGGTTCGACGGCATGCCGGATTGGCTGACATTTCGCGACGCCAGCGAAATCACTAGCCGCGCCGATCTGGAGTTGTACATCTACGACGGCAAGCCCAACCTTAGCCATTTCTCCGATCTGTTTCGCTACAGGCTGTTTCAAGAAACCGACCGAATTTGGGTCGACGCCGACATCTTTCTGATGCGGCCGTTCGATTTCGACCTGCCGACCAGCATCTTCGCCAAGGAGACCGAGACCAGCCTGTGCGCGGCGGTGATGCGGCTGGACCGCGCCGACCCGCGGCTGGACGAACTGGTGACGCGCACCCGCGCCCTGGCCGGCAAGTCGCTGTTCTGGGGCGAGACCGGGCCCCGGCTGATGACCTCGGTGTTCGGCAAGACCGACGCCTTCAAGGACGCGTTCGCGCCCTCGACCTTCTATCCGGTGCTCTACGACGTGTTCTGGAAGGTGTTCCTGCCCGAGCAGCGCGACGCCTGCGAGGCCATGTGCGAGCAGGGCTACACCCTGCACCTGTGGAACAACATCGTGGTCCAGCTCGGGGTCTGGAAGTCGCTGGCCCCGCCCGAGGGCTCATACCTGCACGAGCTGTTCGCCAAGGACGGCAGCCTGGAGTTCTTCTCCGGAACCTATCCGGCCGCGGTTATGCGGCGGATGGTGGAGAACTGGCGCGGGCGGTTCAGCGGCGAGGATGTGGGCCTCGGCAACCTGGCGCGGCAGCTGGCGCCCAGCGCGCTGCGCACCGCCAAGCGGCGCGGCTGGCTGCGGGCCTGAAGCGGGTGAACTCCAGCCGCCCGGGTCTTTTTGCAGGGGGCGTTTCGAGAGGACGCGGCTCAGGCGGAGGCTTGGACAGCTCCGGGCTCCGGGCGGCCGCGGCGGAAGCGGCGGCGGGCCGGATCGGGCCGGCGCTCGGGCTGGACCCTCAGCAGCGCCCCCAGGACCTGGCAGGTGACGACATAGACCGGCACCACGAAGCCGCCGCCGCCCAGGTTGAAGAACATGAACAGGGCGAAGGCGATCAGCAGGCTCGGGGCCTCTGCGAACAGGCAGTAGATCAGGAAGGCGTAGAAGGCGAAGAACGTCAGGAAGCCGTACTCGTAGATGATCTTGGCGAAGGGCACGAGGATGAAGCCGGCCACGTTTTGGCTCTGGCCGGCGCCGGTGCTGCCCGCCCCGTGGCCGGTGAACATGAAGCGCGGGTCGCCCGCCATGTCGCCGACGATCTGGAACGGGACGTTGAAGCGGTAGTAGCCGCTGGACCCGGCGGTGCCGATCTCGCCGAAGCGGTGCGAGACCTGATCGTACCAGCCGATCGCCCCGGCCACGATGGCCGCCACCAGGACCAGCAGGCCCAGGGTGATCAGCATGCGTGGCGACAGCTTGGTCAGCACCAGCGGCGCACACACCGCCAGCAGCAGCAGGCCGGTGCCGGCGAACGAGATCAGCAGCACCACGGCGTAGAACACCATGCGCAGCAGGCGCTGGCGCAGCGCCAACTCGATCATCAGGGCGATGGCGGTGAACTGGGAGACGAACGACACCTCCAGGAACAGGAAGGCGTTGGGCTTTTCCCAGGGCGAGCCGAAGGCCACCGGCTGCAGGTAGTTGTAGCCGGAGAACAGGAACTGCTGCGGCGCCAGCTTGTCGAGGTCGGGCCAGGCGCGCCAGCCCACGGTGAGCTGCATCAGCTGCTGCAGCACCACCAGGCCGCCGGCCACCAGCATGACGTTGAGGAAGATGTCCATGCAGCGCCGATACAGCGCCGGCTCGACGTAGAAGCGCAGCACGAAGGGCGCGTACAGCGCCAGCGCCAGGAACACCGAGTTCACCGAGAACGGCTGGCCGCCCAGGAGCTGGCTCGAAATGGCGGTGACGGCGAAGGCGCAGAACAGCAGCAGTCGTACGGGATCGAGCCCGATCATGCCGTTCAGCGCCAACAGGCCGACGCCGATCCAGCTGGTGAAGACCGCGATCTCCATCACGTCGCCGCCGACGGGCAGGCCGAACTTCTGCAGCAGGGTGACGCTCAGCACCTGCACCAGCACGAACGCCAGCAGGGCCCACGACTTGCCGCCCAATTTGCCGCCCCCCAACTTGCCCCCGTCTGGCTTGCCGCCCAACCGGGTGTTGGGGGGACGCGTCGGTTCGGCGAAGGCGAGGGCCATGGGCTTCCTTTCCGCGTCGGCGAAGGCGCCGACCGATCGAGGCGACCGCGCGACGGTGCAACCGCCGCCGCCGATCTCCGTTTCCAGCCGCTCGGACCGCAAAGGATCGCTCCCATGCAGACCGCGACGCCGTTACAGCCCACCCCAGGGGGACCGACCCTCAGCGTGATTGTCAACAACTACAATCACGAGCGCTTCCTGCCTGAGGCGATCGACAGCGTCCTGGCGCTGGACATGCAACTGGCTGAAATCGTTGTGGTGGACGACGGTTCCACCGATGGCTCGCGCGCGGTGATCGCCGGCTATGGCGATCGCGTGATCCCGGTGCTGCAGACCAACGCCGGCCAGCTCAAGGCGTGCATGAATGCGCTGGCCCACACCAGCGGCGACTACGTCTATCTGCTCGACGCCGACGACAAGGTGGACCCGGATTTCGCCCGCCATGCGCCTGCGGCGCTCGTCAGCCGCCCGGCCAAGCTGCAGTTTCGGCTGGCGAGCCTGTCGGCCGACGGCGCGCCCTTGCCCTCGACCTTTCCCGACTATCCGCAGGGCTACGACACCGCCCGCGCGCTGCGCGACATGGAGGTTTGGGGGCTGTACCTGTCGCCGCCGACCTCGGGCAACGTGTTCCGCCGCGACGTGCTGGAGCGGGTGGCGGAGAGCCCGGTCGACTACGAGAGCGCGGTGGACGGCTTGGCGCTGTATCTGGCCCCGACCATGGGCGAGGTGGTCACGCTGGACCGGGCCCTGGCCTGGTATCGGCTGCACGGCTCCAACGTGCACCAGCAGCACGTGCTGAGCGCGCCGCGGCTGAAGAAGGAGGTGGCGCGCACCACGGCGCGCTGGAAGCACTTCAGCGCGTTGACCGGCTGGTCCGATCCCTTCGAACACGGCGGGCCGCCCGGCATGGTGCGCGAGCACCTGTTGATGATCGAGGTGGCCGAGGGGCGGCGGCCGCGGCTGGGCGACGGGATCGCCTTCCTGCGGCGGTTATGGGCCAGCGGCCTGCGCGCCAAGCAGAAGCTGATCCTGACCACCTGGACCATGGCCGTGGTCGCGCTGCCGCCGAAGCTGGCCCGCACCGCCTGCGAATGGCGGCTGTCGCCCTTGAACCGTCCCAAGTGGCTGAACCGGCGGCTCGTCCGCGCCGACGCCCGCGCCGCGACCCTGTCCTGAGCCAAGAGGCTGAATGACGTCGACCACCCTTACCGTCAGCGATCACGAGGCCGCCGAGGCGCCGGCCGAGGTCCGTTCCGGCGGCCCCGCACCCGGAGGCCAACCGCCCGGGGGCCAACCTCCCGGGGGCATGAGCAGCCGCACCGCGCTCGGCATCTTCTGGTTCATTCTGCAGAACCTGAGTTCGCGCGCCACCGCCTTTCTCAGCCAGATCGTGCTGGCCTGGCTGCTGTCGCCGGCCGACTTCGGCCTGATCGGCCTGACCTACGTGGTCACCAACATCGTCAGCCAGCTGGTCAATTTCGGCGTCGACGACGTGCTGGTGCAGCGCCAGCGCCACGTGCGGTTCTGGGCCGGATCGGCGCTGTGGGTGGGGCTGGCGCTGGGGCTGCTCGGCGGCGGCATCGTCATGGCGGCGGCGCCGGGCATGGCGGCGCTGTACCACGCGCCGCGGCTGGTGGGCTTGTTGGCGGTGCTGGCCATTTCCATGCCGATCGGCACCCTGTCGACCGTGCCGACGGTGATGCTGCGCGCCCAACTGCGGTTCAAGTTCCTGGCCGGCTACAACGCCTTCGAGCTGATCGCCCAGCAGGCCTTCACCATCGTCCTGGCCTGGCGCGGCTTTGGCGCCTACGCCTTCGTCATCCCGGTGCCGATCATGGCCGTGGTGCGGGTGGTGGTGTTCTGGATCGTCGGCCGGCCGCCGCTGAGGTTCCGGCTGCACCGAGCCCAGGGCGGCTATCTGCTGCGCAACGGGGCGGCGGTGTTCGGCTCCAAGCTGATCGTCTCGGCGATCGGGCAGGGGGACTACGCCATCCTCGGCGTGTTCGCCTCCAACGCCACGGTGGGCGCCTACTTCTTCGCCTTCCGCCTGGCGGCCCAGCCGGTGTTCGTCCTGGCCGGCAATTTCAGCGCGGTGATCTATCCGGTGCTGACGCAGTTCAAGGCCGACCTGCGTCGCCAGCGCGACGCGGCGCTGAGGGCGTCAAGGCTGTTGGCCCACATCGTCATTCCGCTGAGCGTGATCCAGGCCGGCATGGCCGCCCCGCTGCTGCACGCCTTCTTCGGCGCGCGCTGGCTGGCGGCGATCCCGCTGATCCAGATCCTGAGCATCGGCCTGGCCTTCGACGCGCCGCCCTGGATCGCCGGCGCCCTGTTGGGTTCGCGCGGGGAGTTCCGGCGCGGCTTCGTCTATTCCTGCATCTCGCTGCCGGTGTTCTTCGCCCTGGTGGTCACGGGCACGGGGACGCTGGGCGCGCGCGGCACGGCGCTGGCGGTGGCGGTCTACTACCTGCTGTACGGCCCGGCCTACAGCTACGCCGTGTTCCGCTCCGACGGGGTGAAGTTCGTCGCGGTGCTGGCGCTGTATCTGAAGCCGGTGCTGCTCTCGGCGGCGGCCCTGGCGGTTGGACTGGTCGCGGCGGCCGGGGTCGGACGGATCGTCAGCTACGACTTGGTGCGCGCCGGGGTGATCGGCGCCGTGGCCGCCCTGGCCTACATCCCGCTCAGCCGCCTGTTTGCGCCCGACGAGTTCGAGGAGGTGGCGGCCAAGCTCCGCGGCGTGCTGTCGGAGCGGGTCCCGGGCCTGGCGCGGACGCTGCGCCTGGCCTGAGGCCGCGCTCGGTCAGGCGGCGATCTGCGCCGCCGTCTCGGCCGCGCGGCGCGGCGGGGGCGGGGCCTTGGCCCGCAGCACGCCCGGCCGCTTCAGCAGGGCGCGGGCGATGGCGAACGGATAGTCGCCAAGCGGGGTGAAGGCGGCGAACTGGCCAAGCTCGCCCCGCCGCAGCAGCCGCGCCTGGCAGCCCGAGCGCAGCCAGCGGACATTGGCGCGGTCCTTGGGCTTGAGGCCGGGCATGGCCTTGTCGGTCTCGGCGCGGATGAAGGCATGGTCCTGGGCGCTGAGCCGATAGGGGCGATAGGAGACCAGCTCCAGCAGCTTGGCGGCCACCGCGATACGCAGATAGGCCTGTTCGTCGGCATCTAGGTCGCGCCCGGCCTCGGTGACGATGGCCTCGACGGTCTCGGCGCGCTTGTAGGCATCGAGCCGGGAGGCCTCGAACGGGATGTCGGCACGCCCGGCCTTGCGCCGCAGGTGGGAGATGGCGGCGAGTTGTGAGGCCGTGGCGGCGATGCGGCCGTTCAGCACCGAGGCGCTGGAGATGCTGGCGGCGTGGATGCGGTAGTCGCCGACCAGGAACGGCAGGCTGTGCAGCCGGCCCAGCTCCAGCAGCCGCCAGTACAGGTCGGTGTCCTCGGAATGGAAGGCGTAGCGGTAGCCGCCGGCCTGCACCAGCGCGTCCCGCCGGATGGTGAGGAACGGGTGCATCAGATAGGGCTCGCGCGAGGGGATGGCCGTCGGGTCGCAGGCCTCCACGGGCGGGATGATGGCGTAGGTGCCGATCGGCTGGCCTGCGCCGTCGATGTGGCGGGCGTAGCCCGAAATCGCCACGCAGTCCGGATGGCGGTCCAGATAGGCGACCTGCTCGGCGAAGCGCTCGGGATAGGACAGGTCGTCGGCGTCGTGGCGGGCGATCAGCGGCGCGCGGCTGTGGGCGACGCCATAGTTCAGCGCTTCGACAATGCCGCCATTGGCCTTGCGCAGCACCTTGATGCGCGGATCCTCGGCGGCCAGGCGGGCCAGCACATCGGGGGTAGCGTCGCTGGAGCCGTCGTCCACCGCCAGCACCCGGAAGTCGCCCAGGGTCTGGGCCTGGATGCTGCGGATGCTTTCTTCGATGGTGTCGGCGGCGTTGTAGATCGGCAGCAGCACATCAACGCGGGGTTCGGCCAAGCTTACAACTCCAGTTTCGGCGAACACCCCACCGCGTGCGCAAACTCCCGGCGGTTGGTCCCGGTTCCCCCATTGGTCGAAACCTTTCGCCGCGCCGCAATATGGGTCGCCTCACGGAACAACCCTTCCCGTACAGACGCTTTGAGCGGTGGGGATGCGCTTTCAATAGCTGTGGTTGTGCTCCGCAGCATGACTTGGCGAGCGGGGCGAAACGCTCGGAGGCGAGCATGGATCGACGCAACTTCACCCTGGGCGCCGGAGCATTGGGCGCCGGAGCATTAGGTTTGGGTGCGCTAGGCCGCGCGCCTGCCTGGGCGGCACAGCCCACGCCCTATCAGGGTCAGGGGCGCTTCGAGCTGGTCAAGGACTGGACCTTCGGCAAGAGCGCGCCCGGGGCCACGGTGCGCAATATGAGCGATCTGCAGAGGTCGTTTTTCTTCAAATACATCTACAGCAGCGGCAAGCTTGATCGGCTGGATCATGAATGGTCCGTACACACCGTATATCCCGAGGGCGACCCGCGCTCGCTGCACGTGTTCACCCCTGACGCCCTGGTGCTGAAGGCGCGCATCCCGCCGGGCGGGGGCGTGCGGCCGGGCGGGATCGAGTCGGGCATCCTGCGCGCCAAGCTGCCGGTGACGCCGGGCATGTATGTCGAGATGCGCGCGCGCCTGCCGCATGGCCTCGGCGTCTGGCCGGCGTTCTGGCTCAACCCGGGCGTGGAAAGCGACGACGGCAAGTTCTCGGCCCTGCCGTGGCCGCCCGAGATCGACATCTTCGAGTTCTTCGTCTGGCAGGGCCGCAGCGCGCCGCGGATCATGGAATGCCACACCCAGGACAACGGCGACGCGGCCAAGTACGGCGGCGAGCACGACCTGTTCACCCTGTTCAAGGACGGCAAGTACGACACCGGCCAGGACATGTCGGCCGACTACCACACCTATGCGCTGGACTGGATGAAGGACCAGCCGATCTGGCTGCTCGACGGCAAGAAGATCAAGCAGACCCATTACGAGTGGTCCGCACCCCCGGCCCACATCCTGGTCAGCAACCAGATCGGCATGACCATGTCCGGCGTCGACCTGACCGGCATGCAGGCCGGCGGCGACAACTGGGACTATGCGGTGAAGCACCTGCGGGTCTGGCGGCGGGTGTAGGCGAGGGCGGCTGCCGCCCGCCTCACCAGGCGGTGCGCCGGTTGATCTCGCTCAGCACGCGGCGGATGCGGCGCTTGGTGGGGGTGTCGAGATTGCGGGGCGCGTTCAGGCGCTCGAGCTTGCGGGCATAGGCCTCGCCGAACAGCACCGGGTGATACATGCGCAGCTCCGGCGCCTCGGCGGTGAAGGCGTGGCCGTCGATGACGTTCTCGAACGAGAAGCTTTTCAGGTCATAAAAAGACCGGCCGAAGTCGTTGAAATCACGGCAGATAAGACCTGCCGCATGAAGTGTGGTGGCGACGAACGCCTCGTCGTTGGGCCAGAGCAGTCGGCGGGTCAGGCGGCGGGAGTGCTCGACCCGCTTGGCCAGCAGGACGTCGAGCGCGCGGGCCGAGAACCGCGTCACCGGGAAGAAGCAGCGGAACGGGGCGCAGTCACGCGCGCTGGCGTGATGGCTCCAGTACCAGTCGGGCGTGGCGGCCTGGATCTGGCCGGCCAGGAGATCGGCCTCGATCCGGGCGAAGAAATCGAAGAAGCCGGCAATGTCGCCGCCGAGGAAGCGCACGTCGCTTTCGATCATCCAGAAATGCTCGACGTCGGGATGCTGGTGGCGGGCGACGTAAAGACCGTAGTCGCCGCAACGCCAGGCGAAGTCGGGCGGACAATACAGGCCGAGGCCTCGGCAAGCTCCGATCGTCAGGCTGACCTTGCCGACAGGGCCGAAGCTATCTGCGACGCTCACCGGACCCTTGCGCTCATCGACCAGGAAGGCGGTCGGCCGCCCGCTGGCGTGGCCGAGGGCCTGGCCAAAGGCGACGGTCTCGGCGTCCAGGCTGGTGGTGCGGATCAGGATCACCGGCGCGGCCCCGTCGGCAGGCGGCGCGCGAGGCGGGGACGGGCGAGGGGCGAAACTCGGAACTGCAGAACGGTCGCTCTTTCGGGGTTGGTGGCGCGAGGCGTCATCGCGCATGCAGGTGGCGAAACGTCGGCGCCTGAGCCTGGTTGCCGAGCGAAACGACCTGCGTCACTGGAGCGCGGCGGCGAAAATAGCGGTTGCGGAGCCCCGCCCAACCCAACATGACGGGCTACTCCCTCTGCGCGCCGATGGCCTATCCGCGCGCATCCCGGCTCCCAGGAGGGGCGAGGCTCGGCGCTCAAGTGAACAGATTTCTCGACCAACGCCTGCACATGCGGCAGCTCCGGCTGATCCGGGCCCTGAGCGAGAACGGCAGCCTGTCGGCGGCCGCGCGCGCCCTGCACGTGACCCAGCCGGCCCTGACCAAGTCCCTACACGAACTCGAACGCACCGTGGGCGAACCGTTGTTCGAGCGCAGCGCCAAGGGCGTGCGTCCCACCTCGTTCGGCTGGGCGCTGGTGCGCTTCGCCGACCGCACCCTGGCCGACCTTGACCGCCTCGACGACGAACTCAGCCGCCTGGCGGCGCCGGGTGAGGGCCTGGTGGTGCTGGGGGCGCTGCCGGTGTCGGCCGCGGGGCTGATGCCGCGGGTGGTGCGCGCCCTTAGACGCGACCACCCAGCGCTGGAGTTGAGGATGGTGGTCGAGCGCACCACGAGCATGCTGCCCAAGCTCGAGTCCGGGGAATTGGATCTGGTGCTGGGCCAGCTCTACACGCTGGATATGCCGGACAGCATGGTGCGCGAGGTTCTGTACGACGAGCCGATCTCGGTCATCGCCCGCGCCGGCCATCCGCTGTTCCAGAAGCCCAAGCTCACGGTTGCGGACCTGGAGGAGTGGGACCTGGTGCTGCCCACCTTCGGCCAGAGGCTGGGGCGCGACATCGAGCACCTGGTCGCCGCCCTGGGGCTGTCCGCCTCGCGGCGCCTGCTGCGCAGCAACTCGCACCTGTTCATCCGCGAGGTGCTGCACGAGACCGACATGGTCGGCATCGGGCCATGGATGCTGATGGCGAGCGACCTGATGCGCGGCTCGCTGCGGGTGGCGCCGATGATGATCGATGCGCCGCCGCGGCCGGCGGGGCTGATCCTCAACCCCCAACGGCGGCTGTCTCCCAGCGCCGAGGTGTTGGTCGACGCCATTCGTCGAGGGGCCGCGGAGCTGGTGGAGGCGAGTAAGGCCATTACCGTTGGTTATGGGGTGGACGAGAAAAGCAATGCTCCCTGCGGCTGAGGCTGGCGCTAGCGTGCGCCATGGTCATCAGGTGGCCTTAGAAAAACAAAACCTGAATCAGGGAGTTATGCTGCTTGTGGTTGCGCCGCCCTAGGCGCGACCGCCTGGTAGGTTTCCTGGTTCAGCGCCAGGAGAGCTATAGGCATGTCAGGCAAGACGGCGCTTGTCGTGAGCGCGCATTCCGCGGATTTCGTCTGGCGCGCCGGCGGCGCGATCGCGCTGCACGCCGAACGCGGCTGGGCGGTGACCGTGGTCTGCCTGTCGTTCGGGGAGCGCGGCGAGTCGGCCAAGCTCTGGCGCAAGGACGGCATGACGCTGGAGGCGGTGAAGGCCGGGCGCAAGGTCGAGGCCGAGCGGGCCGCCGACAAGTTGGGCGTGGCCGACATCCAGTTCTGGGACCTGGGCGACTACCCGATCACGCTGAACCGGGATTCGCTGTTCCGGCTGGCGGATCTGCACCGCGCCATTCGTCCGGCGTGGACCATGAGCCATTCCAAGGCCGATCCCTACAACGCCGACCATCCGGCGGTGACCGCCTTCGCCCAGGAGGCCCGCATCGTCGCCCAGGCGCACGGCCACAACCCGGGCGTGCCGGTGATCGGCGCGCCGCAGGTCTATCTGTTCGAGCCGCATCAGCCGGAACAGTGCGGCTGGAAGCCCGACACTATCCTCAACATCACCGAGGTCTGGGACCGGAAGCGCGCCGCCATCGAGTGCATGGAAGGCCAGGAGCACCTCTGGGAATACTACACCCGCGTGGCGCTGCAGCGCGGCGCGCAGGGCGGCCGCAACTCGGGCCAGCCGATGACCTATGGCGAGGCCTACGAGACGGTATTCCCGCGCGTGGTGGGGGAACTCTGATGGGCGGCGTGGTCGTCACCGGCTGCCCGCGGGTCGAGACCGAGACCTGCGAGGCCTTCGCGCCCTTCGGCGTGGCCACCGTGCACGAGGCCCAGGGCCGCACCGGCCTGCTGGCCAGCTACATGCGCCCGATCTATCCCGGCGCGCGGATGGTCGGCACGGCGGTCACCGTCAGCCTGCCGCCGGCCGACAACTGGATGATCCACGTCGCGGTGGAGCAGTGCGGCGAGGGCGACGTGCTGGTGGTGACGCCCACCTCGCCCTGCGACGCCGGCTATTTCGGCGAGCTGTTCGCCACGGCGCTGAAGCAGCGCGGCGTGCGCGGCCTGGTGATCGAGGCCGGCTGCCGCGACCTCAAGGAACTGACCGAGATGGACTTCCCGGTCTGGTCGCGCGCGGTCAGCGCCCAGGGCACGGTGAAGGAGACGCTGGGCTCGGTGAACGTGCCGGTCGTCTGCGCCGGCCAGCTGATCCATCCCGGCGACCTGATCGTGGCCGACGACGACGGCGTGGTGGTGGTGGCCCGCGCCACGGCCGCCGAGGTCGCCCGCAAGAGCGCCGAGCGCGAGGCCAAGGAGGCGGCGAACCGCGCCCGCTTCCAGGCCGGGGAGCTGGGGCTGGACGTCTACAAGATGCGCGAACCGCTGGCCGCCAAGGGCCTGGTCTATCGCGCCTATCAGGAGGGCTGAGCGGTGCAGGAAATCCGCGCGGCCCTGATGCGGGGCGGCACATCCAAGGGCCTGGTGTTCCTGGCCTCCGACCTGCCGGCGGATACCGCTGCGCGCGACGACTTCCTGCTGCGCGCCATGGGCTCGCCCGACCTGCGCCAGATCGACGGCGTGGGTGGGGCCGATCCGCTCACCAGCAAGGTGGGGGTGGTCAGCCCGTCCGCACGCGCCGACGCCGATGTGGACTACCTGTTCCTGCAGGTGGTGGTGAACGAGGCCCGCGTCGACCCGAACCAGAACTGCGGCAACATCCTCGCCGCGGTCGGCCCCTTCGCCATCGATCGCGGCTTGGTGGAGGCCCGTGGCGAGCGCACGCCGGTGCGCATCCACATGGTCAATACCGGCGCCCTGGCCACCGCCTGGGTGCGTACGCCGGACGGCAAGCCGACCTATGAAGGCGACGCGCGCATCGACGGCGTGCCGGGGACGGCCGCGCCCATCCCCATCGACTTCCTCGACATCGCGGGTTCGAGCTGCGGCGCCCTGCTGCCGACCGGCCGCGCCAGGGACGTGGTGGACGGGATCGAGGTCACCTGCATCGACAACGGCATGCCCGTCGTGCTCATGCGCGCCAGCGACCTCGGCGTCAGCGGCCATGAGGCGCCTGAGGCCCTGGAAGACAACGCCGAGCTCAAGGCCCGCGTCGAGGCCGTGCGCCTGGCCTGCGGGCCGCTGATGAACCTCGGCGACGTCGCGGCCAAGAACGTGCCGAAGATGTGCCTGATCGCGGCGCCCAAGGCGGGCGGGGCGGTGTCGACCCGCAACTTCATCCCCCATCGCGTGCACAAGACCATCGGTGTGCTGGGCGCGGTCTCGGTCGCCACCGCCTGCGTGCTGCCGGGATCGGTGGCCGAGGGGATCGCGCAGGTCGAGGGCGTGAGCGGGGAGGGCCTGATCCGCCTGGACGTAGAACACCCCTCCGGCGCCTTCACCGTCGAGATCGAGGCCAAGGTCGAGGCTGGCGAGCTGCAAGTGAGCCGCGCGGCCCTGCTGCGCACCGCGCGCATGTTGATGGACGGCGTGGTCTATGCCGGGCCTGAGCGGGCGGCGGCATGACCGTTCCGATTTCTTCTGTCGCCCTGATCGGCTTCGGCGAGGTCGGCTCGATCTTCGCCCGCGATCTGCGCGCACTGGGCGTGAGCGAGCTTGCGGCCTTCGACCCGCTGTTCGCCGATCCCTTGAGCTCGGCGGCGCGCAACCTGGCCCAGGCCCAGGGTGTGCGCGCCTGCGCCAGTCCCCAGGATGCGGTTCGCGAGGCCGAAATCGTCTTCGTGGCCGTCACCGCCGGCTCGGACCTGGAGGCGGCCGCCGCGCTCGACGGCGCCCTGGACCACACCCCGTTCGTCGTCGACGTGAACTCGGTGTCGCCGGGCGTGAAGCGCCAGGCCGCCGCGCGGGTGACCGCCGCCGGCGGGCTCTATGTCGAGGCTGCGGTGATGACCAGCGCGCCGCCCAAGGGATTGGCGACGCCGATGTTGCTGGGCGGTCCGCATGCCAAGGCCTTCGCCCCGGTCGCCGCCCGGCTGGGCATGGACGTCGAGGTGTTCTCCGACGTCATCGGCCGCGCCGCCTCGGTCAAGATGTGCCGCAGCGTGGTGATCAAGGGCCTGGAGGCGATCCTACTCGAGAGCCTGCTGACCGCGCGCCGCTACGGCGTCGAGGCCGAGGTGCTGGCCTCGCTCACCGACACCATCCCCGGCGCGGATTGGCCGCAGCTGGCCCGCTACATGATAGGCCGCGCGGCTTTGCACGGTCGGCGCCGCGCCGAAGAGATGCTCGAGGCCGCCCGGACCGTGGACGAGGCGGGTCTGGAGCCTCTATCGGCTTGCGCAACCGCCGCCCGCCAGGGCTGGGCCGCCGAGATCGCCGCGCGCACGCCGGCCGACGCCCTGTCCGCTCCGGACCTCGCCACCCTGCTGGACGGGCTGCTCGCAGCCCTGCCGCCCAAGACCGCCTCTGAAGGAGTCGCCGCATGAAAAGCTGCATGCCGCCCGATCCCAACGTGCGCCGGCCCCGGTTTACGCCGCCGGCCAAGGCTTGCGACGCCCACTGCCATGTGTTCGGCCCGGCCGCGGTGTTCCCCTATGCGCCGGACCGCAGCTACACCCCGCCCGACGCGCCCAAGGAAGCGCTGGCCCACCTGCATGCGATGCTGGGCATCGAGCGGGCGGTGATCGTCCAGGCCAGTTGCCACGGCAGCGACAACCGCGCGACCCTGGACGCCATCGCCAGCTCGGGCGGGCGCTACCGCGGCGTGGCCATCGTCGACGACAGCTTCGACGACCGCCAGGCCGAAGACCTTCACGCTGGCGGCGTCCGCGGCGTGCGCTTCAACTTCGTCAAGCACCTGGGCGGGGTGCCGGACCTGGACGTGTTCCACCGCACCCTGGACCGGATCGCGCCGCTGGGCTGGCACCTGGTCCTGCACATGGACGCGGGCGACCTGCTCGAGTTCCACGACATGCTGCATGGACTGAGGCTGCCCTTCGTCATCGACCACATGGGGCGGGTGAAGGCCGGCGCTGGCCTCGACCAGCCGCCGTTCCGGGCCCTGCTCGAGCTGATGAAGCACGACAACGCCTGGGTGAAGGTTTGTGGCTCCGAGCGCGTCTCCACCGCCGGTCCGCCGTTCACCGACAGCGCGCCCTTCGCGGCCGCCCTGGTCGAGGCGGCGCCCGACAGGGTGCTGTGGGGCACCGACTGGCCGCACCCCAACATCGCCAAGGACATGCCCAACGACGCGGACCTCGTGGATCTGATCCCGCTGTTCGCCCCCGACCCCGATCAGCAGCGTCGCCTGCTCGTGGACAACCCGGAGCGTCTCTACGACTTCACCGTCTGACGACGGCGAAGCGACCAGAGCGACCGCGCCTACAGGCCCGAGATCATGACCCCTCTCATCGACCATCCGGCGAGCGATCGCCCCCACGCCCCGCCAGCCGCCCGCAAGGCGCGCTTCGGCCTATTGGGGAAGCTGTGGTTCCAGGTCGTGCTGGGCATGATCCTGGGCATTGCGCTGGGCGCCGTCTCGCCCAAGGTCGCCGCCGAGATGAAGCCGTTCGGCGACGCCTTCATCGCCTTGATCCGTATGCTGATCGGCCCGGTGATCTTCTGCACCGTCGTGCACGGCGTGGCCGGCATGAACGACATGAAGCGGGTCGGCCGGGTGGCGCTGAAGGCCATCGTCTATTTCGAGCTGATCACCAGCGCAGCGCTGGTGTTCGCCCTGGTCGGCGTCAACCTGTGGCGGCCGGGCGCGGGGATGAACATCGACGCCCACGCCATCGACGCCCACGCGGTGGCCAGCTACGCGGCCCAGGCCAAGCACCAGAGCTTCGACCAGTACGTCCTGCACATCATTCCCGACACCTTCGCCAGCGCCTTCACCCAGGGCGAGGTGCTGCAGATGCTGTTCGTGTCGGTGATCTTCGCCTTCGCCCTGTCGGCGGCGGGCGAGGTGGGGCGGCCGGTGCTGAAGCTGGTCGAGAGCCTGTCCCAGGTGTTCTTCCGCGTCGTCGGCTTCGTCATGTACGTGGCGCCGATCGGGGCCTTCGGCGCTATCGCCTTCACCGTCGGCAAGTTCGGGACCGGCTCGCTGGTGGCCCTGGGCTCGCTGCTGGCCGAGTTCACCGTGGTCTGCGCCCTGTTCACCTTCATCGTGCTGGGCGGGGTGGCCCTGTGGGCGCGGGTGAACATCTTCCGCCTGCTGGCCTACTTCCGTGACGAGCTGCTGATCACCGCCGCCACCACCTCGTCCGAGACGGTGCTGCCGCGGCTGATCGAGAAGCTGCGGCGGCTGGGCTGCGAGGAGAGCGTGGTCGGGCTGGTGATCCCCACCGGCTATTCCTTCAACCTCGACGGCACCTGCCTGTATCTGACCACGGCCGCCATGTTCCTGGCCCAGGCCACCAACACCCACCTGACGCTGCTGCAGCAACTCGGCCTGATCGCGGTGCTGCTGCTGACCTCCAAGGGCGCCGCGGGGGTGGCGGGTGCGGCCTTCGTGGTGCTGGCCGCGACCCTGGGGTCGGTGGGCTCGATCCCGGTGGCCAGCATCGCGCTGATCCTCGGCATCCACCGCCTGCTGGCCGAGGGCCTGACCTTCGTCAACGTGGTCGGCAACTGCCTGGCCACCATCGTGGTGTCGCGCTGGGAAGGCGCGATCGACGACGAGATCCTGAGCCGGGAAGTCGGCATCCGCCGCCCAACCTAGGCCACTCCAACCACCTGACCACCAAACCGGCGTCGAGTGCGGGGCCGGACGCCTGGCTGCTGCCGGAAGCGCCGCCGCTTGGCCTCAAACAACCACCTCGGGGGAGGAACGAATTGAAGAAGATTGCAGCATGTGTGGGCGGATTGGCCCTCGTTCTGGCCGGGGTCGCCCGCGCCGATACGGTCGCCGATACCGCGGGTTCGACAGCCGTCGGGACCACGGCGGTGCAGAACCCCGACTACGCCGGTCTACAGCAGTCCAAGGCGGTCGACAGCGCCCTGAAGCCGGCCAGCATTCCGCAACTGCAGGGCCTGGCCGACATCGCCCACCAGCTCTACGACAAGGACGGCGTGCTGCTCCGCGGCGTGCTGAACAACGACCTCCAGGGCAACACCGGCGGCCTGCGCCAGGGCGTCGACAACGGCGGGGGCTACAGCTTCGGCCTCGACTGGGATACGCGCAAGCTGCTGGGGACCGGTGGGCAGGTCTATGTGCTGTTCACCCAGTTCTACGGCAAGACGACCCAGCACAACATCGGCAACGCCATCAAGACGGAAGGCTGGTACTATCCGGTCGAGCACTTCAACCTGTCGCAGCTCGCCTATTCGCAGGACTTCTTCAACGACAAGCTGAACTTCTACGGTGGCCGGATGAACGCCACGGCGCCGTTCGCCCGTCCGACCTATGGCTGCCAGTTCATCAGCGGCTCGCAGTGCCCCTATTTCCTGCCGCTGCAGACGGGCGGCTTCACCAGCTTCCCCTATGTCACCTGGGGCGGGCGGCTGAAGTACAACCCGACGCCGGCGATCTACGCCCAGGTCGGCGCCTTTGAGGTCGACCCCCGCCGCCGCACCGAGGAGGGCTTCAACTGGAGCCTGAACGGCGCCACCGGCTACGTGCTGCCGGTCGAACTCGGCTACAGCACCGATGACCGCCACTACAAGATCGGCGGCTGGTTCAACAGCGCGCCCTACACCGACCCGCTGCTCAACTCCAAGGGCCTGTCGCGCGTGTTCAACGGCGGGACCGCGCTGAGCTATTCCGGCGGCCGCGGCGGCGTCTACGCGCTGGGCGACCAGGTGATCTACCGGCCCAACGACGGCGCCCAGCGCAACCTGGCGGTGTTCGCCTCCACCAGCATGCCGATCGACCAGGAAGAGATCTTCCAGTCGCAGAGCACGGCCGGCTTCTACTGGACCGGACCGATGGCGGCGCGGCCCTACGACACCCTGGGCGTGATGATGACCTACATCGTCTTCACCGGCCGCGAGACCGAGCTGATGGATGAGGAACTGGAGAAGGCCAAGAGCACCTCGTTCATCAACCGCGACGAGGTGATGACAGAGTTGAACTACGGCTATCGCCTGGCCCGCGGCGTGACGATCATTCCCAACTTCCAGTACATCATCAATCCCGACATCTCCCAGCGCGCCAACGCGCGGATGGCGCCGAAGGACGCGGCAGTCCTGGGTGTGCGCCTGTCGATCAATCTCGGCGAGATCCTGGGCCTGCCCTCGGTGATCCCGATGGCGCGCGCGCCGGGCTATCACGGCCTGCAGTAGCCGCGAGGGGACCGCATGGGCGCCCGCAGGTGGTCCAGGACCGCCTGCGGGCTGCTGCGTTCGCGTTTGAGAATTTCGGGGGACCAATATGTTTTCGTTCAATAATATTTCATTCGCTCGCAAGCTGACGCTCACCTTCGTGAGCCTGATCGCCTGCATGCTGCTGGTCTGCGTGACCACCATCGTCAACCTGCAGAGCATCAGCCGCGCGGCTCAGCTCAGCGAGCGCTCGCACGAGATCATCACCCTGGTGGAATCGGCCCTGGGCTCGATCAACCAGCAATCCGCCTGCGCCCTGGGCTTCCAGGTCTCGCCGACGCCGCCGCGCATGAAGGCCTACGACCGGGCGGGCGCGTTCTTCGACCAGAAGCTCGCGCGGCTGCGCAGCTTTCCGCTCTCGACTGAGCAGTTGGACGGCGTGGCCGGGTTCGAGGCCGCCGCCCAGGCCTGGCGCAGCGACGTCGCCGAACCGCAGATGCGGTTGGCGGCCAAGCCCGAGACTCGCGACCAGGCCCTGGCCCTGATCAACGGCGGCCTGGGGCTCAAGCGCATCGGCCAGATCCGAGAGGCGGCCACGGCCTTCGAGGGCGCGGAGCGGCGCAGCCTGGAGGCGCGCTCCCTGGCCCAGGCCCACGCCCAGCAGGCGACGCTGGTGTGGATGATCGTCGGTGGCGGCGGTGCTGTGGGCCTGTCGCTGATGCTGGCTTGGCTGCTGTCGCGCAGCATTGCGCGTCCGGTCGTGGCGCTGACCGCCACCATGCGGCGGCTGGCGGCCGGCGACAACGCGGTGACGGTGCCGTCGGCGAACCGCCGCGACGAGGTCGGCCAGATGGCCGAGGCGGTGCAGGCGTTCAAGCTGGCGGCGATGGAAAAGCTGCGGCTGGAGAGCGAGACGGCCGAGCAGCGCCGCCAGGCCGAGGCCGAGCGCGCCAGGAACGAAGCCGACAAGGCCGAGGCCGCCAAGCGCCAGACCCTGGCGATGGAGTCCCTCGCCATCGGGCTGGAGCGGCTTTCCGACGGCGACCTGCTGTTCCGCATCGTGACGCCGTTCTCGGCCGAGTACGAGAAGCTGCGCACCGACTTCAACGTCGCGATGGACAAGCTGCGCGAGGCCATGTCGATCGTCGGTGTCACCGCCGCCGCCATCCATTCGGGCGCCGGCGAGATCTCGTCGGCCGCCGACGACCTGTCGCGCCGCACCGAGCAGCAGGCCGCCAGTCTGGAAGAAACCGCCGCCGCGCTCGACCAGATCACCGCCACGGTGAAGCGCACCGCCGAGGGGGCCATCCACGCTCGCAGCGCCGTCTCCACCGCCAAGACCGACGCCGAGCGCTCGGGCGGGGTGGTGCGCGACGCGGTCTCGGCCATGAGCGGCATCGAGCAGTCGTCGCGCCAGATCGGCCAGATCATCGGCGTGATCGATGAGATCGCCTTCCAGACCAACCTGCTGGCTTTGAACGCCGGCGTGGAGGCGGCGCGGGCGGGCGACGCGGGCCGTGGCTTCGCCGTGGTGGCTTCCGAAGTGCGGGCCCTGGCCCAGCGCTCCGCCCAGGCGGCCAAGGAGATCAAGGTGCTGGTGTCCGCCTCGGCGCAGCAGGTGTCGTCGGGCGTGAACCTGGTGGGCGAGACCGGCGCGGCGCTACAGCGGATCCTGGCTCAGGTGGGCGAGATCAACGGGGTGGTGGCCGAGATCGCCGCCTCGGTCCAGGAACAGGCGACGGGGCTGCAGCAGGTCAACATCGCCATCAACCAGATGGATCAGGCGACCCAGCAGAACGCCGCCATGGTGGAGCAGTCCACCGCCGCCAGCCACGCCCTGAGCCAGGAGACCGAAGAGCTGGCGCGGCTGATCGGCCAGTTCCGCACCGCAAGCGGCGAACAGGCCAAGCCGTCGCAACTGCTGCTGCAGTCGCCGGGATCGTCCCGACAGCTCGGGCGTCGAGGCCCGGCTCCGCTGCAACTGGTGCGCGGCGCCGCCGAGGTGGACTGGCAGGAGTTCTAGGCGACAGGCGGCGGCGAACCCTCCCGTTCGACGCGGGCGGCTGCTAAGGCGATTTCGGCCGTCCTTCGTCGTCGGCATGGGGGCTCGCCGGTCATGCGCAGAAGAAAATCGTCTCGCCCGTTGGCCGTGGTCGTCGGGCTAGCCGGCGTGGCGGCGGTGGGCGGCGGGGCGTGGCTGCTGCTGTCGCGCGCCGCGGCGCCTAAGCCGACCGCTTTTGGCTGGCCGGCGGCGTTGACGACCGTGGCCGGCGACGGCGTGCGGGGCGTGGCCGATGGGCCGGCCGCGCAGGCGCACTTCAGCGACCCGTTCGCCGTGGCCCTCGACGGCAAGGGCGCGCTCTATGTGGCCGATGCGGGCGACGCCAACCGTATCCGCAAGATCGATCGCGACGGCCGCACCACCACCTTGCCCGGCGCGTTCGACACCCCGTCGGGCCTGGCGGTCGATGCGGCGGGCGATGTCATCGTCGCCGACACCGGCGCCAATGCGATCCACAAGATCAGCCCCAAGGGAGTGGTGACCACCCTGGCGGGCGACGGAACGGCGGGATTTCGCGACGGGCCGGCCGGGCAGGCGCGCTTCAACGGCCCGATCGGCGTGGCGACGGACGGGAAAGGCAACGTCTATGTCGCCGACACCTATAACGACCGCATCCGCCTGATCACGCCGGATGGCCAGGTGAAGACCCTGGCGGGCGGCGCGGCCCCGGGGTTCGCCGACGGCCAGGGCGCGGGCGCGGCATTCGACACGCCCTGCGGTATCGCCCTGGACCGGAGCGGCGCGCTGCTGATCGCCGACACCGGCAACGACGCCATCCGCAAGCTCGGCCCGGACGGCCGGGTCGTCACCCTGGCGCACGCGGCGCGGGACGACCGCGACAGCGTGCTGCGGGCGCCGGTCGGCCTGGCTGAGACCTGGGACGGCTTTGTCTACATCTCCTCGTTCCGCCGCGGGCGCATCGTCGAGCTGTCGCCGGCAGGCGCGCTGCGCATCCTGACCGGGCGCGATGCGCCTGATCCCGGCAACGCGGGCCTGCGCCTGGCCAGCCCCGCCGGCCTGGCGCTCGACCGGGCGGGCGCGCTCTACATCGCCGATCCGGCCGCCTATGCGGTGCGCAAGCTCAGCCTTCGGCATACCGGCGCCCCCGCGGCGGGCTCAGAGATCGCGACGGCGTCGCCGGCGTTCGTTCGCGCCGCCAGCTTCCCCTGGCCGGTGAAGCCCCAGGACGGCTGGCACGAGGTGGTGGGCGGCATGGGCGAGGTGCGTGGCGACTACAAGGGCGAGAGCCGCGATCACATCCACGCCGGCCTGGACGTCCGCGCCGATGTCGGCGCGACGGTGCTGGCGACAGTCGACGAAAAGGTCGAGAGCCCGCTGCCCGACTGGGACCTGGACGGCCTCGCCGAAGGCCTGCGCATCCACGACATGACCTACATCCACATGAAGGTCGGCCGCACACCCACGGGTGCGCCGCTCGACCCGGCGCGCTTCCAACTGGTCCGCGACGCCGCCGGCCATCTGGCGGCGGTGCGGGTCAAGCGTGGAACCCGCTTCCACGTCGGCGACCCGCTCGGCACGGTCAACCGCATGGCCCACGTGCACCTGGAGCTGGGGCCGCCGGGCGGCGAGATCAATCCCATGGCGTTGCACTTCCCTGGCTTCACCGACCACTTCGCGCCGCGGATCGACGGCATCCAGCTGTTCGACGCTTCCGGCAAGCGGCTGACCGAGCGCAGCCAGGGCCGGCTGCTGGTTCCGGCCCACGGTGGCCCGCTCAGCATCGTGGTCGACGCCTGGGACCAGGTGGACGGCGACGAAGCCCGCCGGCGCCTGGGCCTCTACCGGGTGGGCTTCCAGGTGCTGCGTCCCGACGGGTCGCCCGCGCCAGGCTTCGAACAGCCGCGGATCGGGCTGGAGTTCGACCGCATGCCGCTCGACTCTGGCGCGGTGAAGATCGCCTATGCGCCGTCCAGCGGCGATGCGGTCCACAGCGCCCAGCCGACCCGCTTCCTCTACGTGGTGACCAACCGCGTGCAGGGCGGCCACGCCCGGGTGGGCGGCTGGAATCCTGGGAGCCTCGCGCCCGGCGACTACGTGATCCGCATCCTCGCCGCCGACCACGCCGGCAACCAGGCGCTGGCCGGGCGGGACCTGCCGATCACCGTGCGCTGAGGCTGACGTTTGGGGAGTTGAGGCGACGGCGGCGCGCCCCTACAAGCGGCCGCGCGTAACGGTGTAACGGAGAGATTGCATGAGTCAGGAACAGGTCGTCATCCAGGCCAAGGACGGGCCGTGCAAGGCCTGGGTCCTGACCCCGGACGGGCAGGGACCGTGGCCGGCCGTGATCTTCTACATGGACGCCTTCGGCATCCGCCCGGGCATGATCCAGATGGCGACGCATGTGGCCTCGCAGGGCTACGTGGTGCTGCTGCCCGACCTGTTCTACCGCTTCGGCCCCTATGGTCCGTTCGACCCCAAGGAAGTGCTGAAGGGCGATTTCCGCGCCACGGTCGGCCCGATCATGGCCAGCACCGACAACCACAAGACGGCCGACGATACGGCGGCGTTCCTGGCCTATCTGGCGGGCCGCGACGACGTGGCCGGCGACAAGGTCGGAACCGTGGGCTTCTGCATGGGCGGCGGCATGGCCCTGACCGCGGCGGCCTACTATCCCGACCGCGTGGTGGCGGCGGCCAGTTTCCACGGCGGCAGGCTCGCCACCGACGATCCCACCAGCCCGCACTTGCTGGTCTCCAAGATCAAGGCCGAACTCTACGTGGCCGCCGCCGACAACGACGGCAGTTATCCGCCCGAGATGGCCGAGCGGTTCGAGGCGGCCCTGAAGCAAGCCGGCGTCCGCTACAAGAGCGAACTCTACACCGGCAAGCTGCACGGCTGGATGAAGCCGGACATGCCGGTCTATGACGCCGAAGCCGCCGAGCGGGGCTGGACCGAGCTGTTCGCCCTCTACGCCCGCACCCTGCGCTAGCCCGCGTTGCCGTAAGCGGGCGTTTCCAGCGCCCGCTTACGATCTCCCAGCCGATCGACCTGGCTCAGCCGAGCCGCATGGATAGCTCGACGTCCTCGGCGAACGGCGTGGACAGGTAGCCCTGCGCCGGCGAACGCACCCTCGCCAGGTAGTCGGGGCTGTAGTCGGCATTGTCGGCGACGATCAGCGCGCCGGGCCGCAACCGGCTTTCCAGCAGGCCCAGGATCTCGGGATAGAGCGCCTTGGCGCCGTCGAGCAGAACCAGGTCGATGGTGTCGGGGAGATCGGCGCTCAGCGTCTTGAGCGCGTCGCCCTCGCGGATCTCCACCAGGTCGATCAGGCCGCCGGCGGTCAGGTTCTGCCGGGCCCGCGCCACCTTGGAGGGTTCGAACTCGCTGGTGATCAGACGGCCGCCGCCATTGTCCCTGAGGGCCGCGGCGAGGTGCAGGGTCGAGATGGCGAACGAGGTCCCGAACTCGACGATAGTCTGCGCGCGGCAGCTCCGCGCCAGCATGTAGAGCAGGGCCCCCGTCTCGCGCGAGACGGCGAGCGGGACGTCCTTCAGCCGGCCGTAGAAGTCGAGATAGTCGGTCTTGCTGTGCATCAGGCGCGTGCGCTCCTCAGCCGAGAGGCTGGCGATGGCGGGGATGGCTGCGGGCGAGGTCTCGTCCGCCTGTTCGAACAGGCGCTCGAGCAGGGGCGCAAGGGGGGCGCGGGTCAGGGTCGTCATAGGGGTTTCCGGTCGGGCTGGACGCGTCGTTGCGCTCACCGGAAAATACGATCAATTATTCGCGTTCCTCATTCGCGTTCCCGGCGTCCCGCATGACCGACCGAGCAACTCCCAGAATTTCCACGCGAAAAGAGCCCAGCCAAGCCCGCTCGGCGGGGCTGGTGGCCGACATCCTGCAGGCGGCGACTCAGGTTTTGGCGGAGGAGGGGGCGCAGCGTTTCACCACCGCCCGCGTGGCGGAAAAGGCGGGCGTGAGCGTCGGCTCGCTGTACCAGTATTTTCCCAACAAGGCGGCCATCCTGTTCCGGCTGCAGACCGACGAGTGGAAGGACACCTCAGCGCTGCTGCACGGCATCCTGGCGGACCAGACCATGGCGCCGCTGGAGCGGTTGCGGACCGCGGTCCACGCCTTTGTCCGCTCGGAATGCGAGGAGGCCGAGATGCGCCTGGCGCTCGGCGACGCGGCGCCCTTCTACCGCGACGCGCCCGAAGCCCAGGAGCCGCGGCGCTCCGGCACGCGGGCGGTGCAGGTGTTCATGCGCGAGGCGCTGCCCGAGGCGTCGGAGGCGGTGCGGGGCGTCGCCGGCGAGATGATCATGACCACCCTGAGCGCGATGGGAAAACGTATCTCGGAGACGCCGCGAACCGCCGCTGAGATCGAGACCTATGCGGGCGCCGTGTCCGACATGTTCTGCGCGTACCTGCGTGGTCTGGACTTGCGTTGAGTGGTAACGGTTACGGCGTCTACCCAGGGGCGACGATCCGATGTCAAAGCCGCAGATCCTTGGTTCCCGGCGCTCCTCCTATACTCGCGTGGTGCGCATGGTCTGCGAGGAGAAGGGGATCGACTACGATCTCATCGAGACGATGCTGGGCGCGCCGGAACTGCGCTGCGTCCACCCGTTCGGCAAGATGCCGGTACTGCGTCACGGCGAATTCGAACTCTGCGAGTCCAAGGCGATCGCGACCTATCTGGACACCAACTTTTCCGGCCCTCGGCTGATCCCGACCGACGCCCGGCTGGCCGCGCTCACCGAGCAATGGGTGTCGTTGGTCAACACGGTCATGGACGCCACCCTGGTCCGCACCTACCTGTTGGCCTATGCGGCGCCCAGTACGGCCGATGGCGAACCGGACCAGACCCGGATCGACGCGGTGACGCCCGCGGTGCAGGCGCAACTGGAGATCCTCGAAACGGCGGTCGGGAAGACCGGCTACCTGGTGGGGGACCAGTTCACCCTGGCGGACCTCAACCTGATGCCGATCCTCTACTACATGCGGCTGTTGCCGGCCGGCGCGGCCGCACTGGGACCCGACAGCCAGCTTGGGCGCTACTATGCGCGTCACGCAGCGCGGCCAAGCTTTGAGCGCACGATGCCGCCCGCTGGCCCCCCAAAAAGGGCTCCGGCGGCCTAGCCTCAGCGCGCAGTGCAGTGCTGTGAGCGCCCGGCGCGCGGTGATCGCGCTCAATCGGCCGTGGGCGTCGCCGCGACATAGACCCAGGCGTCGAGGCCCGAGGCGAGGGGGAACCGCTCGCGGCGATAGTCCGCCACCTCGTACCGGTCGGCCTGCTGCAGCTCTTCGGCCGTGACCTCGAACACCGTGCCGGCGATCCGGTCGGACGGGCGGCCGGTGCGCCTGACGATGGGGTGATGGGTCTGGCCGCTCTTGGCCAGGACCTCCGGATCGGTGATCTCGACCTGGCTGAGGTCGAAGCCCGGCAGATGATCCGGCCGCCCCGTGAGCAACCGGCCGAAGGTGGCGCGTTGCACCGCCTCCAGCTGCAGGGTGCCATAGGAAAACAGCCGTTCAGGCGTGTCGGGCATCTCAGGGATTGGCGGCGTTGGCCGCGCCTTCCGAAGCCGGGGCGCTTATCAGCAGATCCTCGAAGAAGGCCCCGAAGGGCCGATCGGGGTGAGCGATCTGGATCTCCAGGATCCACAGTCCCGTCGACGGGCATAGCTCGAAATCCCCGAGGTCACCGGCCTTGTAGATCGCGTGCGGGAAGTCGCAGACGCGGTGGCCCCGGATCTCCAGGTTGAGCCGCCAGCCCGCCGCCTGGGCGCGTTCCTCGGCGAAGGCGTAGAGGGCCTGACCGCTGAGACCGTCGCGGCGCCAGCGCTCGGCGACCTCATGCCAGAGCGTGCGCGCAGCTTCCGCGCAGGCGGCCATCTCGGGGTCTTGGCCCACCACGAAGGTGTCGCCAGCGTCCCCCTCATGCCCGTCCCAGACCACGCCGATATCGACGAAGAAGATGTCGGTCTCGCCGAGGACCCGCTCGGGCTCGCCCAGCGCCCGGAAAATCTTCAAGGTCTCAGGCCCGAACCGGATCAGCGTCTTGTGCCAGAGCCGATCCATGCCCAGGGACTGCAGCGTCTGCTCGGCCAGGGCGAGGGCCTGCTGTTCGCTCATCCCCGGCTTCATCTGCGCCGCGATCTGGCGCACGCCTTCCCAGGTCAGGGCCTGGGCGCGTTGCATTGCGGCCAGCGAGAAGCCGGCGCCATGGGCTTCCCGGTCGCGGGGCGGGGCGAAAGCAGCGGTCGTCATGGCTTCGTTATAGAGGCTGCGGCGGGCTCGCGCGACGGCGATCGTGACCGCTGCAAAATCCGTTATGTGCTCGACTTCCTCCTGAATATGTTTCGTCAATAAAAGACTTGGGGGGAATAACTTGATGCGCGTCAGCGTTTTCTCCGCCGTGAGCGCCTTGATGCTCCTGGCGGCTTCGCACCAACCGGTGGGGGCGGCGACAACGGCCCCGGTTCAGGGCGACCGGCCGGTGATCCAGATCGAGGACGTCACCCGGTTCTACCGGCTTTACGACGCCACCGGCGGCCATCCGAGCGCCGATCAACTGCAGCACGACTACCTCGACCAGGGCTCGGACGGTCTGCACGCCTTCGCCAGGCTGCGCGACATCACCGGCGTGCGGATCGCGGCCACCCTGGCCAAGGATCCCAAGATCTATGCGGATGCGAAGCAGTGCATGGTGGCGCTGCCGGCGGCGCGCGAACGGCTGCTGGTGGCGATGCGCCGGCTGGGCGAGCTCTATCCGGCGGCTCGGTTTCCGCCGGTGACCATCGCGGTGAGCCGGGGCAAGCCGGTCGGCGTCGGCGGTCCCGTCGATGGGGTGATGATCGGGCTCGAGGCGCTCTGCGGGGTGAAATATTTCGATCCGAACGTCGAAGACCGGTTCGTGCACGTGATCGCGCACGAATACATCCACGTCCAGCAGTCCAGCGCCCTCGCCGACGACGAGCATCCGACCGTGCTCGAAGGCTCCCTGGTCGAGGGCGCGGCCGAGTTCATGGGCGAGAAGATCTCAGGCGCCGTCGGCGACCCCGGCATCTGGGCCGAGGCCAAGGGGCGCGAAGACCAGATCGAGACCGCCTTCGTCGCCGACGAGGGCAAGACCGACCTTTCGAATTGGCTCTACAACGGCACGATCGATAAGCCGGGCGACCTTGGCTACTGGGTCGGCTACCGCATCGTGAAGGCCTACTACCAGCACGCGGCCGACAAGCGCCAGGCGATCCGCGACATCCTGGAGATGACCGATCCCAAGGCGTTCCTGGCCAAGAGCGGCTGGTGTCCCGGGATCAGGCTTGAATAGAGGCGCGCTGTCGTCGAAACCCTGTCAGCGCTCCACCTGCACCCGCGCCGTGGTGCGGCGCTGCTCGGCGTCCACCGCCTCCAGCCGATAGAACCCCGGCCCTGGCGGGCGCCAGATGGTCTGGCCGGTCAGGCGGTCGTCGGCCACCGGCAGACTGTCTACGTACCAATGCACCTCGCGCCCCTGGGCCGCCAGCGCCAGGCCAGGACCAGCGGGGCCGAAGCGGTCGAGTTGCAGCCGGGCGCCGTCGGGCGGAAATACCAGCCGCGGCGGCGCCTCGTCCTGGCCGGCCATCTGCTGCAGGGCCTGCGGCGCGCGGTGCAGCGTTTGCGGGGCGGCGAACGACGCGCCGCCTTGCAGCAGGTCGAACACGTCGAACAGCAGGGGCAGGGCGGCCTCGCGCCCGCTGAGCCCGGGCCGGCCGCCGCCATCCGGCCGGCCGGTCCACACCGTCACGACATAGCCACCGCCCACTCCAGCCGCCACCGCGTCGCGAAAGCCGTAGGAGGTGCCGGTCTTGAAGGCGAGCCGGGCGGCGCCGTCGCCCAGCAACGGCGACAGGCGGCCGGTCGGCGGCGGGCTCTGGCGCAGAATGTCGAGCACCTGTTCGGCCGCCTCGGCTCGCACCAGCCGTACACCGGCGTCCCGCGGCCGCGCCGCCGCCTCGGCCTCGGTCCAGGCCAGCGGCTTGGCCACCCCGCCGTCGGCCAGCGCGGCGTAGAGGGTCGCCACGTCGCGCAGCCGCACGCCCTCGCCGCCGAGCGCCAGGGCCAGGCTGGGGCCCGTCAGCCCGGCCTTGGGCCGCGCCATCGCCACGCCTACCGCGCGCAGCCGCTGCTCGAACACGCTGGGCCCGACGGCGGCCAGCATGTGCACCGCCGGTACGTTCAAGGATTGCTGCAAGGCCTCGCGCGCAGTGACCTGGCCATGGAAGCTGCGGTCGAAATCGCGGGGGCGATAGCCGCCGTAAACCTCCGGCGCGTCCTCAACCTTGGTGTCGGGCGCGGCGGCGCCGGTCTCGAAGGCCATGGCGTAGATGAACGGCTTGAGCGCCGAGCCGGGCGAGCGCAGGGCGCGGGTGGCGTCGATCCAGCCGCCGGGCCGATCCAGCCCGCCCGAGCCCACCGCCGCCCGCACCGCGCGCGACTTCACCTCCACCACCAGGATCGCGGCCGAACTGGTCGCCCCCTGCGCCTCCGCGGTGCGGCGGGCGAGGGTTTCCAGCCGGGCCTGCAAACCGGCGTCGAGTGTCGAGCGCACATTGGGCTCGCCGGGTCTGGCGCGCCGGGCGAGCTGGCCCGCGACCTGCCAGGCCAGGGCCGGCAGCGACTGGCGCCGCGGCAGGGGCTCGGCCTCGGCCAGGGCGCGGGCGGCGGGGCTGATCAGGCGGGCCGCCTGCAATCGCGCCAGCACGTGTGCGCGGGCGGCGCGGGCGGCGGCCGGATGACGGTCGGGCCGACGCGCCTCCGGCGCCTGGGGCTGGGCGATCAGCAGCGCCTGTTCGGCGTCGCTAAGGCTGGACGGTTCGTGGCCGAAATAGGCGAGCGAGGCGGCGCGCACCCCTTCAAGGTCGCCGCCATAGGGCGCGAGCGTCAGGTAGTCGGCCAGCACCCCGCGCTTGCCGAGCTCGGCGTCGAGCTGCAGGGCGCGGGCGGATTCGATCAGCTTGGCGCTCCAGGTGCGCGGGCGCGGGTGCAGCCGGCGGGCCAGTTGCATGGTCAGGGTCGAGCCGCCCGAGTGGACCCGGCCTGCCTTAAGGTCCGACGCCGCGGCCCGCAGCGCCGACACCGGATCGACGCCGGGATGCAGGTAGAAGCGCGCGTCCTCCATGGCGATCAGGCGGCGCACGAACACAGGGTCGACCCGATCCAGGTCCGCGCGCAGCCGCCAGCGTCCCTGTTCGGCCGGCAGGGCGCGCAGCCAGGCGCCATGGCGGTCCAGCACCACCGGCGAGGCGCGCTGCACCCGCTCCAGCGGCGGCGGCAGGGCCAGGGCGAGCAGGGCCACGCCCACCTCCAGCGCCAGGACCCCGCACAGGGCCGCGGTGTAGAGGGCGAGCGGGCGCGCTCTCATTGCGCCGGCTGGATCTTCACCCGGTGCGCGCTGGTCCGAGCCGCCACGGCCGGCCGATACATGTCGCCCGCGGTGGCGCCGGGCAGGAAGAACTCGCCCGGGGTCACGGCGCGCGCCACATAGGCCACCGCGAAGTCCTTGTTCCCGCCCAGGGTGAAGGCCGCGACATAGCGGTCGTCGCGCTTCTCCTGCACCGAGGTGGCGGTCAACTCGCCGAGGAAGGCGAACGGACCGTTGGTCTTGGCGTTCTCGCGCGGGCCGAAGCGATTGTCCTCGTCGCCCGCTGCCGCCACCGCGTCTTCCGGCTTGAGCGTGGTGTCGATCTCGAAGCCGGCGGGCAGGGCGTCGTCCACCACTGTCAGCATGGTGCGGCCCTGGCCCGAGATGCCGCTGATCTTCACCACCACCCTCTCACCCTGGGTCAGGGTCGCGGGATCGACGGGGCGGCCGTCCAACGTGAAGAAGCTCTTTTCCAGGCTGATGCCGTGAGACTGGGCGCCGGGATCGGCCAGGGGCAGGCCATGCACGGTCACCGTGCGCCACATGGCGGCGCGGCCGGTGTTGACGAAGCGGGCGTCGGCCAGCCGTCCCACCGCCCAGCGCGAACCGCCCAGCGGCCGCACGTCCTGGGCGGCGATCTGGATCGGCCCGGCCGCCGCCAGCATCCGGTCGGCGGCCTGCAGCAGCCGCGCCTGTTCCTGGGTGTTGAGATCGTCGGGGCTGCGCACCGTGTTCTCCAGCCGGGTCTGCAGGCTGCGGGCGATGCCGGTCTCGCCGGCGTCGTAGGCCAGGGCCACCACCCCGGCCAGGTCGCGCAACGGGCTCTGGTACCAGTCGAACGGCTCCTGGTAGCCCAGCGCCTTGACCGCCTGGACGAAGCTGTCGTGGGCGCGGGCGCGGTCGCCCATCATGGCCAGGCCGGCGCCGACCTGGGCCCGGGCCAGGGGCGAGGGCTCGCTGGCGAACTGCACGTCATGGAACCAGCGCAGCCGCGGCAAGTCGCCCTGGCCGCCCTTGGCCAGGTCGTACAGGGCGTAGGCGGCGGCGCGCGAGCGCATCCGCTTGGTCAGCTCAGCGGCCCTGTCGCCCCAGATACTGCGGTATTCCAGCAGGTAGCCGATGCCGGGCGAGCTGTCGGGCTGGGAGATCAGCCGCATGCCGTGCAGCGCCCGCTGCATGGCGTCGGCCGGCACCGCCGCGCCGTGGTTGCGCGCCTCGATCAGGAAGTCGACCGTATAGGCGCCAAGCCAGGCGTCCGCCTCGCCATCGCCTGGCCGCCACAGGCCGAACGCCCCGTCCATGTCCTGGCGATCCAGCAGCTTGATCACCGCGTCGGTCAGGGCCGCCGGGGCGCGTTGGAGCTTGGCGGAGCCCGACATTTCGCGGGCGTAGATCAGCGGATAGGCGATCGAGACCAACTGCTCGGTGCAGCCATAGGGATAGCGCTGCAGCGCCTCGGCGATCGGCGCCGGGTCGAAGCCGCGGAACGGCGAGTAGGACACCGTCATCGACAGGTCGCCCGCCGACAGGCCGCGCAGCAGCTCCGGCGACGGGGTGAAGGTCTCGCCCGGCTGCTGCAGGGCGGTCGTCACGCGATCGACCGCGTTCCAGCCGAAGCGGGTCGCCAACGGATAGCTGACGCTGGTCGCAAACGCCGGGCCGTTGACCTTCAGCGTCACCCCGCCCACGCCGGGCCGGTCGGGCGCGGTCAGGGTGAAGTGCTCCAGCACCCTTTGGCCGAGCGCCAGTTGGTACAGCTTGCGGATCGGCGCCAGCAGCCCGCCCTGGCCGAACACCTGGGCCACATAGGCCCCGACCTTGCCCTCGACGTTGTGCAGTTCAAGCCCGACGCTGGCCTGGTCGCCGGGCGCGAGGAAGCGCGGCAGGTCGAGCTCGGCCACCACTGGTTCGCGCACCAGCACCGATTGCTGGCCGCCGCCCACCGCCGTGTCGGTCCAGGCCACAGCCATCAGCCGCAGCTGGCCGTTGAAGCCGCCGGCGGGCAGGTGGATGGTCGCGCGGCCGTCGACCCCGGTCTCGACCACGCCCGACCACAGGGCCACGGTCTTGATCGGCGTGGCGCTCAGACCCGCGCCGCCCATCTCGTCGCCGCCATAGTTCACCGCCGCCGGCGCGCCCAGGTTCGGGTTCAGCAGCCGGCCGTAGTCGTCGCGATAGTCCACGCCCAAGGCGCGGCGGCCGAAGTACCACTTCACCGGATCGGGCGAGGCCTGGTGGGTCAGGCGCAGGATGCCCTCATCCACCGCCGCCAGGGTGACGTGGGCATGGTCGCCAAAGCCCAGCCCCTTGACCTGGATCGGCACGGCGATGGGCGTGCGCGAGTCCAGCTTGGACGGGGCGGTCAGGGCGACGTCGAGGATCTTCCCCTTTGGCTTCAGCGGCACATAGACCAGGCCGAGCGCGCGCCTGGGCTTGGGCGCGGTGGAGGGATCGCGC
>FSXV01000006.1_pt1 | contig 114410 bp, 93 predicted proteins | sample 1638401 | NCBI WGS metagenome assembly FSXV01 (sample SAMEA3914788, study PRJEB12502) | metagenome | biome: forest; material: soil | place: Canada | collected 2011-07-03 | depth 0.1 m | reverse complement strand
CTCGAACGGCAGGTAGAAGAACACCTGCAGCTCCACCGGCGTTTGCAGGTCGAACCCCTGCGCCACCGCCCGTTCCGCCGCCGCGCGCGCTAGGCCGTCGGTGGCGAAGGCGTGGGGCGAACCGCGGTACAGGTTGCGCGGGAACTGGTCGAGCAGCAGCATCAGCGCCAGGGCGCCCACCGCGCTCTCGCCCCAGGCGTCGAGCTCACCGCGCGAGGCCGACAGGTGCACCGCCTCGAACCGTTCGCGGATCTCGGCGTCCAGGGCCTCGTCCTTGCGGAACCAGCGCTTCGATCCCAGCGCATACCAGAACCCGATCACGTCCTGCGCCGTAGCTTCGCCGGCCTGCATCACCTCACCTCACGCCCCAATCGCACTGCCGCCCTCCCTGGCCCAGCGCCGCGCGCCGCACAACACCGCATCGGGTGGCTCCAAGGCATGGCCATTCTCGCCGCGGGGTGCCAGACATCCAATCTCGGCACGAGTCATTCCCGGAGCGCATAGGTTGGACCGTTTCGCCGCCATGGAAACCCTGGTGCTGGTGATCGAGACCGGCTCCTTCTCCAGCGCCGCGCGGCGGCTAGGCGTGGGCCAGCCGGCCATCTCCAAGACCGTGGCCCAGCTCGAGGACCAACTGGGGGTGAAGCTGCTCACCCGCTCCACCCGCGGCCTGACGCCCACCGAGGCCGGGCTGAACTTCTACGAGCGGGCCAAGCGCGCCCTGGAAGAGGCTGAGGAGGCCGAGCTGGCGGCCCGCGGCGCCGGCGCCGGCCTGACCGGCAAGCTCAGGGTCTGTGCGGCGGTGACCTTCGCCCGCCTGCACCTGGTCCCGCACATGCCGGCCTTCCTGGCCCGGCATCCCGACCTGGAGCTGGAGGTGGTGCTCGACGACCGCACCATCGACCTGGTGCAGGAGGGCATCGACGTGGCCCTGCGCATGGGGGCCCTGCCCGACTCCTCGCTCACGGCCCGGCGCATCGGCGAAAGCCCGCGCGCGGTGCTGGGGACCGCCGACTACTTCGCCCGCCGCGGCGAGCCCGCGACGCCCGGCGAGCTGATCGCTCACGAGGCGGTGGTCTACGTCCAGACCGGCCTGGCCACCGGCGATATCTGGACCTTCCACCGCGGCGGCTCGGAAGTGGCGGTGACGGTGAAGGGGCGGCTGCGCCTGTCGGCCGCCGAGGGCGTCCGCGCCGCGGTGCTAGCCGACGCGGGGGTGACCATCGCCTCGCACTGGATGTTCACCCCGGAACTGGCCAGCGGTAAGGTCAAGGCGGTGCTCACCGACTGGGAGCTGCCGCCGGTGGGCCTGTGGGCGGTGTTCCCCGCCGGCCGCGCCGCCACCACCAAGGCCCGCACCTTCATCGCCTTCGTCGAGGAAACGCTGGCGGGCGCGACGGCCTAGTCCACCATCAGGTAACGCGGGACCAAGGTCTCGCTGCGTGGCGCGCGCACCCGTCGCATCAGGCCGCTCAACATCGGCCCGGCCACCACCAGGACCGCGCCAAACAGACTGCCGGTGATGGCCAGTTCACACATAGCGTCGGCGGCGCTCACGCTCAGTCGCGCCCAGAGCAGATCGATCATCGCGTTCATTCCCCGCGCGCCTGTTCCCCGCGCGCTCGCCGCGCCCGCAGCGCCTTCAGCGCCGCCATCGCCTCGCCCAGCTCGAGCGGGCCATGCGGATCCGCCTCGACGCAGGACAGGACGATCCGCCCGTCCCGGTCGATCACATAGATCGCGACCTCCGCCCCCTCGGGCGCGCCATAGGCGCGGCGCACCTCGCCGTCGGGGTCGCCGAGCCCGCATGCTGCGCCACCCGGCGAGATCGTCAGCAGGACGGCGCCCTGCGCCGCCGCCTCGGCCTGGCGTTCAAGCAGGCCAGCCGGTCCGGTCTGGGCGGCGCAGGTCCCGCCGATGAAGACCAGCACCGCCGGCCCGGCGCCGAGCGTTTGCAGCAGCGAGATCCAGCCGCCCTCGGCGTCGCGAAGGCGAAACTTGGGGGCCAGGTCGCCGGCCCTCAGGCCGTGCGCCGCCTCCCATTGCTCTTCCCGCTCCATCCTGGGGCTCCCGAACCGGGCGCAGCGCCCGTCGATGTCAGGATCGCCATTCCCAGCGCGGGTGAGTAGCCCTCCACCAGCCATAGGTCTCATTCCATCCACGCATGAAAACGAGAGCCGAAGTTCCCCCGGACCTCACACAAAAAGGCAGGAGCCGAGGCTCCTGCCGGGTTTGCTCGACGCCTTGGCGTTCGGAGAGATCACATCAGGTTCGGGACCGACCCGAGCAGGGCGCCCGCCCCCAGCATGGCGGCGAAGGCGATGCTCGTCACCGCGCCCACCAGGGGCAGCATGATGTGCAGGGCGGCGTTCTCGGTGTTGCTGTGGTTGTTCATCTTGTTGTCCTCCTCGCCGGGCCGCGACGAACGCGGCCCGGATTGTCTGGGGATGGGCCGCGACGAACGCAGCCCGGATTGTCTGGGGATGGGCCGCGACGAACGCAGCCCGGATTGTCTGGGGATTGGCCGCGACGAACGCAGCCCGGATTCTCTGGAGATTGGAGTTCGGGACTGGCTCAGGCCTTGGCCTTGGCGGCGAGGCGGATCACGTCCTGCTTGAACAGGTAGACCGACACCGCCAGCAGCACGACGTCCTTGAGCAGGAAGGGCATGTTGCCGGTCATCGCCGGGAAGCCGACCGAGGGGTCCCAGCTGTTGGGCAGAAAGGGGATGATGGTCACGGTGCCGATGAAGGTGCCGATCGAGCCCAGCGCGCCGATGGCGCCGATCTTCTTGCTCCAGAAGCCGGCCAGGATCAGGGACCCGAAGGTCCACTCGGCCGAGCCCAGGAACCAGCTGGCGCCTTGATGGCCGAACGCCGGATAGAGCCAGAAGATCAGCGGGCCGTTGCTGATGAACGGCACCAGCCGGTCGGCTTCGTAGGGCCACCACTTCTGATAGCCGAACAGGGCGAAGATCAGCACCATCGCGGCGCGAAGCAGGGTGTACTCGAAGTCCTTGGCGAACAGCTCGGACTTGGCCAGGCGTTGGATCAGGGCGTTCATCTCTATCTCCCTCGTTGAATTTTGGCGTGGCGCAGGCGGTCGGACGGCGCGGAGGCGAGGCGCGCGCGCTGTCCCGACCAGGTTGAGGATGGGATGGGGGTTTGAAGCCGCCGCCGGTTACGGGGCCGGCGGGAAGTCGACGACGGTGTCGTTGATGCGGTTGAAGGTGTTGGTGACCACCATCAGGCCGATGGCCAGGCTGATCTCGGCCAGGTTCTGGTCGGTGTAGCCAGCCGCCTTGATGGCATCGAACGCGTCCTGGCTGATCGTGCCGGTGGTGGTGACCAGGTGGCGTACGAAGTGGACCAGGGCGTCGCGCTTGGCGTCGCCGGTGGCTTGGCCGGAACGGACCTGCTTCATGGTCTCAGGCGCCAGGCCGGCCAGCTTGCCGATCGCGGTGTGGGCGGCGACACAGTAGTCACAGCCGGCGATCTCGCTGACGGCCAGGCGGATGGTCTCCAGGTCCTTCTTACCCAGCGAGCCAGCGCCCAGCACGCCGTCGGCGTTTAGGAACGCCTTCAGGCCGGCGGGGGTGAGCGCGCCCAGGGCGGCCAGGGTATTGGGCACGCCGCCGATGGACTTCTTGATCTGGGCGTAGATCTCGGCGGTGGCGCCGGTGGCGGTGTCGATCGAGGGGATGTGAATGCGAGACATCTGGGGGCTCCTTGGTTGAACCGATGATGTCAATTTTATCCCTCAGCATGAGATTGATAATTTGAAGAATACTCAATAAAATGCTCCATCGTCTCACGATGGGGATCGGACATGACGCAATCGCTGGACTGGCTGAGCCGTCTGCTGGAGATCCTGCCGGTTCACGGCCAGCTCGATCTGCGCTGCTTCTACGGCGCGCCGTGGGAGGTCGAGTACGACCTCTCCACCGACGGCGAGATGCCCTATCACGTGATCGTCGGCGGCGCGGCCACGCTGGAGGACCCGGCCGGCGGAGCGCCGCGGCGGCTGACGCCGGGCGACATCCTGGTGTTCCCACGCGGGCGGGCGCACCGGCTGCATGACGGCAGTGGGGCCAAGCCCGCCCCCGACCGCAAGCGCGCCCTGCTCAACCTCACCATCAGCGAGAACACCGGCGTGGGCGAGCGGCTGGACATGCTGTGCGGCCGCTTCGCGCTCAATCCGCGCCACGGCCGGCTGATGCGCGAGTACCTGCCCGAAGTCATGGTGGTGAGCGCCGCCAGCCACAGCGCCTCTACCGCTCAGGCGGGCGCCGCGGCCCAGCTCGCCGGCCTGGTGTCGCTGCTGCGCGAAGAGTCCGCCGCCGAAAGCCTGGGCGGACGCGCCATGCTCAACGCCCTGTCCACCGCCCTGTTCGCCCTGGTCCTGCGCCTGGCCAGCGAGGCCCAGGACACGCCCTCGGGCCTGTTGGCGCTGGCCGGCCACCCGCGCCTGGCCCCGGCGCTGGCGGCGCTGTTCAACCAGCCGGCGCACCCTTGGACGCTGCCCGAGCTCGCCAACCTCTGCAACATGTCGCGCGCCACCCTGGCCCGGCATTTCCAGGACACGCTCGGCCGCTCCGCCAGCGACCTGTTGACCGACATCCGCATGACCATGGCCGCCGGCGCCCTGCGCGACCCAGCCCGCTCGGCCGGCGAAGTCGCCGACACGGTCGGCTACCAGTCCGAGGCCGCCTTCCAGCGCGCCTTCAAGCAGCATATGGGCCTCACCCCCGCCCAGTGGCGCAAGCAAAACCCGACGCCCGTTGCAGACTCGAGCCTTGCGCCGATAGCTTGAGCCCTCACCACGGGGAAGCGCCATGACCTCGGCCGACAGCGACTACCGCCCCCGGACCATGACCGCCGCCGAGGCCGTGGCCCTGATCCCGTCGGGGGCCAAGGTGGCGGTGGGCCTGGGCGTGGCCCAGCCGCCAGCCCTGCTCCAGGCCCTGGCCGATCGCGCCCGCGCCGAAGCGGGCTTTCGCGTCAGCCTGTACTACCTGCTGTCCACCCCGCCCGCCGCCCCGGCGCTGCGCACCGAATTGCGCGACCGCATCCGCCCGGTCAGCCTGTTCCATAGCGCCATCGAGCGCGGCCTCGACGCCGAGGCGCTGCAGGCGGGGCTGGAGGTGGTCGACTTCATGCCCACCGCCTTCAGCCAGGTCCCGCACCTGCTGTGCCAGCAGGTGGACGTGGACGTGCTGATCACCACCGTCTCGCCCATGGATGCAGCTGGCGATTTCAGCTTTGGCGTCAATACCGACTACGCCCTGCCCGTTTCGCGCACCGCGCGGCAGGTGATCCTGGAGGTCAATCCGGCCATGCCGCGGGTGCATGGGAACTGCACCCTTCCCGTCTCCAGGGTCACAGCCCTGGTCGAGCATTCCGCCCCGCTGGTGGAGGTCCCGCGCGTGCCGATCCGGCCCGAGGACGCGGCCATCGGCCAGATCATCGCCGGCCTGGCCGAGGACGGCGCCTGCCTGCAGATGGGCATTGGCGCTGTGCCCGACGCGGTCTGCGCGGCGCTGCGCGGCCACCGCCATCTCGGCGTCCACACCGAGCTGATGACCCCGGGCCTGGCCGAACTGATCCAGGCCGGCGCGATCGACAACAGCCGCAAGACCCTGCACCCCGGCAAGGGCGTCTACACGTTCGCCATGGGCGACCGGGCGCTGTACGACTTCCTGCACGACAACCGCGCGCTCGAGGCCCATCCGGTCGACTATGTGAACGACCCGCGCACCGTGGCGATGAACGCGCGCATGTTCTCGGTCAACGCCACCTTGCAGATCGACCTGCAGGGCGCCTGCAACTCGGAAGCCATCGGCCCGCGCCAGTACAGCGCTTCGGGCGGCCAGCTCGACTTCGTGCGCGGCGCCTTCGCGGCCGAGGGCGGCCGCTCGATCCTGGCCTGCCATTCCACCGCCGCCGGCGGCGCGGTCTCGCGCATCGTCTCGCGGCTTGAGGGCCCGGTGACCACGCCGCGCAACGACACCCACATCGTCGTCACCGAATTCGGCTGGGCCGACCTCAAGGGCAAGACCCTGCGCGAGCGCGCCGCGGCCCTGACCGCCGTCGCCCACCCCCGCTTCCGCGAAGACCTGGAGCGCGCCGCCCACGCCCAACTGCGGCAGGCTTTATAAACGGCCGGCGCGCGGAGGCCTCAAGGACGGCTTGAAGGTTGCGAACTCTGGCTGTCTTCCGGGGTCGGGGGTTGCCCGGCCGGGCCAGGGTCGGGGCTTTCTGCGCCCTGGGCGTACATGGTCCTGAGGTCCGCGTCGCAGTCCGTACAGCGCCAAAGACCGACCTTATCGGACCGTTCCGGGAGGCCGACCCGCAGAAATCCGCCGGTTTGCGCTACGAATTTCGGCATCTCCGGATCGGCGGCCAGGGCGGCGGCGACGGTCTTGACCATTGGACCAGCAGAGGTGGAGAAACGTAACTTATACGATTGCGCGCTGACACCATGCCGACTGCGAAAGTCGATCGGAGAAGGCGCCGAGCGGTGGAAATTGCCGGAACTCGCCGGATCAACAGCCTTGCCGATCCACATGTAGTTCCTGGTATTGGCCCCCACCAACGCGGCGAAGAAGAACGACTTCCTATCGGGCGATATTTGAACCGGCGCCTTCAGGATAATGGGGTGGTTTACCCCGTCCTTTAGATCAAGGAAGTAACTGCAGCGGCTCATGGGCTCGCTAAAGGTCACGCGAAGGAAGATCAATCCAGGCTGAATCGTGCTGCCCGAGCGCGGGAAGGTGTCGACCACCTCGGGAATTTCCGCTTTCCCATCTGCAGACTTGAGAATGCAAGGCTCCGGCGCGATGACCGTTACGCCGGAGACGTGGGTAGGCTTGCGGGCTGTGATGGTCACGCCGGACACCGTTGCTGCAGGTGCAGGTGCAGGCGCCGCCTCGGCAGCGGCCGGCGGAGGCGACTGCGCCGATGCGCTCGCCGCCGCCATGCCCAAGGTGACGACGATCAGGCTGGCCATCCCCGGACACGATTTCAACATGGCTGTGGCCGCCCCAATCGCGCTCAATCCAGGCGCGAATGAAGAATGAAAGCCGCCGAAGGTGGTGAATATGTGGCCGGCATGTGGCGCGCCGGTCATCCCCGCCCTCCCGGACGGAGCGCTCGCAGAGCGCAGCGAAAAGGCTCGCGCGGCCGGCCGCGCATCTCCGGCCGCCCCGCGCCCTAGGCCCGCAAATGACGACTCATCTTGGGATTTGCAGCGCGCGTCCTAGACCGCCACCGCCGGCGCCACCTCCGGCCCCAGCAGCTCCAGCACCGCGCCCACATAGGCGGCGGCGTTCTGGCGGGCGGCGACGATGCCGCTGACGCCCGCTTCCTCCAGCGCCGCGAAGCCCCCGCCGATGGAGAACAGGGCGCGGAACGCTTCCTTCTCCAGCAGGGCCGTGGGCAGCAGCTCGATGTCGCGCTCGCGCAGCTGCGCGACCACGGATTTCAACGAGCGCGGCCGGATCGCTGCGGGGATGCGGGTCAGCAGGCAGCGGTGCGGCACTCGCCGCCCACCCCTCTGGCCCAGGGTCTCGACCATCTCGGCCGCCTTGATCGCCTGGTTGGCCTCCAGCTGCGAGCCGGTGAGCGGCGTCAGCACCAGGTTCGGGCGGATGGCGGTGAAGGCCATAGCCCCGCGCAGCGAACCCTCGGTGTCCATGATGATCCAGTCGGGATTGCGCCGCCTGGCCTCGCGCTGGGCGTCGGGGATGTCCTGCATCGTCGGGGCGGCGTGGACGGAAAGCAGATCCGGAGAATTCGGCAGACGTCTCCACTGCACCAGAGGTTTGTTCGGATCGGCGTCGATCATCGCCACGCGCTGGCCCGAGTCGACCAAACCCAGGGCCAACACCAGAGCGGCGGTCGTCTTTCCAGCGCCCCCCTTTGGGCTAACAAATGCGATGCAGCGCAAATCTACCTCGGAAGCTCCCGTCTTTCTTGTGCGGTTCGTCCGAGAGAGTCCAGCGACATGCTCAACGACAGGTTAATAGTCGCAGTCGATTATCTGTATTTTACAAGTATACGGCGAGCGATCGGGTCGCGTCACGCTGCTGGGCGAAGCGCTCGGGCGGGCCCAACCCGCGCCCAAGCCTCACTCAGCCCAAGCTCACCACGGCAGGGTCAAACCCGCGCTTCCGGCCGCGCACGGCGTTCGCTTTGCCCTTCCATGATCCGCAGCAGGACCCCTGCGGTATTGCATACGCCCATCTTTCGCCGGATGTGGGCGCGGTGAACCGCAACCGTCGGCTCACAGATATTCAGATCATGCGCGATCTGCTTGGACGATCGTGCGCCAAGCAACAGAGACACGACCTCAACCTCTTTCTTGGTCAGGCCGTAGCTTACGTGGAGCCACTCCAAGTGGCCCGCTCGACATGCTCCATCCATATCGCCGCCTCCCCAGCGTCGCCTGCGATAGATGCCCACCAGCCCTTACCGATGTAAAGCGACCTAATTTCGAGATACGAATTGAGTCAAGCTTTCAGAACACCGATAGCGAGAGCAAACGTGAGATACATAGGTCAAAGACACGACAATTCCGTTACAACTCGACCAACTTATTTCGACCCACGCGTTGATCGATACGCATACTGCTTCACCTAAGCGTCAATCAGTTTGACGCCATCGTATACCGCAGGCGTCGCCGCGCCCTCCGTCTGGAGTTTCAGCGGCCGTCTGCCGAATTATCAGGATGCGGCGCGGCGAAATGGGGAAATCGAGTTGGGGCGGCGGCAAAGACAGGCCCCGCCGATGGCGGGGCCCAGGTCAGAGTGAGTGCGCCCGGAGGCGTTACGCTATCGCCCGTCAACTAACGTATAGGTCAACATAGATAGCGCAGAAAATCCAGCACTTACGCCCAGCACTTACAGGGGGGGGCCTTATCGCGTCTGCAACAGCCGGCGGAAGGTCGGCACAGCCATGTGGATCAGCCCGGCCATGTCCACCGGGATGCGCACCGGCTGCGACGACATCTGCACCACCACCAGTCGGTTGGCGCGATCCACAAACAGGTTCTGCCCGTAGACGCCCATGGCGAACAGCAGCTGCGGCGCGCTGTCGGCCACATACCAGCAGTCGCGATAGCGCAGCGGCATACGCCCGAACGCCTGGGCGAACTCGCCTTCGGCCCAGGCCTTGGCGTCGCCGTTCGCGGCGATGTCCTCGATCAGCGCCTTGGGCAGCACCTGCAATCCATCGCGTGCGCCGCCGTCGACCATCAACTGGCCGATGCGGGCCACGTCGCGGGCGGTGGCGCACAGGCCGCCGGTGCACCAGGCCGCGCCCAGGGGGTCGGTGACCAGGCTGGCCGGCTGCTCCGCCCCCATCGGCCGCCACAGCACCTCGCTCAGGGTCTCGGCCAGGCTGGCGCCGCTGGCCCGCTCGATCAGCCAGCCCAGCAGGTCGGTATTGGCCGAGATGTAGCGGAACGGCCCGTCGCCATAGGCGCGCCGGCCGCCGCTCAGCGATGCGAAGAAGGCGTGCAGCCCCGCGGGCTTCAGCTCGTGCGGCGAACTCGGCGACAGGCTGGCGCTGGCCTGGTACCGCTCCAGCTCGCCCTGGCTGAAGTCGGGGTTGAAGCGCATGTCGAGTAGTTGCCGCGCGGTGGCCTGCTCATAGGCGCCGCCCCGCAGCTCGGGGATCAGCGCCACGGCCGGCGCCTCCAGGTCGAGCACGCCCCGCTCGGCCAGCACCCCAGCCACCAGCCCCACCACCGACTTGGTCACCGACATCAGGATGTGGCGCGAACCGGCGGTCATGCCGTTGCGATAGCGCTCATAGACCAGCCGCCCGTCGTGCAGCACCACCATGGCGTCGGTGCGCGCCGCCTCCAGCAGCCCCTCCAGGTCCAGCGTGCGGCCGCCCAGGTTCACCGCGAAGCCGTCCATCGGCTGCAGCTCGACCGGCAGCTCCCACACCGCCTGCAGGTCGTTGGAGACCACGGCCGTGGGCAGGATCGCCTCGATATGCTGGAACGCCCAGGCGCTGTGGGGCGCGGTGCGCCAGTTGGACAGATCCGCCCTCGCCTCGCCGCCGCCTTGAGCCTGGCCCTCAGCCTGATCTCGCGCGTCCATGGCCTGGTCTCCCGCCGTCGTGGGGCCTGCCTGGGGCGGATCAGCGACGCTGGTCCATCCAGTCGGCGATCTCGCCCACCACCTGCGCCTCGATACCGTAATAGCCGTGCGGCGTCAGCGACCCGCAGGGCTTGCGCGAGCGGTCGACGCCGCCGGACACGTACAGCACCCTGACGCTCGCCGCGCGCGGCATGGCCCGGGCGATGGCCGGGGCCTGGCTCGGCGGGGCGACGTCGCAGGCGTCGTCGCGATTGGCCACCACCAGCGCCGGCGCCCGCACGTCCTTGGGATCGGCGTCGAACACGGTCTCGTGGCTGCCGCCCATAACCGACACCGACTCGGTCAGCACCACCCCGGCCAAGGCGCCGGGCGCAGCGTGGGCGGCGCCGTTCATGGCGGCGATGGAGCCCTGGCTCGTGCCCAGCAGGAACACCGGCGCCTGGGCCGTCCTGCGGGCGTAGCTCGCCAAGCCGTCGACCAGGGCGGCGTAGCACGGCGAACTGCGCAGGCCGCGCAGGTTCTCGCGCTCCAGGGTGTCGGGGATCAGCACCGCATAGCCGCGCGCCACCCACAGGCCGCGCGTGCGCACCACGAAGTTGTCGTCGTGGCGCAGGTCGCCGTCGCGCCGGATGCCGACATCGCCCGAGCCGCCCGGCAGCATGACGATCACGCCCCGCGGCCGCGCCGGGCTGGCGTACAGCGCCCGCTGCTGCAGTCCGCCGCCGAGCGGCAGCTCCAGCACCTGCTCGCCCGTCACGGGCCCACCCAGATCCGGCGCGCCGCCGCCCGACTGCGCTGACGCCAGGCTCGGCAGGAGACACGCGCCAGCGATAAGACCCACGGCGAGCCGGACGAACTTGGACATGGGTCGATCCCCAAAGGCTGAAGAGACTGAAACTGAAGACGCTGCGGCGGCTTAGCCGTCCAATGCTGAACCGCTCACAACGGCGGATATCAGCGACGGTTCACCCACCGCAGCGCTCGAGCTTCGGGACCCTGGGCCTCAGCCGCGCGCAGCGGCCAAGATCACCCCGCCAGGGCCGGCCTGCACCAGCACCGCAGACTTCAGCCCGTCATGGGTCTCCGGCAGGGCGTAGGTATGGGCGGCCCCATCCCAAGCGCCCAGCCGGATCACGTCGTGCACCACATTCCTGTGCGGCAAAGTCTTGCCGTTGTTCTCGCCGGCGCGGATCGGCACCTGGACGATGTTGGGGTCGTAACGCACCAGCACCACGTCCGCCCGCCCCTTGCCGGCCCCGACCGAGACCTTGCCGCCACTGATGTTCACCTGCGGGCCGCTATCGCCGCGGTCGGCGCGCTGCACCAGGGCCTCGATCTCGCCCGGCTGGCTGCCTATGGTGTCGGCGCGGCCGTTCACCACCACCTGGGGCGTGCCGACATTGTCGTGATGCAGGCCGCGGGCGTACTGCCACTGCCGCTCGGTGAAGGCCGGCTTGGAGAAGGTGTCCTTCCAGCCGAGGTTGTCCCAGTAGGTCACCTGCCAGCTCAGGGCCAGGATGTCCGGCCGCTTGGCCTCCAGCGCCAGCAGGTTGGCGTTGGCGGGCGGACAGGACGAGCAGCCCTGGCTCTGGAACAGCTCCACCACCGCGGGGTGGGCCACGTCGCTGGCGTGGGCGGCGGCGCCCGCAGCCAGGCTGGCGACAAGACCGAAAGCGGCGAAAATCGGCGAACGCATGCAAAACTCCTTCTCACGCCCTCGCCGAGGATTTCCATCGGATACGAGGCATTTGCAATAAATTTCGTCGCATCCGATCTAAAAGTTACACCCCTTCGCGTTTGTCTGCCGACGCAGTTTAGGCGTTAGATGCTGCGCCGCACACAGCGGCCAGGAAGCGATACCCATGCGCGACGCCTCCACCCCCGAACCCGCCCGCACCCTGCTGGCGCAGGAACTCGCCGCCGCCGACGAGGCCTGCGTGCGCAACCCCTTCACCAACAATTTCCTGCTGTTCGCCCTGTGGATCACTGAGCGGCTGGAGACAGGCGATCTCCACCTCGACCAGATCGAGAGCGCCGTGCGCGACCTTACCACCGAGGCCTTCGCCGACCGCGTGGCCCGGCTGGAGGTCTACCTCGACCACCCTGCCCCCGATCACGACCGCGCCCGCATCCGCGCCCTGTTCGAACAGCTCGCCGAGGGCGGCTTTGAGACCTACGCCCGTGCGCTGTCCTGCCCGCCCGTGGGCGTGGTCACCACCGCCCACCCGACCTTCGCCCTCAACGAGGCCCTGTCGCGCGCCCTGGTGGAGCTGGCGACCGGCCACGAGGCCGGCGGTCCCGCCCTGGGCGACGACGCCCGCGCCGCCCGGCTGGAGCTGGCCCGCACCACCCCGCACGATCCGCCCCAGGGCCTGACGCTGGATGTCGAGCACGCCTGGTCCACAGCCGCGCTTGGCCACGCCGCCGACGCCCTGGCCGAAGCGCGCCGCATCGCCCTGGAGGTCGCCCGCAAGCGCTGGCCCGACCGCTGGCTGGAGCTGACGCCGCGGCTCGTGACGCTGGCCACCTGGGTCGGCTTCGATCAGGACGGCCGCACCGACATCACCTGGGACGTCAGTATCGGCAAGCGCCTGGCGCTGAAGCAGATCGCCCTGCAACGCCACCTGGCCGAGGCCGAAGCGCTGGCGCTCGACGGCGCGGCGGCGATGCTGCGCACCGCGCTCGACCTGGTGGACGGCCAGGTCACCGCGCTCGCCACCGCCTGCCGCGAGGGCGCGCCGGGGGTGGCCGCCTTCGCCCGTCGCCTGGCCCACGACCGGGCGAGCGCGCTCTGCGACCCCGCCCCGCTGATCGCCGAGATCGAAACCGCCCTGGCCGCGCCCACCGCCGACGAATGCCGCCGCGAGCGACTGGCCGCCCTGCGCGCCACGCTCAGGACCCAGGGCGTCGCCCTCGCCCACATCCATGTGCGGGTCAACGCCGCCCAGTTGCACAACGCGGTGCGCAACGAGGTCGGGCTGCTGACCTCGCCGGCCGACCCGGCCAACCGGCGCGCCTATTTCGCCGCCATCAACCAGAAGATCGCCACCGCCGAGCCCCAGAGCGTCAGCTTCGAGAGCCTGTTGGCCGAGCCCACCTCGGCCAAGCGACTGTTCATCACCATCGCCCAGATGGCCAAGTTCGTGGACGCCAACTCGCCGGTGCGCTTCCTGATCGCCGAGACCGAGAGCGGCTTCACCCTGCTGGCCGCGCTCTATTTCGCCCGCCTGTTCGGGGTCGAGAACCTGGTCGAGATCTCGCCCCTGTTCGAAACCCAGGAGGCCCTGCACCGCGGCGAGGCGGTGATCGAGGAGGCGCTGAAGAGCCCCCACTACCGCGCCTATCTGCGCGCTCACGGCCGCCTGGCGGTGCAGTTCGGCTTCTCCGACAGCGGCCGCTACATCGGCCAGATGGCCGCCACCTTCCGCATCGAACGGCTGCGCCTGCGCCTGGCCGAGATGCTGGAGCGCGAGGGCCTGGCCGGCCTGGAGATCGTGCTGTTCAACACCCACGGCGAATCCATCGGCCGCGGCGGCCATCCCTGCAGCCTGCACGACCGCCTGGCCTATGCCGCGCCGGCCCGCAACCGCGCCGAGTTCGCCGCCCGCAATATCCGCTCGCGCGAGGAGGACAGCTTCCAGGGCGGCGACGGCTACCTGCCCTTCTTCACCCCCGAGGCGGCGCTGGCCACCGTGCGCGGCCTGCTGGCCTGGGCCTACCAGCCGGCGCTGGGCGATCCCGAGGCCACCCAGCCCGACCCGATCTACGACGCGCCGGCCTATGCGTCGGAGTTCTTCGCCACCGTCGAGCAGGCCTTCTCCGAGCTGGCCGCCCACCCCGACTATCCGGCCCTGCTCGGCCTGTTCGGCCCGCGCCTGCTGCTCAAGACCGGCTCGCGGCCCGACCGGCGCGAACAGGAGGGCGCGCGCCAGGTGGCCACCTTCTCCCGCGTGTCGGAGCTGCGCGCCATCCCCAACAACAGCATCCTGCAGGGGTTGGGGCAGCTCGCCAACACCACCTTCGGCGTCAGCCGCGCCGCCGCCAAGGACCTGGACCGCTTCCAGGAGCTGCGCGCCGCCTCGCCACGCTTTCGCCGGGCGCTGGCCATGGTCGAGACCGCCTCGGCGCTCAGCGACCTGCAGGCGGTTCGCGCCTACGCCGCCACCGTCAACCCCAGCCTGTGGCTCGACCGGCGCGCGGTGGGCCTGTCCAACAAGATCGTCGCCAACCTGGCCACGCTGTGCGAGCGCGCCGGCCTGACCGGCCGCCTGTCCAAGGTGCTGCGCCAGATGCGGGTCGAACCCGTAGTCGAGCTCTCCAGCGACACCGCCTCGCCCACCCCCTCGCCCCACGCCGAGCGCCGCGCCCGCGTGCGGCTGCTGCACGCCATCCGCCTCAGCCTGATCCAGCAGACCGCGCTGCTGGCCGAGCGCATCCCCGCCTTCGCGCCCCGGCTCGACGTCGACCGCGAGGAGCTGCGGGTACAGCTGCTGCGCCTCGACATCCCGCCGGCGGTGGCCAAGCTCAAGATCCTGTTCCCCGCCAGCAGCGGCCACACCCAGGAGCCGCTCGACTTCGGCGAGACCGCCACCTACCTCGCCGCCCCCCGCACCGGCTACGCCCGCGAGGAAGCCGAACTCATCGCCCCGCTGGAGCAGATCCACCGCCTGCTGCTCGCCACCACCTCGGCGCTGGACCACGAGATGGGGGCGTGCGGGTAGGCTAGCCCTTTGGAACGCCGCGGACTTTCACACAACCGCAGCTTGCTTTAGGCTCGCACCAATCCAGCTGGGGGGATCTGGGCGATGCATGAGCGCGCAATGCGGCCGCCGCAAACGAAGCGGTCGGAAAACCAGGTCCAGACGGCCCGCAGCCGTGACGCCAAGCCCTCGCCGGCGATCGCCGCCGCCCCCGGGCCACGCGGGGCCAACCTCATGGTCCTGCAGGGCGTCCTGAACGGAGCCCCCCGCTCGAGCGAGCTGACCGCTTACCGGGAAATGGCGAACCGCAACGCCGAGGCGCGAGGCCCCGCAGCGCTGCAACGGGCGGCCGCAAGCCCCCCGCGCGAGGCAGCCGCGCCCGCGCCCGTCGCGACCCATCATTCCGGACTGCCCGGGAGGCTGAAGGCGGGCGTCGAATCCCTCTCGGGCATGTCCATGAACCACGTGCGGGTGCACTACAATTCACCGCAGCCGGCGCAACTGCAGGCCTACGCCTTCGCCCGGGGCAGCAATATCCATCTCGGGCCGGGCCAGGAAAAGCACCTGCCGCACGAGGCGTGGCACGTGGTGCAGCAGGCCCAGGGCCGCGTCCGACCGACCCTCCAGATGGCGGCCGGCGTCGCCTTGAACGCCGACACGAGCCTGGAACGTGAAGCCGACAGGATGGGCGCCCAGGCCATGCTAGCAGGCGCTTCCTCCGCCAACGGCGGCGCCGCCGCGCCGCCCGCGCCGCTGGGCGGCCAGCCCACGGTCCAGCTGCAGAGCCACGGCCTGGTCGGCACGATGATCCACCACGCACCGCCGGCCCAAGACCTGCCCGCAATCGATCAGGTCAACCGACAATTTTACACAGTGCTTTCTTCCCGGCGCGGCGAAATCCAAAAGAATTCGACGGACGAATATGAGTGGGATTTCGCGACGCTTGCCAGCAAGCTCGCCCGAATGCGCAAGAAAACCGGGCTTAAACCAGGACTATTTCCTATCATCATCAACGCCAACCGCATGGTGTCTCCGGGCGACGAGCGCTCGCCGCGACCTTACATGGACGAGGCCAAGGCGGTGTTCGCCTTTGGCTCCGTCTGGGGAATGAACTTCCTCACCCCCGAAAAATCCGCCGGAGACTACGAGTCCGTACTCGAGGCGTGGGAAAAGGTGCCGAATGAGAACGCGCCCCGGCATGCCAAGAAAGCACCGTTGGGAACCGCCGCCAAAAGCCTGCTTAGAGACCACGCCAAGGGCCTGGTCGCGGCATCCCGCAATGACGCCATCCCCCACCGCGGCCTTCGCAACCTCATTGTCTCTGATCCCGAGTTCATAGAGTCGCTCGAGAAGATCGAACAGGAAGCCGACTTCGTGCACATCGTCACCCTGGACAGCGATGTCGATCTGGGCGGCGGCGAGATATTCAAGGAAATCGGGATGCTCGCCGAGGAACACCTCACGGGAAAGGACCATCCCAAAGACGGCATCCACATCACGGCGACCGACTATGTCTATGCGCGTGACAACGTGTTCGAATGGTTTGCCGGCGCCCTCGACAAGGCAGGACGCAAGAAGCTGGAAGAAAATGGTGTCGACGCCTATCCGGCAGAACCAGGATTAACGATCTCGTACGCCTCGGAGTTTGGCGACACGGCGCGCGATTTCATCCGCTCGGAGCCCTTCGGCCCCGAATACAGCGGCGATCCCAGAGAGGGGCCCTTCAAGGATGTAGTCGACTCCAGACAATCGGTAGAGGGCAAGAACCTGCGCCAAAAATGGCGTAACACCACTGGCAAGCAGAATGCGCAAATCCACCGAACCGTCTCGTATCTCACCGTGAATGAAAGCCAAGAGCAGAAAAAAGGCCACCCGCAAAAGCTCAAAGCCATCATGTTTCTTTACAATAAAAAGCAACCCATCACGCCGGACCTTATTCAATCGCTCATAACATCCGACACTTATCACAGCTTGGCAAAAGACAGAAATAATGACGAAAAGATTGAACATCAAAAGAAAATAGTTTTCGACGCGACTCAGATTCTAAATAAAGTGATCGCCGAGCACGAATATCCGCAGGACCCTAACGAGCTTAAATCCGCCCTGAACGACGCTCTCTCAAACTACCTGGACTCCTAGGGCCCAACACCGAGCCCCAAGCGCCGATAACCGATAACAGCCAGCCCCGGCGCCTTCGAGGCGCAATAGCGGTCGGGCCGCCCCGACCGCTTACGGGATCAGCAGCAGCTTGCCGGTGGTGACGCGGCTTTCCATGTCGGCATGGGCCTTGGCCGCATCCGCCAGCGCATATTCGCCGCCGATCCGGATCTTCAACCTGCCCCCGAGGATCCAGTCGAACAGCCGAGCCGTGCGGGCGCGCAGCAGCTCGGGCGTATGGATGTGGTCGAGGAAGGTGGCGTAGCCGAGCTTGATGCTCTTGGGCAGGCTCATGATGTCGAGCGGCCCCGGCCCGCCCAGCACTGGGCCGTACCAGCAGAAGATCCCCGAGCGCCTGAGCGCATCGAGCGAGCCCTGGAACGTCGTGGGGCCCGAGCCGTCATAGACCACGTGCACGCCCTCGCCGCCCGACAGGCGCACCGCCGCTTCTGCGAACCGGCCCTGCGTATCGACGATGACGTGATCAGCGCCCGCCGCCTTGGCCACCGCCACCTTGTCGGCCGAGGAGACGCGGCCGATCACATGGCCGCCGCGCAGCTTGATGATCTGGGTCAGCAGTAGCCCGACGCCACCCGCCGCCGCATGGACCAGCGCGATGTCGCCCGGCTGCACCGGATAGAAGTCGGTGGCGAAATGGCTGGCGGTGAGTCCCTGCATCATGGTCGCCGCGGCCGTGCGGTCGTCGATCCCATCGGGCACGGGCACGAGGACGGACGCCGCGATCACCGCCTTCTCGGCATAGCTGCCCGGCGCATAGACCCAGGCCACGCGCTGACCCGGCCGGATATCGCCAACCCCATCGCCCACCGCCAGCACCCGGCCGACGCCTTCGACGCCCAGGATCTTGGGGTTGGGCGTGTCGCGCCACGCCATGCCCTGCCGCACGCCGATGTCCATGAAGTTGACCCCGGCGACGGCGATCTCCACCAGGGCCTGGCCTGGACCCGGCTGGGGGTCTGGCCGCTCGACATACTCGATCACTTCCGGCCCGCCGGTCCGGGTCATCACGATGGCTTTCATGTCCACTCCGAGTTCTTGAACAATAATTCCATAATTGAGCAAATGAGCGCGGCTCAGCGCAGGGCCTTGAGCGCGAATTCGCCCAACGCCTGCAGCTCGGCGCCCGCCGCGCCCCCGCGGGCGGCGATGCGGATCGCCGCGATGTTGGCGAGCAGGAAGCCCGTCGCGTGCTCGGCATCCAGATCCGCCGCCACCTCGCCCGCGTCGCGCGCCTCGCGGACCCGGGCGGCGATGGCGGTGCGCAGGGCGCGACCGGCGGCCTCATGCAGCTTCGACAGCTCTTCGCGCCCATCGCCGAACTCGCTGATCGAGCCTATGCCCAGGCACGGCGTGTGCGCCTCGGCCACCACCCGCTCGATCATCCGCCGCACGCCGTCGATGGCCCTTGGGCCGCTTTGCAGGGCCGCGAGATGAGCCTGCCGCTCGGTCTCCGCATAGCGCTGCACCGCGGCGCAATAGAGCCGCCACTTGTCGCCGAAGGTGTCGTAGAGGCTCTGCCGGCCGATCTGCATCGCCGCGGTCAACATGGCCGCCGAAGTTCCCGCAAAGCCATGCTCGCGGAACACCCCAATCGCCGCCTCCAGCGCCTCGTCCCTGTCGAATTCCTTCGGCCTCGCCATGGGTGTCGGATAGAATATTGGAACGATCAGTCAATATCTCGGGGCGCATGACCCCACTTGACCGCGCCTTTGCAGTGTTCGGAAGCGAACAGTGCGCCCCCTTGGCGGACACTCGTGAACACCTGCAGCGCAAAACACGAGTTATTATAGGGATTTAGCTGCAACCGACGATTGCCGTTAAGCTGACCCGCATGGACACGATCGCCATCGCGGCCCCCCACGCCAATCGGGCATTGGCTGATGCGCCAACACGGGCGCACCCCAGCTCCCGTTCGCGCGTCGCAGTCTAGGCGGAGCGGCGCGTGTTCGGGCACTATCTGCTGACCTTCTACCGCTCGCTCAGCCATCATCGGCTGTACGCGGCGCTCAACGCCCTGGGCCTGGCGATCGGGATCGCGGTGTTCCTGGCGCTGTGGCTCGACGTGCGGTTCGAGACCAGTTTCGACAAGTGAATCCCGCACGGCGAGCAGGTCTACCTCGTCCATACCAGCATCGATGCCCAGCCTGACACGCCGGCCACGGGCGGCGCCGTGCTGGAGCGGCTACGCACCGACTATCCCGGCACGGTGGGAACCCGGGTCTGGCCCATGGAGGGCTATGTGCGGCGCGGCGGCCGGGCGAGCGCGGAGCAGGCCTGGACGGTGGATCCGAGCTTCTTCCAAGTGCTTGAACTGCCGCTCGTGGCCGGAGACCCGGCGACGGCGCTCAACCGCCCGGACGGTCTTGTCCTGACCCAGGCCATGGCGCGCAGGTATTTCGGCACCGACCGGGTGCTGGGGCGCACGCTGGCGATCGACTTCGGGGCCGAGCCGCGCGTCTTCAGGGTTTCGGGGGTGCTGCGCGACCTGCCGCTGGCGACCAGCTTTCGGATGGAGCTCATCGTCCCGCTGGTGCGGCCGGGCCCCGGCGCAGACCACAACTGGAACCGGTTCACCCGGACCGATCTGCTCACCTATCTGCGCTTCGCCACGCCCGACCAGGCCCGCGCCCTGGGCGCCCAGCTCGACGCCTTCACCGACCGCCACGCCGGCCATGAGATGGCCGGCCCGCCGCACACCTGGGTCAAGCTGCGTCTGGAGCCCCAGATGCACTTCCATATGAGCGACGCCAAGCTCGCCGCCGTAGTGAGGGCTCTGGGGGCGGTCGGCGCCCTGACCCTGCTGGCGGCGGTGCTGAACTATATCAACCTGGCCACGGCGCGGGCCGGCCTTCGGGCGCGCGAGGTGGCCCTGCGTCGGATCATGGGCGCGACCGGGCCGACGCTGATGATGCAGTTCCTGGCCGAGGCCTGCGCCTTCGCCCTGCTCAGCACCCTGCTGGGGCTGGCCCTATGCGAGGCGGTCCTGCCGGCGATCAACGCCGCGACCGGGGTCCAACTGCGACTGGACTATGTGCACGACCCAATGCTGCTGGCGGTGGTCGCGGCCGTGGTCGCCGTGGTCGGGCTCGGCGGCGGGGCCTATCCCGCCCTGGTGCTGGCGCGCTTCCGCCCGGCCGCGGTGCTGGCCTCGGCCAAGACGCCGGGCGGCGGCAGCATGGGCGGGCGCGTGCGCGAGGCGCTGGTCGCGGTCCAGTTCGTCATCGCCATCGGCTTCACCGTCGCCACCGGAGTGATGGTCGCCCAGACCGACTACGTGCGCCACGCCGACCTGGGCTTCCGCCGCGAGGGCCTGGTGGTCGTCTCGTCGTTCGGCAGCCCCCCATGTCAGCGACGCCCAGCGCGCCAGCCTGCTGGCCGCCTGGCGCGGCCTGCCGGGCGTGCTCGACGCCACCCACGGCATGACCAGCCCCGCCAACGGCGAGTCGCCCTACAACAGGGTCACCCGCGCCGGCGATACCGGCGAGGGCGTGGTGGTGCACCAGGCCGCCATCGGCCGCGACTTCTTCCAGACCTACGGCGTCAGGCTGCTGGCGGGGCGCCTGCCGGACCCGGCCCACGGCGACTTCGCCAAAGCCTTCTGGACCTGGGACCGCGACGCGGCAGGCGATCTTGTGCGCGAGAACGTCGTCCTCAATGCGCGCGCCGTGCAGGCCCTCGGCTTCAAGGACGCGCGCGCGGCGGCGGGCAAGCTGATCACGGCGCACTGGAGCACCGGGCCGCACCGCTACACCGTCATCGGCGTGGTCACCGACATGCGCTTCGGTTCGCCGCGCGACCCGGTCGTGGCCACCGCCTTCGTACCCAACGAGGAGGTGCCTTCCGCCCTGGCGACGGTCCGCTTCTCGGGCGCCGAGGCCAAGGACGTGGCGGCGCGGATGCAGGCGGTCTGGCGCCAGGTCGTGCCCACCGAACCGTTCGAGTGGCGCACCGGCGAGCAGGCGTTGGAAGACGCCTTCTATGTCGACGACGACCGCCATGCGCGGCTGTTCACCTTCGGCGCGGTGCTGGCGGTGGGCGTCGGCTGCCTGGGCCTGTACGGCCTCGCCAGCTTCAGCGCCGTGCGGCGCACGCGCGAGATCGGCATCCGCAAGACGCTCGGCGCCTCGACCGCCGACATCATGAGGCTGCTGGTCAGCCAGTTCCTGCGCCCGGTGCTGCTGGCCAACCTGATCGCCTGGCCGCTGGCGTGGCTGGCGATGCGGGCCTGGCTGCAGGGTTTCGACCAGCGCATCGCGCTCGGGCCGCAGTACTTCCTGGCCGCCACCGCCCTGACGCTGACGATCGCGATGGCTACGGTCGCCGGGCAGGCCCTGTACGTCGCCCGCGCCGAACCGGCCAAGGCCCTGCGACACGAGTAGACGCCCGGCGCAAACACGGTCTAGCTTCGGCTTGAGATGCCGAACGCCCAGGTCCACCCCACGCATGACTGGCCCGTGTTCCGGTCGCTGCGCGGCTTGAGCGCGGCGGGGCTGGGCTTCGACCTGATCGCCGGCCTGACCCTGGCCGCCATCGCCATTCCCGAGCAGATGGCCACGGCCAGGCTGGGCGGCTTTCCGCCAGGCGTGGGCCTGATCACCTTCGTGGTGGCGGCTGTAGGCTTCGCCGCCTTCGGGGCCAACCGCCAGCTCTCGGCCGGAGCGGACTCCACCATCACCCCGATCTTCGCCGGCGGGCTGGCGTTGCTGGCCGCGACCGGCTCGCCCCCCTATGCCGAGCTGGCGGCGGCCCTGGCCATGCTGGTGGGACTGATGCTGGTGCTCGCGGGCCTGTTCCGTCTGGGCTGGATCGCCGACCTGCTGTCGGCGCCGGTGATCACGGGCTTCCTCGCCGGGGTCTCGGTGCACATCCTGCTGTCCCAGGCCCCGACCGTGCTAGGCGTCGCCGGCGGGTCGGGCGGCGCGATCAGCAAGATCGCCGCCCTGGTCGCCCAGGCGGGCGCGGCCAATCCCATCGCCATCGCCATCGGCCTGGGCGTGTTCGCCGTCATCTTCGTCACCGAGAAGCTCAATCCGCGCGTGCCTGGCGCCCTGATCGGCCTGGCGCTGGCGACGCTGGCCACCGTCGCCTTCAACCTCGACCATCATGGCCTGGCGGTGCTGGGCCAGGTGGCGGGCGCCCTGCCCGCGCCGCAGCTGCCGCACCTGCATCCCGAAAGCCTGCGCGCCCTGGTCGGCCTGGCCGGGCTGATCGCGCTGGTGGTGATGATGCAGACCGCCGCCACCTCGCGCGCCTATTGCCCCCAGGGCCAGGACCCCGACATCAACCGCGACTTCACCGGCGTCGGCGCCGCCAGCCTCCTGGCCGGCCTGTTCGGCGCCTTCCCGGTCAACGCCAGCCCGCCGCGCACCGCCATCGTCGCGGCCTCGGGCGGGCGCTCGCAGGTGTCGAGCCTGGCTGCGGCCGTGGTGGTGCTGTTGCTGGCCCTGTTCGGCGGCCAGTTGCTGGCCCGCGCGCCCACCGCGGCGCTGGCCGGGGTGCTGCTGTTCGTGGCCCAGCGCATCTTCCGCCTCGACAGCTTCGCCACCCTGCTGCGCCACGCCCGCATCGAGTTCGCCCTGGCGGTGGGCACGGCGCTGCTGATCGTGCTGCTGCCGATCCAGACCGGCGTCAGCATCGGCGTGTTCCTGTCGCTGGCCCACGGCGTGTTCGCCGCCACCCAGACCCGGCCGATCCCGTTCGAGCAGGCGCCGGGGACCACCGTCTGGTGGCCGGCCTCAAAGGCCATCTCGGGGGACCATGAGCCCGGCGTGATGGTGATGGGCTTCCAGGCTCCACTGTCGTTCCTCAACGCCTACGAGTTTCGCCGCGGCGTCATGCGCGCCCTGGAGAGCCGCCCGCCGGGAACCAAGCTGTTCGTGCTCGAAGCCGGCAGCCTGGTGGATATCGACTACACCGCCTCCACCGTGCTCGCCGACGTCATCGCCGAGGCGCGCAAGCTGGGCGTGGACTTCGCCGTCGCGCGGCTGGAGTCGGTGCGCGCCCAGCTCGCCTTCGATCGCCTGGGCCTGACCGCCCAGCTTGGCCCTGATCACATCTTCCACACCGTGGCCGAGGCCGTCGCCGCCCTGGGTGCGCCCGCACCGACATTGCATTAGAGCTGAACCCCACCTCGACCCGCCGGGAAGACTTGCCATGGCCGACGCCTTCATCTGCGACGCGATCCGCACCCCCATCGGCCGTTTCGGCGGCTCGCTGGCCCACGTCCGCGCCGACGACCTGGCGGCGATCCCGCTGAAGGCGCTCCTGGCCCGCAACCCCGAACTCGATCCCAGCCGGATCGAGGAGGTGTTCTACGGCTGCGCCAACCAGGCCGGCGAGGACAACCGCGATGTCGCCCGCATGGCCCTGCTGCTGGCCGGCCTGCCGGTAAGCGTTCCCGGCGTGACGCTGAACCGCCTGTGCGCCTCGGGCCTGGAGGCGGTGGGGACCGCCGCCCGCGCCGTGCAGTCGGGCCAGATGGACCTTGCCATCGCCGGCGGGGTCGAAAGCATGACCCGTGCGCCCCTGGTCATGGGCAAAGCGGAAACCGCCTTCCAGCGTTCGGCCGCCATCGAAGACACCACCATCGGCTGGCGCTTCATCAACCCGCTGATGAAGGCCCAGTACGGTGTCGATTCCATGCCCGAGACCGGCGAGAACGTGGCCGAGGACTATCAGGTCACCCGCGCCGACCAGGACGCCTTCGCCTACCAGACCCAGCAGCGCGCCGCCCGCGCCCAGGCCGAGGGCTTCCACACCTGCGAGATCACCGCGGTCCAGGCCAAGGACGCCAAGGGCAAGCCCTTCGCCTTCGAGACCGACGAGCACCTGCGCCCCGACACCACGCTGGAGGGCCTGGCCAAGCTAAAGACCCCGTTCCGTCAGAACGGCAGCGTCACCGCCGGCAACGCCTCGGGCGTCAACGACGGCTCGGCCGCCATGTTCATCGCCTCGGAGGCCGGGGCCAGGGCCAACGGGCTCAAGCCCAAGGCCCGGATCCTGGGCATGGCCTCGGCCGGCGTTGCGCCGCGCATCATGGGCATGGGCCCGGTTCCGGCCACCCGCAAGCTGATGCAGCGGCTGGGGCTGAAGATCGGCGACTTCGACCACATCGAGATCAACGAGGCCTTCGCCAGCCAGGTGATCGCCTGCCTGCGCGAACTGGGCGTGGATCCGGCCGAGGAGCGGGTCAACCCCAACGGCGGCGGCATCGCGCTCGGCCACCCGCTGGGCATGACCGGCGCCCGCATCGCGCTGACCGCCGCCCGGGCGCTGGAGGCCAGCGGCGGCAAGCGCGCGCTGGTCACCCTGTGCGTCGGCGTCGGCCAGGGCGTGGCGGTGGCGCTGGAACGGGTCTGACACCCGCCCCGCCCTTTCATTTGTAGTCGTAGAGCGTCACCCGCTGCAGGCCGACGGCGTCCGGCGCGAAGCGCAGGTAGCGGCCCTGGTTGCTTTGGTCGCCGTTCAGCCGGCGCTCGGCCACCCAGGCGCCGTCGGCGAAATGGCCCTCGGTCAGGCTGTCGATGCCCAGCTTGGCGTGGTCGGACGCCGAGGGCCGGCGGAAGGCCACCACCACGCCCTGGCCCGCCACCAAGAAGTCGCGCGGCCCGCGGCGGATGACCAGGCCACCATAGACCGGCTTGGCCGTCGCCCCGCCCTGGGCTGAAGCCGCTGTGTCGCCCGGCGCGCCCGGGGCCGCCACCGGGGCGGCCGCGCTGGTCCCACCTGCAGCCGGGAAGCTGACCTCGATCTCCACGTCGCCCATCTCGAACACCTGCGGCTCGTAGATCGGCACGCCATCGTAGGAGGCTGGGGATTCGAAGCCGATCACGTCGCCGCGCGCCTGGGCGGCGCTCAGCTCGGGCCCGATCTCGGCCAGCACGCCGTACAGCCCCTGCAGGTCGCGTAGCCGCTCCACGCCGACGCCGTCGATGGCGAACGGGCTGAAGCCCATGGCCTTCAGTGCGCCAAAGGCGAACAGCGCGTTGGCCGGGGCGCGCTGCGAGCCTGCGTTCTCGGCCTCAGGCACGAACAGCGGATTGTCCGGCCGGTCATAGGGCCGGGTCCACGGCCCGAAGTTGGGGAAGTACAGGTCCGGCGACAGCATATCCAGCGCCGGCGCGCCCGCCTTCCACACGTCGATCAGGTGCGGCAGCGGCCCGCCGCTGGGATAGCGCCCCGGCGTGCGGCCGGGCCGGATCAGCGCGGCGTTGACGTACATCGGCAGCGGATCGGCCGCCTTGCCGGCCTCGGCCAGATGTTGGATGTAGGCGGCGAAATTCCAGGCGCTGAAGATCTCGTCGGTCAGCGCCCCCTCGCCGAACACCTCGCGCCAGGTCCCGCTAGCCCGGCCGCCATGGCTTTCCCAGGCGCCGCGCACCTCGGGCGTCAGGCTCTCGCGATGGGCCGCCAGATAGGCGAGAAGCCGCCCGGAAACAGGCCCGTCGAAGGCGACCTCGGCCGGGGCGCTGTGGTCGCGCGCCTCCGGGATCATGCCCACCTCGTTCTCCACCTGCACCATCAGCACCGTGTGCTGGGGATCGGCCGTTTTCAGGTGCGCCATCAGGGCGACGAACGCGCGCCTGTCGGCCTCCAGCGTCGCGGGCGCCAGCGGCGACAGCACCTCCTCGGCCTCGCCGTCGGCCCGGCGGATGCGCGGATAGCGCGCCTGGTCGCGCTTGATCCAGGCGGGGACATAGCTCGACTGGCTGTTCTTCCAAGCCCCGAGCCACAGCAGCACCAAGTGCAGCCGCTCGCCCCGCGCGCCCTGGATCAGGCCGTCCAGGCCCGAGAAGTCGAACTGCCCCGGCTGGGTCTCGATCTGCTCCCAGTAGACCGGCGTCAGCACGGTGTTCAGGCCGATCGCCTTCAGCCTCGCCCATTTGGGCGCCATGTCCTGCACGCTGGAGGCGCTGGAATTGCCCAGCTCGCCCGCCAGCATCAGGTAGGGCCGGCCGTCCACCATCAGCTGGATCGCCTGGCCGTTGCGCGCCAACCGCGGTGGCGAGGCCGGGACTGGCGCCGCGGCCGTCGCGCCCGCCACGACGAAAGCGCCCAGCAGGCTCGACGCCGCCCAGGCGGCCTTGCGGGTGAACACACCAGCCAAGACGTCCTCCTCGTTTGCGGCGTCTTGGTTGTGGTTTCGCGCACCGCTCGCTTCGCCACTAGCTCATTGTATGACAAATGAGAAGGCGAGCGCGGGGACCTTCCGGGAAGGCCCCCGCCCAGGCTCAGGGCGTCAGGCCGTAGACGACGAAGTTGTTGTCCACCGTCGCGGATATGGCGCGCGCCGCGTCCAGGTCGGCCCGCCCCTTGCCGGCGTCTCCCTTGCGGATCTCCACCACGCCGCGCCCATACAGCGAGTTGTACTCGCGCGGATTGACCGTAAGCACCTCATCATAGGCGGCGATGGAGTCGTCCAGTCGCCCCAGCTTCGCCAGCACGAAGGCGCGGCTGTCCTGGATATTGGCAGCCTTGGGGTCCAGCTTCAGCCCCGCCTCGCAGTCGGCCAGGGCCTGGTCGAGGAACACGCCCGCCGTCGCCTGGGTCCAGCAGAGAGCATTCCAGTCCTGGGCTGTCTTGGCTCGCCCCCGAACCCAGGCGAAGTCGGCGGCGGCCAGGTCCAGTTGGTGCGCATGGGCATAGATCGCGGCGCGGTACCGGCGCGGCGCGGCTATGTACGGGCTTGCAGCCACCTGCGCGTTGATGTGCGCCAGCGCCTTGTCGAACACCCCTGCCTGCCCCTCGATCTCGGCGCGCTGGAAGTAGAGCAGGGTGAAGTCCGGCGACAGCTTGATCGCCGCCTCGATGTCGGCGAGCTGACCGGCATAGTCGTGCGCATCCCGATAGAGCAGACGGGTGGTGTAGGCTTCCTCGGTCGGCTTCAGGGCGATCGACCGCTCGAACTCCGCTTGCGCCTCCGCCTTGCGCCCTGCCGCGGCCAGGGTCTCGGCGCGCAGCGTATGGGCCTCCGCCTGGTTCGGCTCCGCCGCGACCGCCGCGTCGCCGTCCGTCACCGCCTCGTCGCGCCGACCCGCCGCCAGCAGCAGCTTGACCCGCAGGGCGCGCAGATCGCGACGGCTCGGCTCGCGGCGCAGCAACTCCGCCAATCCCTGTATCGCCCCATCGTTGTCACGGATATGCCGATAGGCGGCTACTCGTTGCATGCGGGAATAGTCGTCGCTGGGGTCGCGCTCGATGGCGCGGGTGAAGCTGGCGATGGCGGCGGCATAGTCGGAGCGCCGCACCTCCAGATCGCCCTCGCCCTGGTCGATGACCGGCTCCGCCGGATCGATCGCCCTGGCGGCCTTGAAGTCCGCCTCCGCCCCCGCTTCGTCCCCGCTCCACATCCGGGCGATGCCGCGGTCGGCCACGGCGATGGCGGACTTCGGATCGAGGGTGGCGGCCTTGTCAAAATCAGCGACCGCCTCCTTGTAATGACCCGAATGCATCTGCACGAGGCCCCGGTCGCGCGCCTCGTCCACGGTCGTGGGCGTGGACTTCAACAGGGCGTCGATCTCCGGCTTGGTCATTTTGTAGTCCGCCGAGGCGCGCACATAGACAGTGACATTGGCCATGTCGGTCAGGGCCTTGGCGGCCGCGGGCGCATCGGCGGCGGGAAACTCCGGCGCCAGGCCGCGGGTGCTGGCGTGCAGGGTGAAGACCCCGTCGGCGATCTTGCTCTTGCGCAGGAAGGCCCGCCCGGCGACCTGGCGGTCGACGTCCTCGCCCTCGACGGTGAAGCCCTCACCGCCGTTCGGCAGCACGATGGTCTCGTCCATCTGCTCGAAGCTCGGGAAGCTCACGGCGAAGGGCGCGTCCGCATGGGGCCCCGGCTCGCGCTTGAACGCCTCCTTCCAGCCGAGGCCAGAACCGTCGGCCTGGTAATGCCGCGCCCGAGTATCCTGCACCCGGTCCCAGGCCAGGGTCGCCGTCCCGTCCATGAGCAGGCGCTCCTCGCGGGCCTGGCTGTCGAAATGAGCCGAGACCGAGGAGGGCTCGATGAAGTCGTAGGCGCCCTTCCAGAACGCGCGCAGCCCCGCCTGCTGATCCACGCCCGGGGCGCTGAGCTGGGCGTTGAGGATCACCGCCGCATCGCCGCGCAGCGTGGTTTCGGCATGGGCCTTGGCCGCAAGGTCGAGCCCTTCGGACGCATCCAGGCGCAGAATCGTCGCCGCCGCCGGGCGCTCCAACGGCGCGGGGATCATTTGCACCAGGGTGGCGTTGGCCGGCTGGACCGGCAGCCCCCAGCCGAAGGCCGGGGTCTCGATCTGGTCGAGGGCGTGGTCGCCGATGCGGGTCCCGTCCAACCAATAGGTCCGGCCGGCGATGGTCGCCCTGACCAGCACATGGTCGAACAGGCCCTCCATCGGCAGGCGCTCGTCCAGGCCGTCGCCGAACACCGTACTGACCAGCACGGGCTGGGCCTCGATGTCGAGCGCGTGCAACAGGGCGATCAGCAGCGCGGTCTTGCCCTTGCAGTCGCCGAAACGCCGCGTCCAGGTGGTGTCCGCATCGGCCGGCACCAGGCCGCCTTCGTTCATGTTCAGGGCCAGGTAGCGCACCTGCTCCTGCACCAGCTCCAGCGCCGCCTGGGCGCGCAACTTGGGATCGCTCGATGCGCCCTTGATGCGCGCGACCTCGGCTTGCAGCGGCGAGTTGGGCGCCAGGATCGCGGCCTTGGCGAACAGGGGATCGAACAGGGCCGACACCTCGGCCCAGGATTTGAAGTCGCTGACCTCGAACTGGCGCCCGTGCTGGAATCGCATCGGGGCGTCCTCAGGCGGCCGCGTCGGCTTCACGTCCTTGAAGTTGAAGAACAGTTCGCTGACCTGTCCCGACCTCGCCCGCTCGCCCTGCACGGCCTCGTTCGAGCGCCAGCGGAAGTTCGCCTTGGCGTCGGTGCTGGCGCGCAGCCGCAGGCTCTCCACCGGCACATTGACGACCTGCAGGATCGCCTGCGCATGGCCGGCCAGGGCCGGGTCCTTGCGGCTGATGGTGAAGGCCAGGTCGACCACATCGCCGACCCGCAGGTCTTCGGGCTGCAGCACCGCCGTCAGCACGCCATTCAGGCTCGCCGCCTCGAGATCCTTCTCGCGGCGGAGCACGGTGAAGCTCTGCTTCGCCAGCATGTCGATGGTCTTGCCGTCGCGGATGATCTGCACCTTGTGCACGATCAACCCGCCCAGGTCGGGGTTCCACGGCAGGGCGATGTTTCCCATGGCCGTCAACCCCTGGGCGTTCTGCACCCGAACCGCGGCCTCGGTGTAGATCGCCTGCCCCTCGGCGCCGAAATGGACCTGCTGGTCCAGCAACAGCATGTGCGTGGCCGCATCGTCGGGCTTGGGTGGAGGCTGGACCGGATCGGCCGGATGGACCCAGGCCGCCGGCGGCGCGATCACCGGCTTGTCGCCCGCAAGCGCGTTCGTCGCCCCGAAAGCGGCCGCCAGCGCCGCCGCCCCAACCCATCGCAACATCGATTCACGCCCCTGCCCCACGCTCAACCTATTGGGGCGAGACAGAAAGTTCAAAGGGATTTCCCCGCTCTCCCGGGCGGGCCCCCGCGACGGAAAGCCCGGCCTGCAGCCCAGCGGGTACGGACGATCAGAGGTGGAACGTCAGGTCGATTCCGGCGGTCAGGGGCTGGTTGGTGACGATCCGGTTGAACGCCGCGCTCGGCAGGGTCTCCTGCAGCAGGCTCTCCAGCTCGGCGCGCTGGTTGAACAGGTTCTTGACGAACAGGGTCACGCCCCAGCCGTCGCTCGACTGGATGCCGGCCCGCAGGTTGGTCAGGTCATAGGACGGCAGGGCGATGTATTCGCCGTTGGTGGTGAAGCCGAACGGGAACGCCAGGGAGAAACGCTTGCCGACATAGGCGTTTTCGAGCTCGGCGTTGAGCCGGTATTTGTCAGACAGATCCCGCGTATAGCTCAGGATCAGGCTGCCGTTCACCGGCGTCACGTCCGACAGCTTGTGCAGCGGCTCGATCAGCCAGTGCGGGCCCGGATCGACCGAGGCGTCGGTGTAGCTGCCCGAGACCGACAGGTCGAAGCCGGCGCCCAGCGCCGCCTTGGCCTCGGCCTCGCCGCCATAGATGCTGGCGTGCTCGCCGTTGATGTTCAGCGGCCAGTCGCCAGGCAGCGCCTCCAGCTGGATGTTCTGCCAGTCCTCGTAATAGAGGCTGGCGTCCAGCGTCAGGCGGCGGTCGAACAGCCGCGCCTTCTCGCCCAGCTCGTAGCTCCACACCGAGTCGGACTTGTAGCTCGACGGCCACTTGCCGCTGGTGAAGTTGTAGGGGGCGAAGGTGGCGCTCCAATAGGGGCCGGTGGTGGGATAGGCCGCGTTGCCGCCGCCGGGGCGGAAGCCCTTGGCCACGGTGGTGTAGGCCATGACGTTGGAGTTGAAGGTGTAGGCCAGGTTGAACTTGGGATTGAAGCCGTTCTCCGACTGCTTGATCAGGCCCGAACTCGACGGCGTGGCCGCGCCCAGCGCCGAGCCCCAGCCGCTGATCACCGAGGAATAGCTGTAGTCATAGGCGTACCAGCGCAGCCCAACGGTGGCCTTGAGCCGGCTGGTGATGTCGTAGGTCCCCTCGCCGAACACCGCGTACTGGCTGATGGCGGTGGGTGACAGGGCGTCGAACCAGTGAGTGGTGGTGGCCGGCTGGAAAGTGCCGATGTCCATATAGGCCGAGGGGTTCAGGGTCGTGCCGGCGAAGGTCCATTTCGACGAGAAGTCGCTGTAGAACACCCCGCCAACCCAGCTCAGCCGGCCCGAGCCCCTCGAGGCGAACCGCAGTTCCTCGCTGAACTGCTTGGAGGGATCGTTCTCGCGGCCGAACACTTCACCGGTGCCGTTCGGCCCGTAGTAGCCCGGATTGGGCAGGCCGTTGTTGGCGGCGAAGGTGACGCCGGTGTCGGGGTTGTTGAAGTCCTCGCTGCCCTCCTCGACCTGGATCGAGCGCCGATACCACTGCGCCGTGCTCGAGGTGACGTCGAAGGCGTCGAAGGCGTAGTTCACGTTCAGGCTGAAGATGGTGATGGTGTCGCTGCTCGGCTCGGCGATGTCGAACGGCTGGTAGTGGGCGTCGGTCCCGGGCGTGCTGTCATAGGCGCTGACGCCATCCTGGTGGTCGGTCTGGTAGATCACCGCCGGGGTGATCGACAGGCGTGAGGTCGGCTTCCACAACAGCGTGGCCCGCACGCCGTAGAGCTGATCGGAATTGGCGCCGGGATACTTCTTCTCCACCTGCGCGTCCTGCACGTCCCCGCGCACCGCCCCGTTCGTGCTCACGAGCGGAAACGGGTTGGCCACGATGCGGTCGATCCAGCCGCTGGTGGAGGCCTCCGTCCCCACGATCCGCAGCGCCAGCTTGTCGTCCACCAGCGGGATGTTGAGCATGAAGTTGTCGGTGTGGTTGAAGCCGCCACCCTCGGTCCCCGACAGGATGCTTTCGCCGGACGCATGAAAGCCGCTGGGGTCTGGCGCATTGGTGATCAGCCGCACCGTGCCGCCCATCGAGCCCGAGCCGTACAGCGTGCCCTGCGGCCCGCGCAGCACCTCCACCCGGCTGAGGTCGTAGAGCCCCGGATTGATCACCACCTTGCCGTTCTGGGCGCCCGCCGGGGCGGTCAGCGGCACGTCGTCCAGATAGAAGCCGACGGTGGAGGAGTTGCCGCCGCTGGAGGTCATGCCGCGTAGCTCGACTTCGGTCTGGCCGGGCCCCTCGCTCTTCAGCGACACGCCCGGCACCGACTGGGCCAGGGTGGTGAAGTCGGTCATGCCGCGCGCCTGCAGGTCGGCGCCGCTGACCGCCGAAATGCTGATCGGCGTGTCCTGCACGGTGGAGGCCCGCTTCTGCGCGGTCACCACCACCTCCGACACCGCGGAATTACTCAGGGGCGCGGTGGTCTGGGCCCGCGCCTCCAAGGCCAGGGCGATGGCCGTTCCTCCCATCAAGATTGCAATGACGTTCCTGGCGCCCGTGGTCATGTCCCCGTCCCATGTGCTTGATCCTGGTTGTTCCGCCCATGACGCCGTCACCTTGGGACAAGCACTGAAGACCGCAGGCGCTCGCACCGAGCGCCGCCCCGTGACTTTTATTTTGATGATTACTTCACGGGATGATGCTTAGCGGGGCGCGGCGTAAACCCTCCACGCGCCTCAACTACACATAAAATAAACGGATCATAAAAGTCGGATCATCCGCGCCACGCACAATAGATGTGCACCCGCAACAGAGACTCCAACTCAACACAATCACATCTCGCTGCAGCACAATTTGCGCGCAACGGCACACCTGGATTGCTCGAAATTTACCCACACGTCGCCGATCGAGGCGTCACGCCCCAACTGAGCTCCGAGCCTCCGCGAAGGCGCCACCTCGGCCCCAGCCCGCCAAGGCTCAACGTAATTTTGGCAAATCAAGCTTGGCCATGACACGCCCCGCCAAGCTTTCCCGCCCACGGCAAGGGTCGATCCGCGTATAGACCCGGCGTCTCTTGTCGATTTTAGCCGCCATTAATCCGGGTCGGGGTATAGCTATCGGCATGGGTACATGGCCTACAGCCGCTCGCGCAGGGTTTGTGGCCAGTACATCGGGTCGTCGTCAGTCCAGGACGGTTCCTATGTCGCCTGCACGCCGTCGCGCGGCCCCGCCTTCAACCGCCTCACGGGGTGGATGAGATCGTGAAGGGCGTCCGCCAGATCCTCGCCACCAGCGCGACCTCCTTCGCCGCGACCTGGATCAGTGTGCTGCTCACGCGCCATCACATGGACGCCCTGCCGCTGTGGCCGGTGAACGCGGTGGTGATCGCCTCGGTCCTGGCCGCCTCGAGCGAGCGCTGGACGGCGCTGCTGGCCGGCGGCTTTTTGGCCAGCCTGTTCGGCAACCTGGCGGGCGGCAACGCGGCGGGGCTCAGCCTGCTGTTCGCCATCTCCAACACCTGCGAATGCCTGATCTGCACCGTCGGCCTGTGGGGCCTGATCAAGGCCAAGCCCGACCTCAGCCGACGGCGGGACGCGGTGGTCTTCATCGGCCTGTGCCTGGGCGTGGCCATCGTCGCGGCGGCGCTGATCTCGGGCCTGTTCGGGACCTTTGGCCAGGCCGACGCGCTCAGGCGCGTGACGCGCTGGGGCATGGCCGACGGGCTGGGCGTGCTGATCTTCACCCCGGCGATCTTCTGCCTGATCAGTCGGCCGCAGCGCCAGGCCCTGCTGGGCCCGAAGATCTGGCGCAACCTCGGCCTGCTGCTGGGCTTCTCCGCCCTGACCGTGGCGGTGTTCCTGCAGGGCCGCTACGCCATGGTGTTCGTGGTCTCCGCCGCCAGCCTGGGCCTGGCCTTCCAGATGGAGGTGGCGGGCGCAGCCATCGGCATGATGCTGACCGCCCTGATCGGCTCCAACCTCACCCTCATGGGCCTCGGCCCGGTGGCCGTGCGCCAGCCCGACCCGCTGGAAGCCGCCATCTCGCTGCAGATCTTCCTGGCGGCCACGGCGATCCTCAACCTGGCCGTGGTCACCACCCAGTCGCGCAGCCGCCGCCTGCAGGCCGCCCTGGCCGAGAGCGAGACCAAGTTCCGCCTGATCGCCGAGAACGCCACCGACGTCATCACCCTGTCCGATCCGACCGGCGCCCTGACCTATATCTCGCCCTCGGCCCAGCGCATCGCCGGCTATGCGCCCGAGGAGCTGGTCGGGGCCAAGGTGCTGGACCTGGTCCACCCCGACGACGCCGAGCTGGTCCGCAGCCGCGCCCGCCAGGTGGTGACCGACCGCGCGCCCGGCGCCGAGCCGCCCATCGAGTTCCGCCTGCGCCACAAGGACGGCCGCTACATCTGGATCGAAGCCAACCCGACGCTGGCGATCGACCAGGAGAGCGGCCGCGCGGTGGGCCTGCAGGACTGCGTGCGCGACATCACCGAACGCAAGGCGTTGCAGGCCGAGCTGTTGCGCAAGCAGCTCGAGGCCGAGGCCGCGGCGGTGGCCAAGACCGAGTTCCTGGCCAATATGAGCCACGAGATCCGCACGCCCCTGAACGGCATCATCGGCTTCGGCGCGCTTCTGGCCGGCACCCATGGCCTGCCTACCGTGGCCGCCGCCTATGCCGAGCGCATCACCACCGCCGGCAAGGCCCTGCTGCTGGTGGTCAACGACATCCTGGACTTTTCCAAGATCGACGCCGGCCAGGTCCAGCTCGACCCGCACCCGTTCACCCCCGCGGCCTTCTTCGCCGAGACGCTGGATCTGGTCGCGACCCAGGCCTCGGCCAAGTTCCTGGACCTGGACCTGCACATCGCCCCGGACCTGCCCGGCACCGTGATCGCCGACAGCGCCCGCACCCGCCAGGTGCTGCTCAACCTGCTCACCAACGCCATCAAGTTCACCCACAAGGGCGGGGTCACCGCCTCGGTGAGCTATGTCCGCCAGGGCGGCGGCCATCTGCGCTTCGAGGTCGCCGACACCGGCGTCGGCATCGCGCCGGAGCTGGCCTACCGCCTGTTCCACCGCTTCTCCCAGATCGACGGGTCGATCTCGCGCCAGTTCGGCGGCACCGGCCTGGGCCTGGCCATCGCCAAGGGCCTGACCGAGCTGATGGGCGGCGAGATCGGGGTCGAGAGCCGCCCCGGCTCAGGCTCGCGCTTCTGGTTCACCATCGCCGCCCCGCCGGTCGAGGGGCTGGAGCCCGCCGCCCCGCCCCACGCCGACGACTGGGCGCTCAGCGGCGTGCGGATCCTGGTGGTGGACGACGTGGAGATGAACCGGATCCTGGTCACCGAGATGCTCTCGGCCTTCGAGGTGCAGCTGTCGGAGGCGCCCGGCGGCGCCGAGGCGGTGGAGCTGGCCGGCCAGGCGCCGTTCGACCTGATCCTGATGGACCTGCAGATGCCCGGCATGGACGGCCTGGCCGCCACCCGCGCCATCCGCTCTGGCTTGGGCCCGAACCGCACCACCCCCATCGTCGCGGTCAGCGCCAACGTCCTGCCCGAACACGTGACCTCGTGCCGTGAGGCCGGCATGGACGACCACATCGCCAAGCCGATCCAGCTCGACGAACTGCTGGAGAAGGCCGCCGCCTGGTCACGGCGGCGCCCAGCCGCCGGCGGCCGCTCCCGCGCCCGTCGCTCGAGCTAGCTCCGGTTGGGGAAGCAGGCCGTCGCGGTCAGGGGCAGGCCGCCGACCATGGCCGTCACCACCGGCACCATGGCGAAGAACCGGTAGCTGACGGTGACCTGCGAGAACCCCGACACCCCGGCGCAGTTCGCATTGTTCGACAGGGTGAAGTTCGAGCCCCCGAGCCCCAGCCCGTAGCCGGCGGCGACGGTCTGGCCATAGCCCAGGCTGCCCGAGCTGCTGTAGACGCCGCCGGACGCGCACTGGCTCTGCAGCACGCCCATGCAGCGCGCGGTCTGCACCGCGGTCTGCTGCAGGATGCTCGAGGTCCACAGGTACTGGCCGAACTCGAGGATGCCCAGGATCACGAACACCAGCATCGGCACGACCATGGCGAACTCGACCGCAGAGGCCCCGCTCTCGTCGCCCAGCCGCCGCGCGCCCAATCTCACTGCACCTGCACCATGCTGCTGACGGAGATCGCGCCGTTCTTGACGATGCCGTACTTGGAGAAGAACGGCGTGTAGGTGTGGCTGGCCGTCACCAGCACGAACATGCCCGCATAGCCGCTCGCACAGGGCGTGCCGCACGACACGGCCGATCCCCAGGTGATCGAGGGCGCCGAGCCGGTCGGGCAGTAGCAGCTGTTGGCCGCCGTGGCCGTCCCGCCGCTGGTGGCCGTCCCGTTGGTGTTGGCCGCGGTCGGGCCGCTGTTGACCGTCACCGAGCTGTTGGCCCAGGCGGTCCCGTTCACATTGGCCGTCAGGGTGGCGAGGTTGGTGGCCAGCGTCGGGCCGCTGGTGGAATTGACGCTGGCGACGTTGACGATGGCGTAGTTGGTCGCCGCGTTCACCGCCGAGGACAGCTGGAAACGGGCGTAGATCACCCCGCCCAGGTCCACCGTCGCCGCCAGGATCAGCAGCAGCACCGGAGCGATCAGCGCCATCTCCAGCGCCGCGGCGCCTGTCCGGTCGCGCAGCACGCCGGCGATGCGGCCCCGTCCGTTTCGCATGTGCGCGTCCGATCTCATTGCACCAGCGCCACGCTGGCGGTCCCGGTATTGCCCAGGCCCGTGCAGTCCGAGGCCGCGCTGGTGCCACCGCTCAGCGTGACCTGGGTGCCGATGATCTGCAGGCACCCGCCTGCGCCATAGGTCAGGCTAGCCCCGCCGTTGAGGCTGACGGGTCCCTTGGGGAAATAGAAGGCCCCCGACAGGGTGGCGTTGGAGGCCCCCGCCGTGAACATGGCGCCGGCCGTGCCGATCGCCCCGGAAGTGGGCCCCACCACCAGCAGGTCGTTGTACGAACCCGAGCTCGGCGCGGTCAGGCTGACGTTGCTGTAGCCGGCGCCCAGGCAGAACACCTGGCCGCTGCAGTTGCCCGACGCCGTGCTCGTGCCGCTGATGACCAAGGTCACCCCCGTCCCGGCCACCCCGGTGTCTACGCCGTTGCAGGTCACGTCGCCGCCGCCGCTGGCGCCCGCCGCCACATAGCCGTTGATGGTGTAGACCCCGGTCCCCAGCGTCACCCCGCCGGCGACGTTGAACACGCCGTTGATGTCGTGCTGGGTCGCCGCCGGCAGCGTCAGGCAACTGCCGCCGCCGCTGGAGACATTCACCGCGCCGTTGAGCTGGAACAGGTCCGAGGCGCCGGTGGCGTTGGCGAGGAACAACTTGGAGCCGCCGTTCAGGAACAGGGCGGCGGCGCCGCTGCTGGCGCCGATCTGGTAGCTGTTGGTCGAGCCGGCCCCCATGGTCATGGTCTCGCCGCCGCCGACATAGATCCCCTTGGAGATCACGAAGGTGCTGGGCCCGCCGAAGGTCAGGGCGGTTCCGGTATGGCAGATGCTGTAGGTGGCGCCGTTGCAGCTCGACGTCATCGCGCCGATGTTGAACGTGCCGGCGCCGAAGGTGGTGGTCGTGCCGCCGCCGGTGGAGAGCCCCTGGGCCAACGTGTAGTTGCCCGCCCCGAAGGTCAGCGCGGAGCCGGTGTTGTTGACCAGGCCGCTGAAGGTATAGGTCGCCGAGGCCGAGGTGGTGAAGGTGACCGTGGTGCCGCCCTGCAGGGTCAGGGTGCTGAAATTGTACGGACCGCCGCCCGCGCAGGTGATGTTGTAGGTCCCGTTGGAATAGTTGTCGGTGCAGTGGTTGGTCGTCACCAGACAGCTTTGCGGCGTGTTGTTGAAGTCGAAGCTCAAGGCGCAGCCGGCCGGCACGCTGGCGATGGTCGGCGAGGTCATGGCCGCCACCGTGCTGAGGCGCGCGGTCGCCGCGCTCACCTCGGTGTTGCTGGCCAGGGGGTCGGCGGTGACGGTCTTGATCAGGGTCGTCGCCCCGCCGCTGGCGTTCTTGATGCCGCCGCTGCAACCCGCGCTGGGCGCCGCGCTCGAATTGTAGTCGATGGTCGGGGTGGTGACGGTGGTGCCGCAGGGCACGGTGACGGTGGCGTTGGAGGCCACTGCGCACTGGTTGGCGGTGACGCTGGTGCCGCCGCTGAGCGTCACGCCGGTCCCGCCGCTGTTCAGCGCGATGATGCAGCCCGACCCCGCCGCCTTGATCTCGGCATAGGCGGCCGAGGACACCGGCAGGCTGGTCTTGGCCCCCAGCATCTCCGCCAGGTACAGCGGCATGTTGGTCGAGATGGTGACCTTGACCGACTGGTTGCCGTCGCCAGAGGGCGAGGCGATCAGGGCGGCGGCGACATTGCCCGCCGCGACCCCGTTCAGCGCCGCCACCGCCTGGGCGGCGCTGGTCATCGAGGCGGTGGTGTTGTTGGTGGTGTAGGCGAGCCCGCCGGCGTAGGCCGCCAGGTCCGCGATCCTCTGGTCGTCGGTCTTGATCAGCAGCGAATGGCCGTATTCGCCCACCAGCGACGCCATGCCGAGCAGGACCGGGATGGCGATCGCGGCGATCAGCCCAATGCCGCCCCGGCGATCCGCGAGGACGGCGAGTCGACTGCGCAAAACGGAAAGGCGACGACCCAGCATCCAGAGCTCTGCCAAGAGACCAGCCTGGAGGCTATGGCGTCAGCCTTAATCATTCGTACTCGCGGGGAAAAAGCCGGGGTGAAACAAGGCCGCAGCCCAAGCTGAGCAATTGTTTCACCCCATCGCCGCATCGACGCGAAATCGACACAAAGTAAAATGGCGATATTTCACCCCAAGGTTGTTTAAGTCTAGAAATAACCCAGGGCCGTCCGCGAGCGTGCGGGTCACGCCCACGACGGTCGCCCGCCCTGTCTTTCAGTGCGTCGCGTTCAACCCCACCTGCGCCGACTGCGCCGCGGGGTCGGGCGGATTGTGCTGCAGCACGAAGGCCACGCCCGCCTTGAGCATATCGGTGCGGGTCGGTCCCTTGGACAGCCAGTGGTCTTCCCCCTCGAGCCGCACGAAGGTCTCATCCTTGCCCGCGCTCTTCAGCGCGCCGTCCATGTTCTCGCTGTCCACGATGGGCACCACGATGTCGTCCTTGCCGTGGATCAGCAGGATCGGCGCGTCGGCGTTCTTGGCCTGGAACAGCGGCGAATAGGTCGACAGCGCCGGGTCGCCGCTCCAGTGGCCGCCGAGCATCAGCTGCATGTAGCGGCCGTTCGGGCTGTCGTCGTGGTTGCCGCCCTCGCGGTGGAGCAGGTGGTTGAGATTGCTCACCCCGCCATAGGACACCGCGCAGCGATAGACGCCCTTCTGCAGGGTCACGCCCGCCAGGGCCGCATAGCCACCATAGCTGGCGCCGACGATGCAGACCCGCTTGGGATCGATCTCGCCGGTCTGGGCCAGATAGGCCACCCCGTCCGACAGGTCGGTCTGCATCTTCTTGCCCCACTCGCCATAGCCCGCCCGGCGGAACGCGGCGCCTCGCCCACCGGAACCGCGGTAGTTGGGCTGCAGCACCGCATAGCCGCGCGAGGCGAAGGCCTGGGCCCACCAGTCGAACCCGACCTTGTCGGAGATGCCGATGGGACCGCCGTGCGGCAGGACCACCAGCGGCAAGCCCGTGGGCTTGCGGCCCGGCGGCAGGGTGAGCACCGCCTCGATCTTCATGCCGTCGGCGGCGGCGTACTCGATCTTGCTGGTCGGCCCCACGTCGACCGGGCGCACCTTGGGATAGGCTTCAGCCAGTTCGCTCGCCTGGCCAGTGGTCAGGTCCACCATCCAGTAGGTGCCCGCGTCGTCCGCCCCGTCGGTGTACAGGATCAGGTGGTCGAACGCCTCGTCATGGGACCTCAAGGTCACGTGGTACTTGGCGAAAGGCTTGACCGCCGCGTCATAGCGGGCCTGGAGCGCCGGGTCGAAGAAGCTCACCTTGCCGCCGCCCGCGCCCACCACGCCAAGCAGGCGATGGGTGATCGGCGACCGCAGTTCGCCGCTGACGTGGACGCCCTCGAACAGCCGCTGCGGCGGCGAGCCGTCCAACGGCACCTCCAACAGCACGTCCTCCGGACCGCTGTTATCCTGCACCAGCACGGTGTTGGACGCCCGCCCGAGCCCCTTCGTCTCGAGCTCATTCAGAGGCGTCGGCTTGCTGAGCAGCACGCGCTGCCCCTCGGCGCCCGCCAGCAGGGTCCAGGTATTGGTCGGGAGGTCGTAGTAGGTCCGCGCGATGATCTGGCCCTTATCGTCCGTGACCCAGTCGTAGCCGCGGCGCTCGCCGTCGCCGACCATCTTCACGTCGCCGGTGTCCAGATCGACCCGGAACAGGGCGAGCGCCATGGTCGGACTCAAGCCCATGGTCCAGCTGCGGAAGTAGCCATACCAGTGGCCGTCGGCCTCGCTCGAGCCGTAGTCGCCGTACACCTGCCCCTGGGCCTGGCCCGTATTGGCGAAGACCCGGACGCTGTGGCCGGTCCGCACGTCCATGCTTATGACGCTCACGATCTCGTAGGGCGTCATCTCCACCCGGTGAGGCAGGTGCATGGCCTGGCCGATGAAGATCAGCAGGTGGTCGTTCCCGGCCCACGTCAGTTGACGCACCTTCATGTCGCCCAGGCTGGCCGAGTTGATCATTCCGCCACGGGTGGTGCGGATGAACAGCCGCCGCGTCTCGCCCTCCACATTGACGAAGGCGAAGCTCTTGCCATTGGGCGACAGGACCATGTCCTCGATGGTCGGCAGGGCCCCGTAGGCCTCGAGCGGTGGCTGGGCCTGCGCGGTTCCGGACACGCACAGACCTGCAAGGATGGCGGCGCACGCCGAGATTGCTTTGAACATGTATTCCCCCCATGCGAACTGAACCCCAGGTCGCAAGGACGGGTCAAGCTGACAGAACGCCGTGGGTGCGCCGCGTTCGGACGATCCGCGCCGCAGGGCGCGCTGGCCACCCTCCAGCCGGGCAGCCAAGGTCGTTGACGATGATTTGTCCGACATATAGCGACGACGCTGTCATATCGAGACCAAGACGGTCCGCCCCCTCTCCATTCCCACCCCCATCCCACCGAGGTACGCGTCCCATGAAGCTGCTGCGCTACGGCCCTGCGGGCCAGGAAAAGCCGGGTCTGCTGGATGCCGAGGGCGCGATCCGCGACCTCTCCGGCCACCTGTCCGACATCGGCCCGGCCGAACTGTCGCCTGAGGGCCTGGCGCGCCTGGCCGCCATCGATCCCGCAAGCCTGCCCAAGGTCGAGAACGCGGTGCGCTACGGCGTGCCCTTCGCCGGCAGCCGCAAGTTCATCGCCATCGGATTGAACTTCGCCGACCACGCCGCCGAGTCGAACCTGCCCATTCCCACCGAGCCGGTGGTGTTCACCAAGGCCATCACCTGCCTGCAGGGCCCCAACGACCCGGTGGTGATCCCGCGCGGCTCCACCAAGACCGACTGGGAGGTCGAGCTGGGCGTGGTGATCGGCACGCGCGCCAGCTACGTCGAGGAGGCAGATGCGCTGAACCACGTCGCCGGCTACGTCGTCATCAACGACGTCTCCGAGCGCGAGTACCAGATCGAACGCGGCGGCACCTGGGACAAGGGCAAGGGCTGCGACACCTTCGGACCGGTCGGCCCCTGGCTGGTCACCAAGGAGGAGGTCGGCGACGTGCAGACGCTCGACATGTGGCTCGACCTCAATGGCAAGCGCATGCAGACCGGCAATACCCGGACCATGATCTTCGGCGTCGCCAAGCTGGTCAGCTATCTCAGCGAGTTCATGACGCTGGAGCCCGGCGACATCATCACCACCGGCACCCCGCCCGGCGTGGGCCTGGGCCAGAAGCCCGAGCCCTTTTACCTCAAGGCGGGCGACCAGGTGCGGCTGGGCATCGAGAAGCTGGGCGAACAGGGCCAGACCTTCGTCGCCTGGAGCCGCGGCTAGGCCGCCAAGGCCGCTTCCCTCGGGCTTGTCCCGAGGGGTCGCGGTGCAGCCGGAATGCCGCTCGCGATCAATGGCCCTGCGTGCTTCGAGACGCGCTTCGCGCTCCTCAGCATGACGAAGGGTTGCGAATACCCACGCTCGTCATCCTGAGGAGCCTCGCAGAGGCGTCTCGAAGGACGCAGGGCCAAACGCTTCATTCGCAAAACGATTTTGACATATAAAATAACCCATGCCTGAGTGGCGGCGCGCGCCGGACGATTCCAAGCCGTCCGCCCGCCGCGCAGCTTGGTGAAAAACAACGCCCCGCGGCCGACCACGTCGTCGCCGGGGCGGATAAGGGGAAACGTCATGGGTGCGAAACAGGCGCGGCGCGGTCTGGCCGCCTTGCTGATGCTGAGGACGGCGGCGGTGGCGATCGCCGCGCCGGCCATGGCCGCTTCGGCCCCCGCCCCCTGGATGGAGACCAGGCTCAGCCCCGACGTCCGCGCCGACCTGCTGCTGGCGCAGATGACCCAGGCCGAAAAGCTCACCCTGGTCAGCGGCTTCTACGGCGTCGACCAGGCCGCCAAGCACTGGAACGCGCCCTCAGACGCGCGCCAGGGCCAGGCCGGCGTGATCCCCGGCATCCCCCGCCTCGGCATCCCGCCGCAGTGGGAGGCCGACGCCGGCGAAGGCGTGGCCACCCAGGGCGCGGCCAAGGTCAAGTTCCTGCGCACCGCCCTGCCCTCCAGCCTAGCCACCACGGCCACGTGGAACCCCGAACTGGCCTTCCAGGGCGGGGCCATGATCGGCAATGAGGCGCGCAACTCGGGCATGAACGTCATGCTCGCCGGCGGGGTGAACCTGCTGCGCGAGCCGCGCAACGGGCGCAATTTCGAATATGGCGGCGAGGACCCGCTGCTGGCCGGGACCATGGGCGGGGCCCAGATCGCCGGCATCCAATCCAACCACATCGTCTCCACCGTCAAGCACTACGCCTACAACGACCAGGAGACCGGCCGCACCGTGGTCGATGTGCGGGTCGACGACGCCGCCGGCCGCATGTCCGACCTGCTGGCGTTCGAGATCGCCATCGAGAAAGCCGACCCCGGCGCGGTGATGTGCTCCTACAACCTCGTGGTCGGGACCCACTCCTGCGAGAACCAGCACCTGCTGACCGAAGTGTTGCGGAGCGACTGGGGCTACCAGGGCTATGTGATGTCCGACTGGGAGGGCACGCACAGCACCGCCAAGGCGGCGCTGGCCGGCCTCGACCAGGAGGACGGCGTCTCCATCCCCGACACCGCCTGGTTCGCCTACGGCAAGCTGGGCGCCGCCATCCAGGCCGGCGAGCTGCCCCAGGCGCGGCTCGACGCCATGGTCCACCGCATCCTGCGCACCTTCTTCGCCAAGGGAGTGATGGACCATCCGGTGGCCCCGGCCGCCATCGACTACGCGGCCCACGCCGCCGTCACCCGCGCCGACGAAACCCAGGCGATGGTGCTGCTGAAGAACGCCCATAACGTCCTGCCGCTGGCCGCTGACAAGCCGCTGAAGATCGCCGTCATCGGCGGCCATGCCGATGTGGGCGTGCTGGCCGGCGGCGGCTCGGCCCTGGTCTATCCGCGCGGCGGCAACGCGGCGCCGGGCCTGCAGCCCACCACCTGGCCCGGCCCCATGGTCTATGATCCCTCCTCGCCGCTGCAGGCGCTGAAGGCGCGCCTGCCCAAGGCCGAGATCGCCTATGCCGACGGAAGCGACCCCGCCGCCGCGGCCAAGCTGGCGGCGGCCAGCGACGTGGTGCTGGTGTTCGCCACTCAGTGGACGGCCGAGTCCCAGGACTTCGCCCTCACCCTGCCCGATGGCCAGGACGCCCTGATCTCCACCGTGGCCGCCGCCAATCCCAAGACCGTGGTGGTGCTGGAGACCGGCGGCCCGGTGCTGACGCCCTGGCGCGACCAGGTTTCCGGCGTGGTCGAGGCCTGGTTCCCCGGAACCGCCGGCGGCGAGGCCATCGCCGAGGTGCTGAGCGGCCGCGCCGACGCCTCGGGCCGCCTGCCGGTCAGCTTCCCAGCCAGCCTGGAGCAACTGCCGCGACCCAAGCTCGACGGCCAGGGCCTGCCCGACAACACCGCCTTCACCGTCGCCTACGACGAGGGCGCGGCGGTCGGCTACAAGTGGTACGACCGCAGCGGCCTGACCCCGGCCTACGCCTTCGGCCACGGCCTGTCCTACACCAGCTTTGGATATGGCGGCCTGGAGGCGGCGGCGCATGGCGACGGCCTGGCGGTCAGCTTCACCGTCACCAACACCGGCGCCCGCTCAGGCTACGCCGTGCCCCAGGTCTATGTCGGCGGCGAAGGCTGGGAAGCGCCGCGCCGGCTCGGCGGCTTCAAGAAGCTACACCTGAAGCCCGGCGAAACCCGCCGCGTGAGCCTGGAAGTCGACCCGCGCCTGCTGTCGATGTGGGACGCCAAGGCCCACGGCTGGCGCCGCGCGGCTGGCGGCTACAAGGTCTGGCTCGCCACCTCCTCGCGCGACCTGAAGAGCTCGACCAAGCTGACCCTGCCGGCCCAGACCCTGCCGGTCGGCTACCACCCCGCGGGGTGAGCCATTGTCATCCCGGCCGAAAGGCCGCGTAGCGGGCTGTAGAGCCGGGACCCAGGGGCCGCGAACTTCACCCCTGGGTCCCGGATAGCCTCTGCGAGGCTTCCGGGATGACAGGCAAGGTGAGCTTAGCCGGGCGCCGCCCGCCGGGCCTTCACCACGGCGGTGTCCAGCGCCTGCAGGAACCGGGAGCGGTCCGCCGGTGCGAAGGGCCGTGGGCCGCCGGTGATCTCGCCCATGGAGCGCAGGTGCTCGCCGATCGAACGCGAGGCCAACGCCCCGCCGATATTGTCGGCGGTGAACGGCCGCCCAGCCGGATGCAAAGCCTGGGCGCGGGCGTCGAGCGCCCGCTGCGCCAGCGGAATGTCGGCGGTGATCACGACGTCGCCCAGGCCCGCCCGCTCGGCGATCCAGTCGTCGGCGATATCGGGCCCTGCATCCACCACCACCAGCGTCACCCGCGGGCCGACCGGCGCGCGGATCCAGCTGTTGCAGACCACGAACACCGGCAAGCCATAACGCTCGGCGACCCGGTAAACTTCGTCCTTCACCGGACAGGCGTCCGCGTCGATGTAGATGGTGGTCATGCGCTGAGCCTATAGCCTGGTTACGACGCGTTTGCGCCCCAGCCCGACGCCGGCGCCGCGCTCACTTGGCCTTGGGCTCCCACAGCTCGATCTTGGTGCCGTCGGGATCGAGGATCCAGGCGAACTTGCCGGTCGGACCGGTGTCGTCGCGCTTGAGGATGACGACGCCCTTGGCCTTCAGCCGGACGACATAGGCGTCCAGGTCGTCGACGGCGAAGTCGATCATGAACTCGCGCGTCGAGGGGTCCATGTAGTCGGTGGCGCCGGGAAAGGCGTTCCAGACCAGAACCGGCGGGTGCCCCGGCGCATCGTACTTGAGCATCGCCCCGCCCCAGGGTTCGAGCTGGATGCCGAGCACGTCGCGATACCAGTGGGCCAGGGCCTTGGGATCTTTGCTCTTGATGAAAATGCCGCCGACGCCGGTGATGTGGCCGATGGTCTGCGCCCCGACAGTCTGCGAATGGACCGCCGCGGGGGCGAGGCCAAGCCCCATGGCCAGGGCCAACCATCCAAGTCCTTTGTAGTGACCCGCCATCCCCGTCCCTCCGCCGTAGGTATGGCTCAAGCTATCGCTTGGAGCCGCGCAGGTGCAACGGCCGCAAACCACCCATCTCCACCGGTCAGAGATCCGCAATATTGGCGCGGTGCGGAAAGCGACACCCCACCCGTTGCGGACTCGTGGGAAAAGAGGCCCTATGGCTCACTCAATGAGCGCCCATCAGAGATGCTGATCATTCTAGCTGCCACCCTCGCATTGGCGACTAACACCGTATCGCCGAGCGTCCGTAGCTTGGTATCGTCTCAGCCCAGCGTTTGGAATGGAACTTTTCAAGCGGATGGCGGCAAAACTGTACCGGCGAGATTTTGCTCATCGCCGTCCATCTTCAAGTATCTTCTGTCGATCCACACTCCGCCACCCCCGATAGCTCACTGTCGCTACTCGGATGCTGAGACGGGTGGCATGAGCACCCTGACGAGGACATGTGCAGAACGTCAAGGCGGCGCTCGGATCGAGAGCAAAACAGTTGAGTCGATTTCAAATGACGGTCGACGCCTGTCGCAAAGCATCTATTTAAATTCATTGCGTTCTGGACAGAGCGAACATCATCAAATGCAGTTCGATTTGACCTACGCGGGCGCCTGCCCCACTGCCCTGCCAAAGGGGCGAGATTTGATCCGCATCCCCTAATTCTCATTAAGCTGCATTGGCCTCGCGGCTGGCTGGCGCGCCTAGCTGGCCCGAGCGGACCTCGGCCGCCCTGCGCTAAACCCCAGCGTTCCGCTGCGTCGGATCGTAGAAGAAGGTCTCTTCGGCGATGCGGTCGCCGCGCCAGGTCTGCCACGCCACCTCTTCCTGTCGCAGTCCGCCGCCGGCCTTGAAAGTGAAGGTGAACCGCCAGCGGATCGCCACCTGGTCCCCGTCGATCAGGGGACCGGCCAACAGCTCGGTCTGCATGGTTTCGCAGCGATCCATCATCGCGGCTTCGCGGGCCATGAGCGCCTGGCGGCCGCCGGGGAGCGGAGCCGCCTGGTTCTCCTGCATCCACGCATCTTCATGATACCAGTCGCGGATGGCGCCGAGGTGATCGCCCGAGACGACCTGGGCGATGAAGGCGTCGACCGTGGATCTGGAAGGCATTGGAGGGCTCCCGTCCGTTGGGCTCAACCCCGCCCCTGGATCGCCCGTCAGCTTACCACACCTCACCGTCGCCCCTGAGCCGCCGAGGCGCGATCACCAAGCGATCTTCGGACGGCGGAACCCCATCGCCGCCCAGGCGGCGAGCAGCTTGATCAACAGACCGGGCGGGTGGGTCTCGTAGGCGGGGATGGCGCTCGACAGCTCCACCCCCTCGGGCCGGTTCTTGGTCATGATGCGCATCTGCGGCTCGGGCGCGCGCCCCGACAGGCGATCGCGGAAAACCGTCAGCCAATGGCCCGCGGTGAAGTCCAAAAACATCGGCGAACCGCAGCAGTTCGCCACGATGCGGCGCGTCGGCGACTCCGGCTTGAGACGATATTCCCGTAGGTGGTGCGCGCCACGCGCAATCTTGACCCGGTCTTTCCGGTACAGGCAGTAGTCCACGCCGCCATCTGCGCGACAGTCTTCGGGGCGTTCAGGTCGCGCTCAAACTGAAGGCCAGCCGTTCGGCAACTGCGGCAATAGCAGATCACGCTTTGGATCGGACCGCCGGTCAGCTCGATCGCCGTTTCACCACACCGGCAGACCGCCGAGTTCGATTGGTGCTCGTGCGCCATTGGCTTCCCCAAGTCCCGTGCGTCACCGCGAGGCTAGTGGAACGATCCACAGCTGTCACGGTGCGCCCCAGGGACGCCAGCACGGCTGCGGCGCGCGCCGCCTCAGTCGTGGGCGTCGAGGTCGAAGATCAGCTCGGCCGGAGTCCACTTCTCGCCGGGCTCAGCCCAGGGCACGGGCTTCTGGAAGGCGTCCATCAGCGCCTCCCAGGCCTTCAGTTCGGGATCGTTGCTGGCGTCCGAGCGGGTGTCCGACGGCGCACCGTCGCCGGTCTCCATCACCATCACCAGCCGGTCGCCAGAGAGATAGATTTCCATGCCGGCGATCCCCGCGTCGCGGATGGCGCGGATCACCGCCTCGGGGGTCTTTCCGGGCGTGTGCCAGTCGCGGTAGCGGGCGATCAGCTCGGGATCGTCCCTCAGGTCCAGGATCAGGCAGCGCCGGGCCATGGCTCCCTCAGCTCGCCGCCCGCCGCAGCGGCAGGCAGGCCGGTCCCAGCGGCTCGAAGCTCTTATAGGTCAGGATGAACTCCTGGTGGCCCAGTTCCTCGGAGCAGCTGCGCTGGCCCGCGGCCACCGCCAGCACCTTGTCGAGGATCTCCTGGCCCACCTCGTCCAGCGTCGCCTTGCCGTCGAGGATGCGGCCCGCGTCCACGTCCATGTCCTCCTGCAACCGGCGGTAGGTCTCCGGGTTGGCGCAAACCTTGATCACCGGCGAGATGGCCGAACCGACCACCGAGCCGCGGCCGGTGGTGAACAGGTTGATGTGGGCCCCGCAGGCGATCAGCTCCACCAGCTCGGCATTGTCCGAGATGTTGGGGAAGCCGAAGCGCACCTCGCCGTCCGGCACCACGTCGAGCAGGTACAGCCCGCCGGTGGGCGGCACGTCGCCCGGCTTGACGATGCCGCTGATCGGCGAGGCGCCCGACTTGGAATAGGCGCCCATGGACTTCTCTTCCTGGGTGGTCAGGCCGCCCTCGGCGTTGCCGGGCGCGAAGCTGCCGAAGCCCATGGTGATGTAGTAGCGCTCGGCCTTGGCCACGCAGGCGCGGATCTCCTCGCCCAGCTCCGGCGTGATCGCCCGGTCCGACATCACCCCCTCGCAGCCGATCAGCTCGCCGGTCTCCTCGAAGATGCAGGTGGCGCCCGCATCCACCAGCGCGTCGAAGGCGCGGCCCACGGCCGGGTTGGCGGTGATGCCGCTGGTGCCGTCCGAGCCGCCGCAGATGGTGCCGATCACCAGCTCGTCCGCGTGCATGGCGACAATGGGGGCCTGGGCCGCGGTCGCCTTCAGCCGCTCCACCGCCTCAAGACCCCTGGCGATGGTCGAGCGGGTGCCGCCCGCCTCCTGGATCACCAGCAGCTCCACCGGCCGGCCGCTGGCGGCGATCGTCGCCTGCAACTGCTCGCGGTTGAAGCCCTCGCAGCCCAGCGACACCAGCAGCACACCGCCCACGTTGGGATGGGTGCAGACCGCGCTCATCACCTTCAGCGCATAGGCGTTGGGATAGCAGCCGGGAAAGCCCAGCAGGTGCACGTCGGCGTCGTCGCTGCGGGTCACGATGTGGCGCGCCACGTGGTGGGCGCACTCCACCAGATAGACGACGGCCACCACGTTGCGGACGCCCTTGCGGCCATCGGCGCGCAGATAGCCGCGGAAGGTCTCGCTCATGGTCTCAGTCCGTCGAGGTCACGGAGTCACGGGTGTGACTGGAAATGTAGTCGCTGCGCATGTTGTGCATGTGCACGTGGGCGCCGGGCTCCACCGCCTCGCGCATGGAGCCGATCGGCGCGCCGTACTTGAACACCCGCTCGCCGGCCGCCAGTCGCCGGCGCGCCAGCTTGTGGCCGACCTCGACGTCGGCGCTGGCGAAGGCGGTGCGGCCGTCGATCACCAGTCGCTCGCCCCGGCGCACCGGCGCGCGCAGCACCCCCACGTTGTCGTCCGGGTGCAGCAGCAGCAGCGGCGACGGTTCGCTCACCGTGGGCAAGGCCGCTTCGGCGTGCAGCAGGCCCTCGTGCTTCAGCACGCGCCAGAATTCGTCCGGCGCCAGCGCGCCCATCCAGTCCGCCGCCTGGGCCACCTGCTGCGGATCGGCCAGGCCCACCACCACGCTCACCACCTGAGGGTGAGCCAGCGGGAACTGCAGCGCCGCCGCCGCCAGGGGCACGCCGAAGCGGCCGCACACCGCGCGCAGCCGCGCCACCCGCTCCAGCACCGCCTGCGGCGCAGGCTCGTAGTCGTAGTGGGCCGAGGCCGTATGCTCGACATCCTGGGCCAGCACGCCCGAATTGAACGGCCCGCCGACGATCACCGACACGCCGCGCCTGGCGCACAGCGGCAGGAAGCTGTCCACCGCCCCCTGCTCCAGCAGGGTGTAGCGGCCGGCCAGCAGCACCACGTCGAACTCGCCGACGGCAAGCGCCTCCTCGGCGACCTCCCACTCGTTCACGCCCAGGCCGATGGCGCCCACCGCCCCCTGCTCGCGCAGCTGGCGCAGCGCGCGATAGCCGCCGGTCATGAAGCTCTTGAACTGCTCGGCATGGGCCTCGCCGTGGGTGCGGCGGCCGAGATCGTGGGCCAGCAACAGGTCGATGCGGTCACGCCGCAGCCGCCGCCGGCTCTCCTCGTAGGAGCGCATCACCGCGTCGTAGCTGTAGTCGAACACCGGCTCGAACGGGGCCGCGTCGACGAAGCCATGGCGCACGCCGTGGGCCGTCTCCGCCGCGATCGGCTCCAACCGCCGACCCACTTTCGTGGAGACCAGCGCCCGCTGCTCGGGGTCGAACTCGGCCAGGGCTGCGCCCAACCGGCTCTCGCTCAGGCCGAAGCCGTAATAGGGCGCGGTGTCGAAAAAGCGCACGCCCTGGGCCAGGGCCGCGCGAACCGCCTCGTGCGCCGCCGCGTCGCTGACCGGCTGGTACAGATTGCCGATCGCCGCCGCCCCGAACCCGAGCGCCGGAAACGCCGGCCGCTCCGCACGCGCCATCACCTGAAACTCCATGGCAGCGACCCTACACAGTTCACTAGTGAAAGTCATTGCGCAAATGAAACGGAACGCACTTCGCCCGTCCCCTCACGCCGCCTTGAAGATCAAGGCCTAGAGGGTGACGACGAGGTTCTCCGAAATGCGCTGAGCGGCGGCGTGAAGCGCCGCCATGGCGGCGTCGATGTCGGCCGGCGAGGCGCTGCTCCTGAGGAAGGGAATCGTCAGGGCCGCCACGGCCGCCTCGTTGGACAGCACCGGACACGAGATGTCGGTGACGCCTTGCACGAAGTCGCTGGGAATCTGCACGAAGCCGCGCGCGCGGGCCTCCTCGGCGCGCTCGCCCAGGGCCTTGATCGCCGCCTTGCCGGCGGTCTGGGACAGGCGCGCGGCCCATTCGCGCCGCACCGCCTCGGGCTGGAAGGCGAACAAGGTCACGCCCGAGCTGGCCTCATGCAGGTAGCGGCGATAGCCCGGCCGCACCGAGAAGCCCAGATAGCCGGGGTTCTCGATCCGCGCGATCACCACCATCTGGCCTTCCGAGGCCACGGCGATGTGGCAGGACTGGCCGACGGTTTCCGACAGCTCGCGCATCACCGGCAGGGCGATCTCCAGCAGGTTGCGCACCGGCGCCCGCGACATGCCGAGCGCGAACAGCTTGTTCGACAGCTCGTAGCCCTCGCCCGAGCTGCGCAGGGCGATGTAGCCCTTGTATTCCAGCACCTGGATCATGCGGAACAGCTCGCTCATCGAGCGGTCCAGCGCCGTGGAGATCTGCGACGCGGTCATGGGCCCGTCGTTGTTGGCCAGCAGCTCCAGGATATCGAGCCCCTTCTCCAGCGCAGGCGCGCGATAGCGGCGCTCGGAGTCGTTGGCGGTCGCGGCGTCTTCGGTCACGGCGTTCTCAAGATCGGCGGGCATGGACGGCTCTGCGAGTCGGGTCAGGGCGAGTCGGATCTGGGCGAGTCGGATCTGGGCGAGTCGGGTCTGGCTGATGGCGGAGCATAGCTGAGCCCCGCTCAGAACCGATAGAAGCTGTGGGCGGTGCGCCCGAATACGGCGGCGACGGCGTGTTCGCCGGCAGGACGGACCAGGGCCTGGGCCATGGCCAGCCACGTGGCGTAGTCGCTGACGAGGTTCAGCACCGGCCAGTCGCTGCCCCACATCAGCCGATCAGGCCCGAACAGCTCCAGCAGATCAGCCACATAGGGACGAAGCTCGGCGTCGCCCTGCCCCGCCGCGCATTCGGTCAAGAGGCCCGACAGCTTGCAGCAGACGTTGGTCAGGTGCGCGAACGGGGCCAGGGCCGCGCGCCACGCGGAATGGCCGCCGCCCGCGATATCGGGCTTGGCCGCATGGTCGATGACGATGGCCAGGCCGGGATTGCGCCGCGCCAAGGTCTCCAGCGCCGGCAGATGGCGCGGCCGCACCAGGGCGTCGAGGCTCAGCCCATGCTCGACCAGGGCGGCGACGGCCGGCGCGAGCTCGGGCTTCAGGACCCAATCGTCCTCCGACAAACTCTGCAGCATGGGCCGCACGCCGCGGAACTTCGGCCGCGCGGCCAGCTCGGCTATGCGCGCGGATGCATCCGGCGACGCCAGGTCGACCCAGCCGACCACGGCCCGCACCATGGGCGTCGCTTCGGCCAGCTGCAGCAGATAGTCGGTGTCGTGGTCGCTGGGCTGGGACTGCACCAGCACCGTTCCCTCCACGCCCGCCGCCCGGGCCAGCGCATCCAGCTCAAACGGTTCGAAGTCGCGATGGATCGCCGGCAGGTCCACGCCGGGCCAGGCGCAGTCGTTCTTGCCGATGCGCCAGAAATGCTGGTGCGCGTCGATCATCAGGGCCCGGTCGCTTCCTGTCACCACGTGCCGAGATAGACGTGCAGCACCTGGGGCGTCGAGGTGAAGTTGAGACCGTAGTCGGTCTGGTCCCCGTTCCACTCGCGCTCGAACACCCACTTGCCGTCCTCGTAGCGTCCCTCTTCCACCCGGGTGATCAGGGTGTGCTTTTGGGCGGGATCGGTGGGATGGAAGCTGACGCGGGCGAGATAGCCGGTGACCAGGTATTCGTTCGGGGCCAGCTCAGCGATCAGGGCGCCGCCCGACGGGGTCGGATTGCCCTTGGGCGGGTCCATGCCGAACTGGAGCTGGCCGTAGGACACCGTGGCGCTCCACGCCCCGAGCTTGAGGTCCTGGCTATGCTCGGCGTCGGGCTCCGACACGCCCCAAACCTTGCCCGCGTAGCTCAGGCTCGCCAGCAGCCGCGACATCGGCCCCAGCAGCTCATAGTCCATGGCGAAGGGGCGCAGCGCGTCAGCATCGAGTTTCGGCGCGCCGAGCGGGAAGTTGCTGTAGCCGCTGAAGTCCAGCCCGAACGGCGAGAAGCCGATGCCCTGGTGGCCCAGCGTGGTGAAGACATAGCGGCCATAGGCGGCCGCATTGCCGGTCTCGGCCACATAGGTCGCATTGTCCGGGCGATGGTAAAGGTCGAGCACCTTCTCGTAGTTGCGCGACTGCGGCTGGTAGATGTCGGGCCCGATCAGGTCGATCGCCGGCGCCGCCGCCTTCCACACGTCGAGCACGTCATGGGTCGGACCGCCGCTGGAGAAGGTCAGCGGGTCCTGCGGGCCGAACGGGTCGCGCAGCGCCGCATTGGCGTACATCGGCAGCGCGTACTCGGCCTTGCCGGCTTCAGCCACCTGGTCGACGAAGCGGGCGGTGTACCAGGCCTCGAACACCTCGTCGGCGTCGCGGCCGAAGGCCTCGCGCCAGGTTCCGCTGACGTGGCGGGCGCTGGCGAGTTCGGCCGGAACCTGCCCCGCGAACAGCGTCTCGGCCGCCGGCGAGTGGTCGCGCACGGCGCTGTAGACGCCGGTCTCGTTCTCGACCTGCACCAGGATCACGGTGTGGCGCGCGCCGTCGATCTGGCGCAGGTGGCGCATCAGCTGGGCGAAGGCGGTGCTGTCGGCCTTCAGCGTCTCGGGGAACACCGGCGACAGCGAGCCGCGCTCCTCGCCCTCCTTGGTCACCACCCGCGGGAAGCGCTTGTCGTCGAGCTTCACCCAGTCGGGCGCATAGCTCGGGCCGTTGTTCTTCCAGGTCCCGAACCACAGCAGCGACAGCCGCACGTGATGCTCGCGCGCCTGGGCGACCAGGGTGTCGAGGAAGCTGAAGTCGAAATGGCCTTCGGTCGGCTCGATCTGGCTCCAGGCGATGGGGACCAGCACCGTATTGGCGTGGACCTGCTCGATCGCCGGCCAGACCTTGGGCAGCATGGCCGGCCAGGCGCTGGAATTGTTCACCTGGGCGCCCAGCACCAGATAGGGCGCGCCGTCCACCATCAGGGCGTAGCGGCCGTCGGTGTGCGCCAGCCGCGGCGCGGGCGTCGGCGACGGCGGCACAGCGGCGATCAGGCCGACCGCGGCCAGAAGGGTTCCAAGCGCGCGCATCAGCGAGATGTCCTGGCGAGCGCGCGGTCGATGGCCCGCTGCGCGATGGGGGTCATGATGGCGTAGCCGGCGGCGGTAGGATGCACGCCGTCCTTGGTCAGCTCGGGCCGCATCATGCCCTGGCTGTCGGCCAGGGCCGAATAGTAGTCGGCGTATTCGTCGCCGTGGGTGCTCGCGTAAGCTTTCAGCCAGCGATTGATGGCGCGCAGTTCGTCCGGATGGCGCTCGGCCAGCACATCCTTGCCCTGCGGGCCCAGGCCGTTGACTGGCAGGATGGAGCCGAACACCACCGCAATGCCGTGGGCGTGGGCCATCTCGGCCATGGCCTCGTAATTGGCCTGGATCTGAGTCTGGTCGGGCGCCTGCATGAAGCCCTGCACGTCGTTGACCCCGGCCAGGATCACTACCACCCGTGGCTTCAGCGCGATCACGTCGGCATGGAAGCGCAGCAGCAGCTGGGCGGTCACCTGGCTGCCGATCCCGCGGTTGACGTAGTCACGCCCCGGGAAGCTCTCGGCGATGGGCCACAGATCGGTGATGGAGTCGCCCAGAAACACCACCCGCGGCCGCTCGGCCGAGGGCGGCGGCAGGGCGGCGTCGGCCGGGGCGTAGATGTACTGCTCGCCGAAGTCGCGCATCAGCGAGGGGATCAGCTTGGCCCGGAACGGCCCCAGCCACTGGCCCCAGTCCTTGTCCTGCACCGTGCGGCGCTCGGGCGAGTTCTGGTGCGGCACAGGTTGAGCGAGCGGCTGGGCGAGTTGTTGGGCGGGCGGCTGCGAGACCGCGGCCCCGGCGAACGCCCAGACCGCCGCCCCGCAAAGCGCGGCGAGGCGCTGGACCGCAGGCCGACAAGAGAACCTTCCCATCAAACCTGCTCCCAGCGCCTGCCAGCCTATCAGTAGCTGATGCGCAGCACCGCGTTGTACTGGCGGTCGTTGATCAGCGCATTCTCGGGCCGCGTGATCAGCCCGTAGTCCTGATCCTGTTCGGAGTTCAGGATGTTACGGACCTCGAACTGCAGCACCGCGTTCGGCGTCACATTATAGGAGATGGAACCGTCGAGCTGGCCGTAGGCCTCGACATAGACCGGCAGGGCGCCGGTGCCGTTGCCCGCGGTGGTGAGCACGTACTTGTCGCGCCAGTTATAGGCGATACGCGCCTGGAACGGCCCCTTCTCGTACATGCCGATCAGGTTGTAGCTGTTCTTCGACAGGCCCTGCAGCGGAACGATCAGGGGGTTGCCGTTGGTGTCCGAAGCGGTCGGGCTGGGCGTGGCGCTGTCCACATAGGTGTAGTTGGCGGTGGCGCCGAAGCCGTCCAGGGGCTTGGGCAGGAAGTCGAAGAACTGGGTATAGCCGACCTCGGCGCCCTTGATGGTGCCGTTGCCCTGGTTGTAGTAACGGGTGACCTGGAACGTATCGCCGTAATAGTCCTCGTTGTCCGTCGCGGTGGCGATGAAGCCCTTCACCTGCTTGTAGAACACCGCGCCATACAGCGAGCCGGTTTTGTTGAAGTACCACTCCAGCGAGGCGTCGTAGTTGTTAGTGCGATACGGCTTCAACGAGGCGTTGCCGAAGGTCCCCGCGGTCAGGGGCGTGTTGGAGTTGAGCGTGGTTTGGCTCGGCTGGCTGATCTGGACGTTCGGGTTCAGCTGGCTGAAGTCCGGACGGGTCAACCCCTTCGAGGCCGCCAGGCGAAGCTGCAAGTCGTCGGTGAGGTGGATCCGCGCATTAAAGCTCGGCAGCGCGTCGGTATAGTTCTGCTTTACATTGATGGGGGCGTAGGTCGGCGCCCCGGCGACGGTGGGCGCGGTTCCATCCGCGTTCAGCGGCGTGCCGGGAGGCGCCGCGATCTGCGGCGTCAGGGAGTTGAAACCGTTGGTGTTTTCCTGGGTGTTGACGATCCGCACGCCGACATTGCCGTCGACCGGGAACGGCCCCGCATTGAAGCCGTAATCGCCGACCAGATACACCGCGTAGGTGTGTTCTTCTTCGCTGGAGAAGTCGCTCGGGTTGAACGCGACAGGCGTAGAGCCGAAAGCCGCCAACGTCTTGCTGATGTTATTCAGCAGGGAACTGGCGGGCGAGACCGTCGGACCGAACAGCGTGCTGCGGCCATCGAACAGGTTGTTGTAGGAATAGAGGCTGTAGTCGCTGGTTGGCAAACCGCCGGGCACGCCGTCATAGTTATAGGGCGTCGACCCGGTGATGGCGCCGCGATCGGTGAAGCGGAAGCCGAACTTCAGCTTGCGAAGGAAACCGTCGTCAGAAACGCGGTATTCCAGGTCCGTGCGGACAGCCTTCTCGGTGCCCGTGTCGTCGTCGTAGTGATCCAGCGTATAGTCGATCGCAAAATTGTTCGGATTGCTGAGATAGCTGGGCGGCACGGCGATGCTGGCTAGCGGCTTGCTGATATTGAAGTTCACGATCGGCAGCACACCAGTCGAATTCTCGCCGATGATGAAGCGCTGATCCTTGTTAGTCGAATAGATGTACTGGACATCGGCCGACACGGTCAGTCGATCGGTCGGCGTCCACTTGCCGCCGATGGCATAGTTGGTCGTGACCGTGTGCTGGTCGGTCAAGCTTCGGTTGAAGTTGATCGACGACCCCGAATAGGAGCCGCTGAGCAGATCGCCCTGCGGGCCGACCGTGAAGGGCTGCGAGGCGTCGATCACGCCGGGCGCGGAGGCGCCGACATAGTTCGCCGCATCGTTCCACTGGAAGTAATAATCGATGCGATTGACCTGGGTGTAGAACTCCAGGTTCGGGGTCGGACGCCATTGCAGCGCCAGCTGCAGGCCCTCCCGCTGGCGGCTGCCCTGGGTCTCGTCGATGCCCATGCCGTCGGGGATGTTGACGCTGCCGACGGGATGCCCCGGAAGCGGGATGGTGCTCGAGTAGAACGGCTCCTGCGACTGCTGGTCTTCGCGGAACCGCGTCTGGGTGAAGGAGGCGTCGGCCAGGATGCCGATCTCGCCGATATTGGTGTCCCAGCGGTCGCTGAGCAGCAGCGATGCATTGGGCCGGCCGGCGTTGGCGAGATCGTCGTAGGAGGCGCCGATGCTGGCGGCGATCTTGGGGCCCTTGAAGTCGAACGGCATGCGCGTGCGCAGGTTGATGACGCCGCCGATGCCGCCTTCGATCTGCTCGGCGGACGGATCCTTATAGACGTCGATGCCCGCCAGCATCTCCGAGGGAATGTCTTCCAGGTTCAGGCCACGGCCGTTGGTGGCGCCGCCGGCGAAGCCGCCGTTGGCCGAGAAGCTGTCGCGGCCGTCCAGCTCGGTCTGGACCTGGGTCAGGCCGCGGATGGCGACGCCGGAGCCTTCGCCGTAGTTGCGGGTGATCTGGATGCCCGAGATGCGCTGCAGCGCCTCGGCCACGTTGTTGTCGGGCAGCTTGCCGATGTCGGAGGCGACGATGGAGTCGACGATCTCGTCGGCGTTGCGCTTGATCAGGTTGGCCGAAAGCACGCTGGCGCGCACCCCGGTCACAACCACTTCGCTCATGGTCTGCGGATTGCTCGACGACGAGGACGCGCCAGCGGGCGGCGCATTGGGCTGATCGGCGGGCTGGGCCGTCGCCGCCGAGGCGCCGGAATCTCCAGTGGCCACCGGGCTGGCCGCCGGCGCGCCGACTGCGGTCTGGGCCAGAGCAGCGTGAGCGAAGGCAATAGTCGAGAGCGCGGACGCGCCAAGCAGCGCAGCCCGTTGCAGGCGGTTACGAAGCATCTGTTCCCCTAGCGTTTCCTCTGCCGCCTCGGCCTCTGACTGGGCCGTCGACGGGTTCGAAAGTCTGTGTCGTTGACACCGACACAATCCGTTCACGCTTTCAGATATGCAAGCATTTTTATCTGAGCAAAACGTGATCGTGTCGGCGCCGGTCCCTCAGGCCACCAGGCCGTGGCCTGAGAGCCGCAGGGCGTAGACGTCGGAAAGCTTTGCCGCGGAAGGAATCCGCACCGATAGCCCACCCGCGTCCTGGGTGAATTCCAGCGCGCCTTCGCCGCCCAGCAGCTCGACCCGCTCCACCCGCGGCCCACCATCTCCGGCAGGCAAGGCGGTCAGCCGCACCGATTCGCCCTCGGGCCGCGCCAGCATCAGCGCGTAGAGTTGGCCGCCCTTGGTGGTGTAGCGGACGTCGCGCGCGGTGAAGGGCTGGGTGGACTGCTCCACGAACATCCCCGAGGGCGACTTGGTCGGCCCCTCGCCATAAAGCTTCCATGGCCGGGTGCCGTAGATCGCCTCGCCGTTGACCGCCATCCACGCCGCCATGCCGTCGAGGAAGGCGTGCTCGTCCGGGTCGATGCTGCCGTCGCCGCGCAGCGGGATGCTGAGCAGCAGGTTGCCGTTCTTGCTGACGATATCGCTGAGCATCCGCGTCACCGTCGCCACGGTCTTGTAGCCATGCCGCTCGTAGATCGAGCGGTCATAGTGCCACTGGCCGATGCAGGTGCAGGTCTGCCACGGGTCGGGGCGGATCTGGTCGGCGAAGCCGCGCTCGAAGTCCTCCACCACCGCGCCGCGGTGGGCGGGCGTCAGCTTCTTGCCGGTGGCCACGGCCTGCAGCGAGCCGCGCCGGGCGATGTTGGTGTTGTAGAAGTTGGCCACCGCCTCCAGCCCCACCTGGCCGAACGGCAGCTCGGTGTCGTCGAAATAGATGAAGTCGGGGTCGTACTTGGCGACCAGATCGTTGTTGCGGGCCAGCCAGTTCGAGACATAGGCCGGGTCGTTCGGCGGCCCCGTCTCCCACCAGGCCCCGTCGTTGGCGTCGTGCCAGGCGTTGGCGGCCTTGATGCTGTCGATGCCGTCGGGGATCACCATGTGGCGGCCGGTGTAGAGCTCCTGCGGGTCGAGCCCCTCCCACCAGGTCCCCTTCCCGTCCGCCTTGGTCAGGCGGTAGGCGTCATACCGCACGCCTTGCAGCGGCCCCTCGGCGTCATAGCCATAGGCGGTCTGCCACCAGTGCCAGGCGTGGGAGGCGTGGTTGCTGACCCCGAACTTCAGCCCCCGGCCACGGGCGATCTTCTCCCACGTGCCGATGATGTCGCGCTTGGGCCCAACCCTGAGCGTGTTCCAGGCGTGGTGGGCCGAATCGAAGGTGTCGAGGTTGTCGTGATGGGTGGCGAGCGCGACGAAGTACTTGGCCCCCGCCTTGACGTAGAGGTCCATCAGGTCCTCCGGCCGCCAGTTCTCGGCCTTCCACATGTTCTCGATCTCGATGAAACCGAACTTGGATGGATGGCCGTAGGTCTTGACGTGGTGGTCGTAGAAGCGGTTGCCCTGGGTGTACATCAGCCGGCCGTACCAGTCGCCGAACTCGGGCACGCACTGGGCGCTCCAGTGGGCCCAGATGCCGAACTTGGCGTCGTGGAACCACTCCGGGGCCTTGTACTGGGTGCTGAGCGATTCCCAGGTCGGGCGGAACGGGCCGGGGACGGCGCCTGCGGCCGGGGCCGCCATTGCGCGCCCGCCCATCGCGCCCCCACCCATCAGGGCGGCGGCTCCAATCATCGCTTCGCGCCGGGTCACCCTGGGCATACAGCACCTCCACTCGCGCGGCCAATTCGGCCAACTGCGTTTTTATATTTGACGCAGTAATTCATATTTGATCACGTAAGGGCAAGCCCGGCGATAGTCCGGGCGGCAGGGCAGGACGATGAACAGACAGGGACGGCAACCCCGCGCGCTGACGCTGGCGATCCCGCCGGCGATCCTCCCCGTGATTCTGATCGTCAGCCTGTTCTTCCTGTGGGGCGTGGCGAACAATCTCAACGACGTGCTGGTCGCCCATTTCCGCAAGGCGTTCTCGCTCAGCGACCTCCAGTCCGGCCTGGTCCAGTCGGCCTTCTATCTCGGCTACTTCGTCTTCGCCCTCCCCGCGGCGGCCTTCGCACAGCGTTGGGGCTACAAGGCGGCGGTGGTGCTGGGGCTGGTGCTTTACGGCGTGGGCGCGCTGCTGTTCTTCCCCGCGGCCGAGGCGCGGGTCTACGGCTTCTTCCTGGGCGCGCTGTTCGTGATCGCCAGCGGCCTCGCCTTCCTCGAAACCGCGGCCAATCCGCTGATGACCGTGCTGGGGCCGCCCGAGGGCGCGGCGCGGCGGCTGAACCTGGCCCAGGCCTTCAACCCGCTGGGCTCGATCGCCGGCGTGGTGATCGGCGGCCACTTCATCCTCTCCAGCGTCGATCCGGCCCCCAACAGCCTCTCGCCAGCAGCGCTCGAACACTTCCGCGCCGTCCAGGCCCACGCGGTGGAGCCGCCCTATATCGCGCTGGGCCTGCTGACCCTGGCCTGGGCCGTCGCCACCGCCCTGGTCCGCTTCCCGCCAGTGGCCAGCGCGCCCGAGCGCGAAGCGCGCCACGCCCCCTCCATCACCGACCTGCGCGCCTTGCTTTCGCGCGGCCGCTTCGTCTTCGGCGTGGCGACCCAGTTCTGCTACGTCGGAGCCCAGGTCGGGATCTGGAGCTTCCTGATCCGCTACGCCCGCCAGGCCGTGCCCGGCAGCGGCGACCAGGCGGCGGCGGGCTATCTCACCCTGTCGCTGATCGCCTTCATGATCGGCCGCTTCGTCGGCTCGGCCCTGATGGGGCGCATCGCCGCCAACCGGCTGCTCGCCCTGTTCGCGGCGGTGAACGTGGCCCTGTGCGGACTGGCCGCCCTGGCCGGAGGCGCGACCGGGCTGTGGGCCCTGGTCGCCGCCAGTTTCTTCATGTCGATCATGTACCCGACCATCTTCGCCGGCGCGATCGCGGGCCTGGGCGAGCTGACCAAGCTGGGCTCGAGCCTGCTGGTCATGGCCATCGTCGGCGGCGCGGCCCTGCCCGCTATCATGGGCCGGATCTCCGACCTCAGCTCCATCTCGACCGCCATGCTGGTTCCGGGCATGGCCTTCGGCGTGGTCGCCGTCTTCGCCCTGCTCGGCGCCCGCGCCCAGTCCGTTTCCGCGGCCCAGGGGCTCCCCGCGTGAGCCGCTTCACCGCATTCCGAACCTCCTGTGACCTCCCCCAGGGGTCCGGAAAACTGGCCGGCCCTCGTGGCCGGCCCCTTTCTTTCTATGGCGCGCCTGCGTCCCCAGCGTGAGTCCATCCCGATGATGCGCCTGTTCTCCAGCGCCGCCCTGGCGGCGGCCCTGCTGGCCGCGAGCCCCGCCGCCGCCCAAGCGGGCGATCAGGCGCTCGACCGCAACGGCGCCGAGGTCCAGGTCGAGGCCTACGCCCCCAACATCGTGCGCATCACCCTCAGCACCCTGCCGGCCGAGATCGCCAAGGGGCCGGGCTACGGCTTCACCGCCAAGGCCGACGCGCAGGGCTGGAGCCACACGGCCACCGCCGCAGGCGACGTCTACCGCTCCGCCAACATGTCGGTGGAGGTCGCCGCCGCCGACCCGCCGCATCCGCCCGGCCCGGTGGAGAAGTACTTCGTCACCTCCCCGCCGCCGGTGAAACTCAAGGTGCTGGGCGCCAACGGCCAGGTGCTGCTCGACATGAGCAGCTGGGAGATGGGCCCGCACGTGGTCTCGGGCGAGCACACCTTCCGCGTCGGCGCCACCTTCGCCTCGCCCGACGACGAGCACTATTACGGCCTGGGCCAGAACCAGGAAGGCATCCTCGACTATCGCGGCCGCAGCATCGACTGCCGCCACGACTACGACGCGCCGGCCGGCGAGACCGTCTGCGTGCCCTTCATGGTCACCAACAAGGGCTACGGCCTGGTGTGGGACAACCCGTCCGACACCCACGTCGCGCCGGGCCTGAACGGCCGCACCATCTGGCAGAGCCAGGTCGGCGAGCGGGTGTCGTTCTTCGTCATCACCGGGCCCACCACCGACGCGCTCTACGCCGGCTACCGCCTGCTCACCGGCTCCACCCCGATCCCGCCCAAGGCGGCGTTCGGCTACATCCAGAGCAAGCAGCGCTACGTCACCCAGCAGGAGGTGCTCGACGCCGCCGAGGGCTACCGCAAGCGCGGCTATCCCGCCGACGTCATGGTGATCGACTGGTTCTACTGGACCAAGATGGGCCAGTTCGACATGAACCCGGCCGAATGGCCCGACCCCGCCGCCATGAACAAGCGGCTGCACGACGAGAACTTCCAGACCGTCATCAGCATCTGGCCGCGCTTCCAGTCGGACTCGCGGTTCTACGACATGCTGGCCAAGAAGGGCTGGCTGCTGAAGGACGCCGGGGGCAAGCCCCAATACGGCCTGCCGGTGCGCAACGACCGCGCCGGCGCCCTGATCGACAGCACCAATCCCGAGACCCGCGAATGGTACTGGGATCAGATCCGCGACAACTTCGTCTCCAAGGGCTTCGACGACTTCTGGCTCGACGAGACCGAGCCGGACCTGGTGCCAGACGGCGGCTTCTTCAGCATCGGCTCGGGGCTGCGCTATCACAACGTCTTCCCGCTGCTGCACACCCAGGGCGTCTATGAGGGCTCGCGCCGCGACCGGCCCAACAAGCGCTCGCTGATCCTGGCGCGGGCCGCCTATCTCGGCTCGCAGCGCAACGGCGCCCTGTTCTGGTCCTCCGACATCTTCCCCACCTGGGACGCCTTCAAGCGCCAGGTGCCCACGGGCCTGGACTTCACCGCGTCCGGGCTGGCCTACTGGGGCAACGATATCGGCGGCTGGCAGTACCTGCCGCCCACCCACCACCCGGCCAAGCCGCCCCTGCTCGATCCGTCCGACGCCCGCGACGTGGTGGGCGGCTACGACGACTATCCCGAACTGTTCACCCGCTGGTTCGAGTACGGGGCCTTCCTGCCCACCATGCGCGTGCACGGCAGCCGCAAGAACGTGGAGATCTGGGCCTACGGCAAGCAGGCCGAGCCGATCCTGGCCAAGTACCTGAAGCTTCGCTACGCCCTGATGCCCTACATCTATGCGCTGGGCCGCCACACCTACGACACCGGCGCCCCGTTCATGCGCGCCCTGTTCATGGACTTCCCGAACGACCCGGCGGTGGCCAACATCGGCGACGAATACATGTTTGGGCCGGCCTTCCTGGTGGCGCCGGTCACCGACCAGGGCGTGACCAGCCGCAAGGTCTACCTGCCGGCGGGCTCGGACTGGTACGACTACTGGACCAACACCCGCTACCACGGCGGCCAGACCATCGAGGCGGCCGCGCCGATCGACACCCTGCCGCTGTTCGTGCGGGCCGGCTCCATCATCCCGGTGGGCCAGCCGGTGCAGAGCACCGCCGAGCATCAAAAGCTGGCGACGGTGAAGGTCTATGCCGGCGCCGACGGGGCGTTCACCCTCTATGACGACGACGGCAAGACCTACGCCTACGAGCACGGTGGCGGGAGCAAGACCGAACTCAAGTGGGACGACAAGGCCGGCAAGCTGTCGGTCTCAGGCAGCCCCAGCCCCGACGGCGACCCACAGCGCCTGGTGCAGGTCATCGGCCGCTGAGGCGGCGGATGATGAAGCCGCTCCTGATCGGCCTCGCGGCCCTGGGCGCCGCCCAGGGCGCGCTGGCCCAGGTCGCCACACCCAGGGCGCCGGCTTATGTCTGGCGCAACGTCAAGGTCGGCGGCGGCGGCTTCATCCCCGGCATCGTCTTCAGCCGGGCCGAGCGCGGCCTCGTCTACGCCCGCTCCGACATGGGCGGCGCCTATCGCTGGGACGCGCGGGCCAAGAGCTGGATCGCGCTGGAGGACGGCTTCGCCGAGGGTAGCTGGTTCGGCGTCGAGAGCATCGCCCCCGATCCGATCGATCCCGAGGTGGTCTACGCCGCCGTCGGCGTCTCGCGCCACGCGCCATCGGCCATCCTGCGCTCGCACGACCGCGGCGCGCACTGGCAGGTGATCCCGGTCGCGTTCCGCATGGGCGGCAACGAGGACGGTCGCGGCCTCGGCGAGCGGCTGGCCGTCGATCCCAACGACACCGCCATCCTGTATTTCGGCTCCCGCTTCGACGGCCTGCAACGCAGCCTCGACCATGGCCGCAGTTGGGCCAAGGTCGACAGCTTTCCCTGGTCGGGCCTGGGCGTAACCCCGCCGCATACGCCCACCCACGCCGGCCTCAGCTTCGTGCTGTTCGATCCGTCGAGCGGCCATCCCGGCGCCCGCTCGCGCACGATCTTCGCTGGCGTGGCCAATCCCGGCGCGCCGCACCTGCTCCGCTCCGACGACGCCGGCGTCACCTGGCGCGCGGTTCCCGGCGGTCCGGCCGCCAACCTGCTGCCGGTCCAGGCCCAGCTCGAGGCCTCGGGCCAGCTCTACGTCACCTACAGCAACGGCGTTGGCCCCAATGGCGTCACCGCCGGCGCGGTGTTCAAGCTCGACACCCATGCCAGCGCCTGGACCGACATCACCCCCGATAAGCGCCCCGACGCGCCTGCCGGCGGCTATATGGGCCTCAGCCTCGACCGCTCGCGCCCCGGCACGGTGGTGGTGGCGACGATGAACCGGTTCAAGCCGGGCGATCAGATCTGGCGCTCGCTGGACGGCGGCAAGACCTGGCGCGACCTGCGCCCGCAGAGCCGCCGCGACATCTCGGCCAGCCCGTTCCTGCTCTGGGGCAAGCCCGAAGCCGACTTCGGCTGGTGGATGGCGGCGTTGGCCATTGACCCGTTCGACCCCGACAGCCTGACCTACGCCACCGGCGCCACGGTCTACGCCACCCACGACCTCACCGACGCCGACAGGGACCGAGACATCACCTGGCGGCCCTGGGTCGAGGGCATCGAGCAGACCGCGGTCATCACGCTGGATAGCCCGCCCGCCAACTCGCCCTCGGGGCCGCCGCTGCTGAGCGGCTTCGGCGACATCGGCGGCTTCGCCCACGAACGGCTCGACGCCTCGCCGGCCCAGATGTTCGAGACGCCGATCTTCAACAACACCAACACCCTAGATATCTCGGGACAGGCTCAGACGGTGGTGCGCAGCGGCACGCCGCCCAAGCCCGGCGCACCGACGCTGGCGGTGTCGCTGGACCTCGGCCGCACCTGGCGCCCGCTGGCGACGCCCGAGCCCACCGGCGACGCAGCGGCTACGGTGTCGGCCGACGGCAAGACCATCCTGGTCATGACCCCGACGCCGATCCTCAGCCGCGATCTCGGCCGCAGTTGGACCCCGGTGCGCGGTGCGCCCGAAAACTCCCGGCTGATGGCCGACCGGCAAGATCCCCAACGCTTTTACGCACTGGATTTTGAGTCCGGCGCGCTTTTCGCCAGCCACGACGGCGGCTTGAGCTTCGCCCGCCTGCCCACTCGCGGCCTACCCGACCTCTCGGCCGACCGCCCCGCCAACCGGGAGGTGCCCTGGCCGCTCTACACCACGCCCGGCCACAGCGGCGACCTGTGGCTGACCGCCAAGGCCGGCCTGTTCCACTCCACCGACGGCGGGCTGAGCTTCGCACGCATCGACGGCGGCGTGGGCGTCTGGGCGCTGGGCTTCGGCAAGCCCGCTCCAGGCACGGACAAGGGCGCGGCCTATCCCACCCTGTTCGCGCTCGGCGACAAGGCCGGCGTTCAGGCGATCTGGCGCTCCACCGACCGCGGCCGCTCCTGGCTGCGGGTCAATGACGCCGACCACGAATACGGCCGTCGTTTCCGCTCGATCGCGGGCGATCCGCGCGTATTTGGCCGGGTCTATGTCGGCACCGACGGGCGCGGCATCGTCTACGGCGAGCCGGTCCAGCGCCACCAACCCCAGGGCTCCAGATGATCCGAACCCTCCCCGCCCCAATCCTCGCTAGCGTGGCCCTCGCCGGCCTGCTTGCGGCCGCGCCCGCCGCCCACGCCGCCCCTTGGGTCGCCGGCTACACCCTGCCCGCCTTCAGCCCCGCCGACACCAGGCAGTGGCGGCAGGAGCGGGACTACGCCGGCCAGACCGTGCGCCAGACCATCCGCCTCAACACCGCCGGCGCACGGCTGCGCCTGAAGTTCACCAACGAGACCGGCCAGGCCCACGTCGCCATCGGCCGCGTCCACATCGCGCTGGCCGGTCCCGACGGCGCGCCGATCCCCGGCACGGACCGGGAGGTCACCTTCGGCGGCCGCCATGGCCTGCGGGTCCCAGCCGGCGCGCCCGCCTACAGCGATCCCGTCGCCCTGCCGGTGAAGGCGTTCGGCGACGTGGTGGTCTCGACCTTCTTCCCTGGCCCTGGCCCGGTGCATCTGGGCGGCCACTTGGCCGACCTGCAGGTCGCGCCGGGCGACGCCACCGAGACCCCGGTCATGGCCGGCGCGGTGCGCGAGAGCGGCCCCGCCTTCGTCTCGCGCATCGACGTCGAGCCCGACCATGCCCGCCAAGTGCTGGTGGCGGTGGGCGATTCCATCACCGAGGGCGCGCTCTCCACCCCCGGCGCCCACATGAGCTGGCCCGAACAGTTCGCCCGCCGCCTGGCCTCATCGCCCCAAGGCGCGGGCTGGGTGGTGGTCAACCAGGGCGTCAGCGGCAACCGCATCCTGCACGACAGCGCGGGACCGAACCTGCTGTCTCGCTTCGACCGCGACGTGCTGGACCTGCCGGGCGTCTCCGCTGTGGTGGTGCTTGAGGGGATCAACGACCTTGGCCGCGCCGCCACGCCCGAGGGAGCCGACGAACAGGTCTCCGCCGAAGACCTCATCGCCGGCCTGCAGCAACTCGTCGCCCGCGCCCACGCCCGCGGCCTGCGCATCTATGGCGGCACGATCCTGCCCTACCAGGGCGCGGCCTATTACAGCGCCAAGGGCGAGGCGACCCGCCAGGCGGTCAACGCCTGGATCCGCACCAGCCACGCCTTCGACGCGGTGATCGACTTCGACGCCGCCATCCGCGACCCGGCCGATCCCGCCCGCATGGCGCCGGCTTTCGACAGCGGCGACCACCTGCACCCCCGCGACCCCGGCTACGCCCGCATGGCTGAGACCGTCGACCTCAAGCTGCTGGCCGCTCAGCCCTCGGCAGTCCAGGCGACCGCAGCCCCGCACGCCCCCAAGGAGACCCCATGAACCTGTCCGGCAAGACCGCCCTCGTCACCGCCGCCGCCGCCGGCATCGGCCGCGCCAGCGTGCTCGCCCTGCGCCGCGCCGGGGCCGAGGTCGTGGCCACCGACATCGACGCCGCCAAGCTCACGGACCTCGCCGCCGAGGGCCTGCGCACCGAAGTGCTGGACGTGCTCAAGCCCGGCGCCGCGGCCGAGCTGGTGCAGCGCATCGGCCGGGTCGACATCCTGTTCAACTGCGCCGGCGTGGTGCACGGCGGCACGGTGCTGGACGCCACCGAGGACCAGCTCGACTTCGCCTACGCGCTCAACGTCAAGGCCATGGTGCGCACCATCCAGGCGGTGCTGCCCGGCATGCTGGAGCGCGGCGACGGCGCGATCATCAACATGGCGTCGGTGGCCGGCAGCGTCACCGGCGTGCCCAACCGCTTCGTCTACGGCGTGACCAAGGCGGCCGTGATCGGCCTGACCAAGTCGGTGGCCCAGGACTATGTCGGGCGCGGCGTCCGCTGCAACGCGGTGTGCCCCGGCACGGTGGAGACGCCGTCGCTGCACGACCGCATGAGCCAGCAGGGCGACTACGAGACCACCCGCGCCGCCTTCGTCGCCCGCCAGCCCATCGGCCGCCTGGGTCGCCCGGAAGAGATCGCCGACCTGGTGGTGCACTTGGCGGGCGCCACCTACACCACCGGCCAGGCCTATGTGATCGACGGCGGCTGGACCATCTGACAGATATCTGACGAAAGCGGCTCGCCCGCGCGCCTTGGTTGCGGCAGCATGGATGTATCGGAAAGGATGCGCCCATGCCCCTCGCCGTTCTCAGCTTGGCCGCCGTAAGCCTGACCTTGGCCGCTCAAGCCCCCCAGCCCACGCCCCGCCCAGAGCGCTTCGATCTCAAGTGCGCGGGCCACGACGAACTCACGTCCTATGTCGCCGTCGAGGGCTCCTCGACCCCGACCCCGGCCCCCCTCGTCCGGCCCTGGACCAGCACCTACCACGTCGACCTGGCGCGCAATCTGTGGTGCCAGGACAAGTGCCACAAGGCCTACGCCTACGCCCCCGCCCTGGCCAAGCCCGACCTGGTGGTTCTGGTCGAGACCGACGCGGCTGGCGCCCGCCGGCGCACCGTGTTCGAGGCCAAGGACGGGACCCTGCTGTCGCTGGAGGCCGCGGGCCAATCGCTCACTCCGGTCCGGGCCCGCTGCACCCTGGCCCCGCCCAGCGGCGATCCCGGCAAGGCCGTGCTCCGCGGCGCCCCGCTCGATCCGCGCGCCCGGCCCTACCCCGCGGACTGACAACCTCGCCGCGAAACCCCCTTCCCCTCGCCCGCGTCCCCGGCTAGCGTGGATCGGGGGACTTCATGCCGGATGCAGCGACGCCCGCTTATCTGGGCGCAAATTTTACGCGCGCGTACCAGACGCTACGGGGCGATCACGCGCTGCAATTCGCCTTCGCCGCCCTCCCGCCGCCACCCAAGCTTCCCGGCTGGCTGCAGGCCCTCGACCGGGTGCTGCGCGGCCTGATCCGGGCGCTGATCCATCTCGGCCCGGTGTTCAAGATCCTGGCCTGGGCGGTGCTGGCGCTGCTGGCCATAGCCATTCTGTTCCTGGCCGGGCGCGCCGCCTGGCGCCGCTGGGCCAAGCGCCGGCCACAGCCCGCCAAGGGCGGCCTGGCGCTGGAGCCTGAGCGCTGGCGTCCCGCCCCCGCCGCCGCCCGCGCCCTGCTGCAGGAGGCCGACGCCCTGGCGGCCGAGGGTCGCTTCGCCGAGGCCGCCCACCTTCTGCTCCTGCGCAGCATCGAGGACATCCACAAGCACCGCCCCGGCGCGGTCCGCCCGGCCCTGACCAGCCGCGACATCGCTCGGCTGGAGGCCCTGTCGCCGGCCAATCGCCAGGCCTTCGCCGCCATCGCCGCTGTGGTCGAGCGCAGCCTGTTCGGCGGTCGCGCCGTGGACGCCGACGGCTTCGCCTTCTGCCGCGCGACCTACGAGGCCTTCGCCTTTCCTGAGGCCTGGACCGCGAAGGCTGCCGCGTGACCGAGCCCCCCGTGCGCCATCCCGATCGGCTGTTCGCGCCCACGGTCGCCCTGGCCCTGGTGGTGGCCAGCCTGGTGTCGGCGGCGCTGTTCCTGGTGCTGACGGCCTATGCGCCCGAGTTGCGCAACGCCTCCGACGGCCGCGCCCACGCCCTGTCGGCCTCGGCGGTGGGCTATGCCGGCCTGGCCGAGCTGCTGCGCGCCGACGGCATGAGCGCCACGGTCAGCCACGACCCGCGTCCGACCGACGGCCGGCGATCGCCCAGCGTCTTCGTCCTGACGCCCGAAGCCGGCGGCGCGCCGGCCGACAGCGACAGGCTGATGGTGGCGCCTGGCGAGAAGCTGGTCGTGCCGCCGAAATGGATCGCCGCCCCCGCGCCGTTGCATCGCGGCTGGGTGGTCAAGCTCGGCATCTACGGGCCGGCGATCGTGGACGAGCTGATGCTTCGGCCGCTCGTCGGCCGCAACTGGCCGATGAGCAACCGCGCCGCGCCGTCCCGGCCGGTGCTGTTCGGGCGCGGCGGCCCGTTCTCGGGTGAGATCCGTATCCCCCTCGGTCGGATCGACCGTTTCCGCACCTTCGGCGCCCTGCCCCCGGGCTGGCTCCCGGCGCTGGTCGACGAGCAGGGCCGCACCGTGCTGGCCGAAAAGGTCGACAGCCCGGCCTATGTCCTGTCCGATCCGGACATCTTCAACAACCAGGGCCTGGCCGAGCCGGACAACGCCAAGGCCGCCCTGTTCCTGCTGCACGCCCTGCCTGCGGGCCTGGGGGAGCAGCCGGTGGTGTTCGACGTCACGCTCGACGGCTTCGCCCGCTCGCGCGACATCCTGCGCCTGATCTTCGAGCCGCCGTTCCTGGCCGCCACCCTGTGCGTGCTGGGCGCGGCGCTCTTGATGGGGCTGCACGCCGCCGTGCGCTTCGGCGCGCCCCGGCCGCCGGCCCGCGCCCTGGCGTTCGGCAAGCGCGCCCTGGCCGAGACCTCCGCCGCCCTGATCCGCATGGGCGGGCGCCAGCCGGCCATGGCCCCGCGCTACGCCGACCTGACCCGCGACTGGGCCGCCCGCCGCCTGGGCGTCTCACGCGACCAGGACGAGACCGCCGTCGCCGCGGCGCTGGACCGGATGGGCCGCCAGCGCACCACCGAAGACCCCTATTCGCTGCTGGCCGCCGACGCCCGCCGGGTGCGCGACGAAGCCGCCCTGATGCGCGCGGCCAAGAGACTGTACCGCTGGAGACTGGAGATGACGCGTGGACGTAGCTGAGGTTAAGGCGGTCGGCGACCGTATCCGCGCCGAGATCGCCAAGGGGATCGTGGGCCAGACCCAGACGGTCGATCTGCTGCTCGCCGCCCTGTTCGCCGGCGGCCACATCCTGCTGGAGGGTCCGCCCGGGGTGGCCAAGACCCTGATCGCCCAGTGCTTCGCCCGGGCGCTGGACCTGGGCTTCGGCCGCATCCAGTTCACCCCCGACCTGATGCCCGGCGACATCCTGGGCGTGAACCTGTTCGACTTCCGCTCGGGCGCCTTCACCGTGCGCAAGGGCCCGATCTTCTGCGACCTGCTGCTGGCCGACGAGATCAACCGCACCCCGCCCAAGACCCAGGCCGCCCTGCTCGAGGCCATGCAGGAGCGCCGGGTGACCCTGGACGGCCAGACCCATCCGCTCAGCGACCGCTTCATGGTGGTGGCGACCCAGAACCCGGTGGAGCAGCAGGGCGTCTATCCCCTGCCCGAGGCCCAGCTCGACCGCTTCCTGTTCAAGCATGTGCTGCAGCATCCCAGCGAGGCCGAAGAGCGCGCCATCGTCGCCAACCACGGCGCCGGCGTCGGCCAGCCCGATCCGGTGGCGCTCGGGATCAACCCCGTGGTCGAGGCCGCAGCCATCGCCGCGGCGGTCGCGGCGGTCTCGCGCGTGCGCCTGACCGACGAGGTGGTGGCCTATGTGGTGGCCCTGGTGCGCGCCACCCGCCAGACCCCCGACATCGAGAGCGGAGCCTCGCCGCGCGCCGCCGCCATGCTGGCCAGCGCCGCCCGCGCCGCCGCCGCCCTGGAGGGCCGCGACTATGTGGTGCCCGACGACGTCAAGGCCCTGGCGCTGCCAACGCTGCGCCACCGGGTGATACTGTCCCCCGCCGCCGAGATCGAGGGCCGCCGCGCCGACGCGGTGCTGCGCGACCTGGTCGAGCAGGTCGAGGCGCCCCGTTGACGCCCGAAAGCCTCCGCGCGTGATCCAGCCCACCCGCCGCGCCGTGGTCCTGCTGGCCCTGGGCGCGCCGGTCGCCCTGGCCGTGGGCGTGCTGGCGCCTGGCCTGTGGCTGACGGGCCTGGCCTGGCTGCTGTTCGTGCTGGCCCTGGTCGGGACCGACGCGGCGCTCGCCGCCCCGCGCGAGGCCCTGACGCTGCAGGTCACAGCGCCGGCCACGGTATCGGTCAGCGGCAGGGCCGCCCTGGCGGTGCGCGCCGCCTTCGCCAGGCGGGCGCCGCGCCGGGTCGAGACCACCCTGGACCTCGATCCGCGCCTGCGCCTGTCCAGCCCGCGGGCCAGCGCCGAGGTGCGCTCGGGCGTCGGCGAGGCCCGGTTCGAGGCCGAGCCGGTCCGCCGCGGCGCCGCCCCGCTGCGGGCCGCCTGGGCGCGCTGGACCGGCCCGCTCGGCCTGGCCGGACGCCAGGCCGAGGTGAGGCTCGACCAGACCATCGACGTCACCCCCGACATCGCCGGGGTCAAGGACGAGGCCATCCGCCTGTTCTCGCGCGAGCACTTGCACGGCCTGCGCACCCAGCTGGACACCGGCGATGGGGCCGAGTTCCACGCCCTGCGCGAATTCCAGCCCGGCATGGATATCCGCAGCATCGACTGGAAGCAGTCGGCCCGCCACAACGCCCTGCTCTCGCGGGAGAACCGGGCCGAGCGCAACCATCCCATCGTCCTGGCGCTGGATTGCGGCCGCTCCATGTGCGAGCCGGTCCTGGGCATGGCGCGGCTGGACTGGGCGCTGAACGCGGCGCTGCTGCTGGCCTATGTCGGCCTGAAGATGGGCGACCGGGCGGCGCTCTACGCCTTCGACGCCAAGCCACGGCTCAGCAGCGGCGCGGTGGCCGGGGTTCGCGCCTTCGCCGCCCTGCAGCGCCTGGCCGCCCGCATCGACTATTCCAGCGAGGAGACCAACTACACGCTGGGCCTGTTCACCCTGCTGGGCCGGCTGGAGCGGCGCTCGCTGGTGGTCGTGTTCTCCGAATTCTCCGACTCCATCTCGGCCGAACTCATGCTCGAGACGGTCGAGCGCCTGCTCAGCCGCCACCTGGTGCTGTTCGTGGTGGTCCAGGACGAGGAGCTGGAAACCCTGCAGGCCGCCGAGCCGCACACGCCCGAGGACGTCTCGCGCGCGGTGATCGCCAACGCCCTGCTGCTCGAGCGCGAGGTGGTGCTGGCGCGACTGCGGCGCATGGGCGTGGAGATCGTCGACGCCCCCGCCGACCGCGTGCGCAGCGAACTGCTCGACCGCTATCTCGACCTCAAGCGCCGCAACCGGCTGTGACGAGCATGTCCGAACGCCCCTCCCGCAGTCAGAGGTTCCGCGCCGCCCGCGAGGCGGAATGGCGCCGGCTCGACAGCCTGCTGCAGAAGATCGACCGCGGCTCGGCCCAGGCGCTCAGCACCGACGAGTTGCTGGCCATCCCGGTGCTGTACCGCTCGACCCTGTCGTCGCTGTCGGTGGCGCGCGCCACCTCGCTGGACCGCGACCTGATCGACTATCTCGAGAGCCTGGCCGCGCGCGCCTACTTCTTCGTCTACGGGCCACGCACCACCTTCCTGCAGCGCGCCCTCGCCTTCTTCCGTCGCGACTGGCCGCTGGCGGTGCAGGCGCTGTGGCGCGAAACCCTGATCTCGGCGGCGTTGACCCTGGTGGGCGGGATCCTCGCCTACCTGCTCACCCGCAGCGACAACGACTGGTACTACGCCTTCGTGCCCCAGGGCATGAGCGCGGGGCGCGACCCCACCGCCACCACCGCCTTCCTGCACCACGCGCTCTACGCCAAGGTCGATCCCGGCACGCAGCAGTGGCTGCCGGCCTTCGCCACCTTCCTGTTCACCCACAACGCCCGCATCGCCATCATGGCCTTCGCGCTCGGGTTCGCCTGCTGCGCCCCGACCGGACTGCTGATGGTCTACAGCGGCGCCATGGCCGGCGCCTTCTTCGCCCTCTATGGCGCGCACGGCCTGGGCTGGCAGCTCGGCGGCTGGCTGTTCATCCACGGCGTCACCGAGCTGTTCGCAGTGATCTTGGCCGGGGCGGCGGGCTTTCGCATCGGCTGGCGGCTGATCTTCCCCGGCGCGCGTTCGCGGGCCGAGGCCATGGGCGAGGCCGGCCGCCAGGGCGCAGTGGTGATGTTCGGGGTGGTGGCGATGCTGTTCGTCGCCGGCTGCCTGGAAGGGATCGGCCGTCAGCTGATCACCGCCGATGTGGCGCGCTACGCCATCGCCCTGACCAGCCTAGCTGGGTGGTGCGGCTACTTCTATTGGCCGCGGCGAGAGGTGAACCGATGAGCAGCGCCGACCGCGCATCGACCCTGCGCTCGGCTCGGGATCGCCCCGGCGGCGCGGTCCGCGCCATGGTCACGCCCGAAGGCGTCGACCTGGAGCTGAAGCTCGCCGCCGCCAGCGAGCGCGCCGCCGCCTTCCTGATCGACGCGGCGATCATCGTCGGCTCGCTGCTGGCCTTCACCATCGCGCTCGGGATTCTGGCCTTGGCGACACACCAAGTGCTCATCGGCTCTCTTGTGGTCATTACCTGGCTGCTGGGCTTCTTCGCCCTGCGCAACTTCTACTTCATCGCCTTCGAGCTCCGGCCCGGGGCGGCGACGCCGGGCAAGCGCCTAGTCGGCCTGCGCGTGGCCGCGCGCAACGGCGGCGCGCTCACCGCCGACGCCGTGTTCGCCCGCAACGCCATGCGCGAGATCGAGGTCTATCTGCCGCTGAGCTTCCTGTTGCAGCACGCCGTCGGCGTGGACGGCTTCATCGTCAGCGCAGGGCTCATCTGGTGCGGGGTGTTCGCCCTGTTCCCGCTGTTCAACCGCGACCGGTTGCGGGTGGGCGACTTCGTGGCCGGCACCTGGGTGGTGCGCTCTCCCAAGCGACGGCTGGGCATCGACCTCGCCCAGCGCGGCCATGCCAAGGCCGCGCCCTTCCCCTTCACCCCGGGCCAGCTCGACGCCTATGGGGTCAAGGAGCTGCAGGTGCTGGAGGACGTGCTGCGTCGCAACAGCCCGCGGGTGGTGGCCGAGGTGGCCCAGCGCATCCGCGTCAAGATCGGCTGGACCCGGACCCCCGGCGAGTCGGACTGGGACTTTCTCGACGCCTACTACACCGGCCTGCGCACCCAGCTTGAAACCAGGCTGCTGTTCGGTCGGCGGCGGCGCGACAAACACGATCGCTGAAACGGAAAAGGCGCCCGGCCGGGGCCGGACGCCTTCGCAGCTTTCAGGTTTTCGACGGCGTCAGTCGAACACGCCCGCCAAGTCGGCCGGCGACACCCCTTCGCGGATGGTGCGCAACTCCTGATAGATCACCGCGACCAGGGTCGTGGCGATCAGGTAATAGGCGACGTTCACCACCAGGTTGGTCACCAGGGTCGGCGCCAGCCCCGCGCCGCCCAGCGGCATGCGCGCCGGGTGCAACAGCCCGCCGCTCAATCCACCCACCACAAGGCCCACCAGCAACAGGATCAGGAAATAGACCACCAGCAGGCCGAAGATGCGCCAGCGCGAGCCCTTGGTCAGCTCGGAGCTGCGGCCGAAGGCGGCGAAGATGCCGGTGCGCTCGACCACCGCCACCGGCAGCGCGACGATCCAGGCGCAGGCCAGCATCACGCCGGGCACGATGAACAGGATCGTCCCGAACGCGACCGCGAGGCTGAACAGGATGCCGACGCCGATCGCCGGTACGGCCGTGCGCAATCCTGCCATGGCCATTTCGCCCAGAGCAGGCCGCCGGCCTTCCAGGTCACGGATACTGCCATAGACGATGCTTGCCTGCAGCACACCGAACAGGGCGAGGTTGACGATCAACGACACCACGGTCACCTGCAGCTGCGCATGTGGCAGCGGCCCAGCCGTGACCGTCGTCATCTGCCACCAGGTCAGCAGCGCGGTCGGCACGCCGGCCAGCAGCAGAGTGATGATCCCGAACGGAACGATGTTGCGTCCGATCACCTCGAACGTTCTTTGCGTGACGCGTCCGATGTCGAACACTTCACGCGGAGCCTGAATCGCAACCATTCTCCCCCCAGTTGCAAATGCGTTGGTTCGCATTGAATGGGGCGTTTTGGTGGCTGTGTCCACAACCGCCGCGAAGGTGGCGAACAGGTGCATGCGGCCTGGCCGCCGAACAGACGGCGGCGGCCTCAGCCTGACGGGTGTGCAGGCCGCCCCGTGGAAGCGGCCTGCCGCCGGTCGGCTCTAGTTGTGTTCCATCCAGTGCAGGCGGTCGGCGACGTAGTTCAGCCGGGCCTGCAGGTAGTCGCGGTCGGCCTGGTTCAGGTCGCCGTCACGCTGCCACAGGCTGCGCGCAGTGGACCGCACGCTGTCCAGGTCGGCCCGCGCGGAGTCCGCCTCGCGGTGACCGATGCGCCCATCGGCTTCCGCCCGGGACACGCGGTCCTGCAGGAAGTCGATGCGCTGGCGGATGTCGCCCGGGGCGCCGTTCCAGAAGCCGGACGCGGCCGGCGGCGGCGGCGGCGGCGGCGCATAGCCGTTATAGCCCGGAGGCGGCGCGTAGTAGTAGCCCGACGGACACGGATCGTTGCGCGCGCCGGCGATGGCGTTGCCGGCCACAGCCCCGGTCAAGCCGCCGACCACAGCGCCCGCGCCGTGGCCCAACACCCCGCCGATCACCGCACCGCCGATGCCGCCCAGGATCGTGCCCTCGGCCCGGCTTTGCTGGTTGGATCGAACGCAGTTGGGATCTGGCGGCTGCGCCAGCGCCATAGTCGGGAGCACCACCGCCAGGGCGGCGCCGAGTAAAAGCCCCTTACGCATGTGAAGGTCTCCTTTCGCCAACCAGAGGTCAGCATCACGAACACCAAACGCGCGAAGACGACTTAGGTTATCGGCGCGCGTGTCGTGAGGCCGCCTCAGGAACAGCTTCACAGGGTGTATCGTCGGCTACAACCCCGCAGGGCTGGAAAGGTTCAGCTCCAGCGTAGCCTTGGCGACCTATCCGCGCTTGATCAGGCCGGCCGCCTTGGAAAGCGCCCGCTGGGCCCGCCAGCGCACCACCCGCGCCGCCGTCTGCAACGGCGCGCCGGTGTCGATCAGCAGCGTCTCGCCGCGGCGACCGCGGACGGTGGATGGGTTGGCGCAGGCTCCAGATTTGCACATGGTTCGCATCCTTACTCTCAAACAGGATGACCGGTCCGTGCGGCCGTGGCCAATGAAGAAGATCGATATCAGCCATAGCGCCGCTCGATAGCCGGCCAGATACGACCGAAACTGACGCACCCAGGTTTCATAAGGGCATCATCGCAAAGCCGATGGGGATTTCCCGATGCCCGCCGCCCGCTACGTTCCTTACCGCTACGGCCCCCGCCAGAGCGCCAACACCCCGGCCGCCAAGCGCGGTGCGGCCAAGGCGGCGGCGCCTGCCCTGCGCCTGGCCCCGCCCTCGGGCGACCTGATCAACGCCGTGATCCAGTACGCCGACCGCATCAAGGACCTGGGCGGCCACCGCTCGCTGCTGCGGCTGAGCGAACGGCGCATGGCCGACCCGGTGATCACGGCCGCCCTGGGCCGCGAGGCCGAGCGCCTGGCCCACGTGGCGGTGATCTGGGACGACGAGGAGGACCAGATCGTGCGAGTGCTCGACACCGCCGCCGGCGACGCGGTCGCGCCCACCCACACCATGCAGCCGCTGGGCGAGGTCGAGCTGGAGCTGACCCCCGACGCCCTGGCCTATCTCGCCGCCAGCCAGGGCCGGCTGCACTGAGCGCCCTCGCCTAGCTGGCCGCCGCGCGCTAAGGCGAAGGCGGTTCAGCACGGAGCATGACGAGTGACGAGCGGCGCGAAGATCGGACGTCGAACCCTGTTGGGCGGGGCCGGGCTGCTCCTCGCCGCGCCCACGGCCTTCGCGGCCGGCGGCAAGCCGCGGGTGCGGATGGCGACCAACCACGGCGTCATCGTGGTCGAGCTCGAGGCTGAAAAGGCCCCGATCACCTCGGCCAACTTCCTGCGCTATGTCGACGCCAAGAAGTATGACGGCGGCTCATTCTTCCGCACCGTGCCGACGCCCGGCTACCCCAACGAAGGCACCATCGTCGGCGGCCCGGCGCCCAAGACCCACCCCTATCCGCCGATCGCCCACGAGCCGACCACCAAGACCGGGCTGAAGCACGACACCGGCACCATCTCGATCGGCCGTTTCGACATCGGCTCGGCCACCTCGGACTTCTTCATCTGTCTCAGCCCCGAGCCGTCCTACGACGCCCACCCGGGGGCCAAAGGCGACAACCAGGGCTTCGCCGCCTTCGGTCAGGTGGTCCAGGGCATGGCGGTGGTGCGCAAGATCCATGGCCTGCCCGCCAACGGCAAATCGCCCTTCCCCGACCAGAAGGGCCAGTGGCTGGACCCGACCGTGCCGATCCTGAACATGCGGCGGGTGTGAGCTGATCCCCTCTCCCCTTGCGGGAGAGGGAGGGGCCCATCGCTCGCGATGGGAGGGTGAGGGGTCGGCGGACGCTGGCAGACAAGCCTGCGAGACCCCTCATCCTTCCCACGCCGCTCCGCGACGCGGGCCCCTTCCTTCTCCCGCAAGGGGAGAAGGAACCTAGCGCCCTACGCCTTGGCCACGCTCAGCAGCAGCGGCCGAAACGACTCCAGGCTCGGGACCGGCGCGCCCTCGACCTTGGCCAGGTCGTCGTAGCGGCGCAGGCGCAGGGCGTCCTCGAACCCGCGCACGGCCTCGAAGCGGCGGCATTCCTCCGGGCTCAGCCGCCCGCCCTGCAAGCGCAGGCTCAGGATCGAGGCCGGGCTGAGTTCGGCCTCGTAGGCGGCGTCAACCGTGCACAGGTAGCGCTTTGCGGTGACGTGCAGGGCGATGGGCGCGCGCACCTCGGCCGGGAACCAGGCGGCCAGGACGGACGCGCCATGCACCTCGTGGCGGGCGTCCTCGCCGCGATCCTGGGCCGGATCGCCGGGCTCGCCGACCAGGTGGCCGTAGTCGTGCAGCAAGGCCGCCGCCACCAGGCTCGGCGGCGCCCCGTCGCGCTCAGCGATCTCGGCGCACTGCAGGGCGTGCTCCAGCTGGGTCACGCTCTCGCCGTAGCGCTCCGCCCCGCGCGCCGCGAAGGCCGCGAAGATCTCTTCGACGAAGCTGGAATTGTCGGGATTGGGGTGCATGGGCCTTCCTCCTACTGCGCGTCCAGCCGGGCGAGCGTGGCCATCAGGCCGTCGCGGTCGGCGTAGCAGCCCTGCAGCCAGCGCCCGCCGGGGCGGCCCAGCACCGCGCGCCGGCCGTGCAGGATGCGGCGGTTGTCGAACAGCACCACATCGCCCGCAGCCAGGCGCCGGGCGTAGCCGGCGTCCGGCGCGTGCAGGGCCCGGACATAGTCCAGATAGGCGGCGTACCAGGCCTCCATCCGCTCCGCCGCCAGGGCCGGGACCACCAGCGAGCGGTGATTGACCCGCGCCGCCGCGACCTCGCCCGCCGCATCCAGTTCCAGCACCGGCGCCCGCACAGCCCAGCGCGCGCCGGAGGCCTCGGCATAGGCGAAGCCCACCGGCTGCGCGGCCAGCAGGGCGAAGGCCGCCGGATCGCGCGCCCGCAGCGCCTCGGCGTGGGCGAAACCGTCGACGAACAGGCTCTCCCCGCCCCCGGCGTCGTCGGCCTCGATCACGTGCAGCAGCTGCAGGGTCGGGCACGGGTCGCGATAGGGATTGTCGGTGTGCAGCTCCAGCGCCTGGTCGGTGAAGGCCAGGTTCTCGGGCTGGGGCTTGGCGCGGACGGTGAACAGCCGGCCGTAGTTGGTCTCGCGGACGAAGCCGAAGCGGGCGACGATCCGCTCCAGCATCTCGGGCTCATCGCCGGCCCCGCTCAGCAGGACCAGGCCGAACCGCGCCACGCCCGACAGCGCCGCGTGCAGCGCGCGGTCATCCTCCAGATAGGCCCGCGCGTCGATGGGCTGGGCGGCCAGCAGCGGCTCGGGCGTCGGCCACAGTGTTTGCGCCGGAGCTGCCTGAACCATGTCCAAGTCGGCGAGGCGCACATGGCGCACCGCGCCGGACGAGAACGCCAGCCTCAGCGTCTCGCCCACCAACTCGGCCCAGCGGAGCACCAGGACGGGATCAAGCTCCAGCGCCCCGCCGCCGCGCTGGCCGCTGACCGCGCCGCGCGCCTCCATCGCATGGTCGAACAGCCACAGCGCCGAGAAGGCTTGGCCGGCGCGATCGCGGTCGAGCCGCAGCCGCCGCCCGCCATCCACGATCGTGGCCACGATCGTCGGCTCGAGGCTCATGCCATCACTCCACTGCGGCGGGCCAGGCGCGCGCGCAGCCACAGGCCGCCCGCCCGCACGGCGACATTGACGTAGACGATCAGCATGCCCATCGCCGCGGCAGGCGCGCTGTCGCCGGCGTCGTCCATGTTCAGCACCGCCACCGAGGCCAACTTCACGTCGGGCGGGTACAGGAACACCACCGCCGACACCGTGGTCATGGCCCCCACGAACAGATAGACGGCCACCTCCACCAGGGTCGCGGCGCTGAGCGGCGCGATCACCCGCGAGACCAGGGCCAGGCGGCTGCGGCCCAGCACCGCCCCGGCCGCCTCGAACTCCGGGTCCAGCGCCCGCAGCGCCGAGACGCAAGTCAGGTGCGCCACGGTGTAGAAGTGCACCACCGTCGCGGCGACCAGGATGGGGAAGGCGCCATAGATGAAGTGCAGCGGATTGGCCGGGTCGTTGAAGAACAGAACGTAGGCCAGACCCAGCGCCAGGCCCGGCGTCGCCGCCGGCGCCAGGGCGAAGCTGGAGACCGCCAGCTTCAGCCCCTTGAGCGTGCTGGAGCGCTCCGCCGCATAGGCGCCGGCGAAGGCCGCCACGGCCCCCAGCGCCGCGGTCGCCAGGCCCAGCCCCACCGAGTCGATCAGGGCCGACCAGCCGCCGCCGTCGAAGCGGTCGAGCTGGTACTGGTCCAGGCACAGGCGCAGGTCGTAGGGCCACAGCTTGACCAGCGCCGCCCACTGGCACACCGCGAACACCGCCACGATCACCAGCGCGATGAGGCCGCAAACCACGCCCAGCGCCACGTCCCGCGCCCGGTCCGGCGTCGCGCGGAAGCTGGTGGAGCGCGAGGAGACCAGCGCCGCCTGCCGCCGCGCCGCCAGCCGCTCGATGATCACCGCGATCACGCTGGGCGCCAGCAGGAACAGGGCCGCCGCCGCGCCGAGCTGAAAGTCCTGCCGCCCCAGCACCGCCTTGTAGATGTCGAGCGCCAGCACGTCGAAGTCGCCGCCCACCACCTTGGGCGCGCCGACGTCGGCGATGGTCAGGGAGAACACCACCACCGCCGCCGACACCAGGCCGTGGCGGACATTGGGCAGGGTGATGCGCCAGAAGCTGCGCCACGGCCCCGCGCCCAGCAGCCGCGCCTGCTCGTACAGCCGCCCGTCGGCGGCCGACAGCGCGGTGCGCAGGATGATCAGGGCGTGGGGAAAGGCGGCGATGGCGTCGGCGAGCAGCACGCCCTGCGCCCCATAGATGGTCCGCCCGCCGAACAGCGGCGTCAGCAGGCCCTGGTGGCCGAACAGATAGACGAGCGCCAACGCCGGCAGCAGCGAGGGGATCAGCAGCGGCGCGCTGAAGATCGCCTGCAACACCGCCTTGCCCGGCAACCGGCTGCATTCCAGCGCGAAGGCGGCGACGAAGGCCAAGGGCAACACCACCGCCGCCACGCCCACAGCCAGGCCCGCGGTATTGACCAGCGAGCGCGTGAGCCCAGGCGTGGACAGGTAGCGCCCGATCCCGCCCAGGGTGAAGCCGCCCTCGGGCCCGACGAAGGCCTGCACCGCCAACGTCCCCAGCGGCGCGGCCAGGAAGGCGGCCATGGCCAGGAGGACGCCCAAGACCAGCGCGGTGTTGCCGCGCGTCCGCGTCCCGATCATGCCCCTGCCTTCATACCGTGACGCCCGCCTCGCGCGGGAACAGCCGCAACCGTTCGGGCGGGAAGCTCAGCCCGACCGCCGCACCGGTCTCGAACACGTCGCTCATCCCGGCCACATCCACCAGGATGCGCGCCTCCGGACAGGCGCGCGGCGCCGCCTCCACCCGGGTCGCCGCCCCGCCGAACAGGCGGGTGACCACATGGGCCGCGTGGCCGTCGCCGTTGGTCTTCAGTTGCACGCACTCGGGCCGTACGATGGCGGCGACCTTGGCCCCCGGCGCCCAGCCCGAGGTGTCGGCCGCGGTGTCCAGCGCGTTCCACAGGCGGATGGTGCCGGCGCCCACTACCTCGGCCTCGATGCGGTTGGCGTGACCCAGGAAGCCGGCGACAAACGCGTTGGCCGGGTGCTCGTACAGGGTGCGCGGGTCGCCCACCTGCTCGATGCGGCCGCCGCGCATGACGGCGATGACGTCGGCCACCGCCATGGCCTCGGCCTGGTCGTGGGTGACCATCACCGTGGTCACGCCCAGCTTCTGCTGCAGCCGCTTGAGTTCGGCGCGCAACTGCTCGCGGATCACCGGGTCGAGCGCCGACAGCGGCTCGTCCAACAGCAGGATCTTGGGCTCGGTCGCCAGCGCCCGGGCCATGGCCACCCGCTGCTGCTGGCCGCCCGACAGTTGCTGCGGCCAGCGCTCGGCGAAGCCGGCCAGGCCGACCGTCTCCAGCAACGCCTCGACCCGCGCCCGCCGCTCGGGGCGCGAACAGCGCTTCATGCCGAAGCCGATATTGGCCGCCACCGTCATGTTGGGGAACAGGGCGTAGGACTGGAACACCATGCCCACGCCGCGCGCGGCCGGCGGCTTCTTCGAGACGTCCTGGCCGTCGATCTCGACGCTGCCGTCGCTGGCCGCCTCCAGCCCCGACAGCAGCCGCAGCAAGGTGGTCTTGCCGCAGCCCGACGGCCCCACCAGGCAGGCGAACTGGCCGGGCGCGACCTCGAAATCGACCCCGTCCACCGCCACGTCGGCGCCGAACCGCTTGGTCAGGCCGCGCAGCCTCAGCGCCGGCGTCGCGCTCACGGCTTGTCTCCGGCCATGGTGTTGGGCTGGGGTTCGGACTTGGCGCCGTAGCGACGGCTCCACTGGTCGATGATCTGGTCGCGGTGGGCTGCGGTCCACTTCAGGTCGATCTGCGCCAGGTGGCTGGCGAAATCCGCCGGCAGGCCCGGCAGCGCCGCGACGACCGCGGGATCGGCCACCAGCGGCAGGTTGTGGGCGTACAGGCCCATGGCCTCGGGCGACATGGCCCAGTCGATGAAGGTCTTGGCGGCCTTGGGATTGTGCGAGCCCCTGACCAGGCCGGTGGCCTCCAGGTCCCAGCCCACGCCCTCGCTCGGCAGCACCACCGCGATCGGCAAGCCCTGCACCTTGGCCTGGGCGGCGCGGAAATCGATGGAGATGCCGATGGGGATCTCGCCGCGGGCGGCGTCCTTGCACGGCTTGGAACCGGAATGGACGTAGGTGGCGACGTTCTTGTCCAACGCGTCCATGAACGCCCAGCCCTTGTCCTGGCCGAACATCTGCAGCCAGGCGCCCACGGCCAGCAGCCCCGTGCCCGACGAGGCCGGATTGGGCATGGAGATCATGCCGCGATAGACCGGCTTGGTCAGGTCCGCCCAGCTCTGCGGCATGGGCAGGTTTCGCTTGCGGGCTTCCTCGGTGTTGACGCACACCGCGACCGACCACAGGTCCTCGCCGGTCCAGTGCGGCGGCTGGGCTCCGTCGCGGAAGCGGGCCTGCAGCCGCTCGGCGCCCTTGGGCGCATAGGGCTGCAGCAAGCCCTGGCGGTCGAGGTCGATCATCGAGGTGGCGGCCAGGGCGAAGATCACGTCGGCGCGCGGCGCCTTCTTCTCGGCCATCAGCTTGGCGGTGACCACCCCGGTGGAGTCGCGCACCCACAGCACGTCGATGTCGGGATGGGCCTTCCTGAAGCTGGCCTCGTAGGCGGGGATCTGGTCGGCCTCGGCGGCGGTGTAGACCACCAGCCGCGGCTTGGCCGAACAGCTGGCCACCAGCGCCCCCAGAAGCGTGAACAGAACGAGTTTGGCGTGTCGCCGCATGAAACCCCCAGGCGGCGCAGTCGAACTATCTGGCCTTGCAGGCTGCAGATAGGCCGCCGGGTTTGCCGCCAACTACCTCGGTTTGATGAAGGCTCCAGCCCCTGTTGGGCCCTACTGATAGGTCGAGGTGGCCCGGATGTCGGCGGCGATGGCCTGCAGCGCCCGCATCAGGGGGCTCCTCCGCCGCTCGCCCTGACAAACCAGATAGCCTCGCAGAAAGTATTCCCGCCCCGCCGTATCGAGCCGGCGATAGGCGATGCGAACATCGGGCGGACATTCGCTGGTAAAGAAGGCGCTGACGCCCAGTCCGAGCGCGATGCCCTCGCGGATGGTCTCGCGGCTCTGCAGCTCGATCACGCTGGCCGGCTCCACCCCGGCGTCGGTCAGGGCCCGCTCGGTGAAGGCCCGCGTCTTCGACCCCGGCTCGCGCAGGATCATGGTCTCCTTGGCCAGCTCCTCCACCGGCACGGTCTCCATGGCGCACAGGCGATGCCCCACCGGCAGGGCGCAGGACAGGCCGCTGGTGAACAGCGGCTCGTAGCAGAAGGTGGCGTCGCCGGGCGGGTCGCTGGCCTGGGCCGCGTCGATCTGGGCCTCGCCCAGCCAGCGCATCACGTCGCGGGCGTTGCCGATGCGCACGTGCACATCGGTCTGGGGATGCCGGCGGCGGAACATGTCGACCATCTTGGCCGCATAGAACGGCGAGTCCGAACCCAGCCGCAGCATGCCGCCGGTGAGCCCCGCGGTCTCGCCCAGCATGTCGTCGATGTCGGCGGCGGTGGCGAACAGCTTCTGGGTCAGGGCGAACAGGTCGCGCCCGGCCATGGTCAACCTGAGCGGCGTGCGGCGGCTTTCAAATAATGTCACGCCGTGACGGGCTTCCAGCGCTTTTAACTGTTGCGATAGTGTCGGTTGCGAAACATTCAAACGCCGGGACGCACGCGTGATCCCGCCCTCCACGGCAATCGCGTGAAACGCCCGCAGATGCTGATAGTTCGCGGCCATGACTTGGACAGCGCTATAACTTGCTTGTGAAGGGCGCATGACAATTTTGCGCCCTTTTCCATAGGCGAGACCTATATCCGCCATTCGCACAAAGCTTTGGCCCGGCGCCGATGATCCGGGCGAGAGAGGGGCCCGCCCAAAAGCCCCTGAAGATTGCGCCCCTTGTCCAGCGACCGCTTTGACATCGCCATCGTCGGTGCCGGCGTGGTGGGCCTCGCCCACGCGCTGATCGCGTCGCGTCTCGGCCTCAAGACCGTAGTGGTCGACCGCGACGCCCAGGCCAACGGCGCCTCGATCCGCAACTTCGGCTTCGTCACCGTCACCGGCCAGGCCGAGGGCCAGGTGTGGCGGCGCGCGCGGCGCTCCAGCGAGGTCTGGGCCGAGATCGCCGGCCCCGCCGGCATCGCCATCGAGCAGCGCGGCCTGGTCATGGTCGCCCAGCGCCCCGAGGCCCGCGCCGTGGTGGAGGCGTTCCTCGCCACCGACATGGCCGAGGGCTGCGCCTGGCTCGAGCGCGACGCGGCCGAGGCCACGCTGGGGCCGATGCGCCCCGCCCGGATGGAAGGCGTGCTGCTCAGCTCGGCCGATCTCAGGGTGGAGTCGCGCCTGGCCATCCCCGCCCTGGCGCGCTGGCTGGCCGAGCACCACGGCGTCGCGTTCCGGCGCGGGGTCGCCGTTCGCGCGGTGGAGAGCGGCCGACTGGAGACCTCGGCCGGCGCGATCCACGCCAAGGCGGTGGTGATCTGCCCCGGCGACGACCTCTCGACCCTGTTCCCCGACACCCTCGCCCGCGCGGGCCTGACCCGCTGCAAGCTCCAGATGCTCCGCCTCGCCTCGCCGGGCTACCGCCTGCCGGGGACGGTGATGTCCGACCTCAGCCTCGTCCGCTACCTAGGCTACGCCGCCCTGCCCCCGGCAGCGGCGTTGCGGGCGCGGCTGGAGGCGGAGCAACCCGCCCATCTCGCCCACGGCATTCACCTGATCGCCGCCCAGGGCGCCGACGGCGGCCTGATCGTCGGCGACAGCCATCACTACGCCGACACCCCCGATCCCTTCGCCTCGGCCGAGGTCGAGCAGCTGATCCTGGACGAGGCGGCCGCCGTGTTCGGTCACGCCCCGGCCGTGCTGGAGCGCTGGACCGGAACCTACGCCTCGGCCCTCGGCCACGTGCTGGTCGAGACGCCCTGCGCCGATGTGCGGCTGGTGGTGGTGACCAGCGGCAACGGCGCCTCCACCGCCTTCGCCCTCGCCGAGGAAGTCATCGGCGAGCTGACCAACTGCAAGCTGGGAACCGCGGCATGAGCTTTCCGATCAAGGCCGTAGTGCTCGACTGGGCCGGCACCATGGTGGACCACGGCTGCCGCGCCCCGGTGGTCGCCCTGCAGCAGGTGTTCACTGACGCCGGCGCCCCGATCTCCGAGGCCGAGGCCCGCGCCGACATGGGCCGGGCCAAGCGCGACCACATCCGCGCCGTCCTGGCCATGCCGCGCGTGTCGGCCGCCTGGCGCGAGGCCCGCCACGCAGCCCCGACCGAGGCCGACGTGGACGCCCTGCACGACGCGGTCGGGCCGATGATGCGCAACGCCGCCCGCGACTGCTCGGCCCTGATCCCCGGCGCCGCCGAACTGGCGCGGCGCCTGCGCGAGGCCGAGATCCGGATCGGCTCCTGCACCGGCTACACCCGCGCCATGATGGCGGACATCCTGCCGCTGGCCGCCGAGCAGGGCTACGCCCCCGACGCGGTGGTGTGCGCCGGCGAGACCGCCGCCGGCCGTCCCTCGCCGCTGATGCTGTGGAAGAACCTGGTCGAACTCGGCGTCTGGCCGGCGGCGGCCTGCGTCAAGGTCGACGACGCGCCGGTGGGCATCACCGAAGGCCGCGCCGGCGGAGCCTGGACCGTGGGCCTGGCCGCCTCGGGCAACGGCGTCGGCCTGGACCGCGACGCCCTGCTGGCGCTCAGCGCCGACGAGCGCGAGCGCCGCGTGGCCACAGCCGTCGCCGAACTGCGCGCGGCCGGCGCCGACTACGTGGTCGGCAGCGTGGCCGAGCTCTGGCCCGTGCTCGAGAGCATCGCCACCCGCATCGCGGCCGGGGAAACGCCCCGCCCGTAACGCACCTGACCACCAACGGAAGCGAAACACAGACCCACAACGCATAGCCCGAACTTCGGCACCACCAAGTCCTGACCATGCAACCTCGGACAACCCGGGAATGAGATCTGGCCTTTCAATTCCACGACCCCAGCGACCTGCGCCGCCTCCCGTTTCGCGCCGGCCGACTGGGTCAATCTGTGCAGAAACCAAATAAAGCGCTGCTTTCGCAGTGCTTTAGACTTTGAGGGGAAAGTCTATGAAACTTCGATACATGCTATCCTGCGCCGCCATGGCGGTGCTCAGCGGAAGCGCTGGCTTGGCCTTCGCGGCCGACGCGCCCGCGGCCGCCCCGGACGCTAGCGCTCCGGTCGCCACGGCCGCCGACAGCGGCGCGGCTCCGGCCACCGCCGCCACCGCCGCCGCGGGTCCGGCCGCCACCAGCGTCGGCGAGGTCATCGTCACGGCCCAGCGCCGCAACGAAAGCATCCAGCGGGTGCCGATGACGCTCCAGGCCTTCTCGGGCCAGGACCTGTCCAAGCTGAACATCACCACCTTCGACGACATCCTGAAGTACACGCCCAACGTCACCTACGGGAACAACGGCCCGGGCCAGGGCTCGATCTTCATGCGCGGCCTGAGCGCCGGCTTCGCCGGCAACCAGTCCAGCGCCACCATCTCCACCTTCCCGAACGTGGCCCTGTACCTGGACGACCAGTCCATGCAGTTCCCGGCCCGCAACCTCGACATCTACATGGTCGACATGGAGCGCATCGAGGTGCTGGAGGGTCCGCAGGGCACCCTGTTCGGCGGCGGCGCCGAGGCCGGCGCCATCCGCTACATCACCAACAAGCCCAAGCTGAACCAGTTCGAGGGCAGCGCCGAAGCCATGTACGGCACCACCAGCGGCGGTGGGTCCAACACCGGCCTGAACATGGTGCTGAACATCCCGATCATCGAAGACAAGCTGGCCGTGCGCGCGGTGATCTACGACGAGCGCCGCGGCGGCTACATCGACAACGTGCCGAGCACCTTCACCCGCTCGAACAACGACATCGGCAACTTCTACCTCGGCATCCACCCGACCAACGGCCTGTGCCCCAACCACCTGCCGGCCGGCTCGGCCGGACTGTGCACCACCGGCACCAGCCAGCAGATCAACAACGCCTCCACCGCCGGCAACGACTTCAACCCGACCACCTATACCGGCGCCCGCTTCTCGGCCCTGTACGAGATCAACGCCGACTGGAACGTGCTGATCAGCGAAAGCTTCCAGAACATGGAAGCCGACGGCCTGTTCACCGAGTTCCCCACCGGTTCCGACTTCCAGCCGCTGAAGGCGCTGCAGGTGACGTCCTTCACCCCGTCCTACAACAAGGACCGGTACGACAACACCGCCTGGACCGTGAACGGCAAGATCGGCCCGCTGAAGGCCATCTACACCGGCGGCTATTCGGATCGTCACATCTCTGAGCAGATGGACTACACTAACTATTCGCGCACCGGCGGCGGCATGTACTACCAGTGCACCGGCGGTTCGACCGGCTTCGGCAAGGGCGCGCCGACCTGCTTCTCGCCCGACGCCTACTGGCACGACGACGTCTCCAGCACGCACCTGAGCAACGAGATCCGGCTGAGCACGCCCGACGACTGGCGCATCCGCGGCATCGTCGGCGCGTACCAGGAGAGCTTCCGCATCTACGACGTGATGAACTTCAACTATAAGTCCATCCCGTCCTGCACCCCGCAGAACCTGTCGGCGGCCCAGGCCGGCGGCCCGGTCTGCGTGGCCGACGTGCGCCCGGCCACGAACGCCACCACCAACGATCCGAGCGTGCGCGGCGACACCACCGGCTTCGGCGAAGACACCCAGCGTGGCTACGACCAGACCGCGGTGTTCGGCTCGCTGGACTTCGACGTCATCCCCAACAAGTTGACCGTCACCCTCGGCACCCGCTGGTACCAGTACAACGAGTTTGAACTCGGCTCGCAGTACGGCACCAACACCAGCTGCCTGAACGTGCCCAACGGCATGTGCGGCAGCGGCGTGGTCAACATCAACGCCGCCAACGACCATGTGACCTATTCCGGCTTCAAGAGCCGGGCCAACGTCACCTACCGCATCACGCCCGATGTGATGGTCTACTACACCTTCTCGCAGGGCTTCCGTCCGGGCGGCTTCAACCGCTCGCAGAAGTCGGTGATCGAAGACGCCTCCGGCGCCGCCCAGTTCAAGGAGCCGAATTCCTACGCGCCGGACGCGCTGACCAACAACGAGATCGGCCTGAAGAGCGAGCTGTTCAATCGCCGGCTGATGCTGAACCTGTCGGCCTACTACATGAACTGGGATAACGCCCAGGTCCTGCTCTACAACCCGATCGAGCAGATCAACACCACCTTCGGCATCAACGGCGCCAGCTACGATGTGAAGGGCGTGGAGGCCCAGTTCGCCGCCCGCGTGACCGAGGGCCTGACCATCCAGGGCTCGGGCTCGTACAACGACGACACCCAGTCCAACTCGCCCTGCCTGGTCGACAACATCGCCGGCACCGCCGCCTTCGGCCAGTGCATCACCCAGGTCAAGGTCAGCGGCGGCCAGGTGCAGCAGTTCGCCAACCCCTTCGGCAGTATCGGCTCCACCCCAGCCTTCTCGCCGAAGTTCCAGGGCAACCTGCGCGCCCGCTACGACTGGACCTTCCAGGAGTACCACCCCTACGCCCAGGGCGGCGTGAGCTACACCGGCTCCATGTTCAACCAGCCTGCCACCTATCCGTCGGGCGCCGGCGTGGTGATCCCCACCACCACCTACCTGCGCTACGAGCAGGCGGCCTACGCCACCTTCGACGCCGCCATCGGCGTCACCAAGGATCGTTGGTCCGCCCAGCTGTTCGGCAGCAACCTGCTGGACTCCCACGCCAGCACGTTCACGTCCTCGGCCCAGTTCATCAAGGCCGAGGTGCCGCTGCGGCCGCGCGTGATCGGGCTGAAGATCGGCGCCAGCTTCTAAAGCGCGTCAGGCGAAGTGTGAGCGTGCGCGCTCACACTTCCAAAGGCGGCGACTGCCGACTGATACAGGACTGACAAGCTAGATCTGTAGACTGAAGACTTCAGGCGGGCGGCGACGCCCGCCGCCCTTTTTTGGGCTGCATGGAATTTTGGGCCTCATGGACGCGACCCTCGCCCCCCGCCCCGCCGTCTCGACCGAACAGGAGGTCGGGAGGCTACGCAAACTGCAGGCCGACGGCCGCCACGCCGAGGCCCTGTCCGACGCCCAAACGCTGCTCGCGGACCTGCCGGAGAACCGCGACCTGTTGCTGATCGCCGCCGGCAGCCAGCGCTTCCTGATGCAGCTTCCCCAGGCGCTCGAAACCCTCGCGCAGCTGGAACAGCACCACCCCCGCTTCAGCCGCCTGCACCAGGAGCGCGGCCTGTGCTTCGTGGCGCTCAAGGACGCGCCGCGGGCCATCGACGCCCTGCTGCGCGCGGTGAACATCAACCCCGCCCTGCCCATGAGCTGGCGCATGTTGGAGGGCCTCTACCGCATGGCCGGCGACGCCTCGAGCGCCGCCACCGCCGCCGCCCACAGCGCCAAGCTCAAGGCCCTGCCGCCCGAAGTGGTGCTGGCCACCTCCCTGCTCTCAGACGGCGAGCTGACGGCGGCTGAAAACCTCATCCGCCCGTTCCTGCTCGCCCATGGCGACCACCCCGAGGCCATGCGGCTACTGGCCCGGATCGGCATGGCCCGCGACGTGCTCGACGACGCCGAGGTGCTGCTGCAGGCGGCGCTGGAGCTGGCGCCCGACCACCACGCCGCGCGCCGCGACTACGCCCAATGCCTGATCCAGCGCCACAAGTACGCCCTGGCGCACGCGCAGATCGAACAGCTGCTGGCGCTGAACCCGCGTGATCCCGAGCATCGCGTGCTGGCCGCCACCGCCGCCGTGGGCCTGGGCGAGCACGAGACCGCCATCGCGCTGTACCAGGACCTGCTCGCCGACACGCCCGAGGCGCCCGACCTGCACCTGTGGCACGGCCATGCGCTGAAGACGGTGGGCCGCGTGCCTGAAGCGGTGGAGGCCTATCGCGGGGCCGCAACCGTGCGCCCCGACTTCGGCGACGCCTACTGGAGCCTGGCCAACCTCAAGACCTACCGCTTCCCCGAGGCCGAGATCGAGCGGATGCGCGAACAGGAGGCGGCGCCCACCACCACTCCGGTCGACCGCCAGCACCTGTGCTTCGCGCTGGGCAAGGCGCTGGAAGACGCGGACCAGACCGCGGAGTCCTGGCTCTATTACGACCGCGGCAACGCCCTGAAGCGCTCAGACAGCCGCTATCGCCCCGAGATCATCGAGACCAACACCCGCAAGCAGATCGAGGTCTGCACCGCCGGCTTCTTCACCGAGCGCGCCGGCTGGGGCGCGCCCGAGCCCGACCCGATCTTCATCCTGGGCCTGCCCCGCTCCGGCTCGACCCTGCTGGAGCAGATCCTCGCCTCCCATTCCCAGGTCGAGGGCACCCAGGAACTGGCCGACATCCAGGCCATGGTGCTGGAGCTGCAAGGCCGCGATCCCGACCTGGACGATCCCCGCTACCCGGCCGCGCTGCAGGCGCTCGACCCCGGCGACATCCGCGGCCTGGGCGAGAAATACCTCGCCGACACCCGGGTCTATCGCAGCGGCAAGCCGTTCTTCATCGACAAGATGCCGAACAACTTCCGCCACGTCGGCCTGATCCACCTGATCCTGCCCAATGCGCGCATCATCGACGCCCGGCGCGAGCCGATGTCGTGCTGCTTTTCCAACCTCAAGCAGCTGTTCGCCCAGGGCCAGGAGTTCGCCTACAGCGTCGACGACATCGCCCGTTACTACCGCACCTATCTCGAGTTGATGCGCCATTGGGACCAGGCCCTGCCTGGCCGGGTGCTGCGCGTGCATCACGAGGACGTGGTGGACGACCTGGAAGCCAGCGTGCGCCGTATCCTCGACTATTGCGGCCTGCCGTTCGAGCCGGGCTGCGTCGACTTCCACAAGACCCGCCGTAGCGTACGCACGCCCAGTTCGGAGCAGGTGCGCCAGCCGATCTTCCGCGACGGCCTGGACCAGTGGCGCAAGTACGAGCCCTGGCTGGAGCCGCTCCGGACCGCGCTCGGCGACGCCTGCACCCGCTATCGCGACTGAGGCTGCAGGCCCCGTCCCTATGGCGCGGGCCCTATGGCGTAGGGCGGTCGGGCGTCAGGTACTTGCAGCTCAGGTCGCCCGGCGCGTGGCCCATGATGCGGTCGTAGAAGGCCGCCTGCGCGCCCACCACCCCGTCAACGTCCTCGGCCAGCAGGGTGCGGTCGGCCACGGCCTCGGCGGCGGCCTTGCGCGTGGCGGCGAGGAAAGCCTCGCGGCTTGGATAGCGCGCCTCCAACGACGCGCGCGGATCGGCCGCCGCCTTACGCTCGGCCTCGGTGTGCGCGAACGGCTGGAACGAGCCCTGGAAGCGGTCGAGCGCCCAGCCGAAGCCGCTCGCCTCCGACTGCGGGTTCCAGCCGGTATAGGTCCCGAGCGGCGCGCGGATCTCCACCGGCCGCAAGCCCCCCACGTCGGTCCCGTCGGCATCCGGCCGTGGCACGCGCACGCCATAGGATGCGCCGGCCGCCGGCGGAACCTTGTCGATCACCCCAGTCGCGGCGTAACGCGCACCGAAATCCATCCGCTGCGGGGCGTAGACCACGGCCGGCGCGGTCAGGCCGACACCCTTGGGGAACAGCCGGTCGTACTCCGCCACCGTGACCAGGCTCCCGTCCGCCACATTGGGAACGGCGCTCGGCGGCGCCGCCTTGCCCTGCACCCAGTCGTTCAGGTTGAGCAGCAGGGCCCGCAGGTAGGGCAATTCCAGGATCGGGTCGGTGCAGTTGACCAGCGGCTCGCGCACCGAGGCGCCGCCGGAGAAGTGCTGCGTTCCGGCCAGCAGGTAGAGCCGCGCGTTCGGGTCCTGGGGCGCGTCGGCCCGGCCGTCCGGCGTGGTCTGCTGCAGCGAGGCGGCCCGCCCCCAGAACTCGGTGGACTTGTTGACGATGAACAGCTTGGGCGCGGCGCCGTCGGCCGCGCGGGCCCGGTCGTACAGCGACGCGATCCCCCCGCCCGCCATGTCGTGCGTCGGCCCGGTGGCGAAGGGAAAGATGTCGGTGGGATAGTCCCGGTCCACCACCATGTTGGCGGCGCGGGTCGGATAGCCGAAGCGGGTGTTGAAGCTGCCTCGTCCCGCGCCGGCCACCACATCCAGCGCCCCGTCGAACACGGGCCGGCCCTGCTCGTCCAGGTCGAAGCCCTCGTACAGCATCTGCTGGATCAGCCGACCGGTCTGGCTGTCGCCGAACAACAGCGTGCGACGCGGCGCAGGCGCGCCCTCCAGCGGATGCGTGCGCAGCCACGACAGCAGGTCACGGATGGCCACCGGGCCCGCGGCGACGACATAGGGGTCGCGCGCCCGATAGGTCAGTTCGTAGATCGTCCCCGGCTTGAACCCGCCGTCGAGCGCGAGGCGCGTGGGCGCCGAGTTGTCGGTCGACGGCAGGATGCGCCAGGCGCTACGCGGCAGCGGCGTGCGCGGGTCCTGCGGCCGCCGCCGGGCGGTCAGCACCGCGGCCGGATCGTCCGCAACCGCCCAGGCATAGGCTCGGCCCGTGATGCCCACGAAGGCGGCCTCGGGCGCAGCGGTCTCGACGATGAACTCGTTGGCCACCAGGCCTGTGATCGGCCGCCCGTGGTCGCTGGCGACCGGCGGCTTGAACACCAGCGGCGCCTCCTCGTCGTCCTTGGTGGGCGTGACGTCCCAGGCCCAGGCCGAGGAGACGATGGTGAAGCCGTGGCGCGCCAGGAAGCTGATGTTGTGGAACTTCACCCCGCTGGGCTCGAGCGCCCAGTCCAGGCTGTCGGCGATCGGCTGTCCGCGGTTGTTGACGTCGTACAGCAGGGTGGAATCGGCGCTGGGATGGACCGGCCGGCGGACGAAGAAGTCGGTGGTGAACACCACCCGGCCGCGGGCGTCGCGGGGGGCGTGCTTCAGGTCGGTGATGCGGGCGTTGGCCGGCGCGTCGGGGTCGAGCGCGATGGTCGCCCGCCCACGCAACTCCTCATAGGGCTCGATCCCGGACGCCGCCCCGCAGACCGCGGCGCACGGCTTGCGCGAGAGGATCTCCACCCGCTCCACCGCGGCCCGGGCCGCGCCCCCCGCCAGCAGGACGACACCGCAGGACAGGGCGACGAGGCGCCGGGAGGCTAAGGTCAGCACAGGATTCTCGCGATGCGGGAAACCCACCTTGAGGTAGCGGTCGCGAGACCGCAACCGCCAAGCTGCTTACGGCAGAGCCAGGCTGTTGCGCATCCAGGTGGTGAGCAGGTCGGGCCACTGGGAAATGGCGAAGGCCGGCGAATGCCGCACGCCGAAGCCGTGGCCGCCAGCGGCGAAGACGTGCAGTTCGGCCGTGTCTCTCGCCCCGCGCAGCGCCGCGTAGAAGTTCAGCGTATTGAACGTCGACACGAAGTCGTCGTCGCCGGCGTGGACCAGGAAGACCGGCGGCTCGTCGCCGTTGACCGTCAGCTCCAGCGAATACTGCCGCTGCAGTTCCAACGAGGCGTTGGGGCCCAGCAGCTTCTCGCGCGATCCGGGGTGGGTATAGGGGTCGAGCATGGTGACCACCGGATAGATCATCGCCACCAGGTTGGGCTTGGCCGGCTGGGCGTCCAGCGCATCCACCGGCGCATAGGCGGCCTGGGCGTGATGCACCGCCAGCGATCCGGCCAGGTGGCCGCCCGCCGAGAAGCCCAGCACCACCACTCGCTCCGGATCGATCCTGTCCTGCTCGGCGCGGGCGCGGATCACCCGCACCGCCCGCTGGGCGTCCTGCAGCGGCGCCAGCGGGCCGGCGCCCCAGCCCTCGGCCGGCAACCGGTACAGCAGGATGTAGCAGGAGACGCCGCGCGCGTTCAGCCACGCCACCTGCTCCAGCCCCTCGTTGTCATAGGCCAGGAAACCGTAGCCGCCGCCCGGCACGAGCAGGACCGCCACGCCGTTGGGACGCGGCGCCGGCCGATAGACCAGCACCGGCTGGGCGATGCCGCTCACCCAGCGGTCCAGCTTGGTCGGATCGTGCGCCTGGTTGGCGACCTGCAGCGCCAGTCCCTGGCCACCGCCGCCCGGCGGCAGGCCCGGCCACAGGGGGATCACCTGTTCGCCGGGGCGGTAGATCGACGCCGACGCCGCCTCGGCCGCCCGGGCTGCAAGCGGCGCGCTCGCCAAGGCCAAGCCACCGATAAGCGCCCTGCGGCTCGGCTTCATTCCATCCCCCACGCGCACGCGCACTCAGGCCATTCTCGGTCACTTATAATAATATTTTTGCAAATAAAAATACGACCTTCCCCCTCCCCCTCGCCTCGTTCCATGGCGCGCTGGCCCGTGCGCAGAACCGGCTTTTCTTGACCCGCAACCAGCGATATCAATTACGGCAAAATGATAACGCTACCACATGCGTAAATACCAGGGAGGGCCGATGCGTCCGCTACGATCCAGGTTCCGTTGGCTGTTGGGGCCCTCGCTGCTCGCCCTCGCCGCATCAGCCGCCCAGGCCCAAACCCCGCCCGCCAAGGCGCCCTATCTCGATCCGTCACTGCCCACGGCCCAGCGCGTCGACGACCTGATCTCGCGCCTGACGCCCGAGGAGAAGGCTTCCCAGCTCACCAACCAGTCCCGCGCCATCCCCCGGCTCGGCGTGCCGGCCTACAACTGGTGGAGCGAGGCGTTGCACGGCGTGGCCCGCAACGGCTACGCCACCGTCTTCCCCGAACCGGTCGGCCTGGCCGCCACCTTCGACCCCGCCGCCATCCAGGACATGGGCCAGGCCATCGGGGTGGAGGCGCGGGTCAAGTTCAACGCCATCAGCCGCAGCGGCGCCGAGCACCGCATCTTCCAGGGCCTCGACTTCTGGTCGCCCAACATCAACATCTTCCGCGACCCGCGCTGGGGCCGTGGCCAGGAAACCTACGGCGAAGACCCGTTCCTGACCGGCCAGATCGGCTCGGCCTTCGTGCGCGGCCTGCAGGGCGACGACCCCAACCACTACCGCGTCATCGCCACCGCCAAGCACTACGCCGTGCACAGCGGCCCCGAGCCCAGCCGCCACGAGGTCGACGTCCCGGTCAGCAAGCACGACGAGGAGGACACCTATCTCCCCGCCTTCCGCACCCTGGTGACCGAGGCCAAGGTCGCCTCGGTGATGTGCGCCTACAACCGCATCAACGGCCAACCGGCCTGCGCCAGCGACTTCCTGCTCGACCGCACCCTGCACGACGCCTGGGGCTTCAAGGGCTATGTGGTGTCGGACTGCGACGCCATCGCCGACATCCAGCGCGGCCACCACTTCACCAAGACCCTGGCCGAGGCGGCCGCCGTCTCGCTCAAGCACCGGGTCGACAACGACTGCACCCAGTACAACCGCCCGCCCGGCGCGGCCGAGGACTACCAGCCCTATCTCGACGCCATGAACCAAGGGCTGGTCAGCCAGGACGTGGTCGACGCCTCGCTGCGCCGGTTGTTCACCGCGCGGATGCAGCTCGGCCTGTTCGATCCGCCCACCGCGGCCGACACCCCGCCTGACAGCGAGCTGAACTCGCCCGCGCACCGCGCCCTGGCGCTGAAGCTGGCCGAGGAGTCCACCGTGCTGCTGAAGAACAACGGCGTCTTGCCAGTAAAGCCCTCGGTGAAGACCATCGCCGTGGTCGGGCCGCTGGCCGACCAGGTCGAGGTGCTGCTCGGCAACTACAACGGCCAGCCGATCCATCCCGTGACCGCGCTGGACGGCATTCGCGCCGCCTTCCCGGGCGCCAAGATCGTGTTCGAGCCCGGAACCAACTTCCTGCGCACCGCCTCGCCGGTGCCGTCCAGCGCGCTTAGCACCGCCGACGGCCAGGCCGGGCTGAAGGCCGAGTTCTGGAGCACCCCCAAGTTCGAAGGCGCCCCGGCCGTCACCCGGACCGACCGCGTGGTCTCGTTCGACCGCGACATGACCCCGGTGCTCGACACCGCCGCCATGTCGTCGCGCTGGACCGGCTACATCACCGCGCCCGAGAGCGGCGACTACGCCGTGGGCCTGGGCGGCTCCTACGCCAAGCTGTGGGTCGACGGCGTGCTCAAGGTCTCGAACGGCGAGCGCCAGCGCGAGCCCCAGACCGCGGTGATGCACATGCAGAAGGGCCACCGCTACGCCGTGCGCATCGAGCAGACGCCGGGCAAGGGGCCGGTGATCAAGCTGGTGTGGAACCCGGTGGTGGACCACCCGCTGGAACGCGCCGTCGCCGCCGTCCAGAAGGCCGACCTGGTAGTCGCCGTGGCCGGCATCACCTCCGCGCTCGAGGGCGAGGAGATGACGGTCAACGTGGCGGGCTTCAGGGGCGGCGACCGCACCAGCCTGGACCTGCCGGCCGAGGAAGAGACCGTGCTGAAGGCGGTCAAGGCGACCGGCAAACCCATGGCCCTGGTGCTGATGAACGGCTCGGCCCTCTCGGTGAACTGGGCCGCCGCCAACGCCGACGCGATCCTGGACGCCTGGTATCCCGGCGAACAGGGCGGCATGGCCATCGGCCGGATCCTGTCCGGCGCCGCCAACCCGTCCGGCCGCCTGCCGGTGACGGTCTATACCGGCGCAGACCAACTGCCGCCGTTCGAGGATTATTCGATGAAGGGGCGGACCTACCGCTACTTCGCCGGCCAGCCGCTGTATGCGTTCGGCTACGGCCTCAGCTACACCCGCTTCGCCTATCGCGGGCTGAAGCTGTCGACCTCTTCGCTCCAGGCCGGCCAGCCGCTGGGCGTCGACGCCGAGGTGAGCAACGCCGGCCAGCAGGCGGGCGACGAGGTGGTGCAGCTCTATCTGGGCTTCCCCGGCGCGGCGGGCCAGCCGATCCGGGCGCTGCGGGCCTTCACCCGCGTCAGCCTGGCGCCGGGCGAGACCCGCCACGTCCACTTCGACCTCGACCCGCGCGCGCTGTCCAGCGTGACCGAAGCCGGAGACCGGGTGGTGGCGCCGGGCGCCTACACCGTCACGGTCGGCGGCGGCCAGCCGGGCGACGAGACCCCCACCGCCAGCACCCCCCTGCAGATCGACGGGACCGCGCCGCTGGCCGAATAGACGTGAAGACCGCCCGGATCGGCGCGAGCCCATCGCGTCCGGTCCGGGCGTTTCGGCCTATTGGCCATCGAGCAGCCGCGGCAAGCCCAGCGGATTGGCCTGCTTCAGGGCGTCCGGCAGCAGCGCATCCGGAAAGCCCTGGTAGGTGATGGGCCGCAGGAAGCGGTCGATCGCGGTCATGCCCACCGAGGTGAAGCGGCTATCCGAGGTGGCCGGGAACGGACCGCCGTGGATGGTGGCGTCGGACACCTCCTGCGGGTGGGCGAAGGCGTTGACCACGATGCGCCCGGTGCGCCGCTCCAGGATCGGCAGCAGCCGCCGGGCCAGGGCGGTGTCATCCGCATCGAGGTGCAGGGTGGCCGACAGCTGGCCGCGGAATGATCGCGCCACCACCAGCAGTTGCTCGACGTCGCGCACCGTCACCAGCAACGCCTCGGGGCCGAACACCTCTTCGGCCAGAGCGGGCTCGGCCAGGAAGCGCGCGCCGTCGACCTCGAACAGAGCCGCCCGGCCATCGAGCTCGCGCGTCGCCGCCGCGCCCTCGCCGACGGCCTGCGCCCCGTCCCGCTCGAGCCGCTTCAGCCCGCCTTGGTAAGCGGCATGGATGCCGGGTGTCAGCATGGTGCGGGCCGGTGCGGCGGCCACCCGCGCGGCCATGGCCTCGCGCAGCGCCTGCAAACCTCGTCCCTCTACCGCGATCAGGATGGCGGGCCGAAGACAGGCCTGGCCGACATTGACCAGCATCCGCTCGATGAAGCCGTCGCCGATCTCGCCGCCGCGCCCGGCCAAGGCCTCGGGCAGGACGAAGGTCGGGTTGACGCTGGTCATCTCGGTGAACACCGGGATCGGCTCGGGCCGAAGCTGCGCCCGGCGATAGATCGCCATGCCGCCGGCCTCGGACCCGGTGAAGGTCACCGCCTTGACCAGCGGATGGTCGACCAGCGCCTCGCCCACCGCATTGCCGGCCCCGCGCACCAGGGAGAACACGCCCTCGTGCAGGGCGCTGTCCTGCACCGCCTGGCGGATGGCGCGGGCCATGATCTCGGAGGCGCCCGGATGGGCGTTGTGGGCCTTCAAGATCACCGGCGCCCCGGCGGCCAGCGCCGAGGCCGTGTCTCCGCCGGCCACCGAATAGGCGATGGGGAAGTTGCTGGCGCCGAAGATGGCGACCGGGCCGATGGCGATCTTCTGCAGCCGGTGGTCCAGGCGCGGGCGCGGCTGGCGCTCGGGCTGGGCGGGGTCGATCGACACGTGCAGGAAGCGGCCGCGGCGCACCACCTCGGCGAACTGGCGAAACTGGGTCGCCGCCCTGCCCGCCTCCCCGTCCAGCTGCACCTGCGGCAGGCCGGTCTCCAGCGCCGCCCGCGCCGCCAGATCACCGCGCACGGCCTCGAGATTGTCGGCGATGCGCTCCAGGAAGGCCGCACGCTCGGCCAGCGACGTGTGGCTGTAGCTGTCGAAGGCCTCGTCGGCCAGGATCGCCGCGCGGTCCACCTCGGCCACACCGCCAAAGGCGAAGTCGGGCCCGATCGGCTGGTTGGTCGCCGGGTTGAGCGCCTTCATCGTCCCTTCGGTGGCGGCGACCTCGGCCGCACCGATGAACAGGTTTCCAGTCAGGGTCATGACACAGCACCTCTCAGGCCCGGACGCCGCCATGGGCGCCCAGGTGTGGTTTCCAGATTTTCCGAAGGAGGGTTGGCGGGCCGCTCAGGCCTTGGGTAGGGCGGCGATCAGTTCGTCGGTGGTGACGATGGCGTGGGCGAAGGTCGGGCCGTTCAGCTCGTGCGCCGCGTGCATCATCTCGGGCTTGAAGGCGGCGGTGGCGTCGCGCACCAGGGTGACGTGGTAGCCCAGTTCCATAGCGAAGCGGGCGGTGGACTCGATGCAGGTGTTGGCCAGCAGGCCCACCACCACCACGTGGGTGATCCCCTTCTGCTTCAGCCGGAAATCGAGGTTGGTGTTGGCGAAGCCGCTCTGGCCCCAGTGCTCGGCGACGATGATGTCGCCGTCCTTCGGCGTGAAGTCGGGATGCCATTCCCCGCCCCACTCGCCCCGCGCGAAGCTGTGGCGCTGCATCACCAGGCGCTGGGTCGGGTTGGGGTGATCCCAGTCCTCGTAGTCGCCGGGCTCCCAGCGGCGGTGCGGGACGATCACCACCTGCACGCCGGCCTGGCGCACCGCGCGGTCCAGACGGCGCAGGTTGTCCAGCAAGCCGACCTCTTCGGCGACCGGCTTCAGCACCGGATAGATCTTCCCGCCTTCCGACAGGAAGTCGTTGTACGGATCGACCAGCAGATATGCGGTCCGTTCCAGGGGATAGGTCAGCTTGGCCATAGGGTTTCTCCGGGGCTTGCGGAGCGGGCGTTTGCGTCCGCCTCGTGTGAGACCCATATGACTATGACGATCATAGTGACAAGTGACTATGAAAAAGAAAGTTGATCCTGTGGAGCTCCATACGCCCGCCGAGACGCCCAGCGAAACCCTCTGCCCGGTGGCCCGGTCGGAGACCGTGGTCGGCGACCGCTGGACCGTGCTGGTGCTGCGCGAACTGTTCATGGGCAGCCACCGGTTCGACGAGATCCAGGCCCAGACCGAGGCCACCCCGCAGATGGTCACCGCGCGCCTGAAGAAGCTGGAGGCCGACGGCCTGGTCGAGCGCCGCCCCTACAACCCGCGGCCGCTGCGCTACGAATATCACCTGACCGAGAAGGGCCGGGCCTTCTACCCGGTGCTCCTGGCGCTGCGGGCCTGGGGCGAAACCTGGTGCAAGTCGCCGGACGAGGGCGTGGCGGTGCGCTACACCCACAAGACCTGCGGCCAGCCCGCCGGCCTCGGCCCCCTGTGCCAGAGCTGTGGCCAGCCGCTGGCGCGCGAGGACCTGACCGCCGAGCTGAACCCCGCCTACGCCCGCGAGCGCGAGGAGCGTCGTGCGCGCTTCAAGGCCGCGAGCTAAGGCTAAGCCGCGTTACAAAGGTTTAATCCAGCCCGGCGCATCCGGCGGGCCTGCGCCAGGTCTCTTCATCGCGGAGCACCATTCGACCGCTACGTGAGGGGACTTTGAGGGGATCGATCTTCGCGCTTTTGCTCATGGCCTCGGCCTGGGCGGGGACCAGCGCCGCCCAGACGCCCGCCTTCGACCCGCGCGAGTGGAAAGGCGCCCAGGTCGGGCCGCCGACCGAAGTGCTCACCCTGGGTTCGGCCCACCTGTCGCAGATGCCAGTCGCGCCGACGCCCCTCATGATGTCGGCCTTGCTGGACAAGCTCGCGGCCTACCGGCCCGACATCATCACCGTCGAGAACGTCGCGGGCGAGCAGTGCGAGCTGATGAAACGCTACCCGACAACCTATCCGGACAGCTTCGCCACCTGGTGCCACTCGCCCGAGGCGGGCCAGAAGGCCATCGGCATGGACGGCCCCACCGCCGCGGCCGAGGCCCAAAAGCTGCTCGCCACCTGGCCCGCCCAACCCGCTCCGGCGCAGCGCAGACGCCTTGCCGCCCTGTTGCTGGCCACCGGCGAAACACCCTCGGCGGTGGTGCAGTGGCGCAGCCTGCCGCCCCAGGAGCGCCACGTCGGCGACGGGGTGAACGACGAGACGCTGAAACTGCTCGACCGGGTCGGAGCCAAGCCCAACGAGACCTACGACATCGCCGTCGCCCTGGCCGTGCGCCTGGGGCTGGAGCGCATCTACCTGGTCGACGACCACACCTCCGACAGCGCCCTGCCCGATACCGGCAAGGCCTTCGGCGACGCGGTCCAGGCGGCCTGGAAGGAGGCCGGCCCCATGCCCTCGGAAGAGGGGGATCGGATGGCGGCGAAGCTGAAGACCGCCGCCGACGTGCTGGCGTACTACCGCTTCTTGAACCTGCCCCAGACCCAGAGAGGGCAGATCAAGGGCGACTTCGGCGCCAACCTGCGCCATCCCTCGCCGCAGCTCTATGGCCGCCAGTACGTGGCCGCCTGGGAGGTGCGCAACCTGCGCATGGTCGCCAATATCCGCAGCGCCGTCGCCGCCCGGCCGGGCGCGCGGGTGCTCAACATCGTGGGGGCCACGCACAAGGCCTATTACGACGCCTATCTGGACATGATGCACGACGTGAAGCTGGTCGACGCGGAGGCGGTGCTGAAGTAGCCCGCACCTGAGGTTGCAGCTTGGCGGTCTCGACTCCTGGGCGTGGCTCGGCCACGCTGAAGGCGATGCAGCGACGCCCTATTCCCCCCAGCCTGTCCCCGGCCGACGCCCAGGCTCTGGACCACCAGGGCTATCTCGTTCTCCGCGGCGCGGTCGCGAGCGCAGACCTGGACATTCTGCGCGAGGTCTTCGACCAGACCATCGTCGCGTCGCCCGACTGGCCGGTTCCCCGCGGCGCGGACTGGCGCCACGCCCAGCTCGACCACCACGCGCTGGTCCAGACCGTCTGCCGCCGCCCCGCCCTGCTGGCCGGCGCGTGGCATATGCTCAAGACGCCGTTCTTCCTGGCCCAGGTCGAAGGGCGCGACCCCTGCCCTCGCGGCGGCGCCCAGCCCCTGCATCGCGATGTGGAGTCCGCCCAGGCCGGCGTCGTCAACGCCCTGGTCTATCTCGACGCCTTCGGCCCAAATAACGGCGCGACGCGCGTCGCCGCCGGCACGCACGCGCGACCTGACGCCCCCCACGACGATCCCGTCACCTTGATGGGCGAAGCCGGCGACATCCTGCTGTTCGACGCCCGGCTCCTCCACGGCGCCACGGAAAATCACGCCGGCGCCCGACGTCGGTCGCTATTCCTGTCCTATGTCGAAGCCGCCCAGTTCGACGACTACAGCCAGACCACCGCCCTTCGCGGCGTGCGCATGGCGATCGATGAGCTGTTTGTTGGCGAGGATGAAAGCTCGCGTGCGAAGCATAGGGGCATCCCCCAAGATGACCCGTCATCTCGGCCATTCGCACGTCCCCGTCAGCCCCCTACGCCCACAACCCCCGTGCCCTGGACAATCGCCGACGGCTCGTTCGATCTTCGCCGCGCCGTGAGTCGGGAGTGTGGGTGAATGTCGAAACTGGTCGCGCTGGGTCTTGTCGCCGCCTCACTCAGCCAACCCGCCCTCGCCGCGGCGCCAATGGCCCCACAGGCGCCGGTCGATCTGGTCAATCCGCTGATCGGCACCGCCAACGGCGGCAACGTGTTTCCCGGCGCCACCGCCCCGTTCGGCATGGTCCAGTTCAGCCCGGAGGAGACGCCCGATCCCAAGCGCACCCGGCCGATCGCGGCGCCCGGCGGCTATGAGCATCACCTGCACCGCATCCGCGGCTTCAGCCTGACCAACGTTTCGGGCTGGGGCTGCGCGGGCGGCTCGGGCGACGCGCCGATCATGCCGATCACCGTCCCGGTGACCAGTTCGCCGTCGCTGGACTATCGCGAGACCTACGCCTCGGACTTCAGCCACGCCGACGAGCGCGCCCGGGCCGGCGAGTACCAGGTCAAGCTCGCCAACGGCGTCGCGGTCGACCTGACCGCCTCGCCGCGCACCGGCGCGGCCCGCTTCGTGTTCCCGGCCGGCGGCGCGGCCAACCTGCTGATCCGCGCCTCGGACTCCGAGGTCGGCTCCGAGGCGGCCACGGTGCATGTCGACCCCGCCCACCGCACGATCTCGGGCGAGGTTGTCAGCGGCAACTTCTGCGGCCACATCGATAAGGTCGACCACCGCAGCTACTACACCCTGCATTTCGTGGCCGAGTTCGACCAACCCTTCGCCGACTACGGCGTCTGGCGCAACGACACCGTCACCCACCGCGGCTCAAGCGCCAGCGGCGGCACGGGCTATGGCGAGAAGTTCCCGGACAAGGGCCAGGGCTCGGGCGCCTGGATCGGCTTCGACCCGGCCCGCGCCGGGGGCGTGGTCAATGTGCGCATCGGCGTGTCCTATGTCAGCGAGGCCAACGCCCGCGCCAACCTGGCGGCCGAGAACCCGCAAGGGACCAGCTTCGAAACGATCCGCGACCAGACCCACGCGGCCTGGAACCGACGGCTGGGTCAGATCGAGGTCCAGGGCGGCACGCCTGACCAGCAGACGGTGTTCTACACCGCGCTCTACCACGCCCTGGTCGTGCCCAACCTGTTCAACGACATCAACGGCGAGTACCGCGGGCTGGACGGCCAGACCCATCGGCTCGAACCTGGCCAGGGCGCGCAGTACGCCAACTTCTCCGGCTGGGACGTCTATCGCTCGCAGTTCCAGCTCTTGGCCTGGCTCGATCCCAAGCTCGCCAGTGACATCGCCCAGAGCCTCTACAACCAGGCGCGCCAGAACGGCGGGACCTGGGATCGCTGGACCCACGAGTCGGGCGCCGTGCACGTGATGAACGGCGACCCCGCCGCGCCGGCGCTGGCCGACATCTGGGCCTTCGGCGGCCACGACTTCGACGCCAAGGGCGCGCTGGCCTCGCTGATCCACGCCGCCGACGTCCCCACCGCGGCCGACCTGTCCCACGACGGCTGCCCCGTGGAGTGCGCCGGGCAACGCCCCGGCCTCGATCAGTGGCTCAAGCTGCACTTCATCCCCACCGGCGCGCCGGCCTGGGGCGGGGCGGCCGATACGCTGGAGGACTCAACCGCCGAGTTCGGCATCTCCAGCCTGGCCGAGCGGCTGGGCGACCATGCCGAGGCCCAGCGCTTCCTCGGCCGCGCCCAGTACTGGCGCAACCTGTTCAACTCCAAGGCCACGCCCGAAGGCGGCTACATCCAGAATCGCAACGCCGACGGCAGCTGGGCCGAGGTCAAGGACGACGACGACAAGGCCGCCCATCCCTTCACCCCCGACACCGAGGACGGCTTCGTCGAGGGCACGGCCGCCATCTATGTCTGGATGGTGCCGTTCAACGTGAAGGGCCTGTTCGACGCCATGGGCGGAGTCGAGCCCGCTCGTAAGCGCCTCGACGCCTTCTTCTACAAGCCCGACGGGACCATGGCGGTGACCAATTCCGGCCCGCTGCATGCCGAACTCAACAACGAGCCGTCCATCGAGACCCCCTGGCTCTACGACTATGCCGGCCAGCCATGGAAGACCCAGGAGCTGGTGCGCAAGGTGCTCGACGGCCTGTGGGTGAACGCGCCCGAGGGCATTCCCGGCAATGACGACCTGGGCGCCATGTCGTCCTGGTACGTCTGGGCGGCGCTGGGCCTCTATCCCGAGACGCCGGGCCGGGCCGAGCTGGTGCTGGGCAGCCCGTTGTTCGCCAAGGCGGTGGTGCACCGGCCCGGCGGCGCCGTGACCATCCTGGCCGAGGGCGGCGGCCAAGGCCGTCCCTATGTCCAGGCGCTAAAGCTCGACGGCTCGGCCTGGAGCCGCCCCTGGCTGCCGGAGAGCTTCGCCCTGAAGGGCGGCCGGCTCGACTTCCGCCTGGGGGCCCAGCCCGATCCCGCCTGGGGCGCCCGGCTCAGCGACCAACCGCCCTCGTTCGACGCGCGGTGAGGCAGGAAACCCTCCTCCCCCGCTCCGCAGGGGAGGAGCACTGGCTCAGGCCGCTTTGCGGCGGCTGCGGTGTGCGGCGACCTTGGCCCGGTTGCCGCACGCGCTCATGCTGCACCAGCGCCGGGCATGGCCGCGGGTGTGGTCGGCGAACAGCAGGGTGCAGCTCGGCCCTTCACAGGCCTTCACCTGGGTGAAGTCCTCCTCGACCATCAGCCGCGCCATCGCCTCGCCGAGCGGGATCAGCAGCGACTCCGGCGAGCGCCAGCGCCGCGCCGCCGCGAACGCCAGATGGCGATGATGGCCGTGCCCCTCGTCCCCGTGCTCGCTGTGGACGACGATCCGGCCGTAGGCCTCATCCCGCTCCAGCAGCCGGTTGAGCGGCTCAAGCTCGTTCAGTACGTCCGCATCCAGTGGCCGCCCCATGCGGGCCCTCACCACGCCGCGAAACCACTCACGCAGATCGCGCGCCTGGTCGGCGACCCGGTCCAGCTCGCTCGGCATGGCGCGGGCTATGATAGTTTCGAGCTCGTCCAGCGGCGCCAGCCCGGCCTGGCGCAGCCAGTCGACCAAGCCCCGGCCGTCGCCGATCCAGTCGACCGGATCTGTGATCGGCGTGGCCAGCGAGTTCAGGAAATCGAGCCCGCGCGCGTCGGCGATGAAGACGGCAGGTGGGAGGGAAGACACGAGACGATCGCCCATTACGGTTGGAATTTGTCAGTTATGTAACCCGTCAAATCGTCATTGACAAGTTACAATGGCCAGATGTAACCCATCCAGGCGATCCGGTCAGGTTTCATCCCGACGCGACCCCTGACGGAGCGGCAAGGAAAGGGAGCGACATGACCAATCAAGACGTGACCGTGGTGCTGGCCCACGGAGCCTGGGCCGACGGCTCGAGCTGGGCGCGCGTGATCGAGGGCCTGCGCCTGCAGGGCGTGCGCGCGGTGACCGTTCCCCTGCCCCTGACCACCCTGGACGACGACGTCTCGGCGCTGGACCGGGTGATCGCCCGCGTGGGCGGCCCGGTCGTGCTGGCGGGCCACGCCTATGCCGGCGCGGTGATCGGGGCTTCGCGCTCGGACAAGGTGAAGGCGCTGGTCTATGTGGCCGCCCTGGCCCCGGACGAGGGCGAGACCGTCGCCGACGTGTTCTACCGCACCGATCCCCATCCCCTCGCGCCCAAGCTGGCGCCGGACGCCGACGGCCTGATCTGGCTGCCCGAGGAAGCCTTCGCCAACGCCTTCGCCCAGCGCGCCAGCGCCGAGGAGCAGGCCCTGTTCGCCGCGACCCAGCGGCCGATCTCGCCGGCCTGCATCACCGTTCCGGTCGGCCGCCCGCGCTGGAAGGACCTGCCCACCTGGTACTTCATCGCCGAGGAAGACCGCATGATCGTCGCCGAGAACCAGAAGTTCATGGCCGAGCGGATGGGCGCCAAGACGGTGTCGCATCCGGTCGATCACACGCCGCTGGCGGCTGACGCCCACCGGGTGGTGGATACGATCCTGGAGGCCGTGCGGGCCTGATCGCCGCCCCGATCGAGATCGCTTTCCTGGAATGCGCGCACGGCCTGCCCGTGCGCGCATTTCCTTTGTGCGTGGCTGGGCCTTGAGCCGCCGGACGCGCCGCGGCGCCGGATCGCCGCAAGCCTGTGAAACACTTCCTCCGCACGCGCGAATTTCGGCCTTGGGCGCGCCACGGACCGCGATACCGGCCTCATCGGCGCACCCGCTCAATATGTAACCGCTAAAATCCACATTGACAGGTTACATAGCCCGGGCATAACCTCTCTATCACCACGCAGGCAGTTACCCTCCAACGGAGACACCCCAATGACCGCCATCACCTACAACACCGCCGAGGTCGACGGCCGGAAAGTCTTCTATCGCCAGGCCGGCAAGGCCGGCGCGCCCAAGCTGCTGCTGCTGCACGGCTTCCCCACCTCCAGCCACATGTTTCGCGACCTGATCCCGCTGCTGGCCGACCGCTTCCACATCGTCGCGCCCGACCTGCCCGGCTTCGGTCGCTCCGATAACCCCAAGGTCAACAGCTTCGACTCCATCGCCGACACCATCGAGCGCTTCACCGAGGTGGTCGGCTTCGACCGCTTCACCGTCTATGTGTTCGACTACGGCGCGCCGACCGGCTTCCGCCTGGCCATCCGCCATCCCGAGCGCATCACCGGCATCATCTCCCAGAACGGCAACGCCTATGTCGAAGGGCTGAGCGACGGCTGGAACCCGATCCGCGCCTACTGGGAAGACGCCTCCGACGCCAACCGCGAGGCGCTGCGCGGGATGCTGACCCCGCAAACCACCTATTGGCAGTACAGCCACGGCGTGGACGACGCGTCCAAGATCTCGCCCGACGGCTACGCGCTCGACGACCACTACATGACGCGCCCGGGCGCCCACGATGTGCAGCTCGACCTGTTCGGCGACTACAAGAGCAACGTCGCCCTCTACCCCGCCTTCCAAGAGTATTTCCGCACCCACAAGCCGCGCTTCCTGGCGGTGTGGGGCAAGAACGACCCGTTCTTCCTGCCGCCCGGCGCCGAAGCCTTCAAGCGCGACATCCCCGAGGCCAAGGTGAGCTTCCTCGACACCGGCCACTTCGCGCTGGAAACCCACGCGGCCGAGATCGCCGACGAAATCCGCAAGGCCTTCTCGTAACGCCTCCAGGGACGCGCGCCCTCGGGCCGCGTCCCGCCCCTCCCATCGAAGGAATAAGGTCATGCGCGCCATCGTTCTGGATGGTTTCGGCGGCCTGGACGCCCTCGTCTACAAGGACATCCCAGAGCCCGCCCCCCTCGCCGGCCACGTCGTCATCGAGATCAAGGCGTTCGGCATCAATCACGCCGAGATGCACATGCGCCGGGGCGAGTGGGCCGAGGCGGCCCCGGTCTCGGGCATCGAGTGCGTCGGCGTCGTCAAGTCCTGCCCCGGCGGCGAGTTTCCCGTCGGCGCCAAGGTGGCGGCCCTGATGGGCGGCCTAGGGCGCACCATCAACGGCAGCTATGCCGAATACACCCGTGCGCCAGTGTCCAACGTTGCGCTGATCGAGGCGGACCTGCCCTGGGCCGAACTGGCGGCGATCCCCATCACCTACGCGACGGCCTGGACCTGCCTGTTCCGCAATCTCGACATCAAGCCGGGCGAACGGCTCGTCATCCGCGGCGCGACCTCCTCGTTTGGCCAGGCGGCGCTCAAGCTGGCCGTCAACGCCGGCGTCAGGGTGATCGCCACCACCCGGGACGCCGCAGGCCTGGAGATCGCCCGCAAGCTCGGCGCCGAGCGGGGCGAGATCGAACGCCCGGACCTGTCCAAACACATCGCCGAGGGCAAGCAGATCGACGCCGTGCTCGATCTGGTCGGCAACAGCGTCCTGCTCGACTCCCTGGCCATGCTGCGCCGGGGCGGCCGCTCTTGCGTGGCCGGCTGGCTGGGCGGGCTCGACCCGATCCCAGACTTCAACCCGCTGCTGCAGATGGCCAGCGGGGTCTATCTGAGCTTCTTCGGCAGCTTCGTGTTCGGCACGCCCGGCTTTCCGCTGTCCGATGTGCCGCTGCACGAGATCGCGGCCGACGCCGCCGCGGGCAAGCTCGACGTCAAGCCGGTCCGGGTTTTCCGCTTCGACCAGATCCATGAGGCGCATCGCGTCATGGAGGCCAATGAGGCCAACGGAAAAATGGTCGTGGTCCACGGCTGACGCTCACCTTTGAACAAGCGAGGAGATCGGCGATGACGAAATCAGTTGCGATCGTGACCGGGGCCAGCCAGGGCATCGGCCACGCCACGGCGTTGAGGCTGGCCAAGGACTTCTCGGCCCTGGTGCTGGTGGCGCGCAGCGCCGACAATTTGGACGAAACCGCCCGCCAGGTGCGCGAGGCCGGGGCCGAGGCGCTGGTGATCGACACCGACCTGGCCGATCCCGCCGTCCCTCAAAGCGTAGTCGACCAGACCCTGGCCAAGTTCGGCCGCATCGACGCCCTGCTCAACATCGCCGGCGCCGTACCGCAGATCGACCTGTTCGAGATGACCGACGCGCAGTGGGACGCCGGTATGGAGCTGAAGCTGCACGGCGCGCGCCGCCTGACCATCGCCGCCTGGCCGGCGCTGAAGGCGGCCAAGGGCTCGGTGGTGCTGATCTCGGGCAACTCGGCGATCTTTCCCAAGGCGCCCTATGCGGCGGTGGGCACAATCAACGCCGCCATCGTCGCCCTGGCCAAGGCCTTCTCGGACCGCGGGATCACCGATGGGGTGCAGGTCAACAGCGTGCTGCCCGGCCCGGTCATGACCGGACGCCGCCGCTCCTACCTGGAGCACTGGGCCCCGCTGCACGACATGACGGTCGAGGAGGCTACCGCCAAGTTCCCCAAGGAGGCCGGCATCGCGCGCTACGGCGAGCCCGAGGAGATCGCCGAACTGATGGCCTTCCTGGTCTCGCCCGCCGCCAAGTGGATGACCGGCTCGACCCTGCGCATGGACGGCGGCGAGGTGAAGTCGATCTGACGCCGAAGCCGCCTCAGCGCCCCCGCCTTCAGCCTTAGCTGGAGGCGGTCGGCCCCAGCGCGAACTGCGAGCTGAAGCTGGCCGAGATCATGCCATTGTCGCCGGTGAAGCTCTGCTGGTCGGTATAGGACGATCCGCCCATCTGGCCGCCCTCCTGAGCCAGGGTCATGAAGTTCGACAGCGAGTCGCTGTAGGCGGACTGGCGCATCTTCGACAGGTCGTCCTGCTCGCTCTGGATCTGCTGCGGCGAGAACATCTGCATCACCCCGTTCGACCCCATCGTGCCGACGGCGTACAGGGAGGAGGACTGGAAGGAGCCGGACAGCTGGCCGGCGCCCGGGGTCGCGCCTGGGGTTGAGCCAGCCGCCGCGCCAGTCGCCGAGCCCGTCGCCGAACTGCTGTCGTCGCCGCTGGAGGCGTCGCCCGCCTGGCCAACCATGAAGTCGAAATCGCTGCCGGCCTGGTACTGACCCAGGGCCGCGCTCTGCAACGCCTGAAGCTGCGCCGAAAGCGACGACGACGACGATCCAACCTGCATTCGCATATCCCCCTGCGATCAAGGACGGCCATCCGCAAGAACCAGGCCAGCCAAATGGACTTGAGGAATCCCGGCGCCCCATCGAGCGGCAGGCAAGAAGATCCAGGTGCAGTCAAAACTTGCCGGGCAAATCCGCCCCGATGACGGCGAACGCTGCGCGGCGGACGCCGGTCACATCCAGGGTACCGACGCACAAAGATGTGCCTCCTTGCCGGGACCGAACCAGGCTCGCATCTAGCGCAAGTTCCTTTTCGTAACCGCGCTTGCAAGGAAGACCATGTTCAAGGCTGAACGCGCCGTCGATGGCGCAAACGACACCCTCGTCGCCCCGCCCGCCCGCCGGATCGTCTTCCGCACCCGCGGGCACGGCCATGGCCCGATCACCCGGCTGATGAGCCCCGGCGACCTGGGCCAGGCCCTCAAGCCGTTCGTGTTCCTCGACCATTTCGAGCTGGGCAAGGCGCCGGGGATGGCCATGGGGCTGCACCCGCATTCCGGCATCGCCACGGCGACCTACCTGTTCGACGGCGCGGTCAGGTTCGAAGACACCACCGGCGAGCGCGGCGTGCTGGGGGCCGGAAGCCTCGAATGGTTCAAGGCCGCCCAGGGCGCCTGGCATGGCGGCGGGGCCGACGAGACCGCCGATGGCGCGCGCGGCTTCCAGCTCTGGCTCGCCCTGCCCGGTGAACACGAACTCGGCGCGGTCGAGAGCCGCTACGTCCAGCCTGGCGCCGTGCCGCACGATGGCCCGGCCGCCAAGCTGATCGGCTTGGACGACGGCAGCGCCATCCAGGCGCTTTCGCCCCTGACCTACCGCGCCGTGCGCCTGAAGGCCGGGCAGGCCTGGCGCTTCGAGCCGCCCGTCGGCCAGACCCTGGCCTGGTGCGCCGTGAGCCGGGGCCGGTTGCTGACGCCCGAGACGGTCACGGCCGGCGAAATGGCGATGTTCGAACCCGCCAAGCTCGAACCGGGCGCCGGCGCCCTCGACCTGCACGCCGCCGCCGACACGGAATTCGTCGTCGGCTCAGCCGCCCCGCACCCCCACGATCTGGTCATGGGCTCCTACTCCGTCCACACCAGCCAAGCCGCCCTGGCCGCCGGCGAGCAGCGCATCCGCGCGGTCGGCGATCAACTTCGGGCCCAGGGGCGCATCTGATCCAGCCGAACTAAATACTCACTAACGTATCAATGAATATTGACGCCTACCGCACCGCCCCGCCATGCTGCGGGCGCGATGCGGGAGGGCGTCGAGCGCGCCCTCCCCGCGCCAAGAACAGTGGGGAGCTCCATCATGCAGATTTCGCGTCGCAGCCTTGTGGCCGGGGCGGCAGCCGGCGTGGGCGCCGGGGCCGCAATCGCGGCCTCGGTCGGGGCCCAGGCCCGCACACCCGATACGCGTCGCCCGCTGCCCAAGGACTTCCTCTGGGGTGCGGCGATCTCGGGCCACCAGAGCGAGGGCAACAACGTCAACAGCGACTCCTGGCTGCAGGAGAACCTCAAGCCGACCCTGTTCAAGGAACGCTCGGGCGACGCCTGCGACAGCTATCATCGTTACGCCGAAGACCTGGCCATCGCCGCCAAGCTCGGGCTCAACTGCTACCGCTTCGGCATCGAGTGGTCGCGCATCGAGCCCAGCCCCGGCCAATTCTCCAACGCCGAACTCGACCACTACGCCAAGGTGCTGGAGACTTGCCGCGCCCTCGGCCTGAAGCCGGTGGTCACCTTCAACCACTTCTCCGTGCCGCTGTGGTTCGCCGAGCGCGGCGGCTTCGAGGCGCCGGACGCGCCTGAGCTGTTCGCCAACTATTGCCGCAAGGTGGCCGAGCACCTGGGCGGGCTGATGCACCTGGCCACCACCTTCAACGAGGCCAACATCCAGCTGCTGCTCACGGTCATGCCCGGGTTGACCGGGCTTCGCCCCGCGGCCGAGCGCATGCGCCTGGCTTCGGCCCAGGCGACCAACTCGCCGAAGTTCTCCAACCTGGCCTTCGCCGATCCCGAGATCGTCACCCCGATCATGCAGGCGGCCCATCGCCAGGGCTACGCCGCCATCAAGGCCGCCCGCCCCGAACTTCCGGTCGGCCTGACCCTGACCACCCAGGACATCCAGGGCGTGGGGCCGAACTCGCTGGCCGACGCCTATCGCAAGCGGCTCTATGGCGACTGGATCGAGGTGGCGCGCAGCCACGCCGACTTCGTGGGGGTGCAGCCCTACACCCGCATCCGCGTCGACGCGCAGGGCGCCATGGCGCCGCCGAAGGATGCCGAACTCACCGCCTCGGGCTACGAGTTCTATCCCCAGGCCCTGGCCAACACGATCCGCTGGGCCCACGGCGCCATCGGCAAGCCGATCTATGTCACCGAGAACGGCATCTCCACCGAGAACGACGCCCGCCGCATCGCCTTCATCGACCAGGCCCTGGCCGGGCTGCGCCAGTGCCTGGACGAGGGCATCCCGGTGCACAGCTACATGTACTGGTCGCTGCTGGACAATTTCGAATGGACCGCCGGCTTCGGCACGCACTTCGGCCTGGCCAGCGTCGACCTGAAGACCTTCCAGCGCAAGCTCAAGCCCAGCGCCCTGCACTACGGCGCCATCGCGCGGGCCAACCGGATTTGAGGGACGACCTCACAGCGCCCAGCTGCGCATGATCCGGCGAACGATGAGGCCACCAAAGAGCGAAAGGGTCAGGGCGAGCGAACCAAGGCCAAGCCAGAGCAGATCGAAATAGACGTAGCCGCTCTCACGAGCGTCCTGGGGATCGGACGGCAGGTAATACACCTGCTCGGTCTCGCCCACCTTGAAAAGCCCGACGCCGCTGAGGGAGGTAAGCCGATGGCCGACACCGGCGATGCTATAGGTCAGGACACCCGCCTTGGACTGCTCGTCGAGACGCGGATCGGGATTGGCGTAGGTGGCGGTCGTGGCGACGCCCGCCTGGCGATACCGCCAATCTTGCTGCAGACCCGTGCAGGCGGCGAACAGGGCGCCAACAGGAGCTTGAGGGAAGACGGCCCTCCCCTTCGCGCGACGATACCAGACCGATGCAGCAACCACCCCGGCGATCCACACGAGTGGGATCAGGAAAAACCACAGACTGCTCGTCACCCACAGCTCCTGCTCGTACGGATCAGGTTGCATTCCACGGCGATGCATAGCCCGCAACGGGTCGCCGTCGCCCGCGCCCTCGGTCGTGGCTAAGCTTAAGAGCAGATCTCTTGGCCGGTAGCGGAGAATGGACGTCGGTCATTGCCCGAAGCGCGCCACAGGCCGACAAGGGGGCATGGTCGTTCGCCCCTTTCAGGCGCGGGACGCCGCCCAGCTCGGACAGGTGTTCTACAGGTCCGTGCATGAGGTCGGGTCCGCGCGCTACTCGTCGGCCCAGGTCGCTGTCTGGGCTCCCGCCGAGCCGGCTGCAGAGTCCTATCTGGACCGCGCCAGCGACGGCCGTGTGTTTTTGGTCGCTGTTGATGGGGAGGACCGGCCTTTAGGCTACGGTGATCTCAAGCTCGATGGCCACATCAACCATTTATACTTCGCACCGGAGGCCACCAGGACGGGCTTGGCGATCACGCTTTACGATCGACTTGAGCAAGCCGCCGTCGAGCAAGGCCTCGGGCTCCTCTATACGGAAGCGAGCGAACTCGCGCGCAGCTTCTTCCACAAACGGGGGTTCGCAACCGTCGAACGACGCGACTTCATCCTGAGAGACGTTCCGATTCACAACTACCGCATGGAGAAGCGGCTCGGATCGTGAAGGCTTTGACGCCGAGTTGGGTCGCGAGCGAAGCCGCAGGCGTCCTCCTAATCCCGTCATCCCGGACGGGGAGCGCTCGCAGAGCGCGCAGAGCCGGGACCCAGCCGCACGCCCCCCCCCCCCGCGGCGACCAATCCACATCAGCAGCGTCACGCCCAGCGCAGCTGGGTCCCGGGTCTCCGGTCGCTTCGCGCCTGCGTCCGGGATGACGGATCATTTGGGGAAACAGCGAGATAGGATCGGGCGCTGGGCTACCGTTGTGGGCTGATGCGCTCGCGGCTTCCGTAGAGCGGCCGCTCAGCCCGGCCGAGAAAGGTGGTGAGCCGCCCTCGACACCACTCTCCAGCCCAAATAAATTTACTCTGATCACTCGAGCTGTGGAATCGGCACGCCATGAACAATCTCGATGCTCGGCCCGTATTCTTTGTGAAGGATGCCGAGCGATCACTTCAGCACTACACGAAGGCGCTGGGCTTCTCGCTGGATTGGACATACGAGGAAGAAGGTCGTCCATTCGTATTCCAAGTTAGCCTGCATGGATTCCAACTCATCTTAAATCAAATAGGGCCGTTGACCGAGCAACGGGTCGGTCACGGTCGCGTTTTCATCGCGATCTACGACGATCAAGTGGATGAATTTCGCGCCCATATTACGAGAATGGGCATCAAGACAAGCACTACATACTGGGGGGCCCCAACGCTCGCGATCCGAGACCTGGATGAGAACGAGCTGTTCATCTGGCTGCCTGAACGCGAGCACGCCAGCCTGGAAACATTCGCCACCGAGGCCAAGGCTCCTTGATCGCCCTCACGTCGGCCGCCGGTAGAAGTCGGTCGTGAGCGAGGGTAGCGTGCGAAGATGACCGCCGACTGAGGGAGGTTACGTGTCACCGACAGGTCAAGCCAAACTGAACGTGACAATCATGCGGCCGTTTCTGCCGGCCAAAGACTGGTGCGCTAGCTTCGAATTTTACAAGGAGCTCGGCTTCACGGCATTTCAGATCAGCGATCGATTTGCCTCGATCGAGCTGGGGTCGTTCGCCTTCTTTCTTCAAGATTATTACGTGAAGGAATGGGCGGACAACATGATGATGCATTTGGCTGTGCCCAGCGTCGATAGGTGGTGGGAACACATCAACAAGCTTAACCTCCACGAACGCTTCGACGTGCGAGCACCCGCTGCGCCGAAACTTGAGCCATGGGGACTGAGGGTCGCCTATGTCTGGGACCCGTCCGGCGTACTTTGGCATTTTGCGCAGGAGGCGGACTGCAGTCCGCTAGAGTCGGCTCAGCGCCTATTCCGTTGAAAAAGTCCGGTTGTCGCTGGGGGCTGGCGCTGATTCACTGAGGTGATCAGAGCGGGGTGGCGGCGATGATGGGCGAGCGTCGGACG